>Ga0194126_10009525_pt1 | contig 12932 bp, 8 predicted proteins | sample TA2KigC150mmetaG_FD_148641 | JGI IMG/M metagenome (GOLD analysis project Ga0194126, IMG submission 148641) | Freshwater microbial communities from Lake Tanganyika, Tanzania - TA2015035 Kigoma Deep Cast 150m | ecosystem: Environmental > Aquatic > Freshwater > Lake | place: Tanzania: Lake...
GGGACCGGGCCCTAGTGATGTTCATCCCCGTGTGCTAAAGGCAATGGCTACACCTCTTGTTGGTCATATGGATCCCCAGTTTATCCGGATCATGGATACTACAAAAGAAATGCTCCGGCTGCTCTTTAAGACAGAAAATGATCTGACCTTTGCAATATCAGGCACCGGTAGTGCCGGAATGGAGACGTGCTTTGTTAACCTTTTAGAGCCTGGTGATGAGGCAATAGTGTGCGTAAATGGGGTGTTTGGCAACAGAATGTGCGATATAGTTGAGCGTTGCGGAGCCAGGCTGATAAGAGTAGATGCCCCCTGGGGTAAGCCTGTTGAACCAGCACAGGTAAGAGAAGCTCTAAAGAGCTGTAATCCTAAATTAGTGGCAATTGTACACGCCGAGACCTCTACCGGTGTGCTTCAGCCACTTGAAGAAATAAGCAATGTTACACATGAAGCTGGTGCATTGTTTCTTGTGGATACAGTTACTTCACTTGGAGGAGTAGATGTCCGGGTAGATGACTGGAAAATTGATGCTGTATACAGCGGCACCCAGAAATGTCTAAGTGTACCTCCAGGACTATCCCCGGTTTCCTTTAATTCAAATGCGTTAGAGATTATAGATAAAAGAAAGACCAGGGTTCAGAGCTGGTACCTTGATCTTTCAATGATCAGGCAATACTGGGGAGGTTCCAAAAGAGTCTATCACCATACTGCACCAATTTCTATGGCTTATGCTTTATATGAAGGTTTAAGACTTGTGTTTGAAGAAGGACTTGAGCAACGTTTTGCAAGACATCAACACAACTACGAATTGCTGAAGAATGGCCTTGAAGATATGGGGTTTTCATTTCTTGTTGACCCTCAATATAGATTGCCAATGCTTAATGCAGTTAGGATACCGCAGGAAATAGATGATGCTGAAGTGAGAGGAAAACTTCTTAATCAGTTCAACATTGAAATAGGTGCGGGCTTGGGAGATTTTGCTGGAAAGATCTGGCGTATCGGTCTTATGGGACAGAGCAGCACCCAAAATCATGTTAACATGCTTCTGACTGCACTTAAAAATATTATAAAATAATGCTAAAATAGCACATTTCAAAATAAAAATATGCATTTGATTTTATTTATTAATATTACAAGCAAAAAGAGATAAAAGATTAAATGTTAAGGAGGTTACAGTATGAAGGATATGAAAGATATAATTGAGCAACTGATTCAAATTGCTGGAAAAAAATATGTAATCACACCAGATATGACAGAGTATCATGCATATACTTTCGGAGATGCAACATTATACCATTCAAAGCCTGATGTTATAGTCTACCCTGCAAATTCTTCTGAGATACAATCAACAGTAAAATTGGCTAATAAAAATAAAATCCCGGTCATTACTGGTGCAGGGATGACAGGACTATCAGGCGGTGCAGTCGTTAATAATGGTATATTGCTCAATTTAAAAAGAATGAAATCCGTTAAGTCTGTAGATACTATAACTAAAACTGTTGTAGCTGAACCAGGTATAACCAGTGGAAAACTAAACGAGTATCTTAAACAATACGGTTTGACCATCCCGGTAGCTCCTGCTTCACAATTTATATCCAGTCTTGGTGGCAATATTGCCCAATCGGCGGGAAGCACTATTGGCATGACCAAAGGTAATTTCAGGAATTATTTATTGACATTGAAAGTTATTGACGGAAGGGGTAATGAGTTTTGTACTGGCACCCCTTTTGTAAAACAGAGTACTGGGCCTGATATCACTTCGTTATTCCTGTGTTCGGAAGGAACATTGGGTATTATTACTGAGATAACACTTCGTTGTGAATTTCTTCCAGAAGATATTTGGACAGCCCGATGCAGTTTTGCTGATGAATCAGTATTGCAGACAATTCACGAAGAAGTGGCAAAGAACCATATTGAATTACATTCATTTGAATATATGGATAAAAGATTATATTCATGTTTTCATAGCGGAAGTAAAAATATGTTATTGTTATTACAGACATCCGGATCAGTTCACGATGCAGAACAGAAGATGAAAAAGCTTGTTGAAGCTTTAAAAAAATTAAACCCGATAGAACTGTCTTATACCAACGACCCGGCTAAAACCAATGAACTGTACGCTGAACGTACTAATGCACTCGGAGCTATAGGAAAAGCTGACTATAATAAACCAGTACTTATGCAGTTTGACCCGGTACTGCCTTTATCTAAATTTGCAATTGGAGTTAAAAAGATGAGAGAACTGGCAGAGCGAGAAGGCCTTGATGTTATTATCTATGGACATGCAGGAGATGGAAACCTTCATCCAACTTTTATTGTTCCTGATGTATTAGAAGAAAAGTTAAAGGCAAGAAAAGTAATTAGAGAATATGACGCCTGGGTTGAAAGGGAAGGCGGCTGTTTTGCCGGGGAACACGCTGTAGGCTTTTTCCTTGGAAGAAGTGATAATGAGCTAAGACCAGATATTACCCCCTATCTTAGAGTAATAAAATCAGCTTTTGATCCTGATGGGATATTGAACCCTGGAAAGATAATTGATATAGAAGAAAGTTCAATGGAGCTGACTCCTTTTATTGAGAAATATTATCAAATAGGACAATTAGCATCATTATGCTCAAAGTGTCATCTGTGTAAGAATGACAGCCCGATTTACAATAATGATCCATTTGAACATAATACTATCAGAGGCAGGATTTCTATGATAGATGCTGCATGCCGTGGTGCTGTAAAATTTTCAGCAATCAAACCGTTTATTTCAGAAATGGAACCCTGGACAAAAAACATGAATTGTCCTACTCATATAAAGAATGAGATGGGAAAGCTAATTGAGCTTACTCTAGCACAGAATTAAATGTCTTTATTATAAGCAGTTTGGCTCCTGGAATAAAAGTTGAAAAGCGCTTCTGAATATAGGATTTACAGATAAACTGTTGACAGACCAATTCCCGGTAATAAATCTTTGTTAATTCAGCTTTTTCTTATTTCAATGATATCCAAAGAAAGATCCCAGACATCTATAATAATCAGACCTTTAATTAACGAATCCAGATCACCTATTAAAATTTTTATCGCTTCAGTTGTCTGAATAGATGCAATTACATTCACGGCAGAATTAAGTATTCCTGCATTACTTGCATTAAGTCCTTCAAAATCGGCAGGCAGTTCGCTAAAAATACTTTTAAAACTATATTCTAAACCTGAAATTATACTGCAAACCATTCCATAACTTGCAGCAACTGCACCAAATATCCAGGGGATATTATTTTCAACACATGCATTATTTATGATAAAACGTGTAATAAAATTGTCTGTTCCATCTAAAACCAGATCAACATCTTTTATATATTTTTTTATATTCTTTTTATTTACTGAACCAGCTACAGCGTCAATTTCAATATCCGGATTTATAAGGTTAAGTTTATTTTTTGCAGCTATTACTTTTGGCAGTTCTTTTTTTATATCTTCTTCATCAAATAACTGCTGCCTCTGCAGGTTACTTAATTCAATTTTATCCTTGTCTATAATTCTTATAAAACCAACACCTGCTCTAACCAGGTTATTTGCGGTATTTGAACCCAATCCACCGCAGCCAATAATAGTTACCTTACTTTCAGATAATTTCTTCTGCCCCTGCTTTTGAATTTGAGAAAATAATATCTGTCGCGAGTATCTTTCATGATATTTTGTATAATCCATTAATTATCCTTTTTTAATCAACTTTTAAAATTATTTACAAATCTACTATTAGTTATTATCCAATTTTAAAACTTATTATTAGAAGGGTTTGCATATCACTGCTCTCACCACAGTTTTAAAGAAATCCTGGGAATGTGAAGGACAAATAACTGCAGCAGCATCAGCACCACTTCCGGTTCCACCAACAGCCAATATATCATTACCTGCACTTACCATACCCGCATCTGCTGCTGTTACAGTCACTCCTCTTCTCTTTAAACCTCTATTTCAAAACCGTCATATGCAATTATCACATTGATTTTTAATTCTGTAAATTTAAAGAACTTATTCATAACTTCCTTTTCATCATTTGCAACTATCTGTTTACCACAGTGAGTAATTATAAGTTCATGAATATTAAATTTGCGGCACCAGTTAATTATTGTTTTCACCATCGCATGGCCAAACAGTTTATCTTCCTTTCTTCTTACAAGATTTACATCAATGCTTGAGCCGTCTGCCACAAGCATGTCCACACCTGAAAAAACATCTTCCTTGCTCCGCTCTGTATCAAGAATATCAGGGGCATACAATATATTACTGCTGCCCTCTATTTTAAAGCATATAGCAGGACACCTCAAAGAATGTATTACATTAAAGGGTGTAATTTTTAAATCTTTAATTACAAACTGTTTTCCATCTTCAATTGTAACCGTATTTAAAGGCTTATTTTTACTATAATTAAGAGTTACTTCAGTTAGGCATACTGGTATTTTTATCTTACTATTTTCCCTTACAGTCCACATATAATGATCGGGATGGGCATGTGTGATCAGCAATGCATCAAATTTTTTAATCAGGCTGTTTAGAGTAGGTGAATGCTTTTCGCCAAAGTCTATAAGAATACCTGTATTTAAATACTGAACAACCAGAGATGAATGAAATTTATGCCTGAAGCTTTCCTCTTCTATTTCCCCTTTTGTTCCCGGAAAAAACAATTTCATGATTATTTTCTATACCTGTCTTTCTCTTCTTTTCAAATTTTATTATATTCAGGTTTAATCAAGACTTCACTTCTTAATCTGTTCTTTCTTTTGGCACTTTAACCATTACAATCATTGCAAGGCCGCTTAATAAAAATATAATTGTGCTCAGGAGTGCAATCCTCTGGTTTTTTGTAAAATATGATATAAGACCAAAAACAACAGGCCCTAAAATAGCAGAAAACTTTCCCCCTATTGCATAAAAACTGAAATACTCGGCTTCCCTGTCATATGGAGTTAAAAAACTCATAAGACTCCTGCTTGCTATCAATGTTGAACCCGTTATTACGGATGCCAGAATATAGACTATATAAAAAACTATTTTTAAATTTATTGTTGTAATGAGTATTATTACAGCACACCAGGTAATAAGAGTTATAATAATTACTGTTTTTGCCCCAATTTTATCCACAAGCCATCCAAAAAAAACTGAACTGATAATCACCGGAAAATGACCCAGTATAAAAAGAAATGCAATTTCCCTAAGTGAAAGGTTGAGGGTATTTCTTCCATAAATTGCTGCATAGGCAGCAAGAATAGAAAATGCATTGCTGAAAAGAAAAAAGGCAATTAAAAATCTTATAAGATTTTTATTTTTTCTCATTTTCTTAAAAGTTAAAGACAAACGCTTAAATCCAACCTTTAAGTAAGATTCTCTTCTCAGGGGCAGCTTTTTATCAATACTTAAAGGCTTATCTTTTAAAAATAAAAAAGAAGGCAGTGAAAATATAATAAAATACAGGGCTGTCAGGATAAAAGTCAGTTTTAAATAGGGTATATTTTCTGATTCAAGCCCCCTGCCTAAAAAAGGATATATCATAAGTAGCGCAAAAAAACCGCCCATGTATCCAAGCGCAAACCCAAACCCTGAAATGAATCCCACATTACTCTTATCAGATAGCTCGGGTAAAAATGAGTTGTAAAACATCATGGATAACTGGTAGAAGATATTAGCTATTACAAATATGAGCATCGCATATACGAGAGTACCTGAGCCTGTAAAGTAAAGCAAAAGAACAAACAATACACATATGCATGTAAGAACTATAAGAAACTTTCTTTTTGACCTTGAGCTGTCTGCTACTGCTCCGAATATGGGTGCAAAAAATACAGCTATTAACATGGAAGCACCACCTGCTGCACCCCACATTAAATCGCCGAAGTTTTTTCCATATAAATGTTCCGGTGCAATTACATTTGTAAAAAATACTGGAAAAATAACTGTTATAATTACTATTGCAAAAGCAGTATTGGCAAAATCATACAGTGCCCAGGATACAGTTGGAAGTTTTAATAGAAGCTTTACATTTTTTAAATTAAACCTTACAAGTTTATCAGCCATAATTTAAATTAATTTTACATTACCTGAACATTTACTGACAGGGTCTTAATATTTATCCATAAATATTATATTATTAAGATTAGAATAGTGCATTTTAATTTAATATTTATATTTTCTTTATCTGACAATTTTGATTCTTAATGCTCTTTAATACTTTTTTCATTATTTGATACTAACTATTTTATTCTTGAATTTTTTTGAAGTTTCTAAACCATAAAAGTTATTTTAACATTTTTTAAATCAGTAAATGAAAGTTATGACATTTGATGTTTTATGTAAACAGTTTCTGCTGAATAATTCAATACTTTTGTAAAAATTATAATTCCAGAAAGCTTATTTAAAAAGGTAATTTTCCTGTAAATAAATATAATAAATATATAAGTGAGTGGAAAGGTGTGTAATTAAAATGAAAAAGCTTAAAAACAAAAAATTGACATCAAAAAATATTTTCACTACAGCTATTATTGTTACCACTTTACTTTTACCTGTTATACTTTCATCCTTTATAGGCTGCAATATTTTACCTGTATATAAAAATGAAGCTAAGGCAATAATAAAGGATAGTAATGCCGATAGTACTCAAATTGAAGAGATTAAATATATAAAAGGAGGGGAAATAATGCTGCCGGACCCAAGACTAAAAGGTGATTATTCCCTTGAAGAGGTACTGGTTAAAAGAAGGTCAATAAGAAATTTTTCTGATAAGGAAATAGAAATTGAAAAAATTTCACAGCTTTTATGGGCTGCACAGGGTATTACTGAAAAATCATCAGGAAAAAGAACCGCGCCCTCTGCCGGAGCTCTGTATCCAATGGAAATATTTATAGTAAAAAATGATGGAGCCTATCACTATTTGCCGCAGACACATCAATTAATGAAAGTCTCGTCAGGAGATTTAAGACAGAAACTTTCCGCTGCTTGTCTTTTTCAGCAATCTGTCTCCGGGGCTGCTGTTGATATAGTTATAACAGCTATATATGAAAGAACTACAGTTAAATATGGGGAACGCGGAGTAAGATATGTTGATATAGAAGCAGGCCATGTATGCCAGAATATTCTGCTTGCTGCTGTTTCACTTGAACTTGGTGCTGTTCCCATCGGCGCTTTTGAGGATAAGGCAGTTCAGCTACTGCTTGGCCTACCATCTAACTATATCCCTCTATACGTAATCCCTGTCGGTTATCCTGAAGATTCATAGAGCTATTGGCTCTGTTATTAGTAAGAACTTATAAAATGAGTTATTATTAAGTAGATGTTCACACACTGAAGTGTGTGGAAACTTCTGCCCTCGTTAGTTATTAGATGGAATAAGGATTATTTTGTCGCAGCCACTGCCTTAATACTGAAGCTTCACCATCATCAGCAGGTATTACTGCCTCTTCGCCGTCTTCCCCATTATCGATAGCAGTTTCTCCACCTGTACGTTTTTCAGAGACAAAACTGCTGATATCATAAATTGACAGAGCGTTATCAATATAGGCAGTTGCATACAAGTAATTGCCGCTTACTGCCAGGCTATCGACTGCCTTTAAGTAATTGGGAGATCCTGCACCGCTTATAACATCTACTATTTCTGGACTGGATGGGTCAATAACATCAAATACTGCAATAGCATTATCAAATGGAGATGCTGTAAATGCATAATTGTTGACAACAACAACATCTGATGCACTATCCAAATAATTTGGTTTGCCACCTCCTCTTATCACGCCTTTCAACGTCGGGTTTGATGGACTGCTAATATCAATGATTGATAGTGAATCATCATCTTCAGAAACTGTATATGCATAATTTCCAATAATAAAAACGCTATTAATACCGCCAAGATAGTTCGGCTCTCCTGCACCCTTAATTACTCCTTTAAAAGCTGGGGTTTTTGGATTGCTTATGTCAAAAATTGAAAGCGCATCATCTCCAGTACTTGCAACATATGCATTATTTCCACTTACAGTTACAGATATGGGATCTTTTAGATAATTTGGTGCACCTCCACCGCTTATTTTACCAACCCAAGCAGGTGAGCTTATATTAGTTAGATCAAAGACAGCAAGCATATCCGTAACTTCATCTACTGTATATAAATAATTTCCACTTACAAAAACACAGCCCCATGCAGATTCTGCCTGTTTGTACTTTTCTTTAGAATCCAGATTATCTTTAAATAATAATATCGGCCCTTTATTAACAGGATCACTCACATCATATATCAATATCATGCCGCCATCATCATACACAAATGCATAGTCTCCAGTTGCAAAAACACTGAAAGCGCCATAGTCCTTACCCTCATATCCCTGAACTTCTATCCCGCTGATAAAAGCCGGTGCTGATGGATTGCTTACATCAAAAATGGATAACCAGTTATCTTCATAGCTTACAGTAAATGCATAATTTCCAGAGACCGATAACCAGCTAACCTCACCAAGATAATTTGGTGCACCTGCACCGCTTACAACTCCTTTAAGCACTATTTTATTTTTATTTTCAGCATATCCGGTTTTTACCCCAAGATAAAACAGACAATAAATTAAAGATACAAGAATTATAAGAACAAATACAAAAAATCTTAAAAATATTGTATTTCTACTTAGCATTCAAATTCCCCTACTTAATATTCTAATTTTTTTAAATTATTATTAATAAATTTTATTAATAATAATTTCTTCTCCTTTTATAATTAACATAATTAATTATGCGCTGAATACTAACTTAACTTGTTAGATATTCCGGCACTTAACCGCTTGGAATTCTTCCCTCACGGGTTTTTAGAATTTATTTTTTATGCATTAAATTTAAAAAAAATCCTGTAAAATTTTCTGAATTTTATTTTATTAAAATGTTAGAAAACATAAAAAATATTAAAAACTATGTTAATTTATTTCCGCAATTTGCACAGAATACCTGTCCTTCTATGACAGGTTTGCCGCAGTTTTTGCAGAACTTAGGTTTCAATTTTGATTTGCCCTCTGCTTCCTCAACAGTTTCCTTTTTTGATTTCTTGGACTTTTTGTCTTTTTCTATTTCCTTTACTTCTTCCCCTTCTTCTTCACCCACAGCTTCTTCAACTTCACCTGGATGCCCTCTATCAGTATCTTCTTTTTTTACTTCCTTTCCTTCAACATCTATCATTTTAGTTTTATCTTCTTTCTGCTCACCTTCACCTAATGCAGTCGGGGGTTTTGGCGAGGCAATATAAACCGGCCCTTTTGTCATTATTATTTCAGGTGCAGCCTTTACAGGCGGTTTTCTTTTTCTGAGAAGTACGACAAGTAAAACTATAATTAATACAAGTAATAGTAAAGCTCCACCTAAAATTAAAAGAGTATAGGTCATACTTAACCCAAAAAGGCTTAATGCTGATGGTGCTGAAGTTTCCGCAGTGGTTTCAGGGGCAACTGTTTCTAAAACTGTTGTTTCTGCTACAGTTTCGACAGCAGTAGTCTCCTCAACAAGCGGCACATCACTTCCCATATTAGCCTGGGCTTTAGCCTTATATTCCTGGGCTAAAAGATGGCCTGCACTCAAGTTTATAACAGCATTAAAATACTTTAGGGCTTCACTGAAATGATTCTGCCTGAACATTGCAAGCCCGGTCCTCCATTCCATATCAACCTGCCCGAGTTTGTTTTCGGCATCAAGCATAAGTTTTATATCATTTGCGGGTCTTAAATAATTGTTGGTTTCGTCTGTTCCCATTGTAAGTATGCCAACTACTGCACCATCCTCTCCAAGAACAGGTCCACCGCTGTTGCCAGGTCTTGCATCACCCTGAACCTGTAAAACCTCTGTTCCTTCAAGCATCACTCTGCCACTTATGGAACCCTTTGTTATAGTAGGATTTAAAGGATTATCCTGGCCTATATCAGATGTCCATGGATAACCGATAATTGTTACACTATCACCTATTTCAACCATGGAGGAATCACCAATTATGGCACTTGAAAGTGCCCTACCTATCTGGGGTGTTATTTTTATTACTGCAATGTCTCTCTGCTCCCATGGGCTTACCTTTAAAACTTCAGCCCGTGTATAGGTATTGTCAGGATTATCAGGAACATTTGCGGTTGTGGTATTGAATTGAACCCATACTTCCCTATCTGGTTTGGGTGAATTCTGACCCTCAACCTTAAATCCATCAAATATGGTGTTCCAGTCAGAATCAGAAAGTTCAAAATAGTCATCGGGGTAAGTATTAAAAATATATTCATCAAGAATTGCCCATTTTATCTCATCATATGGAGCATCGACTACATGGGCTGCGGTAACAATATGACCGGTTTCAGGATTTACCACAAAACCTGTCCCGCCAAATGGACCATAAATATACACATCACTCCATGCAGCAACCGCAGGATCATAGACATAAGCAAACCACACAGTTGTTATATAGCATACTGCAGGCTGAACCAGCAAAGTGTAATCAGAAGGAGTGAAGGTATAGCCTGCAATAGTGTCGTTACTTTCACCTTTTTCCTCCTGGGCAAAAATAAGCGTGGTAAAACTAAAAAATAAGACAATTAAAGAAAAAAAGATAAGGATTTTAAAAATTCTTTTTATCATCTTCCCTCTAATACTTTTCTGGATAAATGATATTATGTGGTTATAAAAGTCTATGGTTCAATTATAACATCAGTATATTAAATTTAAAGTTAATTTTGCTTATTGCCGCAATTTTGCACCAAACTTTCTCTCAAGGTTTTCAAGGATTCTTTTTACAATAATATCAACCTCAAGGTCTTTTAAAGTCCTCTTATCATCCTGAAAAGCAAGCCAGTAAGCCATACTTTTTTTACCTTTTTCTATCTGTTCTCCGCTGTAGATATCAAACAGCCTTACTGATTTTAACAGGTTTCCACCACGGCTGATGATTTCTTTTTCTATTTGATCATTTTTTATGTCTTCACCCACCAAAAGGGCAAGGTCTATATCTATTGAAGGAAATGAAGAAATAGGCTTAAACTCTTTTGAATATTTAATATTATTTATGAAACTGTCAAGGTTAATCTCGAAATAAAAAATTTCCTGATTTATATCAAAATCATCAGCAATTACAGGGTGTATTTTACCAATTATTCCCATATCAATGCCATTTATTAATATATCAGAACTTATTAATGGGTGAAAAAATTTATATTCTTTAGGCATTAACTTAAGCTTATAATCTTTATAAAATTGAGCGGCAAGATATTCAAGCATACCTTTTAAATCATAAAAGTCATAATTTCTGTCTGCAGAAGACCAGGACTTAAAGACTGCCTGTCCTGAAATAAGAACACCCAGCACATTTCTCTCTTCAGGCAGCTTGGAATCCTTTATATGCTTAAATACCTTTGTTATTTCAAAAATTGAGATATTCTTTATTCCATGAAAGAAATTATTAAGCAAGTTTTTAATCATATGTGGAAGCGGGGTTGTTCTAAGAAGGGCAAAGTCCTCATTAATTGGATTTAGGATTGATACAAAATCTTTAAACTTTTCTTCCCTGTCAAGCTTAAATTTTTTTACCAATTCGCTGCTGACAAAAGAATAATTTATGACTTCATCAAGTCCGGCACTGCACAATGCCTGTCTTAAGTTTTTTAAATTTTCCTGGTATAAGGTATATTTACCTCTTCGCAGAAGTGACCCCGGGGGTTCTGGTTTTATTTTTTCAAAACCATGCATTCTTGCTATCTCTTCTATGAGGTCAATTTCACGCTCGATATCCTCAAACCTTGAAGAGGGAACTGTAGCTTTAATTATTTCCCTGCTTCCATCTGAATACTTACATTTTATATCCAGACCATCTAAAATTGCACAAACCTCGCTTGCTGCAACAGCTTGGCCTAAAATACTCCTGATATTTTTAATATTTAAATTCAGTGTTCTTGTTCGCCCTGATTTCTTATAATTATCATATATGCCCTTCTTAAAAGAACAGCCGGTTATTTTTGAAAGAAGTTCCTCAAATCTTTTAATAGCAATAACTGTAATCTCCGGGTCAATTTTCTTTTCAAACCTGTTTGAAGCTTCAGACCTCAGGCCCAGGGCACCTGATGTCCTCATAACCGATGGGCCAAAAAAATTTGCAGATTCAAGAAAAACATTTTTTGTATTGCAATTTATTTCAGTATCTTTACCCCCCATAACTCCGGCAATTGCAACCGCTTTTTTCTCATCAGCAATGACAAGTATATTTTTATTTAATTTACGGGATACGTCATCAATTGTTCTTATATGTTCATCGTTCTTAGCAACCCGCACAACAATCTTATTTGAAGATAGCAAATCCTTATCAAATGCATGCAAAGGCTGCCCTACCTCATGCATCACATAGTTTGTAAGATCTACAACCAGGTCAATGGGCCTGTAGTCACATAAGATAAGTCTTTTTTTTAACCATTCAGGTGATTCAATTCCTGGAATACCTGAAAAAACTTTTGCAGAATACCGTGGGCACAGGGAATAATCTTCTATCACAATTTCAAAGTCTCTGCACAGATTCAGCTCATTATCAATCTCATATTTGTAAGTTCTAAGGGGAATTCTTTTCAAAGCACTTATCTCTCTAGCAATACCCATTACACAAAGACAGTCGGGTCTGTTTGGTGTAATTTCAAGCTCAAAGACTGCATCATCAAGACCTTCAGACCTGGAAAAATCCATACCAGTTACCGAACCCGGACTTAAAATCATTATTCCATCTGCATCTTCTGAAATTCCAAGTTCTGCTTCTGAACAGAGCATTCCATCTGAATATACACCCCTGATTTTACTTCTGTTAATAGTTAGTCCCTGAGCAGTAACTGCACCTTCAAGTGCCACTACAACCTTGTCATTTTTTTTAAAATTTGTTGCCCCGCATACGATATTTAAAATATTTTTGTTTATATCCA
>Ga0194126_10009526_pt1 | contig 12931 bp, 8 predicted proteins | sample TA2KigC150mmetaG_FD_148641 | JGI IMG/M metagenome (GOLD analysis project Ga0194126, IMG submission 148641) | Freshwater microbial communities from Lake Tanganyika, Tanzania - TA2015035 Kigoma Deep Cast 150m | ecosystem: Environmental > Aquatic > Freshwater > Lake | place: Tanzania: Lake...
AGGCGTACCTGGCGGCTGCGGTCATGAACCTCAAGTGCCTGGTGGCACACGGCGGCGGACGTCCGGCAGTGACGCAGGCCGCCCAACTGCTGCGGCGGGCAGCCACGGCAGTCTACTCAGCTATCAAGACAGCGCTCTGGCGACCGTCCCGCGTCACATCCGTGCTCGCGGTCTGAAATCACACCCCCAACAGTAGTTTCTCAACAGCCCCACACTTCCCTATTTTCCGTCATCCTTGCGGGGTCTGCCCCGCTTCTGGACGCCCAGCACACGGTCGAGTCTCGATTCCAAGGTTGAGAGGAAGGCATTGCCTCCGAGGGGCCGGCCGGTCATGGTCGTACGCCGGATCTCTTCGGCAGTCTCTTCCGGCTCGTCTCGCAGGTAGCTGCGGTACTTCCGTTGCTGCAGCTCCTCTGAGAGCCAGTCTGGCTCGTTCAGCAGCGGGTCGGCTTCACCGGTGACGTGGTGACGGGCGCTGGACCACCGGTAATCCCAGGCCAGACGCTCGGTCTGCGTGCGGACCGGGTTCCGGTCGATGTATCTCAGGACGGGCCAGAGGTACTCGTCTTTGCTTACCGGGCAGGAGTAGAACCGGTTCTGCCAGAGCCTGCCGCTCCGGTGCTGCTTCCGGTTGACATGCTGGGTGTAGACCAGGTTTGTGCCGGCAAAGCAGCGGGCAAGCGACTCAGGCTCGTGCGGTACCGCCAAAGCATGCACATGATTATCCATCAGGCAGTAGCCCCAGATGTCCACCCCGTACTTTCTCCGGTACTGGGCCAGCGTCCAGAGGTAGAACCGTCGGTCGTCATCATCAAAGAACACCTGGCTGCGGTTGTTCCCCCTCTGTGTGACATGGTGCGGCAATCCCACCGCCACAACTCGAGCTATCCTGGACATACCGCGAGCATACATCCCAGCCGCCGGGTGTCAAGAAAATAGGGAAGTGTCCCTGTTTTCGGAGCCCGGCGGCGTCAGTTGGTCAGGAAGTAGGAGACGATGTTGATTCCCACCCGAAACGCCTGTTCGCGCACTTCCGGCGGGTCTTTGTGGGCCGCGGTCCAGCCGTCCGAGATGTTAGTATTGAAAGTGTAGAACACGACCATGCGTCCGCCGACAAAGATGCCATAGCCGCGCGGCGGACCGTCGGCGTGCTCGTGGATCTTGGGGAGACCGGCCGGGAAGTCGAAGACCTCGTGGTAGACCGGGTGATCGAATCCGAGTTCCACAAGCTGGCTGTTCGGAAACACGCGCGCCATCTCGCGCCGGAATGATGCGTCCATCCCGTAGTCGTCATCGGCATACAGGAAGCCGCCGGTCTCAAGGAAATGACGCAGTCGCTTCACCTCGTCGTCCGTGAGACTGATGTTGCCGTGCCCGGTCATGAAAAGGAAGGGGTATTGGTAGAGCTTCTCGTCGAGCAGGCTGATCTGCGCCTCATCGGCAGAGACTCTGATGTTTGTCCGAGAGTTGATCTCTCTGGCCAGGTTGGGAACCGCATCCGGGTCATTGTACCAGTCTCCCCCGCCGCCGTACTTCAACCGGGCTATCTGCAGTTGCGCTCCCGCGAAACCACAGATGAGAAGAACCAGAAGCAGAGTCTTACCACCAAGGCACGAAGACACGAAGAGGACACCGGAATTCCGGTTCCGGACCTTTGTGTCTTGGTGTCTTTGTGGTGACACTTCCGGGCCGGGCTAACCTCTGGCGAGTTTGTCGCGCAGGTTCTTGACCGCCTGCAGGCAGGAATAGGGAACCGTAACCGAACCAAGGTAGACCTTGCCCAGCTTCCGTCCGCCGTGGCAGTCCGAGCCGCCGGTCATCAGCAACCCGTTCTTGGTCGCCAGCTCGCGGTAGTGGTCGACGTTCCGGGGGGCGTGGTCCGGGTGCCAGACCTCGATGCCGTCTGCTCCGGCCGCAATCGTCGAGTAGACAGCGGCGTCGTTGTGATACGTCCCGGGATGGGCTACCACGGCCAGGCCCCCATGGCGATGCACGAAGTCCACTGCCTCTTTGGGCGTCAGCTGCATCTTGGGGAAGTAGGCCGGGCCATCGTACCCGATGTAGCGCTGGAATGCCTCCTCGATGGTCCGAACCGCGCCGGCTTCGACCAAGGCCTGCGCCACGTGCGGCCGTCCGGTCGCCGCTCCCTGTGCCTGCGCGCGCACCTGTTCGACGGAGATATTGACCCCGAGCTCCTTCATCTTCGTGACCATCTTCTCCGACCGCTCCGCCCGTTTCTGCCGAACCATCTCGAAGAACTCCTGCACACCCGGTTGCGTGTAGTCAACGTAGTATGCCAGTACGTGGACGTCGACGCCGTTGGTATTGCAGCTCAGTTCAACACCGGGCACGACTTCCAGCTGGTGCTGCCTGCCCGCGGCGATGGCGCGGTCAACGCCCCCAACCGAGTCGTGATCGGTGATGGCCACGGCGGTCAGCTTCAGCCGCGCTGCTTCCGCGACCAGTGCCTCGGGCGTGAACAGCCCGTCGGAGAAGATGGTATGGGCATGGAGATCAACGAGACCACTACTCTCCACTGGTGGTTGCCGGAGTTGGCTCATGGACACCTGCTCAGGGCCGCACTGCGCTCAAGGCCGGCCAATGCCGAATTCTCAATTCCCAATGACCGACGAATGACCAGCGACGAAAGACCTCCGGCTCGGCTGATCGGCTAGGAATTGGGAATTGACAAGTGGTCATTCCCTCAGTCGCCCATTCTCTTGGCGACTGTGTTGCCGTACTCCTTCACCAGCGCATCCATTTCCGATGCCATCTCATCCATGGTCTCGCGTTTCGCCGCCACCCAGGCCTCGTCCTTGATGCCGGAGAGATTGGTGAGGACGTTGAGACGCGCACCCCGGAAACAGGAATCCAGATTCATCGTCCCGACGCCGGCGTCGGTGATCGAGTTCTTGTTGCCGTACTCGACGATAGGCCGGCACTGCTTGAGCACGTCGAGCGCGAGCTTCATGGTCTTGAAGGGGATCTCGGCCGCAACCTTGAGGGCCTCGCTGACCGCTTTCGCTCTCTCCTGCTTCTCCGCCTCAGTCATCTTCGGCAGCCGGTACGCGCTCATCACCTTCTTGAACGACTCCGCGTCCTCGTCAATCAGCGTCACGAACCGCTCGCGCAGTGGCAGCAGCCGGTCGCGCACCGCCGACAGCTCGTCGGAGAACTCCTCGTAGCCCTTCTTGCCCGCGGTCAGGTTGGCGACCATCGTCATCAGGGCCACGCCGACTGCTCCGTTCAGCGCGGCGGCCGAACCCCCGCCCGGGGTCGGCGCGGACGAAGCCAGGTCGTTCAGGAAATCGGGCAGACCTTTGGCCGGCACCAGCCGGTTCTCGAGAATCTGGTCCTTCTTGAAGCCGTTTAGCTGCAGGAAGTAGCGCGCGCTCGCGTTCAACGCTCCCTGCGGCACGAGACCGACTATCTCCGACTCGATGACGTTCACGCCCCACCGGGCTGCCTCGCGTTTCACGGTCTCGAAGACCCGGTAAAGCGGCGTCTTCGTGTAGTCGGTCATGTTGATGGAAACCTGAACGCACCCCTTTTCCTTGACCTCGAACCCGAGCGCCTTGGCATATCGGAACCCGCCGTCGCGGAACCGGATAGCCTTGGCGACGCGCTCGGCCACCTTCAGGTCGGTCGTGGCCAGGTTGACATTGTAAGCTACGAGCGGCGCACGGACGCCGACGACCGTGGCCCCGGCGGTCGAATGCAGTTCCGGTCGGCCGAAATCCGGCGCCCGGTCCGGGTCGGTGCGAATCGCCTCCCGCAGGCCCTCGAACTCGCCGCGCCGTATCTGGGCAAGGTCCACCCGGTCCGGCCGGGTAGCTGCCAGTTCGTAGAGGTAGGTCGGAATCAGCAGTTCGTCGGCAATCCTCTTGGCCAGGCGCTTGGCCATTTCGATGCACTCCTCGACGGTCGCGCCCGAAATCGGCACGAACGGCACGACGTCGGTCGCGCCCATGCGCGGGTGCTCGCCCTGGTGCTGGTTCAGGTCAATCAACTCGGCCGCGGCCTTCACCGCCTTGAAAGCGGCGTCGAGCACCGACTCCGGCTCGCCGACAAAACTGATGACCGCCCGGTTGTGGTCGGAGTCCATTTCCTGGTCGAGCATGGAAACGCCGTTGACCGATTTGATAACGTTGACAATCTTCTCGATTACCTCAGGCCGGCGTCCCTCGCTGAAGTTGGGGACGCACTCGACTATCTTGCGCATCGCGAAGGCTCCTCTCTAGGTGGTGATAATGCCCTGCCGGAAGGGGAATCTTACCCGCCCGGCCCGCCAAGTCAAACCTGCGCCCCGAAAAGCGCCGCGCCGCCCTGAGGCGGCGCGGCAATCCTGTGGCGTTCAGCTACTTCTCGGACCAGAGCCCAATAAGACAGCCCCACGGGTCGAGCAGCGACCCGGCAAAGCCCATCCCGCCACCGATGTCTGACTTCGGCTGGCCGACCTTGCCGCCGAGAGCAACCGCCCGGTCCAGCACGGCTGGCATGTCGTCTACCCCGACGTACACGCGGATCGCCGGCTCGGGCATCTTGTCGACCTTCATCAGTGCGCCCCCCGTGCTCTCGCCGGAATCGAACAGGGTGTAGTCGCCGGCTTCGCCCCACGACTGGAACTTCCAGCCGAACAGCTTCTCGTAGAACTCCTGCGCACGCTTCATGTCTACGACCGGTATCTCCCAATGTACCAGTTTTGGCATTACTGCCTCCTTATCGTTCGGTCATGAGCACTTTGACCACGCGCGCCGACGAGTCGGTTCGTGCGATGACGAAGTAGGCCCCGGCCGGCAGCCGCCGTCCGGCCTGGTCGCATCCGTCCCAGACTGCGCTTCCGGACGCGGACAGCCGGATGTCACGCACGCGCCTGCCGGTCGCGTCACGGATCTGCAACCCGCCCGAAGACGTACCGCGCGTGAGACAGACCGTCAGGGCGCGCCGGAAGGGATTAGGGGTGACTTCCAGGCGCGGCATACGTACCGACCTGAATTCAGTGATGCCGACCTGACCGTCAATCCGCAGCCTGGCCATCACGTCGCCGCTGTTGTAGGCGAACCAGCGCACGGTCGGAGAACCGAAGTACGACCGCCGGTCAATCGGCGTCTCCCGGTCCTCCCCTATCTGCGGACTGACGGCCCGCGCCTGCCAGAATGCCACGAGCCAGAGGTCGACATCTGTGTTCAGCAGCGTGTCGGCCGTGATGTCAATCCAGGATTGCGGCTGGCTGGCCCCAACCGAGTCGGCCAGCAGGTAGGGGTTGCTGACCTGGGGGGCGTCCCCAGAATCCGGGCAGACGACGACCCGGCTGAACCGGGTCGTGTCATCGACGAAGACACGAGCTCCACGCAGATGGAACTGACCGTAGGGAACCGAGAATCTGACCGCCCCGGCCCACTCGTTCGTGGGCGAGCCATTCTTCATGTACCACGCGTCCGGCTCGCCGTCGTCGTACCTTAGCTCGCCGGCGTACGAACCTACCAGCTCGGTTCGCAGCGTGTCGTTCGCGGGGAACTCGTCGCCGCTCAGAGAGGTGACGAGTTCAAGCTCGCAACTCTCCTCTGCCGGCACCCAGGCCGGGAACAGGAGCAGTTTCTCGGCCAACGGAGCCAGGTCGGTCACCGTTGTCTCCGCCTCGTAGCCTGCGCCGATGCTCAGCGTCACCGGGAAGGTGGCGGCGCTCCGGCCGGGATTCCACAACTTCACCAGCGGGGCAACGCTGTCCCCGACAAAAGCCTGCCCCACGGGCCGCAGGACCAGTGACGGGCAGACGTCCTTCTGCAAACGGTAGAACCTCACGGCCAGGCTGTCGTGCAGCAGGTTCTGCCCCGGAGTGCCGTTGCGCAGGTACTCAAGACCAATCAGCCCGGAATCGTTCTCGATACCAACTGAACAGGAATCCGACCCCAGCCGTGTTGCCGGGGGCACACGCAGATACTGGAAGAGCGCACTGCCACTCGTATCCAGCACGACCTGGAACGTGCAGCTATCGCGGGAGCTATGGAAAGGAACGTTCAGCCAGGTGACTACGAATCGGCCTTGCGCGGTGTCCGCCAGGTAGTAGACCGATCCGCCCTGCGCCGGGTCGAGGTCAGCCCACAGCGGGGCCAGCAGGCTGTTGGGATCGCGCGTGTCCGGCACCGGGAAGTGGTGAAACTGGTGGCTTTCCGACGTGAAACTCAACCAGCCATTGGAGCAGACCCGCACCGAGTCGTAGAGCTTGCCGTAGAAACCATGGCTGAACCCGAGGGCAAACGGCCCCTGGTTGTCGTCATCGCCCAGGGTGATCTTCGTGCCCGTGCCGGCAATGTCGATCCAGTTGAACGCCGGCCCGCCCGGCCCATCCGAGTCAATCCAGCGATAGCCGCCACGGTCCGGCCCGCTTGCCACTACCAGCACCGGCAGCAGCAGGAGAACGAGATAGCGGTTCATCTTACCCCCAGATACACGACTGACCTGGTCAATGACCTGCCTCCGCCCGTGAACCGGCAGAAGTAGACACCGGGGCTCAGGCTCCTGCCTGATTGGTCGGTCCCGTCCCAGAAGACGCGGCACTGCCCGGCGCCCGGAGCCGCCAATCGCTGCACGACTCTGCCTGAGCGGTCCAGTAAGGCCACGACTGCGTCTGCCGGCCGGTTGGCTGCCAGGCGCATGGCCAGGCGGCCACGGAACGGGCTGGAGCCGATTGTCGCCCAACGCTCGGGCAGAACGCCGCCCGGCGTCTCGGCCACCCCCAGGTCCCAACCATACAGACGCACGGTGGCGTCGACGAGCACCATCAAGTTACCCTGCTCTTCGTTCGAGAAGACCGCGTAGTGATTGCCCGGCTCGGACAGAACCAGGCTGTGATTCGCCGCCGTCAGGTTCTCGTCGTTCACGAATGCGCGGAATGGCTGGTCGCTGAGATAGCCCAGGAACTCGGGTTGAGAAGCAATGAAGAAGTCGGCCGCGCCCGGCGTATCGACAAGAGCGTATTCGTTGTAGCCGCCGGAGTTGAAGCAGTCATAGCCATAGACGACTTCCCGGGCTGCGGAATAGCTCACGTCGATTCGGAACCGGTCAAGCGGCGTCCCGCTGTCGGACGTAATCGCCAGCGATTCGAGCCTGCCCGACAGCGTGCAGGCGTAGAAGAAGCTGCTGCCGGGGGTCGCCGCAGCCGAGTCGATAATCTTGCCCGCTGCGACGTCACCGAGAGGCCCGCTGAGAGTCAGGTAGTAGTTCTGGTTGTCCCCAAGGACCGTGGTGTAGCGCCCGCTGCGGTCGGTGACACCAAAGAAGCAGTTGATCATGCCACCGCCCCATGCTTCGCTTGAGAGCTTCACGATTTCACCATCTACCGGCCTCAGGCACGAATCGTAGACCTGCACCGTCAGCGTGCAGACGTCGCTGTAGGTGCCGATGACGCTTCGCTGCCAGCCGTCGTTGCGCCAGTCCCAGATGGCCGAGCAGTCTTTGCTGCCGCCGTACTTCTTCTCGTACGCGCAACCCGAATCAGCGATGTGCGTGGTCGGGTCATTGGCGTAGGGTATGAACAGGTTGTCCCACCATACCTCGTTCCAGACGTGGTCCTCGTTGATATCGTTCACCCCGCCGCAGGGAATAAGCGCGGTACGGGCTGCGGCCTGCAGCAGGTCCTGCATCTCCCCGCAGTTGCCGTTGTGCTCATGGGCGATGGTGACCGGCTGAATCGGCCGGTTGCCTTCGGCGCCGCGCGGCATGGTCAGCGCGGCCCAGCGCCCGACCACGGCCACCGCCTGCATCGTATCCTCGAACCCGCCGCCCCACGCGTGCTTCCGGCCGTCCCAGAACAACTGCGTCGGGGCGAGCTTCTCCCGCAGCAGCGGGTATCCGGAGTCATTGCAGTAGAACAGGTACTCCCGCCAGAAATAGTCCATCACGTACTGCGGCAACTCGTCGGTCCCTTTGGGCATGATGACCCACCAATAGTAGATGTCGCGCGGAATCTCCACCCACGTAGTCTCACTCTGTACGCGGACACGGTACTTGGTGGTAGAGTAGTAGTCGCCACCCTGCATGGCGTCGCCGTAGTCGACGATGTCGACGTACTGCAGTTCAGGGTCAACCTGATACGCCTGCTGGACATTGTCGGCGAGAATCTGCGCGTTCATCGAAGACAACGTCCCCGGAGCCAGGTGCGCGACCTGAAAGCAGATCTCGTCATAGTACCGTTTGTCCGGGCAGTTCAGAATGACCTCCGCGTAGCGGCTCTGCTGTGCGGCACCGAGTCGGCGGAACTTGTCGGCCAGGTCGTCCTGCAGCCAGTCGGGCGCGATCGCCACCGCCATCTTGGCCGAGTCGTTCAGGAACTCAGGCAGCAACGTATCACGCAGAGACTCGGTGGCGCTGTCGAACACAACCGCCATCCGCTGACCGGCCGGTATCATCGCGTGCATAACCATCGAGTCGATGAGAGTCCAGCCGGAGTCGGAAGGCAGCAGCCTGAGTTCAGAAGCCGGAGCAACGACGGCCGGAGGCTGACCCGGGACAGCGAGGCGCGTGTCTTCGCCGCTCACTACCGGCTCAACCTTGACCGTTACGCCCGGCCCAACCGCCAGAGCCGGAGAAATCGAACAAAGGAGGATGAAGACAATAGCCTGTTTCATGCCCAATAATCTTCCCGAAACTCTCTCTTGTCAAGCCGGAACCGATGCCACAGGAACCGGGATGGGGTTCACCACCAAGGCACAAAGACACCAAGAGGAAGAGCAGAATGCAGTACGACGGATCCGAACTGCAGACGCCAGCGTCCGGAGTCGAGGTGTCGCCTACCGCGCCAGGAGGACCTTGGCGATTCGGCGCCCGGACTGGGTGCGGGCTTCGATGAAGTAAGTTCCTGCAGGCAGACGGCGGCCGTGGTCGTCGCTACCATCCCAGACCGCAATACGTGCCGCCGGCAGTCGGCGCACGACCCTGCCTTCCGCGCCATAGATACTCAGCCGAGGCAGTTCGCCACCCGCGCCATACCGGATCTGCGTACGGTGTAGAAACGGATTGGGCCAGACGTCAAGACCCGGGAAAAGCCCGGGCGCGGCTTCCACTCCGGCCACTGTGACTGGGGGACCGCCGCCGGTCACGCTGACGTCGTCAATGTAGAAACCCTCGTCAACCGTGTCGCCGTCGCTGACGAAAGCCAGTCTCAGTCCAATCTGCTCGCCCACCCCGAGCCACGACAGGTCGTACTTCTCCTCGACCCAGCGGCTTTCATTCACGAGTGGTCTAGTGGTCAAGTGGTCTAGTGGCCTAGTGACCGAATTGCCGGACTCCGGTTCGTTGCTGGACGAAAGCGGGGACACTGGGCCGGGGGATCGTGGTCTAGCGGTCGAGTGGTCTAGTGGTCTAGTGGCGGACTTCCGGAGTTCGTGTTCCTCACTTGACCACTGGACCACTGGGCCACTGGAACACTTCTTTCCCAGTGCTCCCCCGGTGCCGAGGAAGTCGAGGGTCTCCTCCGACCCTTCCCGCATGACGATAACACGTATGCCGTCGACTCCATAATTCGGCGTCTTGAACCAGCGCCAGAACCGGAGCGTGCAGCCTTGGGGTACGAAGAACGGGGCCGTCATCAAAGACGCGTCCATGCGGTTGTCGTACAGCCGCGACCCTTCATTCCCGCAATACCATGCGTGCGCGCCGGAGTGCGCTCGGAACGACGTCAGGTGCCAAAGGTCACCGGCTCCGGCGTGGCTCCACTTCGCCTCTCCCGATTCCATGTTGTCGGAGAATCCGTACTCGCCGACGAGCAACTCGAACGTATCGCGTCGAGTGAAGCCGTCCGCGTTCGCCTGCAGCTCCATCAACGCCACATGACCGGGCGGGCATGCGCCCGACGCCGCAAGCTCAAAGCTCTCACTGCTACTGGCATAGGAGAGGGGCCCGACTTCGCCATACCAGGCGCTGTCCTTCACAACCGTGACAAGACCGTCGAGGGAGACAAGCCTGCACCAGGTAGAGTGGCCGTACCCATACCCCTGGTTCTCAAGCCGAACGCTGAGGCCGCGTGTGGCACCCGGCAGCAACGGCGGCGCACACAGCCACGTACGGTCGAGACCTATGGCGGGCACACCGACCTGGATCACCGGCACGAACGTCCTGATCACGAAGCACCCGAACAAGTCGAGTCTGAACTTCAGAGCCGCGCCATCCTGGGCAGCAGCCGCGACCACCACCCGGAAACCGGAATCGACCCGAACCGAGTCGCCGGGTTCGAGATCCGGAGCGGTTGCCTCCGAGTCGAGCAGAGTGACGCGGGTATCGACCGTGTTCAGCCTGATGATCACCGGGCACGACACCGCGTTGCCGCTGTTTCTCAGCAGGAGTGACAGCGCGAGCGTCTCGCCCGGGTTGGCGACGCCGTCGCCGTTGCCGGCCCGGTCGTCAATGTGCCAGTCCGCCAGGTCAACGTAGTCTCCGCTGTCGCACCCGATACTCCCCTCGTACGGCACGAAGTTGTGGGCGGTTGCAGTCAGGTCGAGCCGGCCGGGGGTCCTTGGCTCCGCATCGAGCCAGACCCGACCCGCACCATCGGTCCGGCCCCGGCTGTAGACCTCGCCCGGCTTGGCCAGGCAGACGAGCGCACCGGGGACCGGTGCGCCGGCACTCGTCACCCAGAACTGATATCTTCCCGAGCCGATACCAACCGCCGTCGGCCCGGTCAGGTCGAGGTGCTGCGGCTGCGCGGTCCAGACGGGCATCTCCGGGTCGCCCATCAGATTGACAGTGTACTGGTGCCAGCGATAAACGTTCTGGTCCCGCGAGAACGGCGCGTAGTGCTCCTTGGCCGCGCTCAGAGCGTCGCCGACGCGGTAGAGGCCTTCGCCCGTGATCGCTTGCCAGAAACGGCTGTCATACTTGTCCGAGTACCCGAAACCGGGATTGCCGGGAGAGCCCCAACCATACGACGAGTTACCGATAGTCGCGACCGTACCGCCGTTCGGGTTGGTGACGAACGCTTCGCCGATGCTGGTGAAATCGAACGCGGTCGTCCAGCAGCCAATGGAATAGAGGACGCCCGGCCCGGCGTTGGTGATTGTGTCTGCGTCCGCCGTGCGCATCCGGTTCGCCGACCCGCCGCACTGCATCACGTCAACCCAGCCGTGGCCATCGTGGTTCAGGAAGTTCTGGTTCTCACGCATCGCCTGCATCACACTGGAGCGCGTCTCGTTACCCAGGCTCTGATAGAGCTTGGTCAGGCTGTAACCCGAGGCGAACGACTGTCGCTCAATCTTGTTCTTGTGCACGCCCATGTCGGTGTACGGGTTCTGCCACAACACCTCGGCGAAGAACAGACCTTTGTTCTGATAGCCGGGCACCGTGGCGTGCTCATAGTCGAGCACCTTGCGCACAAACGTCGACGCCTGCGGAACATCGTTCACCGGCGCTCGGCCCACGCTGAAGTCCGCGTAGAGGTCAATGGAGTCCGACACCTCACCGAACACGTTGTTGCTGTTCGCATCCCACGAGCCGTCGAGGTCGGCGAAGTACAGGTCGCAGGGCAGCGAGTCCTCGCGTGGGTCGGCTCCCCATTCCGATGCCATCGCAAACGCCTTGCGGAACGGAACCACGCCCACGTCCCCGCCGAGGAGCACGTACTTCACGCCCGAATCAGCCAGAGTCTTCAGGTAGTTTCGCAACTGCTCAGGCTGGTCGCGGCCGGTGTAGTTCGCGTAGACCCAGTCCATCGTACGCACGACCGCCGGAACACCCTTCTGCGTCTTCCAATCCGCCAACCGCTGGAACGCAGTAGCCATCTCCGCACCCGTCACAATCACGTACTCAAAAGAGCCAAACGCCTCCTCACCCGCGCTTCGCTCCCCCTCTCCTCTGACAGGAAAGGGCTGGGATGAGGAGTAACTTCTGCCTTCTGCACTCTGCCTACTGACTCCTGACCTCGGTTGGACCTCAACCTCAACCTTGACCTTCCGACACACTTCGATCCGTCCCTCCGCTCCAATGTACCGCACCGGATAGACCAGCACCTGTACGAAGGTGGAATCATGCCTGTAGCTCGTCCCCGTCCAGCGCACGGGCATGGATGGATAGGCCGAATGTGACTCATAGATGGCCGGATTGGGATGCGTGAATCCGCTTCCGTCCTCACCCGTCATTTTGACATTTGCATTCTGCAGTTTGAATTCTGACTTGCGTCCGAGATCCGTGCCCGCGATGAGCACCTGCTGCCGTTGTGCTGGCAACACGTTGTGCGTGCCCGGAAGCGACTGCCAGAATCCAATCTCAAACGTCACTGCGGTGACATTCTGGTATCCGGGCAGCGCTATGACGACCGGCTCCACCGGCAACTGCGGCGCGCCCGGCTCATCGCTCACGTCCATTCGCTCGCCCAGCACGACCTCGTAGCCCGCGAGTAAATCCGGGGACTGTCCCGACGTGGACTGTCCCCTTGGATTTCCGAACCCGGCCTGCTCAGCCGTGACGAGTGTGAACTGGCTCGGCCTGAATGTGAGGTTTTCGCTGTGCACGACTGACCGCGCGCTAGCGAACGCCAGGCACAAAGCCAGAAGACTGCGGGCGGCTGTTCTCGGTCTCATATCAGACGGTCCCATACATTATAGACGCCGGCAACAGCACAGGGAAGCAGAATCGGCCCCGAACGTCCACAGACTCCTCAGACTTCGCAGACTAGGTTCCAGGTCCCCAGACATTCCGAAATGAGTGGGGCAGAATTCGATGGCCCATTTGAGGCGGGCCGCATCAGTCCAGTTTAGTATAAGTCCCCCTCGAAACCGGCCTGGAAATCGCCTAACTGGATCATTAGCAATTAGTTACTACGGAGAGCACTAAATGTTTGACAGCTTGAGGTCATGTTGCCGCATATCGGACGTGCTCTTCCGCAAAGTAACTCCTGACCACTTCTGGCTGGCGTTGCCGGCTGCGTAGGTAGGATCGGGCC
>Ga0194126_10009529_pt1 | contig 12930 bp, 9 predicted proteins | sample TA2KigC150mmetaG_FD_148641 | JGI IMG/M metagenome (GOLD analysis project Ga0194126, IMG submission 148641) | Freshwater microbial communities from Lake Tanganyika, Tanzania - TA2015035 Kigoma Deep Cast 150m | ecosystem: Environmental > Aquatic > Freshwater > Lake | place: Tanzania: Lake...
CCGCCGAGGCCGGCGGCGCCCGTCGAGGCGAAGCCGCCCGCGCCGGCGCCCAAGCTCCCCGAGGGCATGACGATGGGCAAGTACCTCTTCCCTCAACTTTGGCCATTCTGGGGCATGCCCCTCTACAAGTTCGCCCGGTTCCGCTGGCCAGACAAGAGGAACATCCTGATCGGCGCCGCCGTCGCCGACATCCCCCTGCTCGTCATCCTGTTCATACCCCGGCTCCTGGGCATCTTCTGGGCGGGACTTGCGATCACGCTCTTCAAGCGGATGAAGCAGAAGAAGGCCGCCGCGGCCGAGGCCGCCGCCCAGGAAGCGCCCGCCGCCAACTAGATCCTCTTGCCGCGCCTTCTGACCAGCCCGGTGCTTATCTTGGTCAGCGTCCTCGCCACCTCCATCAGGCCGGCCGAGCGGCCCCAGGTCCTCACCCGCTTGCCCCGTATCTGCTCCAGGAGCCCGTCGACGCCGCCGGGGTCGCTTTCGGGGACGACGTAGCACCGGCCGACCTCGGAGGTCCGGTGACCGTCGCTGCCGGCGGAGAGCCCCAGCCGGAGCTCCAGGGCCAGCCGGCAAGCCCGGAGGTTCTTCCTCGACGGCGAGCGCCCGTTGAGCACCTCGACGGCCCCGAACCGCGCGGAGCGTATGCAGTCCTCCCCTATTCCCGTGAAGCGGCGGTAGGGGTGGGACGCCACCGGAAGGCCGCCGAGGGCCCTTATCCTCTCGACGGTCTCGGGCACCTCGAGGCCAGACGCCACGGGCGCGTCGATGCCCAGGCCGATGATGTGGCCGCCCTTGGTCGAGACCTCGATGCCGGGAACCACCAGGAAGCCCGGGAAGCCGGCGGCGGCCTCCCGCGCCTCCCGTATCCCGCGGGTCGAGTTGTGGTCCGTGAGCGCCACGCCGCCCAGTCCCTTCGCCACCGCGGTCCTGACCAGGTCGGTGGGGGTCATCTCCCCGTCCGGAGAGTGGGTGGTGTGCAGGTGGAGGTCGAACCCCCGCTCACCGGACGCGCGCGCCATTCGCTATCTCCCGCTCCCGCGTGAGGGGAACGCCCGAACCGGTCACGAGCGCCGCCGGCGCCTCGGCCATCAGGACGGCGATGTACCGCCCCGGCGCGAATCCCGGCCCCGCCCTCACCGTGAACCTTTGGCCCGGGACCTCCACGGAGGCCGTCTCCCCCTCCACCGACGACACGAGCGCGCCGCGCATCTCGACCCGCCCGAAGTCCTTGAAGCCTATCCTCCCCGCCGGCGTTCCCGGGGGCCTTCCGAGCGCCAGCACCCGCTCGCCCGGCCTCGCCTCCCCGTCCGGGACGACGAGCGCTATCCTGCTCCCGCCCTCCTCGTCGAATGCGAACATCATCCCGGCGGACTCGGCGCCCCGGAGCACCGCCGGCTCCAGGTTGACGATCGTGGCGACGAGCTTGCCGGTCATCTCCCCGGCCCCGTAGTGCGCCTTCATCCCGGCGACCATCTGGCGCTGCTCGGTGCCCAGGTCGACCCTCGTGATGTAGAGCTTGTCGGCGTTGGGGTGGGGCTTGACCTCGAGGATCCGGCCGATGCGGATGTCGCACCGGTCGAACCAGGCCCCCGATTCCTTGGGGTCGGGGACCTGCGCCGCCTGCGCGGTCGGTTTATGCGGCGCAGGCTTCTGCGGCCGGCCCGCGGGTTGCGATGGCTGCGGTTGCTTCTGCGGCCGGCCCGCGGGTCGGTCGGTCGCAGGCGGCTCTTGCGATGGGGGCGCGGTCTTGGCAGGCCCGGTGGCGGGCTTCGCCGGTGAGGGTTGCATAGAGGGAGCGGGCGGTGGCCCGGAGGGCGGGGCCGGTGGAGCGGCCTTCCCCGGCGCGCCTTCCGAGGGCGGGACGCCCAGGACCTCGTCGAGTTCCAGCTTCCGGAACAGGGGCGCCGGCTGGGGGAGCTTCCTCCCGACCGGCAGGGGTTGCCGGCCGTCATCCCAATTCGCCCTCTCGATGTCCTCCGGCTCGCCCAGCATCCTCCAGAGCCTGCGGCCGGTGAAGGGCAGGAACGGGTAGGCGAGCATGCACAGCGCCTTCGTGAGGTGCAGGCAGACGTGCATCGCCCCCCCGCAGCTGGTCTTGTCCTCCCGTATGAGCTTCCAGGGGGCCTTGGTGTCGATGAGGCGGTTGCCGAACGCCGCGAGCGCCATGACCTCCTTCATCGCCGGCTTGAAGTCGCAGCGCTCCAGGTGGCGCCCGACGACGTCGTAGGCCGAGTGGATCATCCGGTCCACCTCGTGGTCGAGCTCGTCGGGCTCCGCCCGCCCGGGCACCATGCCGAAGTGCCTCTGGGTGAAGATGAGCACCCGGTTCACGAAGTTGCCCAGCGTCCCCACGAGCTCGTCGTTGTTCTTCCGGACGAACTCCTCCCAGGTGAAGTCGGTGTCCCGATTGTCGGGCATGTTGATGGTCAGGTAGTAGCGCATGGGGTCGGGGTCGAAGCGGTCCAGGTAGGGCGAAAGCTCGATGCCGATGCCCCGGCTCTTCGAGAACTTCTCGCCGCCGAACGAGAGGAACTCGTTGGCGGGGACGTCGTGGGGCAGGTTCAGGCCGCCGTAGCCCAGCAGTATCGAGGGCCAGATGATGGTGTGGAAGGGCACGTTGTCCTTGCCCAGGAAGTAGTAGTGCCGCACCGCCGGGTCCTGCCAGAGGTCCCTCCAGGCGTCGGGCCGGCCCGCCCGGCGGGCCCACTCCTTCGATGTCGACAGGTAGCCGATCACGGCCTCGAACCAGACGTAGATGCGCTTCGTGTCGTAGCCGGGGAGCGGTATCTCCACGCCCCACTGCAGGTCGCGGGTGATGGCCCGGTCGCGCAGGCCCTCGCGCATCCAGTTGCGGGTGAAGTTGAGAACGTTGGGGCGCCAGAAGTCCTTGTCCTTGAGGTACTCCTCCAGCCGCGGCTGGAGGGCTCCCAGGCGCAGGAAGAAGTGCTCCGTGGACCGGGGCGCCGGCGCCGCCCCGCAGATCTTGCAGGCCGGGTCGCCAAGCTCCGTCGGGTCCAGCGTCTTGCCGCAGGAGTCGCACTGGTCCCCGCGGGCGCCCGGCTCCCGGCAGTGCGGGCAGGTCCCCTCGACGTACCGGTCGGGGAGGAAGCGGCCGCATCTGGGGCAGAAGAGGGCCACCACCTCCTTCCTGTAGATGAGGTCCTTCTCCAGGAGCTTCAGGAAGATGTCCCAGACGACCTCCTTGTGCCTCCGGTCGGAGGTGCGGAAGAAGAGGTCGAACGAGACGCCGAAGCGCGCCAGGTCCCGGACGTGCTCGTCGTGGTAGGCCTGCGCCACCTGGGCCGGGGATATGCCCCGCCTCTCGGCCGTGACGGTTATGGGCGTCCCGTGCTCGTCCGAGCCGGAGACCATGAGCACCTCCCGGCCGCGCATCCGGTGGTAGCGGGCGAAGATGTCCGGCGGCAGGAGCGAGCCGGCGACGTGCCCCAGGTGGAGCGAGCCGTTGGCGTACGGCCAGGCGACGCCGATGAAGACCCGTTCGGCCATGTCCCCGGTGGCGAAACGATGCGTGCGTAAATAGCTTTATCCCCCCGGTAGCCGGGGCGCAAATAGCTTTATCCCCTGCAAGACCGCTCCCGGCCCCGATGGAGAGGACCGACGCCGCCTACGACACCGACTGGGAGTACTACGACGACTTCTACGCCGATGTCGACGACCTGGATTTCTACACGGCCCTGGCGAGGAGGGCCGGCGGCCCCGTCCTCGAGCTCATGTGCGGCACCGGGCGCGTGCTGGTCCCGCTCGCGCGATCCGGTCTCGAGGTCACGGGCATCGACTCCAACCACCTGATGCTCGAAAAGGCGCACCGGAAGCTCTCGCGCGAGCCGGCCGATGTCCAAAAGCGCGCCACCCTCTTGAATGCGGACGCGCGCCAATTCGAACTGGGCCGGCGGTTCAACCTCGTCATACTGGCATTCTCGTCGGTCAACCACCTGCTCACCCCCGATGACCAGGACCGCTCGATGGCCTGCATAAGGCGGCATCTCTCCGACGACGGCCTGCTGGCCGTGGCCTCGTTCATCCCGCACCCGGCGAAGCTCCACTCCGGGAAGCTCGACCGGGAGGTGGAGCTTTCGAACGGCGACCTGCTCATTCGCCACTCCACGCTCTCGTCGGATGCGGCCGGGACGCTCATGCATGTCGGGTACAGGTGGCAGGTCGAGCGCGCCGGGCGCATGGTCAGGGAATGGAACAGCGAGCTCGATCTCAGGCTCCTCAAGCCCAACCAGCTCAAGGCCCTGCTCGAGGGCGCCGGCCTGCAGCTCGTGGAGCGCTGGGGCGGCTACCGCGACGAGCCCCTGGACCCGAAGGGCGACGTGGTCGTTTTCGTCGCAACGCCGCGCATCGTCTGGAAGGAGAACGCGAAGCTGTTGGCGCGATAGGAATCCGGGTGCCGGGTGCCGGGAGCCGGGGAACGACCGGGTGCCGGGAGCCGGGGAAAGACGCGTCCGTCCCGGTTCCCGGCCCCCGGCACCCGGAAGTCAAGGGCAGATCCCATGCCCCGCGATCCTCAGGCCCTTCGAGTCCAGGTCCAATCCGACGAGGCGGTCGCCGGGCTCGCAGGGCAGGGGGCGCTCGAATCTGAGGCCCACCTTTCCGGTCGTTCCGGGCCTCAGGCCTTCGCCATCGACGCTGTCGACCCTGGCCGGGACGATCCGCAGGCCGCAGGCGACGTGCAGTACCAGCTCCTTCCGGACGAGGCCCTTCCAGTACCGGCCGGCCGAGAAGGGCACATCCAGCCTCTCCGGGACCTTCAGCGAGCCGGGAGGGGCCAAAACGACCCCGCGGTCCAGGTCGGAAACGCCGACGCCCTTGAGCGCCAGGCCCGCCCGCGCCCCGAAGGGCGCCTCGCGCACGCCCTCGTCGTGCACCTGGATGGAGCGGACGGTCGCCCTCTTGCCGGTCGGGAACGCCTCCAGGAGGTCGTGCTGCCGGACGGTGCCGCGCCGGACGCAGCCCAGGGCCACGGTGCCCACGCCCTTGACGTCGAAGAAATGGTCCACCGGGACCCGGGCCGGACCGTCGACCGGCGCGGCCGGAAGCTCCATGATCGAATCGGTCAGCGCCGCCGAATCGCTGTCGTGGAACCGGAACTCCTCGAGCGTCGTTTTGGCCACGTAGGGGCGCAGCTGGTCCATCGAGAGGTAGTTTCTGAGGATGATGAAGCCCCGGGCGATGCCGAAGGCGTCCAGCGCCACGATGGTCTCGCCCAGCTCCCGGTCCAGCTTGTCCACGACGAGAACGGCGGCGTCCGCCATCGCCAGCGCGTTGGCCAGCGACTGGAACTTCTCCGGGTAGCGCGACGGGTGGATGAACGTGCAGCCGTCGTCCCCCCGCTTCAGGTTGAAGAAGCTCAGGTCCGAGACGGTCCCCTTCTTGCCCAGCGCCGCCGCAAGCGCCTGGTCCCCGAGCACCGCCACGGTCAGTCCCTTCATCCGTCCTCGCGGGCCAATCGCCATGTCCTATTATAATCATATAATGACTCGTATCGGCGCGCAGCCACGCATTGGCCCCAGCCATGCCACGGTAGGATAGAATATTAGCTCTGAAGGATTGAAAGATTTTAAATATTTAGAGATGGCTAAAGAGATGTAGAATAAGGTATAGGAGCAATAAGGATGCAAGACACCGGGCCCAAGGACTATCGAACCCGCTCCTACCTATCGGCAGTGGAGGCCGCCAATTATCTCAATCTGACCGTAGAAAAACTTCATCACCTAGTAGGCCAGTCGATTATTAAAGCTCAGGTTTCTGCCAGTGGTCAAATGCGATTCGACCTGGCAGTTTTAAAGGGATATGAACAAGATAGTGGAGAAGTCAGGGACCGAAAAAAGAAAACGGTTGAGAGAATAAATACTATCGTTGTAAAGGGGACCACGCAACAGATACTCGTTGCAGATTCAATGAAAATGTCGGAAATCCTTGATGAGAGCATCCATTTGATGATCACTTCACCCCCCTATTTCGATACTAAAATGTACTCTAGGGAGCCAATTGAACATGATTTGGGCAATATACATGATGAAGATCATTGGTTTGAGATGATAGGACAAGTATGGAAAGAAGTATTTCGAGTTCTCCAACCGGGAAGAAAAGCCTTTATCAATATCATGAATTTGCCAGTTCGTCTGGAAAACGGAAGTTTTAGATCCTTGAATCTGGTGGGAAAAACAATCGACTTATGCGAGAAGATAGGGTTCATATTCAAACGGGATATCGTTTGGCACAAGACCAATGCTGTAAGGGCGCATTTCGGGACATATCCCTACCCTGGAGGGATATTGCTCAACAACATGCATGAGTTCATACTGGAGTTCGAAAAGCCTGGGAGGAAAGGATTTGAAAAATATGGACACCTTTCCAATGAAACAAAAGAAAAATCAAAACTGGATAAGGATTTTTGGGTGGAAATAAAAAAGAGCGATGTCTGGGTTATGAAACCGCAAGGGAGCGGAGACAGGCGGAGTCATATCGCGCCTTTCCCATATGAACTGCCATATCGTTTGATAAAAGCATACAGTTACAAGACCGAGACAATTCTCGACCCATTCGCAGGTTCCGGAACCGCGTTGCGGGCGGCCAGAGATCTGGAACGGAATGGTATCGGTTACGAGATCAATCCTGAAATTGCACTGGACGCAATAACCAATATCAAGTGCTTCCAGGCGGAAATCGACGATTGCGACTTTATCGAATAACCCCATCCCCACTTCGGTAGCAATAGTAATGATCATATATGATTTATGGAGCAATCTTAATATTACTTTGTCAGCTTCTTACGGCGGTAGGCCTATTTGATAAGGGGACGGATGATACCTGAATGGACCATCGGGGGTGCGTCAAGCAACAAACCGCCATAAGCGAACCAACGTAAGGTTCGATGGCGCCATCAGGAGAGCTTCATCTCCCGGATGTCCATAAAATCATGATATTTGAGATTGGTGCTATCACATCGCACGAGAGGGGAGACCATCCCACAATATCAGGTCATACTTGCCAAGAATTCCCCAAACCGCTTGGCTCCTCTATCGTATTCTGCGGTGATGTCAACACCAAATAGATCCACGAATATCTTCAAGGCCAGCTCCTTCACGACCTCACGCCTGACCTCGGGGATCGTCGGCAGCGGCTTTTCCCTGCCTTCCTTCCTGGCCTTTGCCCGCTTGAATGCCAGATATGCGTATGATATCTGAGTGAGAACGGTGTGGTGATGCCAGCCGATCCATGACCGACCTTCAAAATGATCGATTCCCAGTTCGTCCTTCATCTCACGGTACCCCTTTTCAATATGGTACCTGTTCCGGGAGATCTTCGCAAAAAAACCTATTGACGGCTTCTCGAACCCCCAGCAAAGATACGCTTTCAGCTCGTCCTCATCCCGCTTTTCAAGCAATATCCAACATATCTCGTCTGTGCACCTGCGGTCATGCGTGACAATACGGACCTTGCGCATGGCATAAATGCCATGGAGCAATTTGTCTTCTTCGGTCCAGTGTATGTCCGTCCACTCGTTCTTCGGTATTCTATCGGCCAATTCGATTGCATTCAATTTCTTGACGCCGGCGGGCAGACGGTGTGTTGTCCTGGGACGCCCGCCTTTCTTGGAAGGAGCGTCTTGGGGTCCAAGCAGCCTCATCCTCGCAGGGACGACTCCAATTTTGGTGGTTGCCACTCCCAGAACGTATGGTTCGTGACGTTCCCTCAGGCCCAAGCGGAACTTCGAGATGTTGCCATAGCCGGCATCGCTATTCACGGCGAAATGCGGGACTCCGAGCCTGCGGGCATTGTCTATCAGTTCCAGAGCGAGTACCCACTTCTCCTTGAACCTTACCTTTTCAGGGATGCCTGTTTTACGACGACGTTCTTTATCAACGATCCAGGACTTCGGTATATACAATTCAATACCCAGCGGCCAGGATATCGCATCTCGGTTCCGTCTGGGTGACGGTATGACGTATAAAGCCGAGGTTGCCACCTGACAATTGGCGATCTTTCCGAGTGCCCCACAATACTGGCGCTCCACTCCCACGGATTGATCGCCTTGTTTTGGAAAGCTCGTATCGTCTATGGAGATGATCGCCTCGGGACTGGACGCCGCATGTTTCAGCACATCGATAGTGTTGTTCATCAGGTCATACGGGTTCCAGGGCGAATCCGTGATGAACTGTTGCATCACCTGATAATCCGCATCGTCGACCCGCCCCGCCATCGGTTCCATGCTCTTCCTGGCTCCGGGCAGCAGTTGCCCTTGTAAGTATATCAGGGTTTGTTGTCGCAAATGATTGGCTCGAGGGCTCCGTTTGGGTCGCCCCGAGACCGTTTCCATGAAGTCTCGGATGCCATCTTGCGCCTCTTTTTGCTGCACTGTGCCGGCCTAGTTGAGAACGCATTCGAGCCCTCTTGAATCTTTCGGTGTCTCCTTAAGAATCTTTCTATCGGTGGAATCAATTGGAGGGACGATTCTGATTGTCACAAAGTAATATTAATCGACCGGTGGGTTATGGAATAAATGCACGCATCAGGTTTGTTTCGAAAGAGTCAATGGATAAGAAGGGAATCAGATCCTACAGCCAGTGGAGATTCCGCAATCCCCGGATGGACAATGAAGAAATGTATGCTATGCCATTGGAGCACGTTAGAGCAGTCCAGCCGCCCGAACTAATAATCACGTTGACACCGTAGACATTCCACCGCCTTCGGCCGGTGGTGCTGCGAGCCGGTCGTTTGACATGAAATACTGGATTTGCCCTTGCATCAATCCTATCCTCCATGCAATTTCATCAACCAATCCTTGAGAATATCCCGGCTCCGGACCCCTTGCGAAAGGTCGTTGCTCTCTATAACGTAGGTGCCCTTGTAGCTCCCCTTCAGCGCCCCGAGTATCCTTCCGAGCGGCACCGTCCCCTCTCCCAGGCCGAGGTGCTCGTCGCGCTCGCCCCGGTTGTCGTGCAGGTGGACGTTGATGAAGCGGTCCCGGAGCTCCAGCCAGTTTTCGGTGTTCCCGCAGGTGTTGGCATGGCCGGCGTCGAAGCATATCCCGAGCTCCGTGCCCTCCACGACCTCGAGGAGCTCGGCGGGCTCCCGGAAGGCGAGCCACTTCATCCGGGGCATGTTCTCGAATGCCACAGGCACGCCGTGCTCCACGGAGGCACCCGAGAGCTCGCGCGCCGCCTCCCTCACCAGGGCACGGACGCGCCCGATGTCCATCGACGAGGTCGGGGAGACCAGGCCGGGGTGCACCGTGACGCACGCCACGCCCAGCTCGCCGGAGATCCGGACGGTCTCGAGCACCTCGGCCATTGACGCCTGGCGCACCCGATCGGAGAAGGAGGCTATGTTGATGTCGCTGAGCGGCGCGTGGACCCGCAGCTCGACGTCGCGGTCCTGGGCGAGCTCGTGCAGGTAGCCCCGTATGCGGGAAAGGTGGTGGCGGTGCTCGGCGACTATCTCCCAGGCCCCGAAATGCGCCAGGATGTCGGGTGCGGCCCTCTCCACCGGCACATGGGAGAACGCCGGGCTGGACACTGCGATGCGGATCATCTACTCTTCCTCGAGCGGGTCCCTTCCGAGGAGGTCCCGCGGGTCGAGCCTCTGGCGCGTGTGGGGCCTCTGCCGGGCCCCGCAGGAGCGGTCGGCCCCGCCCTTCCCGTCGGCGAGCCTCGGCGCGGGCGGCCGGGTGTCGGGGGCCACCCGGTCTATCACGCGGTCGATGTCGTCGTCCCGGACCGCTATCCGTATGTCCCCCAGGGGCGCCTCCCGCTCGGAGAAGCTCACGCGCTCCACGAACGCCGCCTGCTTGTTCAGGCGGAAGACCGAAAGGTCCGGCCCGCGCCTTCCGTGGAGTAGCCGGCCCCGGACGGCGTCGCGGATGCGGTGGCGGCGGACCAGGTCGCCGAAGCGGGAGAGCGAGCCCCCCTCGCCGACCAGCCGGTCGCCCTCCCGCCGGAGCCGGAGGTCCGGGAAGAGGTTGAGCACCGCCCGCCGGACCTTATCCTCGTCCTCGCTGGGGCGCACGGGCGCCTCGACCGAGATTTGCAGCGGTATCCTTCCTCCCGGCGGTAGAATCGCTGGGGCCTTTTAATCCTATGTGCCCGGTCCCTTGCGGGAGCGCTCGAGCCGCTGCCTCTGGGCGGCGAGCGCGAACGCAAGGTACAGCACGGCGACCAGGGCGATGATGAAGACCAGGGGCCAGGGGTCCGGCGGAGGGGGCGGGGGCTCGGCCACCTCTTCGATATGGATCCTCAGCTTCACCAGGACGCTGCCGTCGTCTATTTCGAAAACGTAACCGAAATCGCTGTATGACACGCCCTGCCGGAGGAGTTCCACCCTCCGAACCGACTCATTGTCAAACGCCTTCAACACGATAACGATGGCCTCCCCTGCCAGCTCCCGCGAAAAACTCACGGTGACGGTGGAACAGTCGGGTGATGACGAAATCAGTTTCAGGTTGCCGTCGACTTCCATAAACCACTCCCATCTGATTATCCTGGTCCCGTACGACCTGACCACAACGCCCGTGAATGTCAAGGGCGTCTCGCAGGGGATGCTCGTCAGATTGGGAGACATGGTTATGGCGATGTCCGGAGGCCTCGGAGGTATCTTGACGAGCCTGACCGTGAGGTTGACGCTCGCGTTCCCCCAGAGGAACCCGTTGAACGCCCGGACATCTATCCGGCACGGGATCCTCCCCTCGGGGTAGCGTCCCAGCTGCCCGAGCGCCCAGTCGTAGACGTCCCAGGAGAGGTTCCACTTGTGGACGCCCGACGTAGCGACGAAATCGGCCGGCGTCCATGTGCCGTCGGCGCCCGTCCGGACCTCTATCGCGGATATGTTGGTCATGAAGTTCATCGGGTGGTCCTGGGCGGTGCCCCTGATCTGGTACCTCCCGGTCCGCCCGTCCGGCCGCAGGTACTGTCCGGCGTCGATGACCGGCTCGAACATCGGGTCCGGATCGGTGACAGCTACCAGGGGTGGATACTTGTTGTCGATGAAAAGGAGCCTGACCGCGGCATCGCTTTGAAGAGGGACGATCACAGGCAATGGGCGCAGCCCCGAATCCGACGACCCGTTCACGAGATAGACGTGGTTCCGCGTCCCGTTCGATGTCGTGCGCGAGCCCAAAAGCACGAACGCGGCAAGGCCTCGCCAGTCCGTCCTGCCAAAGCCGGCCGGAGCGCCTCCTTCGGATATGTCCACGGTCACCGACCCGTCGCTGATGGCGTTCCCCCATACGTCCTGCGCGACGACATTCAGGACCCACCATTCCTCCACGACGGCGTCTTCCTTGACCGACAGGAAACGGAAGGGCGGCGGGCCTGGACGAGTCCAGACCCTCCGGGTGCTCTCCAGCCTCCAGCGGTCGTGGTCGTCCGTCCCTTCCAGTGGCTGCGAGTAGGTGCACTTGCGCAAGAGCACGTTGACGGCGCCGATGGAGAGCTCCCCGGCACCCGGCTCCCCGGGCGGGGATTGCCGGTCGGCCTCACCTCCAATGCCCTCGTCGGAGCCCAGGTGCGAGCGGTCGGCGGTCAGCCTGTCCGTGCAGTCGATATCGAGCCTGGACCCGCCGCCCCTCCCGCCGAGGCCCGGTATCCCCTGGACTTGGCCGGCGCCGAGCCCCGCGCCGCCGTCGCCGCCGTCCCCGCCCGCGCCCGCGGGCGTGCTGTCGGCGAGCTGGACGCGGCCCATTGTGCGGTAGTCCCTCACCGTGATTTCGAAAAGGCTCCGGCCGCCCTCGCCGCCCGGGCCGGAGTCGAAACGCATCTGCGACACCTGCACTTTCAACCCGCCGGCGGAGGTGAGGCTTGAATTGATGGCCCCCCCCGAGCCGCCCCTCCCGCCGCTGCCGCCCCGCGTGCCCGACGACTGGGCGAAGCCTCCGTTCCCGGCCCGGCCTCCATGGCCCGAGGCGACGGACAGGTTGGAACCGGTCACCGAGAGGTCGTGCCCGTCGAGCACCAGGTCGACCCTTCCGGCGTCGCCCCCGAAACCCCCGTTCCCGCCGTCGATTCCCGACGTGGTCATCCCGTCGCTTCCCGCGCCGCCGTCGCCCGAGCGGACGTCCAGGCTCGAGTCCTGCAAGCCGTCGGTCCGTATCTCGATGGCGACGTCCCCGCCCCGGCCGCCGTCGCCGCCGGCGCCGCTTGCGCCGTTGTGTCCGTTGCCGCCCGACACGACGATGGAGGAATTGCGGACGGTCCCCGGCCAGGCCCCGCCTCGAAGAGCGGGACTGAGACAGAGGAGTTCGTCAGGACCAATGACCCGCCCGGCTCCACCTTGAAGGCCGGCGTGAACTGGCCCTCCCGGACGAGGAACACCGAGGCGTTCTCCAGCGCGAGCCTCCCGCCGGGCCCGACCGTTATGTTGGCCGAAAGGGCCCTCGGTCCGCTGAAGGTCTCGTTTCCGGAAATGACCCAGTCGGGGTCCAATGTGCGTGGATGCGCCCCGGCCGCTCCCCCGACCCCGCCTCCCGTTCCCCACCAGGGCGGTCCGAATCCCGGCCCCAGCAACAGGGCCAGAATCAACGCCGCCGCGGCACCCTGTGTGGACAACGTGCGACCCGTCCACTATCTGGGCGCCCGCAATATTTATACCTATCGGGGCCGGCCGGCCGGAGCGCCTACGCGGGCGTTCGGGGGGCGCCGGAATCGGTATTTCAATAAAGGTGCAAGGCGCGAGGCGCAGGGCGCAAGGCTTGAGGAGGAAGGCGCAAGGGACAAGGCGCAAGGGAGGAGACCGGCCCCTACCTTGCCCCTTGCCCCTTGCCCCCTCGTCCTTGCGCCCTGCGCCCTGCGCCTCGTGCCTTAATTTTTTATATATTCCTAGTAGGAATTTCAACCAGAATTCGACCCATCGCCCTTCCTAAGCCGGCTATTTAACCCACAAGGGGGATACGTCCCAGGGGGGACTAAA
>Ga0194126_10009540_pt1 | contig 12919 bp, 11 predicted proteins | sample TA2KigC150mmetaG_FD_148641 | JGI IMG/M metagenome (GOLD analysis project Ga0194126, IMG submission 148641) | Freshwater microbial communities from Lake Tanganyika, Tanzania - TA2015035 Kigoma Deep Cast 150m | ecosystem: Environmental > Aquatic > Freshwater > Lake | place: Tanzania: Lake...
GAAGCCTGCCAGGCCGGTGACACCGCGAAGGGTGCGCAGGTTGGCGAGGAAGTGACAAAGGAACTGGATGCCATCGGCAAGGAAAGCCTTTCCAAATAAGCTTGGATTGACTGACATAGGCTGATAGCCGAGGGGCGGTCTGGGTTACCAGCCCGCCCTTTTTAGTGAGCGATGATTCGGATGGCTTGGAGAGGCAGAGGCTCCCAGCATGCTCTAGGCCTGTTGCCAGTATTGCTGAAGAAACGCGTCGAACGAAAGATCGTCGGAGGCTTCGATCTCTTCTTGTTTGCGCCAGGAAGATTCGGCTTCGAGCCTGAATTCCAGCGTCTTGTCCGCATGGAGCGGACGATTCCGCCAATGAATGGCATGTTCGGTTGAGAGACGCCGCGCAAATTCAGCAAAACTCTCATGACCATGCCGCATGGTTTGCAGTACTTGGGCTGAAGGCGTCTCTTCAGAGTCGATAAGGCATGGCCGGAGGTGTTCGATGCTTTCGGTATAGGCTGCATCGTCCGCGTCCTCGTCCAGGATTCCAGCGATGGCAGCCAACTTTTCGAAAATTTCGTTCCCCCATTCGCCAATGGACATTTCACGGCCTCCACGCAAGAGCTTATAGTCCTTACCTCTACCGCAGCAGGCGATGCCCAGGCTGTTCTGATTGGATTCGGCAATCTCCTGTTCCCGCAGTGGCGGGCTCTCGGTGAGCAGGCAAAACAGTACAAAGGTCTCCAGAAAATGCATTTCCCGAAGGGTAATACCTTCGGGAGCGAGACACATCAGATCCAGTGCCCTGAGTTCCAGGTAGCGCACCCCTCTTTTCTTCAAGGCCAGGGTGGGTTTCTCACCCGATCGTGTCACTTGCTTGGGGCGAACGGCACTGTAATACTCGTTTTCAATCTGGAGGATGTTGGCGTTGAGTTGGCGGTATTCCCCATCGACCCTGACGCCAATCTGTTCATAGGCAGGGTAGGGTTGCTGAATGGCTCTTTCAAGGCTCGCAACGTATTCCTCCAGTGAGTTGAACGAAATGACCAGGCTGGTTTGATTGTCATTCCGGTAACCGATGTCACTCATGCGCAATGAGGTGGCGTGAGGACGATACAGGGTATCTTGATCCAGTTCCGTAAACCTCGAAGCCAGGGCTTCGCGGCCTTTGAAGAAGGATTTACTCATGGCGGGTGAGTTGCCAAACAAGTAGATCAATAGCCAGCCATGACGGTGGACGTTGCGAATGACCCCAAAATAGGCATCGGCGATAAACTGCGTAGGGCTCTGCTGGTTTCGCTCCAAATCCTGAAGGGTTGGCCACAAAGCCTCGTTGAAGGAGTAATTGAAGTGCAGTCCGGCAATGGATTGCATGGTTCGACCGTAGCGGTGCGCAAGGCCGCGGCGATAAATGTGCTTCATCATGCCGATATTCGAGTGGCCATAGCGAGCAATGGGTATGCTCTCATCACCATTCAGCCCAATCGGCATGGAGGTGGCTAACAATAGCTCTTCCTCCAGTTGTCGATGAGCAAAGGCATGGAGGTCGCCCAGGAAACTCAAGGTGTCATTCACTTGGGTGAATGGCGGTGTGATGAGTTCAACGAGGGCCTCGGAATAATCCGTGGTAATCCAAGGGTGGGTCAGCGCGGAACCCAGGGCTGCCGGGTGAGGGGTTTGAGCGATTTGTCCCGTGATAGAGAGACGCAGGCTTTCCTTTTCCAGTCCCTTGAGTCCTCCGCGCAACAGAGATTGTTGACCGGCGCGAAGCAGTCTTTCCAGACGAGCGCTGTCAGGCATGCTCTTTAAAGTCCTTGTGGGTTGTCAGTGAACGGCTGGATTGAGGGAGGCGGATCGGCATTTCCCCTGCTCGTGATGCAAGGGAACTTACCAACTGAAGAGTACCCACTTGTTGATGTTCATGCCCTTCTGATTGTCACCCTGACGAACCTCGAGGTTACCGTCGCCATTGGTATCAATCAATTCGTAGGATGGGCCGATGACGGGGGTGATCTTGACTCTGTAAAGCTGGTTGTTGATACGATACTCTTCGATGGTTTCCTCGCCGCGCCGTATGATGGTGACATCGGGCTCCATCGGTTGGCCGCTTTGAACCGGAGCAGGTAGGTCAGGCTGATCGGGTAATAGTATGGGCGTCTCCTCCGCCGCCATGGCCAGGGTGCCGATCAGAATTATGGGTATTGCCAGTTTCCAGGTCATGTTGATTGTCTTGGCTGAATTTTGAAGCGCAATGATATTACAGAAAGGGTCCTCAATGGTCCCGGATTCCCGGGATTTATGCTCGAAGAGCGCTTTGAGGTGGAAAAAATTCTGACATCGAGATCAACGATCATGCAGGGATGTACATAATGAAAGATAGCCAGTTATTGAGATACAGCCGTCATATCCTGTTACCCCAAATCGATGTTGACGGCCAGCAGAGCCTCCTGGACTCGCGGGTGCTCATCGTTGGGCTGGGGGGGTTGGGATCTCCGGCGGCGATGTACTTGGCGGCCGCCGGAGTCGGTCATTTGATCATCAACGATTACGATCAAGTCGATTTAAGTAATTTACAGCGCCAGATACTGCATGACACCCCCAGTATCGGCATGGCGAAAACAGAATCGGCCATGCGCGTGCTGCAAAGAATCAACCCTGACGTCAAGATAGGTTGCCAGAATCAACGATTAAGCGAAAAGGCTTTGGAACAGGCGGTCAAGGATGTGGATGTGGTGCTGGACTGTTCCGATAATTTAATGACCCGATTTGCCGTGAACCGTGCCTGCCATCAACAACGTAAACCCCTGGTTAGCGGGGCCGTGATTCGCTTTGAGGGCCAGCTCATGGTGTTTCAACCGGGAGTCGGTGCTTCGCCTTGTTACAATTGTCTCTACCATGGGGACGAAGAACTTGGGGAAACCTGTTCGCAATCCGGCGTGGTCGCTCCACTTCCTGGCATCATTGGCAGTATGCAGGCACTCGAAGCTATCAAAATCCTTACCATGAGAGATTACGCTTTCAATGGAATGGTATTGCTTTTCGACGCCCTTGCCATGGAGTGGCAACGGATTCGGTTGCCGAAGAATCCTAATTGTCTCACGTGTGGGGCAGCAATTGTTTAGGCTGGGGACGGGTTGTCCTCATTAATTTTCTCGGTGCGTGCCAAGTCGGTAACTGGACTCGGGTCCTGACTATTCGGGTTGTTGTGACAGATTGCGATCAAGCTGTTTGAACGGGCTCGGGAGAACTTACGCCAAATGCGCTTACACCTGGACAGTGACGGTGGCGGATGGTTAAGGCCGACCGGACTTTCTGGTTTGCTGGCTTTGAGCCACCCGGGTTCCCATTATGTTCGGCCAGTAATTAGCGGGGGCGCCTCTCCTTGTTGTTTTTTCCCTGAGCGTCAGTCTTTTCGGAATTGCGTGTTGGACGTAGAATGCTCCCTTCAACAAAACTACAAGGCTATTAAGTGATGAGTGAGTACAAAAAATTTATTTGTTCCGCTTGCGGATGGGTATATGACGAAGAACTGGGTGATCCTGATTCCGGGTTAGCTCCCGGCACTCTGTTCGAAGACATACCCGATGATTGGGTTTGTCCGGAATGTGGGGTCGATAAGAGCTATTTCGATCCGCTTGACTGATGCCCTAATCAGAAGCCAGGAAGTCAAATGGGATTTTCTGCTGGCTTTGCAATTATTGGTGTGACAGGAGGATGGGCCGCTAATCGGTGAAGCGGATTTCTCCGGCAGCGGCCATCTTCCCCTTTTCAAAGGTTGGGCAATAATCTACTTGGCGGTTGCGTGCTGCTCCCTAAGCCAGTGAGCGAAGGCCGTCTGCGGGATGCTCAGGCTTTTTATCGCAAGTTTGCACATGGAGATGAGCCAAACACCAAGTTGCCCCCCTCGCACCTGTCCAGGTAACAGACTAAAGGCCTGTAGAACCACAAATGCAAACTGGGATCCCATTGAGAGGATGCTGCTATCCATAGTGGATAGGAGCGCCAAGGATTTGGCCCGGCCTTGTGGATTGTTTCGCCAGTAGGAAAATATGCATTGGTTGAGAAGTTTCGCCTCATCGGTGTGTGAAAGGAAAGCTTCTCGCAACTCCTCGGATAAGGTACGGCGCGTCAGTTGCACACGGCCGGCGGCAATGGCATAGCGTCGCAAAGCCTTATGAAAATCAAACTGAGAGTTGATCAACTCGTTACGTAAATTCAGGGCATCCTTGACGGCCGTGGTGATCCCCGAGGCCGTCAGTGGGTGGCAACACCCCCTGGCGTCTCCCAGCAAGGCGATATTAGCCTTGGCGCTAGATTCAGGCACGATACGGTAGTTCGCGGCAGCGAGGGGTTTATCATCGGCTATCGCCGATTCGATGTCATGACGAAATTCGCTCGGGAAGAACTTGAGATGTTCGCGTATCGAGTCTTTGGAGTTGTCGCCGCGGAGTATCTCGAACATGACTCGTGCGCGTCCCTCACAGACGCTGTAGGCATAGGAGATTCCCAATGGGTTGAGGAAGATATTACCGTACCCGGGATTTGGCAGGTGGGTATCGGGAACCTCGACGCCCAGCATTCCGGAATATCGATGGGTTTCATGGGCAATGCCGGCCAGCTTGCGAACTTGTGACATCGGTCCGTCAGCGCCGATGATCAGTCGGGCATTGATGCGTGTTTCACCCGTTTCCGTCTCAACGACGGCATGGTAGTCCGTGCCGGTCGGATCCTTTTCGATCCGCGTTACGCGCCCACCCAACCACACATCGACTCCTGGAAAGCATTTGATTTTTTCCAGCAAGTGATTTTTGAGCGTCTGATGCTCGATCGCCATGCCGCCGTGGGTAAGACCCTCAACCTCACAGTAGGGCAAAATGACGGATTGATCCTTGTCCGCGTCGTGCTCGTAGGGGTATATCGAAAATCCGCGGATTTCGGCGCCAATATCACAATCTTCTTCGAGCAGGCCCAATTGCTTGAGGCCATCAATGCCCGGAGGATGGATCAATTCTCCAGCTAATCGACGGCCATGAGAGGCCTTCGGTTCGATAATGAGAATTTTCAAGCCTAGGGGGGCCAGCGCTGCCGCGGCTGCCGAGCCGGCTACGCCTCCCCCCGCGATTAGGACATCGATGTCCAACTGATTCACTGTGCGTTTGTCCATTATCAGGTCGGGATTACCCATCGCGTATTCCAAAGTCGAAAAATTTTGCCCATGTCGTTGGGGGTGCATTGAAACGAGACTCCAACGCCAATCAGCCCACGTGACAGGGAATCATTAGGTACTGGGGGCAAACAATACCATATCGGCAACATTCGTTGTGGTTGTGCAACTTTTATTGCCAAATTAGGCACAAGTATACCTTGTCAGCGCCCAAACTGGGAAATATGTGTGATACAGGCGGTAGTCGAGCATGGCGGCGCCAAAGAAGACGCCATTCACGGCCTGTCTCGGCCAGCCACCCTCGTTCGATTGCTGATTCAGCAGCCAGGCAATGCCGCGCCGAATGGCGTCATCGTCAGGAGGTAAAATTTCCATCAAAGCCAGCAGCGCCCAACTCGTCATGACAACCTGGGTGTCCGGATGTTCGATGTAACGGTTTTCCAGACAGCTTGAGTAATGTTCGCTCCAGCCACCATCCGCACGTTGCCTGCCTTTGAGCCACGCTGATGCCCTGCTCAGTGATGCATCGCTCTGGGGTATGCCCGCCATGCGGAAAGCCTTGGCGACATGGAAAATCGCATAGGTGTAGTTGATACCCCAGAAGCCGGGCCAGGACCCATCCTGGAGTTGTCTCTCTCTCAGGAGTTTGATCGCGCGCGGAATAGCCCGATCAATGGCGCCTTCCGGTAGGTCGGGATAGTGCCGCCGATAATGACATAGGGTGGCCAGGGCAGAGGCCGTACACTCGATGTAGGAAAGTTCTGTCATACACTGACCGAACATTTCGGACGGGTTGATGAATTCCAGCAGTCTTCCGGCACGGCGGCGTTCGTAAGTGCCAAAGCCGCCATCCGCATTCTGGCGGGAGAGAATGAATTCAACGGCTTGCCTGAGTCGCTCCGGTTCGAGGCGGGGCAGTCCGGAAAATCCGGGATTCTCATAAATACTCAGCAAGCCGCTCAGCGCTTCGGCAGTGCAGTCACTGACAGGCCAGCGATGTTGTCCGTCGGAGAAACACCAGCCACCCACTCCCGGGTCGCGCCAATACGAGTTGAAATCGGGTAGTTCCTCCAGCATTTGGGCTTTGGCCAGAAAATCCTGCGCCCGGGTGACGGCAGCGACAAGGTCTTGCTTGGGGTTTTCCACCAGGCTGAGCGCCTGGAGCACGAAGCCTGTATCCCAGGTGTTCGAGCGGGCGCCGACATAACGAATACCCTCGGCTTCATCCTCCCAGCGCCAGGCTTCAACTCCCTCAAGGCTGGCTTCCAGATCCGGGTGATGGCGATCGTGAACGAATAATGCCAAGGTGTTCAACAGTCCATTGACTGGGGATATGCCTTGATAGCGTGTTGATCGTTGTTCGTAGAGAATTCGGTCCAGGCAATGCCGCAGGGCTTTCTCCCGTAATTTCTTCGCGTGCAAGCGTTCGAATCGTGCCAACAGGTCATAGATACGCCGGAGCAGGGGGGTAATCGGCACAAAGACATCACCGGGCGCCAGACAATGTCGCAGTTGGGCAAAGTCGATGTCCCCGTAGGGTTCTTGATAGAGTTCTTGCCGCAGATCACTCAGCAAGGGCTCGGGCAAATTGGCTTGATAGCGTTTGCCGGCTATGAAAGCGATTCCGAGGTATATCAACCGGGTATGGCAATAAAACCGACGGGGATGGAACGGCAGCCATTCGGGTAACAGAAAGAGCTCTGGCGGAATGGCGTTGAGGCCCTGATATTCGTAAAGGCCCAGAATGGCCAGCCAGAACTTGCCCCAGGTCGGTATCCCTTTGACCCCGCCGGGTTGCGCCTGGACCCAGGATCGCGCACGGGTGAGCATGGGATGGTCGGCAGGCACTCCCATCATGCGCAGCGCAACGTAGGCCAGGGTGGTGAAGAACACATAGCCGGGTGATTCGGGATGCATGCCCCAGGAGCCATCAGGCGCCTGAGTAACCTCGAAATGGCGAAGGATTTGTTGTTCTTCCCTGGCATTGTAAGGGCGGCCCACCAGGGTGCGTACGATGATGGCCTGGGCCAATATCATCGTGCACCAGACCATTTCACCCTCCCAATCGCCTCGGGGTTTTTGCTGTTTGAGCAGGTGCTTTATGGCTTGCCGCGTGGCGGTATTCAAGGTACTGGGATCCATGGTGAGAAGACCCATGTCAGCTTGCTCTTGGCGGGATGACTGGAGGGATGATCATCGAGGCGTGGCGTCGATTTCACGGGCCACGGACTGAAACTCCCGGTTCCAGATATCCCGATTATAGCCCCAGGCGCCCTTGTTCAGTTGCTCCAACCCCAGATTCCATTGCTGTTTGGCCTGCTGTTCCTTTTCATCCACTTCCCAGAGCGCCTGAGCCAGGAAAAGATGATTCAGCGGATGCTCCGGGTATTTGTCGACGGCTTTGTTCAGCAATTCCAGCGCCTTGTCGCCATCCCCGATGCCATTTGGCCAGGCCGGCGCCTTCAGATAGAGCATGCCCAACAGGCGCAAGGGTCCGCCATCATCCACTCCGGGGGAAAGTTGCGTCGATTTTTGCAGTTCCTGCTCGAGCGTTGACAATTGATCGGCGGCCTGCAGCGGATGATCGTGGATAGCCAGCCCGAGGTTGGCTGCCAGGTAGTAGTGAACCGCGCCGTTGTTGGCGCCGCCCTGCTTGAGCGCCGCGTTGCCGAACCGCACTCCCTCATTGGCCAGGGCTTCCTTGCTCCGGCTATCCTGGCTGCGCTCGGCAAGGTGTAAGGCCAGGCGAGCGGGTAACTCCGTACTCAGCAAGGCCGGATCCCGGGTTTCCCGGGCCACGGTCAAGGCACATTGCAGCGTATGGGTTGAACTTCCGGGGCCAAGATGATGTTGCTGGGAGAGAACGGCTTGCGGGGTTTGCAAGGGGCAATCCGACAATCCCTGAAAACGCACCACCTTATCCGGCAGACTCGCGCAACCACCCAGAATCACACCCGGGAGCACAAACAGGCGTAAGAGCATCGTCGTGGTCATTGTGTCCCTAATCTTTTTGCCAGAGTTTGATCATGGGCTCGATAGCCGTGGTGTCTGCGGGAACGAAGGCGTCCACTCCAAAAAGGACGCACAGCTTCTTGCCATCGGTATCGGCGCACATCTTCTGCAGGGCCTTGGCAAACCGTTCTCTATCCTCGGCTTTCGTGGTTTGGCTATTGGCGACCATGCCCATCAAGGGCGTCTCGGCGGAGGAATAAACCACCTCCAGGGGTGACTTGAGGGGAAGGGAACCCAGGGCGGCATATTGCTGCCCGTTCAACAGCACCGCATCCAGTTCGCCCTTGTCCAGCGAGCGCAGGGCCCGAATGGCCTGTCTCGTGGGTTTCAACGCGAAATAGGTGGCCGGATCGAGCTGGCCGGCAAAGACGATTTTTTTCAGGAATTCGGGTTCATCCAGCACTGTTCCGCTGATGGATTTACCTTTCAGATCTTCCAGTTTGGCATATTGTCCTTTCCGCGCCACGAGCCTGTAACGTTCGGTGGTGGCTCCCTGCAAACGGGGCTGCACGATAGGTGTCAGGTGATGGGCCTCCCGTTGTTCGAGAAAGAGGCCCAGTGAGGTGATGGCAAAGGCTGGCTTGCGAGCGGTAAGAAAATTGCGGCACTCATCCGCTCGCGCCGAAAAGACACTCGTGAAACTGTTGACCGGCCACTGTCCGACCCGCTCCACCACCCTGAGCATGGCGGCCATGGCCGTATTGGCTTCGTTATCGCCGACCGGTCCACCCGGATAGCACACCACGATTTCATTGGGTGCGGACCAGGCGGTTTGTAGTGGGGATGTCAGGGTTAACAGGACTCCCAGCCAGCGGGGGCTCAATAGACATTTAGCTTTCACGATTTCCTCTGGGTATCGATGAGTTGTCCGATGGCCGGCGCCACCAGTAGTGTTGCAGCGAGACAGGATATCAGGCCCAGCGTGATGGCAATACCCAAGCCGGAGACTCCGCGGTAACTGGCGAGGGTAATCGCGCCCAGACCGGCCAGTTCGGTGCCGGCGGCCAGCGCGATGACGCGGCCGGCATCAAGCGTGATGGCCAACGGACTGTAACCGCGCAGTTCCCGCCAGCGATGGCTGTACCAGACGCCGTAGTCCACCGCCAGCGCGATGACCAGCGGCAAGGCAATGATATTGGCATAGTTGTAACGGAGATCGGCGAGGGCCATCAAGCCCAACATCCAGCCGCCGCCGATGATCAGGGGCAATGAGGCGAGAATGAAACTTCGTGCGCTTCGCAAAATGAAGATCAGCCAGAGGAGGCAAACGCCCACAGCCAGGGAGGTCCCATGGGTAAAGCTTTCGACGACCATGATCGAAAAGGCCAGATGAGTGGTGGGAAATCCGGTCGCTTCGGGGGAGACGGAATAGACGTCACTGACCAGTTGCCGCAGATTGATCGGGTCATAGACACTGCGTGCGGGAAAGGCATAAGCCGCCAGGGTGCCATCAGTGGCCACAAAGCGGGAACGCAGGGTGGCAGGCAAGGAGTCAGGCGTGAGAGGTGATGCCTCTCTCCAACCTCTGACGAGTTCAAGTCCATGGCGGATCTGAATCATGAGAGCCTGCAGAAACTGATTGGACCGTTCTCGCGCCTCTACTGGATGGCTCTTGAATGCTTCAAGCAGGGATTCAAGGTGGGTTCGGACGACCTCCAAGTGTTCGACCAATGTGGTTTGTCCTGAAGAGAACGCTTGCTCCTGGGCATCCTCGACCCGAGTCAGGGATTGCCGCAGTAGTCGAAACAATGGGTGGAACGATGCCTCGCTCAGGCCAGAACGACTGAGAGCATCCAGTTGTTTTGTTAAAGGCTCGGCCAGAGCCAGGCTGGCCAAACGGCGAGCCGAAGCCAATCGCAGGTCGGCATCGGGCGGAAAGAGATCCGTAACCGATTGCACACGCGCAATCGACGGTAACCGACTCGCCGCTTCGGTGATGCGGCGAATTTCCGGCAGGTTATCAGCGGTGAAGATGATGACTTCGGATTGATAGTCGGTTTCTGCGGTCATCCGGCGCTGGTATTGGGCGGCTTTGGAGTTTGCCGGCAATAATGAGAGCACATCGTAGTCGAAGGGAATGTGAATGCCGGCGCGAATCCCCAAAGCCGCCCCGGCGATCGCCGCCATTACCAATGCAATCGCCACGGGTTTAGGAAAAAAGCCGCCACGCCGGGCCGGTGAGGGCGCCTGCGGGTGGGGTTTGGCAGCGATTCGGGGGGGGAGCAGCATGTAGATGGCGGGTTGAACGAGCCAGGTGCTGATGACGATCAGGAGCACGCCGCTGGCCGCCACAATCCCGAGTTCGGCAAAGCCCGGAAAATCCATTTGCGCCAAGGCGCCGAAAATCAGCAAGGAGGCGCCTGCCGCCGTGAATACGGCGGTAAATGAAGCGCCGATGCCCTCGCCGATGGCATCGAGCATCGGTTTGCCAGAACGACGAAAATCCGCGATCTGCGATGTAGTGAAGATTCCGTAGTCCGCCCCGAGACCAAACAGGATCGCCAGGAAACTGGAGGTGATGATGGTGAGGTGGCCCACGGTGAACAGCGTGACCGCCAGGCTCCAGAGTGCGCCCAGGCCCATCGGAATGAATATCGCCAAGGCCCAGCGGACGCTGCGCACCACCAGGAGAATCAACGCCGCGATCAGGCCTACGGCCGTCCAGATCACCAGTTGGATATCCTTTTCGATGTCGAGGTATTCCTCGTACTCAATGGCGGGAAGTCCCGTCAGCACGACATCAGGGGCGGTGCGTCCGGCTTGGCGAAAATCGTCGGCCAGCTTGTCGGCGACGGTTCTGACGCGCTCATTGAAGGGTTGCAGCATTTCGAAGCCGCCAGAATGCGCTCTGGCATGGACAAACAAAAACAGCAGATTCCCTGAGCGGGAAGCGAAATAGCCCTGATTGGTCAGTGCTTGTGCTCCCGCGGCGCTTAACACGCCATCCCAATTCAGTTGAACGGGGGAGGGATCGTTTGACAACCACCGACGCCACTCTTCCAGCAACGACGACAGTGCCTTGAGCCCGGTCAGCACTTGCGGCAGGTCAATGGTGGCCGGGTCTTGTGGGCGGGCCATCACATCGTTGGCTTGCTTGAGTAGACTGTCGAAATTGGCCGGTTTTTTCGTGGCGGCCGCCGTGACCAGCAAACTCTCAAGACTGGCGAGTTGTGGCGGAGGGATGAGCAAATAGGCATGGTGAGCGAAGAAATCCGTATCGAGCCTTTCGGTCGCATGAGCGATTTCCGGTTCCGCGCTCAAACGCGACGCCAGTTCAGTAGCGAAACTTTGCAGGCTGTCCTTGGGGGCATTCTCCAACACCACCACCAAGTCCGAGGCAGCCCCAAATTTATCAAGAAAGCGGTTGAGGCGCCCGGCTACGTCAGTGTTCCGAGGCAATAACGCCTGACGCGAGGTGATAACCGGCAGATGCGTGACCGCTTGCACCGCGAGCAGCGAAATGATCAACGCCGTTCCCAGCACCCACCAGGGATGACGCGCGCTCAGATAAGCCAGTGATCTAACCAGACGGTTCATGTTTGGAGTGATAAATAAGACATGATAAAAATAGGTGGCTAACAGGGAGCGTCTGATGCCCGGTGTTCAAGCCATGGTGTCTTGGGGGCGGTATTCATGGACGTGAACAGACATTCGGAGCTTACCGAAAAGTCTTCGGTTGGGTGAGTGGATTTTCGACCGTCATGGTGTTGGCGGACGTTGGAGCAGTGAATTTTTTTATCGAAGGCCGTCTAAGTTTTCCTGAACAAGTTTGTGTGCTTTTCATCGGCTTTGTAACCTACGGAACCTAACCATGCAACCTAATGGTAGAGCCCTGCTATGGGGCATTGGCGTTTTTCTGGGCATTTATGTGCTGCATGTCATTCTGCTCCCGCAGTTGGTCGGACAGGAGGCGGCCACCAGCGACAATCAGGGAATACTCTACGCCATCAATCAGTTTCTTGGCCTCTCCACTTGTCTGGTTTCCGGCTTTGTTGCCGCCAAAGTGGCTGGACATCACGGCTTTGTGCATGGCGGCATAGTGGGCGCCGTGAGCACCATTTTGACAGCCTTGTTGGCCATGCTTTGGGCGATTCTAACTGGGGCCAAGTTCATGGGGCTGGCTACCATGCCATTCTGGCTGGTGATCAATGGCTTCCTCTGTGCATTTGCTGGACTGATAGCTACCAACATGGTCGAGGACGAAGGACCCGAGTGATGGTTGTCAGTTTCAAGCATCCGCCGAATGAAATGGTGACCGCCTTTCAAGCTTAAAAATGGTTGCTCCGTTTGTCTGACGCCAGAACCCTGTTCTGGTGAGAGACCTTATAAGCCCAACCGAGGCTGGAAGTCGCGTGGTTTATCCCTCTGGGTCTCACTGTACCCAAGAGGGACGTTGCCAGGAGGCGCGAGGAACCGTGCCGACTTCAATACCACTCGCGTAGATGATTTTTTCGCCGCGCGCTCCATTCCATCGAACTTTCAATTCACCGTGCTTACGATACAAGGAGAGGAGAAACTCAAGAGCACACCGTACTTCCGCACGCTTTCGGTCGATATCACCTGCTTGCGCACGCTCGTACTCACCGATGAACTTGCCATCAACCCGAATCTCAAGGCGATGAAGCTTGGTACCAATCTTGTGTGCATCCACGACTAGCGGCACGAAGCCCTCCAAATGTGCGCCCGCACAAACCAATCACGATTTGCTTGCAAATTGAGCAGTGCAGACTCCTGAGTGGGCTCGGGATGCTGACCCTT
>Ga0194126_10009541_pt1 | contig 12919 bp, 13 predicted proteins | sample TA2KigC150mmetaG_FD_148641 | JGI IMG/M metagenome (GOLD analysis project Ga0194126, IMG submission 148641) | Freshwater microbial communities from Lake Tanganyika, Tanzania - TA2015035 Kigoma Deep Cast 150m | ecosystem: Environmental > Aquatic > Freshwater > Lake | place: Tanzania: Lake...
ACACTATAATGAAAGGTTAAAGTTTATTAATTATGTTTGATTTATCCAAAAAAAGATACAGATTTAGAGTTATTATTCCGTCTTATCCTGCATTTAATATCTATTCAAGCCTTGCGGATAAAACCACAGCCTTGGGGCCGGTATGCATAGCTAGTGTGGTAAATGAAATGGAGGGATGGGATGTTGAGATTATTGATGAGAATAACCTTCGTCTATACGGCCCTAGAAGCGATTTGGGCGGGGCTGACCATGATTTCTTGCAGCAGGCCAGGCCAGCAGATGTGGTGGGATTATACGGCGGCTTAACCAGCACCATACCCAGGCTCTATGAGATAGCCCGTTTTTATAAAGAAAAAGGCATTATTACTATAGCCGGAGGACAGCATTTTTCCGGGGATAATATTGCTGAAGCTTTGAGTTCTTCGGTTGACTATGTGGTGATCGGCGAGGGCGAAGAAACTGTAAAAGAACTTCTAGGGGCCTTTAGAAGCAAAAGAGAGATAAGCCAGGTTGAGGGAATAGCTTTTTTAAAAGATGGCCAAGTCTTTCTTACTCCGCAAAGGGCGCCTATGGTTGATTTTGAAAAGTTACCCTTGCCGAATTTGTCCTTAGTGCGTTATGCCAGGATTAAAATTTATCCGGTAGGAAGGATAAGGGGCTGCGGGATGGATTGTGAATTTTGTACGGTTAAGGGAAGGCCCAGGGCTGCCTCTGCCGAACGGCTGCTCGAATCCATTAGTTTTCTTGCAGAAACAAATGATGCCAGGCATTTCTTTATTGTTGATGATCTTTTTGGGCAGCAGCGAGAGGAAACTATAAGGTTCTGTAATATGCTTAAGGATTACCAGGTAAGCATAAACAGAAGGTTAGATTTAACCGTTCAGATAAGGCTGGATAAGGCTAAAGATCATGAGTTACTTTTTGCTATGCGTCAGGCCGGCATTAACACAATAGCTATAGGTTTTGAGTCGCCTATTGAAGAAGAGCTAGCGGCTATGAAGAAACAAATCAGGCCGCAGGATATGGCAGAGCTTGCCAGGGTATTTCATAAATTTGGTTTTCTGGTGCATGGCATGTTTATCTTTGGCTATCCTTCTAAGGAAGGGATGGATTTTAAAATGAAAGCCAAAGAGCGGATAAGGCGTTTTAGGAAATTTATTATAAAGGCTAAGATCGATACTCTGCAGGTTTTGCTACCCGTGCCTCTTCCCGGCACGGAATTACGCGACAGGCTAGAAAGCCAGGGGAGGATTTACTCTATAGAGGATGTGGGATGGGAATATTACGACGGTAACTTTCCCGTATTCGAACCAGATGAGCCTATGACTGCCGAAGAACTGCAGGTTTCCATACGCAAAATTATGGGCAAGTTCTATCAGTTTAAGTATATGTTTATGCTGGCCTATCATATATTTTCTTTCCCTGCCCTGGTTTTCTTTTTGCATAACATTAAAACTGGCTGGAGGCAGTGGTATAGGCCATGGCGTAATAGCCTGACTCGTTTTGGCGGCTGGATAGTCGTTAAGGGATGGACTACAGAGTTTAAAAAAAGCAATTTTCTGCAAAAATTAAGAAAGGCGCAAGAGCGCCTGAAAAAATGACCAGAGAAATATAGCAGATATAATTAAGGATCAGCGCTTAATCAAAAGATAGAGAAAAATGGCAAAAACAATTAAATTATTTACCTTCGGCCGGCCGTTGGACACCTAAAAGACCGGCTAGGGAGAAAATCGTTACGGCTATCGCAAGGCTTGATTATTAAAGGTATTCCGAAAAAATTTATCACACAAATTGAAAGAGAAGCATAATAGGATTAATAATGGCATTTGAAACTATTTTATTATGGGCGGCTGTTTTAATGTTCGTGAGCGTTATCTCGAGTAAGATATCGGATAAGTTCGCGGTTCCCGCGTTGTTGTTATTTTTGGCGGTTGGGATACTTGCCGGATCGGAAGGGGTCGGCAATATTAATTTTGTTAATGCTCAACTGGCAAAGCAGATCGGTATTTTAGCGCTTATATTTATTATCTTTTCAGGCGGGCTTGATACTAATTGGAAAGACACGAGGCCAATTATTCTCCCGGGGATCGTGCTTTCGACTCTTGGAGTATTGGTTACGGCAATTATTACGGGGTTGTTTGCTGTTTATATCCTCAAATTTTCTCTGTTAGAAGGCGTGTTGCTTGGATCTATCGTTTCATCTACAGACGCCGCCGCCGTATTCGCTATTCTAAGATCAAGACGCATAAGTTTGAAGAAGCCGTTGAAACCGCTGCTTGAATTCGAGTCCGGCAGCAATGATCCGATGGCTATTTTTCTGACAATGGGGTTTTTGAGCCTTTTGACCGTGAAAGGTTCAGGGCTCGTTTCACTGATTCCGAAATTCGTTCTGGATATGGGAATGGGAGCGCTCGTTGGCTATTTAATGACAAAGGTAATTGTTTTCTTTCTCAAGCGGCTTAAGTTGGATTACGAGGGGCTTTATCCTGTCATTACGATTTCGTTGGGGCTATTAACTTATGTCATTGCCGTCTTTTTAAAGGGGAACGGAATCCTTGCGGTTTATCTTGCGGGGCTGGGGCTGGGGCAGGCGGAGTTTCCTAATAAGAAATCCATCATGAAGTTTCATAATGGTCTGGCATGGATCAGCCAGATCGCCATGTTCGTGACTTTAGGGTTGCTTGTATTTTCGTCGCATTTGGTTCCGTTTATTGGAACGGGGTTACTGGTTACGCTCGCTCTTATGCTCATTGCCCGTCCGGTGAGCGTTTTTCTGTGCTTGTTGCCGTTTAATTTAGCTGTGCCGAAAAAGGTCATGCTTTCATGGGTGGGGCTTAGAGGGTCTGTCCCGATCATTTTGGCCACTTTTCCGCTTGCGGCCGGTATTGCTCAGGCTGAGACCATTTTTAATGTGGTATTTTTCATCGTTATTGCTTCCGTTTTTATTCAAGGCACAACTATCCCTCTTGTTTCAAAACTATTAAGACTCGATATTCCGTTGCCCGATAAGAAGACATATCCCATAGAATTTGAGAGAGTTGAAGGCATTGACGCGGAGTTGACGGATATAATTGTGCCATACAACTCGGCAGCTATCGGTAAAATGATCCGCGAATTAAACGTTCCTGAGAAATGCCTTATTATGCTTATTTCGAGAAACGATAAATTCATTATCCCGTCCGGATCGACGATTATAGAAGGCGGCGATGTTTTGCTAGTGCTTGCGAATGATAACGATTTTAAGTCGCTTCAAGGCACATTGATAATATTGAAAAGTTAAGATAAGTATATGACTCACAAAGTTTATCTCAAAAGTTTTGGATGGCCGATGGACACCTTATAGCAGGACTATGGAGATGATAGCGGAAGCGTTAGCAGGAAAATGATCTTGCGCACCGGGCAAGCCGAACGGCCAGGGAAACAACAAAGGCTCCGCCCTCCTATTTAGAAAGGAATCAAGATATGGAATATGTCCAGGGAAACCCTGACGATCTTGACCAGGGTTATTTGACTCAAGATCAGGAAGCGCAATTGGCCCAGGATTCCCTGGTAGAGAAAATAAGGTTAATCATTGATCGGTTACCTCCGGAAGGGGTGAGCTTATCTGAGATCCGAGACCTTTTTGGTCAGGACGGTCTATTGCTTTTAACTGTTTTTCTGACGATCCCTTTTATAATCCCTGTTTCTATTCCTGGCGTCAGCACCGTATTTGGGGCTGCTATTCTTCTGATCGGTGTTAGCCGCTTTCTCGGCCGCACTTTTTGGTTGCCAAAGAAAATTGAGCAGCGAGTTCTGCCGACCGAAAAGCTTCGCGCAGGCTTGGATCAGGGGCTCAAGATCCTTCAAAAATTGGAACGATTGACGCGCCCCCGCCGTATGCAAAAGATGACCTCTCAGGGCCTAATAGGAACCCTGAATACGCTTTCTCTTATTGTCGGAGCGGTTCTTCTTATGGCGCCATTCGGATTCGTCCCTTTCAGCAATACTCTGCCCGGTCTGGCATTGTTGTTTTTGGCTATCGGGCTTTTGCAGCGTGATGGGCTTTTTATCTTTCTGGGGCATCTTGTTAATGTCGTAACGGTCACCTATTTCGCGTTCTTGATTGCTGGCGGCACCGTATTTATCCAAAGGGTTGTGCATTATTTTATGGGATCTCCTTCATAAGAGGTGAAGCCCGCCGTAGGCCAAAAAATGGCGTTTTGATGGAATGCACGGAATTAAAATCTCCATTAAATGGAAATGCTTACGGGAAAGAGAATCTCGCGGCATGACCGCGGGCATAACGCATTGATATGAAAGAAGATAAGAAAAAAGTTTTCATCAAGACGATGGGCTGCCAGATGGTTGCCTTATAGGATGACTATGATTGAAATTGCTAAGGCATTGATAGATATGGACATGCAATAAATTCGACCTATATTTAGGGAACGGTTTTCTTGAAAGGAAAGACAAGTGAAACAATGGTATGAGGCATTATTTGAAAATTACGCTCACAAATATGATAAAGAGTGCTTCGTTCATGGGACAGCAGGCGAATGCGATTTTATTGAGGCTGAGATCAGCCACGATAAATCGCTAAAGATTATTGACATCGGCTGCGGCACTGGACGTCATGCGATCGAGTTGACTAAAAGAGGCTATAAAGTGATTGGCGTTGACCTTTCCGAGAATCAGATCAAAAGGGCAAGGGAAAAAGCGCAAGAGGCAGGCCTGGCCATCGATTTCCAAACACAAGATGCCCGCAATCTTCCATTTGACGGTGAATTTGATCTGGCAATTATGCTATGCGAAGGCGGGTTTTCTCTTATGGAAACAGATGAGATGAACTTTGAGATCCTCAAAAACGCAACAAAAGCGCTTAAAAGTAAAGGCAAGCTTATTTTCACCACATTAAACGGATTGTTTCCGCTGTTTCATTCGGTCAATGAATTCTATAAGTCGGCCGAGAAAGAAGGCCAATCACAGTGTAAGGAGTGCTCCTTTGATCTGATGACTTTCCGTGATTATAACACCGCTGTTTTTGAGGACGATTCCGGCAATAAAAGGGAGCTTAAGTGTAACGAGCGTTATTACGTGCCCAGCGAGATTACATGGCTTTTAAAGACGATTGGATTTAAGAAGATCGATATTTTTGGCGCGAAGCTCGGAGCATTCTCAAGGAATGATAAACTGACAACAGAGGATTTTGAGATGTTGGTTATCGCTGAAAAATAGAGATTTAAACTATGGCCGATAAACTTAATGCCAAGAGTAAGGTTTTTATCCGCAGCTTCGGATGCCAGATGGTTCCGTTGTTACAAACCGATTTTACAATTTTTGGGGCAGCTGTATAATTGTAATTAACCTGTTATCGCTGAAAGGATTGTACGAATCGGCATAAGCATAGCCGTACGTACGTGGAAAATGTGAAGGAGCGGGATAGCCCAGTAAAGTATTACTGGTATTGGAACGGGGGATAAGATTATGGAAATAAAATTTAAGAAGCTTACGCCGGATCTTATGGTTTCCGATGTTACTAAGACTGTGAAATTTTACACGGAGAAGCTTGGTTTTAAGCTCGCCATGGTTGTGCCGGAAAACGAACAAGCTATCGAGACCCAGCTTGTCAGCGGCAAGCAATATGTCTATGCCATGGTAAGCCGGGATGAAGTGTTCGTGATGTTTATGCGTAAGGATGTGTATGAACAGGATGTCCCGGAGCTTAAGGGCGTTCCTGTCGGAGCCTCAGCGTCTTTTTATTGCGAGGTAGACAATGTCAGCGAGCTCTGTGATTCGTTTAAAGAGAGAGGCGTTGTTATTATGAAGGATATTTCAGTGACTTGGTACGGGATGAAAGAGTTTTATATCAAGGATTGTAATGGCTATATACTTGGTTTTGCCGAGCAAGAACCACAAGAATAAAGATTGCGCCGATTAAAGAAATAAACACATTAAGCGGAAGGGGGATAATATGAAAATTGGCAAAATACTTATTGCAGCACTGGCGGTGTCATTGTTTGGAATGATTATTGCTGGAATCACCTGCGGATGGCTGTTCAATTGGGTGTACAAACTTGAGCCAATCAATGTTTGGAAGCCGATGGATGGTCCGCCGGGCCTAGCGTTTCAAATAGGGAGTTTCTTGCTGAATGTAGTTCTCGCGATTGTTTATGTATTGCTCCGCAAGGGCATCCCCGGAAAAAACAAGTTAACCAAAGGTCTCATTTTCGGATTATGCGTTTGGGCTGTCGGGATGTTGCCTGGGATGTTTTCAACCTACGCTTTTATGACAGTGGCTACCGGAGTTGTCATCTATTGGACTATTTTAGGACTGGTTGAAATTCCTCTTAAGGGAGTAATAATCGCTGCCATATACGGGGAATAAAAAAAGATGGTTGAATAAAATGCCTAAAAAAGTTTACTTGAAAAGTTTTGGCTGGCCAATGGGTGCAGTGCTACAGGATTACTTTGGGGTTTCTAAAGGCGCTTTTTGAGGTTTAGGCGTAGTAGCAGTGTTTTTTGGGGAACCGATGGATGTAGTGCTACGCGACACTAAACAGCAGTATAATGGGGATGAGGTAAAGTGACAATAATAGTTTGGGTAGTACTTATTTTTGTTTCATGGCTGGCCGCGACAATCTCCGGCATAGCCGGTTTCGGCGGCTCGCTTATCATCCTTCCGGTTTTTTCAATGCTCATAGGAGCTAAAAAAGCGATCCCGATTCTTACCATAGCATGGCTGATGGGGAATTTTTCCCGGGCGGCTTTTGGATACAAGGAAATCAATTGGAGGCCGGTACTTTATTTTTGCTCAGGGGCTTTGCCGGCGGCTATTATCGGTTCTAGGGTCTTCGTGGAATTGCCTGTCGGGTTGATTATGAAAGGGATAGCGTTTTTTCTTTTCTTTATCGTTATCCTGCGGCATATAAAAGGTAAGGTTGAATTCCAGTTGAAGTGGTTTATTCCTTGGGGCGCTTTTGTCGGTTTCTTGTCCGCTGTTTTGGGCAGTGCCGGGCCTATCGGAGCGGTTGCGTTTTTAGGCCTCAATCTTGCGCCGACCGCTTATGTTGCCAGCGAGGCGGTGACAGCGGTAGTGATGCATCTCACGAAGACGGTAGTTTACGGACGGTACGCGTTACTAACCGGCCAGGACATCGTTATCGGTATTGTGTTAGGATTAGCGATGACTATTGGTTCGTGGACGGCGAGAAATCTTATTAGGAGCATGTCAGGTAAAGTGTTCGGGTACTCCGTTGATGTGTTATTAATAGCGGCTGGATTTTCACTATTTTTTAGTAAAGGATAAAGGAAAATAGGTAGCAGGTTTATACAGTTTTAGACACTTGATTGCAAAATTATAACTAATTGATATGAAAGAAGATAAAAGAAAAGTTTTCATCAAGACGATGGGCTGCCAGATGAATGTGCGTGATTCAGAGGTTATCTGCGGTCTGCTGAAGAAGGCCGGCTACAGGATAACCGATAATCCAGCCAAAGCAGATGTGCTACTTTTTAATACCTGTTCAGTCAGGCAGCATGCGGAGGATAAGGCCTGGTCAGAAATAGGAAGATACAAGACGAAGGACCTTTCGCTATCGCGAAAGGGCAATCAGGCCAATAAGAAAACAATTGGCCTGATTGGTTGCATGGCGCAGAATTACAAAGAAGAGGCCTTCCGGCGCATGCCGCAGATTGATTTTGTAGTAGGACCGTCAGATATAGATAAGATACCAGAGATTATAAATAAACTGCCTAAAGATAAATTCTTTAAGAAAAAACTCTGGGAAACAGGCGGAAAGATTCGTCCGGAGGGTATTTATCATAATAGTTATCGAGAAGATAAAAACCATGCCTATGTGGTAATTTCGGAGGGCTGCTCTAACTTCTGCTCCTATTGTGTCGTCCCTTACGTAAGGGGTCCGCTGCATAACCGTAATTATAAAGAGATTATAAAAGAGGTGGAGGAGGCGGTAGGCAAAGGGATAACCTCGGTTACTCTTTTAGGCCAGAATGTCAATGCCTATCAAGATAAAGACGTCAGTTTTATTAAGCTGGTTAGCCTGGTTGATTCTGTCAAAGACTTAAGGGAATTCAGTTTTATTACATCGCATCCTAAAGATACTACCAGCGCATTATTTAAAGCAATGGCAGAATCAGCCAAGCTTAAAAAAAATCTACATCTTCCTCTGCAGTCCGGCTCTGATAGGATACTAAAGGCCATGAACCGCCAATACTCAAAAAGATTTTATTTGGATTTAGCCGATAATTATCGTAGAATTATACCGAAAGGATTATTAAGCACTGACATCATAGTGGGGTTTCCTACAGAGACTCGGGCTGACTTTGAAGATACCTGTGATTTGGTAAAAGAGATAGAGTTTGACGCGGCCTATATATTTAAATATTCTCCCCGGCCGCATACGCAAGCCCAGGGGTTGGTTGAAGACGTGAGCAAAGAAGAGAAGGAGAGCAGGCACGCTATAGTGCTTAAGCTGCAGAAGGATATATCAAATAAGAAAAAATGCAAAAAAAGATAATCTTACTCCTGGCTATAGCGGCAATAACCTTTACCAGTACTGTTTATTCCCGCGACCTGGAGAGCGTAAAACTTAATTTCCTAAAAGAAGATTATAAGTCAGCGATAGCCGAAGGCGAGAAGATCCTGGCAGGTTCAAAGGATTTCCAGGGTTGCGATAAGCTCTATTATCTTATGGGCTTAAGCTACCTAAAAACCGGAAATTACCTGCGGGCCTCGGATATCTTCGAGATAATTATCAAGGAATTCCCTGATACTCGGCTTAAAGAAGAGGCGAGGCTCAGTTTAGGGGATACCTATTTTTATATGGGTGATTATGCCAAAGCAAAAAGTTATTATCTTAGGCTTTTAGAAAATAGTCCTCATGCCAGGCTACGCCCGGCACTCTATTACCGCCTCAGTCAGATTGATTTAAAAGGGGGGGATACTCTTTCGGCAAAAGAATATTTGGCTAAGATAAAACAGGAATATCCCTTAAGCCCTGAGATCAGGATTAATAGCGGGCTTTTTTCTTCCGTGGAGATCTATTACACGGTTCAGGTAGGCTCTTTTTCTAGCTCCTTAAATGCTACTAACCTGATGCGCAAGCTTATTCAACAAGGCTACTTAGCTTATGTAGAAGAATTAAAAGCAGAAGATTCCAGGGCAGCCTATCGCGTGCGAATCGGCAAGTTCAGCTTAAGGCAGCAGGCGCTGGACCTGGAAAGCAAGCTCGCCCAGGAAGGGTATCCCACGAAGATCTTTCCTTAATATATATTCATGGCCGGCATCCCCAGAAGAAAAGAAATAACTAAACAAAGAATAGTGTTTTTAGTCGGCCCTACTGCAGTAGGTAAAACCGAGGTAGCGGCTATTTTAGCTAAAAAGATAAATACTGAAGTTATCTCTTGTGATTCTATGCAGGTTTATCGCGGGATGGATATATTGACTTCAAAGCCAACGCCTGCCTTAAGAAAGAAAGTCAAACACCATTTAATAGATATTCTTTCTCCGCAGCAAGAATACAATGTCTCAAGGTACCATAAAGAGGCTAGTAAGAAGATCGGTGAAATTTTAGCTAAAGGTAAAGTCCCCCTGGTAGTAGGCGGCACAGGGCTTTATATGTCTATACTTATTAACGGAATATTCCAGATTAAATCAGAGGATAAGGGTTTGCGTTTAAGGCTCGCTCAGGAGGCAAAGAAGCACGGGGGCACTTTTCTTTACAAAAAGCTTAAGCAAGTTGACCCCCAGGCAGCCTCTAAGATCCACCCCAATGATGCTAAGCGCATTATCAGGGCACTGGAGGTATTTTTGTCTACGGGTAAACAGATATCCCGGCTTCAAAAAGAGAGAAAGGGCTTAAGCCAGGATTATGATCTTAAAATATTTTGCCTGAATATAGAGCGCAATAAGCTTTACCGCCGCATAGAAGCGCGCGTTGAGAAGATGTTTAAGTCCGGTTTAGTTGCTGAGGTAAAGAGGCTGCTTAAATTAAGGTTAAGCAAGACCAGCCGCTGGGCAATAGGGGTAAGGGAGGTCAAGGGCTATCTTGAGGGGCTCTATGATTTAGAAGAGGCCAAGCGCCAGATAAAACGCAGCTCCTGCCTTTACGCCAAGAGGCAGCTGACCTGGTTCAGGCAAGATAAACGCATAAAGTGGATTGAGGTTGCAGATAAAGAAACGCCAGCATCAATTGCCAATAGGATAGGGACGGTTCTGAAGACAAAGCAAAACTGTCCCCTAATAAGGGGACAGTTTTAGTTCAGTTTCAGAACCGTCCCTAAGAATGATGGAAAGAGCTTTACTGGTAACTATAAAACTAAGAGCGGATAAAGATAGCCGCGCTATTGAAGATATCGCCGCAGAGCTAGAAGAGTTAGTTGCAAGCTCCGGGGTAGAGGTGGCAGATAATATCATCTGCTCTTTGGATAAGCCTACGCCTAACCTGCTTGTCGGTAAAGGCAAGGCCCAGGAGATTGCCTTGTTTTCTCAGGAGCAGGGTGTTGATACTGTTATTTTTAGCTACGACCTTTCAGGCACGCAGCAGCGTAACCTTGAAGAGGTAATCGGGATAAAAACTATTGACCGCACGCAGCTGATTTTAGATATCTTTGCCCGGCATGCTAAAAGCCCTGAAGGAAAGATGCAAGTGGAGCTGGCGCAATTGCAATACCTACTCCCAAGGCTTATAGGCAAAGGTATTATACTCTCGCGTCTGGGCGGAGGTATTGGCACGCGCGGGCCGGGCGAGCAAAAGCTTGAGGTTGACCGCAGGCATATCAGAAGAAAGATCGATAAGTTAAAGAGCGATTTAGGGGATGTCTCATCGCACCGCTCTACCATGAGGCAGAGAAGAAAAGAAAATGCCATTCCAACCGTAGCATTAGTCGGGTATACGAATGCCGGCAAGTCCACGCTTTTAAATGCCCTCACTGATGCCGGGCAAATTGTTTCAGACAGCCTCTTTACTACCTTAGACCCGCTTTCAAAAAACCTCATTCTCCCTAACGGAGAAAATATCGTTATTTCAGATACAGTAGGTTTCCTGCAAGACCTGCCGCACCATCTGATAGAGGCATTTAAGGCTACCTTGGAAGAAGTATTAGAGTCGGATTTATTAATCCATGTTTTAGATATAACTCACCCTTGTTTACATCAGCATTATAAGGCAGTGCTTGAGGTCTTAGAAAAGCTCACCGTAAATAAAAAGCCGGTAATTATTGCCCTTAATAAAGCCGATCTCTTGGAGGACAAAGGATTTCTGAAGGGGCTGAAAGAAGATTTTGCTGATTCTATTGTAATTTCAGCTAAGACAAAAGAAAACCTAAGCAGTTTGCTTAAGAAAATACAGGATAATTTTTCAGGCCGTATGGCGCGCGTGGAAATACTTCTGCCGCACTCAAGTGTTGGGATGTTAGATTTATTCTACCGACAGGGAAGAGTAGAGGAGATAAAATACCTGCAAAAAGGTATAAAAATCAAGCTTAGTTTACCTAAAATTATTTATTCTAAGTTATTGCACAATAAAGAGATAAAAATAATCAGTTAGATTATCTAATAAATTTTATTAATTTTGCTTGACAAAATTATTATTATATGCTATATTTATTCCCAGATACGAGAAATAGATAAAGGGTAGCAATATGCCTATATTTGATATTCAGATTAGTCCTGATGAGCCTGTATACGTGATCAGCGTAGTGAGTAAGCTAGTGGACCTGCCGGTGTGGACATTGCGCGAACTCGATAAGGCAGGCGTGGTCCGGCCTAAAAGAATCGGCAAGAAGAGCAGGCTTTATTGCCTTAAGGATGTCAAGAGGCTGGAATACGTGCATTATTTAATGCAGGAGAAGCGGGTGAATATTCACGGGATAAAGATAATCTTGAACATAGGAGAAGAGGAGTGATTTTTTTTAGCCTATTCTTAGCACTTACCTCATTAGAGTGCTAAGGAGAGGGTTGACAAAGCACTGATTTATGTTAAACTTATACTTTGGCATTTATGCCCTGAGAGTGCTAGTTAAACCTGAAAGGTAATAATTATGGTCAGAAACGTAGATTATGAGTCCAGAAAAAGGTCGATCCTAGCGGCAACTATTAACAAGTATATACAGAGTGCCTCTGCAGTAGCCTCGGAAGATATTGCCAAGGAATTTAAGCTGAGTTCAGCTACCATAAGAAATATCTTTGCCGAGATGGAGGAGGCAGGTTATCTGACTCATCCCTATACCTCAGGGGGTAGGATACCTACCAAGAAAGGCTATCGTTATTACGTAGATTTCCTAGTCTCCCAGATGCAGCTTCTAGATGCGGAAAAGGAGTCTATCGTCAAGGGTTATAAAAGAGAGATTAACCGCCTGGAGGATGCCCTGGAGGAGACCTCTGAGGTAATCTCTGCAATCACCCATTATGCCAGTATCGTCTCGCTCTTAGATTGGCAAGACAGATTTTTTTATAGAGGGATAAGCTTTATCCTGGAGCAGCCCGAATTCCAGGATTCTACCCGTATAAAGCTTCTGATCAAGATGATAGAAGAGAAACGCAATCTGCTTAATATTATTAACCGTGAATTCAAGGATAAGACCAAGGTCTATATAGGAGATGAGCTGGAATGCGAGGGCGTGAACAGCTGTGCCTTGGTAGTTGCGCATTACAGCATAAATAATAAACCCTTAGGTAGGATCGCGGTTTTAGGCCCTATGCGTATGGAGTATCAGCATATTATCCCGGCATTAGAATACGTATCCGAGGTTTTAAGCGAAGTTTTAGGCAGGATATAAATATGTTTGAGCATAAAAAAGAAAATAAAAAGGCGCAACAAGCCCTTCCCCAGGAAGAAAAGCTTATTTCTTTAAAAGAGCCAGAGTACTTAAAGCTCAAAGAAGAAGCGGATAAGGCTACGGGATATTGGGAGAGGATTCA
>Ga0194126_10009542_pt1 | contig 12916 bp, 13 predicted proteins | sample TA2KigC150mmetaG_FD_148641 | JGI IMG/M metagenome (GOLD analysis project Ga0194126, IMG submission 148641) | Freshwater microbial communities from Lake Tanganyika, Tanzania - TA2015035 Kigoma Deep Cast 150m | ecosystem: Environmental > Aquatic > Freshwater > Lake | place: Tanzania: Lake...
CGGCCGGCGCGGTCGCGCTCTCGCGCACCGTGCAGATCCAGCGCGCGGCCTACGACGCGTTGGGGCTGTGCGTCTTCAACCTGGGCGCCACCGGCCCGCGGCCCGACCTGATCCTGGCGATGCTGAACGGCGCCCACGGCGTCGAGCTGCCCGCCGGCTGGCTGAACGAACTGGGCCGTCGCGCCATTGACCTGGAATTGGCCTTCAACCGGGCCGCCGGCTTCACCGCGGCGGATGACCGGCTGCCGGCGTTCTTCAAGGAGGAGCGGCTCGCGGCGACGGGCACGGTGTTCGATGTGGGGGATGAGGCGTTGGATGGGTTGTGGGGGTGATGGTGTTTAAGTACAGCTTTTTCAACGACTACTCCGAGGGCGCGCATCCGGCGATCCTCGATCTGCTGGCGAAGACCAATCTGGCGCAGGAGATCGGCTACGGCGAAGACGCCTTCTCGCAACAGGCGGCCGAGTTGCTCAAGCAGGCCGTCGGCAACCCCGCGGCCGCGGTGCATTTCGTCTCCGGCGGCACGCAGGCCAACCTGATCGTGCTGGCCGCGCTGCTGAAGCCCTACGAATCGGTGATCGCCGCGCGCACCGCGCACATCGCCGTCCACGAGGCGGGCGCCATCGAGGCCACTGGTCATAAGATCAACACCGTCGAGACCGCGGATGGCAAGCTGACCGCCGCGCAAATCCAGGAGGTCGTGGATCAGCACAGCGACGAGCACATGGTCAAGCCCAGGGTCGTTTTCATCTCGAACTCGACCGAGGTGGGGACCGCCTACACGCGGGACGAATTGACACGTCTGGCTGAGTGTTGTCGCGCCAACCGCCTCTACCTGTACGTGGATGGCGCGCGCCTCGGCTCGGCCCTGGTCAGCGCGGGTTCCGATTTGACGCTGCCCGACCTGAGCCGGCTGGTGGATGTCTTCTACATCGGCGGGACGAAGAACGGGGCGTTGATCGGCGAGGCGATCATCATCAACAACCCGGCGTTGCAGGGCGATTTCCGCTACCACCTCAAACAGCGCGGGGCCTTGCTCGCCAAGGGGCGGCTGCTGGGGATCCAGTTCGTCGGGTTGTTCACTGATGGCCTTTACTTCGAGTTGGCCCGGCACGCAAACGCGCTGGCCGGCCAATTGGCACGCAGCCTGGCCGCGCAAGGCTTCCACTTCCTCACCCCGCCGGCCACCAACCAGATCTTCCCGATCCTCCCGGATGCGCTGATCGCGAGATTGCAGCGGGAGTATGGGTTTTACGTCTGGAGCAAGGCGGACGCGGGCCACTCAGCGATCCGGCTGGTGACGTCGTGGGCGACGCCAGCGGAGAGGGTGGCAGAGTTCATCGCCGATGTGAAGGCGGCGCGGGCCGCCTGACCGGGTGATCCTTCGCTGATGCGGGGGCGAGATAGTTCCATTTGAGTTAGTATCTCGGATGGAACTATTTTTCGTGGGACTAACTTGGCGATCTGCTCTTTGCCAGAGCCGGTCTTACTGATGACGTGTTACGTTGGGCCGGCGCAAATCATGCGATGTTGTTGACGCCTGAGGAGATGTTGGGAGAATTCAGCGGTTCAGCCTCCGTATCAGCCTTTTGTAGATCGCATCATCGTTGCGCGGCCCGACGACCCGGATGGTGACGACGCGCTGGCGGTCGTCTATCTCGTAGTAGATGCGGTACTCGCCGCTGTCTACGCGGTAGCCGTCTTTGATCTGGATGTGATCTTGGGGCCGTGGGTTGGACGCCAGTTGCACGATCTTGACCAGCAATTGGCGCGCGACCTTGGCCGTGTACTGCTGGGGATCGGTCAGATCGTGCGCGACGTCATCGTCAAGATCAAGCTTGTAGTTCGTCACGCTCATCTACTCCCAACGGTTCACCGTAGGCGGCCTCGAAACGTTCAGCAACAGCAGCGAGGGGAACGACCCCGCGGCTCGTCTCGCGTGCCAGTCGCAGAATTTCGGCGTCGCGCTCATCTTCGAATGTTTCCAGGCGCTTGAGGTCTGCGATGGATACAATCGCGGCGACGGGTGTGCCTTTGCGTTCGATCATGAACCGTTGTGCGGTGTAGCGCACGCGATCCAATAGCTCGCCAAAATGCACGCGCGCATCCAAAGCTGTCAGCGTTTCCAATGTCATAGTTCACCTCTACCAACTGAGTAATTGATAGAATTATATCAGATCGCCCCAACCTGTCAAGAAGCCAGCGCGTCCCACATCTCCGCCAACTCCACCAGCCCCGCCACGATCAGATCGGGCGCAATCCCCAGCGCCTGAACCGCGGCCGCGTCGTGCGCGCCGGTCGTCACCAGGATCGTCGTCAGCCCCAGGCGCTGGCCGCCCAGGATGTCGGTGTCGAGCCGGTCGCCGAGGATGGCGGTGGCCGCCGGGCTGCTGCCCATGCGCGCCATCGCCAGGTCGAGCAGCGGCCGCGCCGGTTTGCCGATGATCGTCGGCTGAACCCCGGCGCCCGCGGCGACCGCGGCCAGCAACACGCCGGCCTCCGGCGCCAGGCCATCTTCGATCGGGACCAGCAGGTCGGGGTTCGTCCCGATGAAGCGCGCGCCGGCGCGGATGTGACGGATGGCGTGTTTGAGCTTCTCGTGCGTCACGGTGCGGTCGCCGCCCACCACCACGGCCGCGGCCGGCCGGGCGCTGTCCTCCAGGAGGATAAAGCCCGCCTCGCTCAGCGCGGCCCGCAGCCCGCTCTCGCCCACGACGAAGAGCGCGGCCCCGGCCGGCAATTCCCCTTGCAGATATGCGGCCGTGGCCTGCGCCGCGGTGAGCATCTGCGCCGGCGCGATCTCGGCGCCGCACGCGCTCAGCTTCGCCCGGAATTGCTCTGGCGTGCGCACCGTGTTGTTCGTGACGACGGTCAGCGCCACCCCGACACGACGCAGCATCTCCAGGAAGGGGAGCAACCCCGGCTGCGGCCGGCTGCCGGCGACCAGGGTGCCATCCAGGTCGCTGATGAGGGCGCGGATGGGGCGGAGAAGCGCGGTTGATACGGTGTCGGACATGGACTCAAAACCACACAAGTTGCGGAATCGAGCCTTCAGGCGGTTTGGCTGGATGAGCGAGTGACCGGCTGAAGCCTCGAGTCCGGCCTCTCATGGCTTCAGCCGCGCCAGCGCCGCATCCATCGGCGCGTCCTCGTGGATGATCGCGGCGAGCGCGGCAGCCATGCCGGTAGGGTGCTCGGCCTGCCAGATGTTGCGGCCGATGGTCGCGCCGGCTGCGCCGGCATCCATCGCGCCGCGTACCATCTCTAGCGTGGCGCGCGGATCGGCCTTGCCCGGCCCGCCGAGCACGACGACCGGCACGTAGCAAGTGGCGATCACCTGCTCGAAGCCCGGCGCGTAGGCGGTCTTGACCCAGTCCGCGCCCAGCTCGGCGGCGACGCGAGCGGCCACGCTGACGCTCCGCAGGGTGCGGAACTCCGGGCCGCTGTCGAACCCGCCGGGAACCATCTCGGCCATCACCGGCAGGCCCCACCCGTGCGCCTGGCGGATGACGCGCGCCAGCACTTCCAGGGTGGCTTCTTCGTGGCGCGAACCGGGGAACGCGGTGACGCAGAGCGCGTCCGCACCGAGGCGCAGCGCGTCCTCCACGGTGTAGAATTGCGCGCCCGGCCCGTCCATCGGCCCCAGCACGGTTCCCGCGCCGTCAATGCGCAGCACCAGCCCCACATCGGCCAGCAGATCCTCGAAGCGGCAGGCCGTGCCGTAGCTCGCCATCACCGCATCCGCGCCCCCGCGGATGACGCTCGCCAGCGTTTCCCCCAACCGCTCGATGCCGCGGTCGGGGCCAGAAATCATGCCGTGGTCGCACGCCACGATCAGCGCGCGGCCGTCGGGGCGGAAGATGCGGCGGAGACGACGTTTGTTTATGGGAACCTCCACAGAAAGTAGACAAGGAAACAGGGGAAACAAGGAAACAAGCAGGCACAGGACGGCTCACTTCCTTGTTTACCTGTCTACTTGTCTACTCACAATCTCAGCCAACCGCCGATACGCCGCGAACCGCTCTGCGTACAACTCGGCCAGCGCCTTGTTCGGCGTCAGGCGGTGGATGGGTGGTTGGAGTCGGGCGAGGGCGTCTTCGAGGGTGGGGAAGAGGCCCGCGCCCCAGCCGGCCAGCGCCGCGCCGCCCAACGCCGCCCAGTTGGCGTAGTCGGCCAGCATGATGGGCACGCCGCTGATGTCGGCCAGGATTTGCGGCCAGACCGGGCTGGCCGCCGCGCCGCCGGCGATCCACAGCTCGGAGGTGGGCAAGCCACTGGCGGCCAACTGTTCGAGCGCCCAGCGCACCTCGAACCCGCACCCTTCCAGGATGGCACGGGCCATGTCGGCGCGGGTGTGGGCCAGTTGCAGCCCGGCCATGATCCCGCCCGGCGCGGCGCCGGGCAGTTGCGATGGCCCGCCGAGCGGCGTGAAGAGCAGCCCGTGGCTGCCCGGCTCGCTCTCGGCCAGCGCCGCGTCGAGGTGGCGGTACACCTCCTTGATCGGCTGCACCTGCGCCGGATCGGCGGGCTGCCAGGTCTGGCCCAGCCACCAGTCCACGGTCGCGCCGAACCCGCCGATGAACTGCGAAACGGTCCAACGGTGTGGCGCAGCGTGAAAACTGAGATCCATCGTCGGCGGCGCATCTGCGAGCCGCGAGCTGGCGGTGATGCCGGTGATGACCCAGGCGGTGCCCGTGGCGAGCGCCACCCGGCCGGGCGCCAGCATCCCCATGCCCAGGCACGCGCATGGCTGATCGCCGCCGCCGGCCACCACAAGCGTGTCGGCGGGCAGGCCGGTGTACGCAGCGACATCCGGCGTGATCGGGCCGATCGGCCGGCCGGCCCAGCCCAGCTCTGCCTGCATATCCGGATCCACGCCGCCGATGGCACATAGCTCGGCATCCCATGCGCCTGTGTCCGCGCCCACCAGCAGAATTTCGCACGCGGCCGAGAGATCGGTGGCGAAGCGGCCGGTCAGGCGGTGGATCAGGAAATCGGCCGCGCCCAGGTAGCGCCGCGCACGGGCATGGATGTCGGGCCGTTCGGCGCGCAGCCAGGCGATCACCGGCAGCGGCAGGCCGGGGAACGAATGCCACCCGCTGCGCTGGCGAATGCGCTCGGCCGTGCCGTCCTGCCGCCACCGAGCTACCAGGTCGTCGGTGCGCCGATCGAGCCAGGTGATCATCGGATGCACCGGGGCGCCGGCCGCGTCGGTCGGGATGATCGAGCCGGCCTGGGCGGCCAGGGCCAGGGCGCGGATGCGGTGGCCGGAGGTGGCTCGGTCTGGAGACCGGCCACAGCGGTCGTTGACCTCGCACAGCACGTCGAGCAGCGCCCGCCACACCAGGTCGGCGTCCTGCTCCACCCAGCCCGGCTGCGGGGTGAGCAGGGGATAGGGGCGGCTGGCCGACGTCATCTCCTCGCCGGTCAGCGGATCGAAGGCGATGACCTTGGTGGAGGCCGTGCCGATGTCAATGCCCAGGATGATGTCAGACATTGGTAGTCGTCAGTTCTCAGTCGTCAGTTCTCAGTCGTCAGTTGTCGGTCGTCAGTTCTCAGTCGTCAGTTCTCAGTCATCAGTTGTCGGTCGTCCGTCATCATCCCAACAGCTTCAGCGCCTCGGCCACGGTCGCGCCGCCGTGAATCACAGCCGCCAGCGCCGCGGTCATCTTCGTCGGGTCGGCCGCGCCCCAGATGTTGCGACCCACCGCGCAGCCGATGGCGCCGGCCTGGATGGCATTGTAGACCATAATGAGGAGTTGCTCCTCGGTCATTTTGCTGCCGCCGGGCACGACGATAGGGGTATAGCAGGAACGCACGACCTCCTCGAAGCGATCACAGTAGGGGGTCTTGAGCAGGTCGGCGCCGTACTCCGAGCCGAAGCGGGCCGCCAGCTTGTGCGATTCGAGGGTGCGGAACTCCGGCCCGCTGTCGAAGCCGCCGGGCACCATCTCGGCCACCAACACCACGCCCCACTGATCGCAGCCGGAAGACAGCTCGGAGAGCCACTCGATGTGCTGCACCTCGTTGCGGTGCCCCGGCCCGGCATTGCACACCACGCCATCCGCGCCCACGCGCAGCGCGTCCTCCACGGTGTAGAGACCAGAGCTATCGCTCACGTCCGGGCCGATGGTGCTCGCGCCGCCATCGGTGCGGATGATAAGGCCGAGCCGCGCCAATTCTTTGCCAAAGGCGCGCGCAATGCCGTAGGTCGTCAGGATGGCGTCGGCGCCGCCGGCTTCCACCTGTTGGATCACCTCGCCGGGGCGCTCCAGACCCTTCGGTCCCTGGATCGCGCCGTGATCCATCGCCACGATAAGCGCCCGTCCGTCGCGGGCGAGGATGCGGTTGAGTCGTCGTGTTTTGTGCATGGTGTCCTCGTGTGTTGGTAGACAAGGAAACAAGGAAACAGGGAAACAAGGAAACAGGGAAACAAGGAAACAAGGAAACAAGGAAACAGGGAAACAAGGAAACAGGGAAACAAGGAAACAGGGAAACAAGGAAACAGGGAAACAAGGAAACAAGGAAACAGGGAAACAAGGAAACAGGGAAACAAGGAAACAAGACCCTTGTCTACCTGTCTACCTGTCTACCTGTCTACTTGTCTACTTGTTTCCCCTCTACTTCGCCCTGGGAAAATACTCCCGAATGCGCGCCAATGCTGCTTCCTCCGTCGTGCTTGGAAAACACTCCAGCCCGATCAGACCGTCGTAGCCCAGCTCGTCCAGCTTCTTCGAGATGTTGGCGAAGTTGATTTCGCCAGTGCCAGGCTCCTGCCGCGTCGGGCAATCGCCGATGTGGAAGGTGGGGTAGAGGCCGTAGTACTCCTCCATGCCCCAGATCAAGTTGCCGGCGGTGCGCTGCTGATGATAGCAATCGAACGACAGCCGCAACTGCGGGTCGTCGAAGCGGCGCACCACATCGGCGGCCAGGTCGTGCGTGCAGACGAAGACGCCGCCGTGGATGTGGAAGGTGTTCAGCGCCTCGAACCAGAGCTGGACTTTGGTCTGTTTCACCAGCTTCATCACCTTCTCCACACCGTCGAGCAGGTTGGCGTACATTTCGCCGGGCGTGTAGTCGCGGTTGAGCTGTTGCACCCATTCGCCCTTCGGCCCCACGTCAATTTGGTTGCTGAAGATGAAGAGGTGCGGGATTCCGTACCTGACCGCCGCCTCCAGCGACTCATCCCAGGCGCGCAACACCCGATCGTGGTCGGCGGCGTCCACCAGATTGCCGCAGTTCCCGTCGAAGGTCGAGTTGATGATCATGCCGCGTGCCTTGCACTCGGCGTAGATCTCGGCCATCGGCCGCTCGCGCCACAGCCACACATCCAGCCGGCGGATGCCGAGCCGCTGGAAGTGCTGGATGCGTTCCATGATGGGCAGATCGCGGAACCAAAAGTCAAGATAGCCGGTAAGCTCCATGCGCCCCCCTGAGTAGCGATCGTCTGTCGTCCGTCCGCCTCACGCCATCACCATCCCGCCGTCCACCTCGATCGCCTGCCCGGTGATATATGCCGCGTCCGGCGAGGCCAGAAACGCCACGACGCCCGCGATCTCTTCCGGCAGGGCGAAACGCTTCATCGGGCAATCCTGCGAGCGCAGCTTGAGCCACTCGCTGGCCGACAGGCCGTCTCGCCCGGCGATGGTCTGGGCGACCCCTTCCACCATCTCGGTCATGGTGTTGCCGGGGCAGACCGCGTTCACGGTGATGCTGTAGGGCGCCAACTCCATCGCCACGCTGCGCGTCAGGCCGATGACGCCCGACTTGGCCGCGCTATACTGCGCGCTGGCCGGCCACGAGGTTTTGCCGGCCATCGAAGAGATGTTGATGATCGCCGCGCCGCAGTGCTGCGTCATCATGATCGCCGCGGCGGCCTTGTTCGTCAAGAAGACGCCGGTCAAATCTACATCAATGACCTTCTGCCAGGCGTCGAGCGGCACCTCGACCAATGGCTGGCCGGAATAGATGCCCGCCGAGGCGACGACCACGTCCAGGCTGCCCCAGGCCTGCGTAATGGCCCCGAACGCGGCATCCACGCTGGCCGCCTCTGTCACGTTACAGCGCAACGCCAACGCGGGCCGGCCGCTCCGCCGCTCGCACTCGGCAGCCACCCCGGCGGCGGCATCCATCGCCAGATCCATGACGGCGACTTTGGCGCCCTCCTCCGCAAAGCGCAGACAGCACGCCTTGCCGATCCCCTTCGCGCCGCCCGTGACGGCGACGACGCGATCTTCGTAACGTTTGATGATGTACATAACGGCTCCGGTAGATTAGTAGATTCAGTAGATCACAGATTCAAGCTCAGAGGGGGTCTGTGACCCCGGACCGCCGGTCACAGACCGGCTTGGAGCATTAAAATTGTGATCTACTGAGATTGGTAACTTGGTGACTTTCTGCTCTCCGGGGTCTGCGACCCCGGCGTCTTTATAGGCCGTCGGCCTGCGCCAGGGCCGCCAACGGCAGCGGATGGATCGGCGGCCGGGCGGTGAAGCAGCCCGCGGCCGCGATGGCGACCGCCTCACCGGCGCGCCCGGCCTCGGCCGCGATGATGCGGGAAACCAGTTCGCCGCAGACGCGGCCCTGGCAGTTGCCCATGCCCGCACGCGTCAGTCCCTTGACCTCGTTGGCGTCGGTCGCGCCCTCGGCCACCGCGCGGCGGATGTCGCCCAGCGTGATCTCCTCGCAGCGGCAGATGATCGTAGCATCGTCGGCCAGCGCGTATAGACCGGGCAAGGGCGTGAACAGCGCGCCGAGCATGGCCGCAAAGCGCCGCTGCCGGGCCAGGTCGGGCTGCTCCCGCCGGAGCGCGGCCTGGGCTGCGCCGTCGGACAGCCGGCCCAGGTCGCGCGCGGCCGCCAGACCCGCGATCCGTCCCTCGATCTGCGCCAGCTCCGCGCCGCCGATGCCCGCGCCATCCCCGACCGCAAAGACGCCCCGGAGGCTGGTGCGCAGCTCAGCGTCGCGCCGCGGCACGTAGCCGCCCCGGTCGGGCCGATATTCGTGCGCGCAGCCGAGCTGCCGGGATAGCGCGGTGGATGGGATCAGGCCGTAGCCGATGATGATCGTATCCACGGCCAGTGTCTCCGTGCGGCGCGTGATGGACCGGCCGTCCCGATCGAGGCGGCAAATGACCGCCTCCTCGACCTGCTCGTTCCCCCGCGCCTCCGTCACCGCCCAACCCAGGCGGAACGGCGCCCGGGCCGCCAGCAGCGTCCGGGCATAGCCGACGGCTTCCGCCAGGCGGCCCCACTGGCCCCAGAGCGCCGGAGCATGGCACAGGTCGCGCAGCCCTGGCCGAGATGCTTCCAGCAACGCGACGACCTCGGCCCCGGCCTGAACCAGGCCGGCCGCCACTGCGATTTGCAGCGGCCCCGCGCCAGAAAGGAGGAAACGCCGGCCCGGCACGCGGCGCTGACCCTTGATGAACGCCTGCGCCCCGCCGGCCGTCATCACCCCCGGCAACGTCCAGCCGGGAAATGGGATCGGCCGGTCATACGCGCCCGTCGCCAGGATCAACGCCCGCGCAGTCAAACGCGCCGGCGCATGCGGCCCGTGCAGAGCCAACTCCCACCCCTGGCCGTCATCAGCCGGGAATGCGCCCCAAACCAGCACGTCGGTCATTACCTGGACTGTGCTTGCGGTGAGTTGGCGCAGGAGCGGCCGGTTTGTAGTGGCGACTTCAGTCGCCCTATCGCGCATCGGACGACTGAAGTCGTCACTACGAACGTTTTCAGCCACCCCAGGAGGCGCTGTTCTGAAATACTGGCCGCCCGGCCGCGGTTGGGAGTCCAACAGGATGGCCTCCACGCCTGCGGCGGTCGCAGTCAAAGCCGCGGCGATGCCGGCTGGCCCCGCGCCTACCACGGCCAATTCAACGCGCATGGTTATGTCGCTCCGCCTGGCCCGTCTCGATCACCATGCCGGGCGCAACGACCGTCACGCACGCCCGCGTGTTTGCCGCGCCATCTACCGTCACCAGACACTCATAGCAAACGCCGATGCCACAGAAGACGCCCCGCGGTTCGCCGCGCTGCGCCGTGCGCCGGAAGATGCGGATGCCTGCGGCCAGCAGCACGGCCGCGACCGTCTCGCCTGCGTGGGCTGCGACGGGCCGGCCGTCCACGTGCACGATGAACGCAGGCACAGACGTTTGCATCTTTTGCATCTGAGGACACCTTGCACCCATCTGCGGTGTGCGCAGGTGCGGTGTGCTCACTCCACAGCCATCTTGCGGTCGGGCGAGAACGGCGTCAAATCCAGATCCGTCCGGCCCGTGCACACCCATTGCGCCACCGCGTCGCCGACCAACGGCGTCACGACGACCGTGGACTTGAACGCGGTCGCCAGAATCAACCCAGGTAGATCGCGCACCGGCCCCAGGAAGGGCAAACTGTCGGCCGTGAAAGCGACCGGCGCGGCCCAGCCGCGCAAGACGCGCAACCGGGCCAGCACGGGCAAGACGCGCATCACCTCTCGCGCAACCGCCGCCTGCCCCTGGCCCGTCGCGTGCGCGCCGAGATCCTCGGTGCTGGCCCCCGCCTCGCCCAGCAGGAAGTGGCCATCGGCCGTCTGCGCGACCGCCAGGACCGCCGACGCGGGCCTGGTCTCGCCGGCCGAGGCGTCGCCCTCCCCCGCGTGCATCGCCTCGAAGAACGCGGCCGAGGAGAGGTGATTGTTCAGCCGCAAATCCGAACGCTCGGTGACAAGCGCCTGACCGTGGACGTGCGGGATCGCCCAGTCTCGCCCCAACAACCGGCCCAGGCGCGGCGTCCATGCGCCCGTGGTCAGGATCGTGACGCCGGCGCTGAAACGCTCGGCGCTGGCCCGCACGCCAACCAGCCGGCCGCCCGCAATGTCAAACCCCGTCACTTCGGTGTGCGGATGAACCGCCAACCCGTGCCGTCGCCCCACACGGAGGAAGGCTGCCATGAACTGGAAGGGCGAGACCTGGCCTTCGTCGGCGTGATAGCACGCGCCGAGCACGGCGCGGCGATCCAGCAGCGGCTCCAGCTCCGCCAGGTGTTCGGCCGGCACAAGCTCGGCGACGATGCCGGCCGCGTGCAGGGTCGGGAGCCGCGCCGCCATGATCTGCTGCTGCGCCGCGGTCTCGATCAACAGCAGGCTGCCCACGCGACGATAGCCGACCGAGCAGCCCAGCTCGGCTTCCAGGGTCGCAAACCGCCGGTAGCCCGCCGTGACCATCGGCAGGCTGTGGGCCAGCTCCGCATCCTGCACCTGGACATTGCCGTAGTTCGCCCGCGACGCGCCGGACGGGATCGGCCCGCGGTCGAGCAGCGCAGTGCGCACGCCGGCCGCGGCCAACGCCGCCGCGACCGCGCACCCGATGTAACCGGCGCCGACGACGAGGGCGTCACAGGTGTGGGCGGCAGAGGCCATGGCCGGCCCTCACACGGCCACGCCGGCGCGCTTAAGCAGCGACTTCGCGGCCCGCCGGCACTCATCCAGCAGCGCGGCCTCGTCCAGGCACGTCACGCGCTTGCCCCGCATCAGCACGCGGCCATCCACGATCACCGTGTCCACGTCGCCGCCGTTGGCGTTGTAGACCAGCGCCGACGGCACGCGCCACACGGGCTGCATCCGCGGCGAGTTGAGATCCACCAGGATGAGATCGGCCTTTGCGCCGGGGATCAAACCCTGTTGCTGTGGCCGGTCTCCGACCGAGCCACCCTCTGACCGGCCCGAGCTGGGGCGGGCACGGTCAGAGACCGGCCCGAGCGCGGGGGTGACCGCCTGCGCGCCGTACACGCACGCCATCCGCAGCACATCTTCCGGCAGCAGCGCGGTGGCGTCGAGCGTGCCCACCTTCTGGCCGCAGGCCGCAAATTTGAGCGTCTCCAGCATGTCCTGGCTGTTGTTGGAGCCGGGGCCGTCGGTCGCCAGCGCCACGGGGACGCCCGCCCGCAGCAACTTCACGATCGGCGCGATGCCAGAGGCCAGATACATGTTGCTGACCGGGCAGTGGATGACCATCGTCCCGGTCGCCGCGATCCGTTCGATCTCCGAGTCGTCCAGCCACACCGCGTGCACCAGTTGGAGGTCTGGCCCCAGGATGCCCAGCCGGTCGAGCCAATGGACGTGGCGCAGGCCGGTCGCGTCGAGGCTCATCTGCACCTCTTCACGCGTCTCGGCGGTGTGCAGATGGGTGGGGACGCCCCACTGCCGCGCCAGCGCCACCGTACGTTGGAGCGTCTCCGCGCTGCACCCCCAGGGGATGAGCGGGCCGAACGCAATGCGAATCCGGCCCTCGGCCGCGCCGTGCCAGGCGTCGTGCAACGCGGTCATGGCCGCGATCACCTGCTCCGGCGTCTCCTGGAAGACCGGGTGGTAATCGTGATCGGCCCAGCCGCGGGCGATGGTGAAGCGGCAGCCGACATCCCGCGCCGCGCGGCAGAACGCGTCGTCGGTGCGGTCGTCGGAGTGGAGGTACTGGTTGTCAATCACCGCGGTCGCGCCGGAGCGAATGTTCTCGACCAGGCCGAGCAGCCCGGCCAGGTACGCCTCCTCCGCGCCCATCGCCGCGCCCATCGGCCAGATGGCGGCCGCCAGCCACGGCAGCAGCGGCTTGTCGTCGGCCAGCCCACGGATGAAGGTCTGGAACAGGTGCGTGTGCGCGTTGACCAGGCCCGGCAGAACGGCCATGTGCGTCGCGTCCATGATCTGGTCGGCGGCCGCGCGCAGATCATGGGGCGCGTCGCCCGGCCCTATCGCGGCGATGCGGTCATCCTGGATCAACACGTAGCCGGGGTCGAGGATGGCGGGTGGGGCGCCGGCCAGGGTCAGGATGATACCATTCTCGATGAGAATCGTCATTCTGCGGCCTCCTGCCGCCGGAAAAGAGTCATTGCGAGGCCCGTCGTGTGGGCCGAAGCAATCTCCCGCTGCGAAAAGGGGA
>Ga0194126_10009543_pt1 | contig 12916 bp, 9 predicted proteins | sample TA2KigC150mmetaG_FD_148641 | JGI IMG/M metagenome (GOLD analysis project Ga0194126, IMG submission 148641) | Freshwater microbial communities from Lake Tanganyika, Tanzania - TA2015035 Kigoma Deep Cast 150m | ecosystem: Environmental > Aquatic > Freshwater > Lake | place: Tanzania: Lake...
CCGGTCCCGCGCCCACGGCCAGCGTGACGCGGGGGCCCTGCGAATCGATCGCCGTCAGCCCGGCGCCGCCGATGACGTCGGTCACGTCCCCGCCCGCGCCGTCCGCGGCCGAGATCGTGATCGTCTGGCCCGCGGCGTCGGGAACGATCGTGACGTTGTCGCCGGCGACGAGCGCGATGTCGCCGCCGTGGTGGGTGACGCCGGAGATGCTGCTGACGATGGGCGTGGCGATGTCGGCGGCGGTCAGGCTGCCGTCGAGCACGGCCGCCCCGTCCACGCCGCCTGGCGCCACGCGCTCGGCCAGGGAGGCGCGCAGCGCGTAGGGGACGCTGAGCAGCGGATAGCGGGGCGCGAGCGGCTCGCCGTCGACGGTCACCTCGAGCCAGCAGGCGGCGTCGAAGGAAAGGCCGCCCAGGGAGCGGAGAACGGCCGTGTAGAGACCCTCGGCCACCTCGATCTCGCTCTCGGCCTGTGTCCAGAGCGCGGCGCCGCCGGTCTCGGCCGCGTAGATGGCGAAGCCGACGAGGGCCGTGCCCTCCAGCGGCACGCCGTCGACCGTCAGGTAGCCCTGGAAGCTCATCTCCTCGGGTACGGCCGAACCAGCCGCCCCCCCGAACGCCGGCGCGAGCGCCGTCGCGGCGCACGCCAGCAGGACGGAGACGGCGAGGGCGAAGATCCTGCGCGAAGCCCGCGCGCCGCCCTCGATCGGCGCCCGCCGGCGCTTGCCGTTGCATCCAGTCCGCATCTTAGCCATTGGAATCCCCCGCTGATCGGCCCTGCTCGACTTGCGCGGCCGGTCCACCGGCCGCGGGCAACTCTCGTTCGGCGCTCCCCCGTCCCCGGTAGGCCGGGGTGCAGGAAACACCAGTAGACCCATCCTCCCGGCCGACGGCGATGATGAGGCGAATCGGGGCGGCCGGCGGCGCGGCGGGCGAGCGCGGCCGCCTGGGCGCGGCGGGCAGTCTGGGCCGGGATGCGTGGCGGGTGCTCGGGTGGCGATTCGGGGCGAACGCTGCGGCGAGCGGGCCGGGTCAGAGGCGGATGCGCTTCAGCCTCAGGCTGTTGCCGACGACGGTCAGGCTGGAGAGCGTCATGGCCGCCGCCGCCAGGGCGGGATGCAGGTCGCGGATCGCCCCCGGAAGGGCGCCTAGTCCGTGCAGAGCGCCCGCGGCGACCGGGATCAGCGCGACGTTGTAGAAGAAGGCCCAGAAGAGATTCATGCGGATCGTGCGCATCGTCGCCCGGGCCAGGCGGATCGCCGCGGGGACGCCGGCCAGGTCGGATCGCAGCAGCGCGATTCCGGACGCCTCCAGCGCCACATCCGTGCCGCCGCCCATGGCCAGGCCGACGTCGGCCCGAGCCAGCGCCGGCGCGTCGTTGATCCCGTCGCCGACCATGGCCACGCGCTCGCCACGCGACTGCGCCTCGAGGACGACCCGCTCCTTGTCCTGCGGCAGCACGCCGGCGACCACCCGCTCGATGCCCAGGCGTTCCGCCACAGCCCGGGCCGCGACCGGGGAGTCGCCGGTGACCATGCCGACGGAGAGGCCGAGATCCGTCAACTCCGCCACCGCCTCCCGGGCGCCGGGGCGCTCGCGCTCGGACACGGCCAGCAATCCGACCGGCTCACCGCCGACAGCCATCCAGACGATCGACTTGCCCTCGCCGGCGAGCCGCTCGGCGTGAGCGTCCATGGCGGGCGGGATCGTGCCGGGCATCATCTCCCGCCGCCCGATCTCGACCTTCGTGCCCCCGACCATCGCCGCCACGCCCACGCCCGCCGTCGCCGAGGCCTCGCTCACCGGCGGCGGCTCGATGCCCCGATCGTGCGCCGCCGCCACCACCGCGCGGGCGATCGGGTGCGAGGAACTCGCCTCGGCCGCCGCGGCCAGCGCGAGCAGCCACCCGGCTCCCGGGCCGACCCGGGGGAGGTCGCCCGCGCCGCCCTCGATCCTCTCGCCGGGGGAGAAGGCCAGCCAGTCGGTCAGCACGGGCACCCCTTCGGTCAGCGTGCCGGTCTTGTCGAAGAGCAGCGTGGTCGCCCGGTGCGCCGCCTCCAGCGCCTCTCCGCCCCGCAGCAGGATCCCCGCTCGTGCCCCGCGCCCGATGCCGACCATGATTGCCGTCGGCGTGGCCAGCCCCAGCGCGCAGGGGCAGGCGATCACGAGCACGGCCACGGCGCGGATCAGGGCGGCGGCGAGGCCGCCGCCGGCGACCGTCCAGGCGAGGAAGGTCCCGGCGGCGATCGCCAGCACGATGGGCACGAAGAAGGCGGAGACGCGATCGGCGAGCTGCTGGATCGGCGCGCGGCTCCCCTGAGCCTCGCGCACGAGGCTCACGATGCGGGCCAGCGCCGTCGAGGCGCCGACCGCCGTCGCCCGCACCGTGAGCAGGCCCTGGAGGTTGATCGTCGCGCCGGTCACCGCGTCGCCGGGGCCCTTGTCCGCCGGCAGGCTCTCGCCGGTCAGCATGCTCTCGTCCACCACCGAGGCGCCGCGGACGACGACGCCGTCCACCGGCACGCGCTCGCCCGGCCGCACCGCCAGCAGGTCTCCCGCGCGCACCAGGTCGACCGGGACATCCTCGGTTCGCTCGCCTGGACCCAGGCGATGAGCCGTCTCCGGCGCCAGCTCCATGAGCTCCTCGATGGCCGCCGAGGCCCGACCGCGCGCCCGGGACTCGAGGAGCTTGCCGAGACGGATGAGCGTGATGATCATCGCGCCGGTCTCGAAGTAGACGTGGGGTCCGAGACGAGGAGCGACGAGCACGGCGAGGGAATAGGCGTAGGCGGCCGTCGAGCCGAGGGCGACGAGCAGGTCCATGCCCGCGCCCCCTCCGCGGAGGCTCCGCCAGGCGCCGCGATAGAACGGCCAGCCGGTGTAGAACTGGACCGGTGAGGCGAGCGCGAGAAGGAGCAGGTTGAATCCGAGGCCGTGCGCGTCGAAGCCGGGGGGCCAGCCGATTCCCGAACCCGGCGCGCCGGGCCCTGCCGCGGCCGCGTGCGCGCCGAGCAGCCCGAAGTCGCGGGCCATGCTCAGGGCCGCCAGGGGAAGCGTGCAGAGGAGCCCGACCAGGAAGCGCCGGCGCTGGTCCGCCGCCTCGCGGGCGCGCGCGGCTTCGATCTCCGCGCGCGAGGGCGCCGCCGGCTCGTCCCCTTCACCCGCGCCCGCGCCCAGGACCAGCTCGTATCCCGCGGCGGCCACGGCGGCGGCCAGATCCTCGGGCGCCGCTCGGGATGGATCGTAGTCGACGGTGACCGTCTCGGCCGCCAGGTTGACGCTCGCCGCCTCCACGCCCGCGACCCTGCCCGCCAGCGCCCGCTCGACCGCCGCGGCGCAGCCCGCGCAGGTCATCCCGAGGACGGGCCACTGTCCCCGGCGCAACCCCGGGCCGGGCCGGGCGGGAGCGCTCGCGTCGCCAGGCGCCATCCTCGTCCCTCGCTTCCGGCCTCTTCGGGGCGCTGTCCGAGCCCGCGCGGAGCGGTGCGTCCAGGCGCTCGGACGCGTCCAGGCGCCCGGGCTCCGCGCGGGACCGCACGGACTGCCGCCTCTCTCCCGCGCGCCGCTCCGCCCGTAGACCCTCTGCCGGTGGCACGGTTCCGCCACGAGAGGGGTGACGACCGTCCGGCAGAGGGGATCTTAGGGGCACGGGCCTCAAGGGGCAACTTGGCCGCAGCCGTGGGCAGCCGAGCTCCCGGAAGGGGGCGAGAGGCGCCGTCGGGATCCGGGGGATCGGACGCGCGAGAGTCGCCGCGGCCGCGCCCGAGGCGAGGCGACGCGCGCCGTCGCGGCCGCGCTAGGCTTGCGGGGGAGCGCTCTCCTCCGACTTCTGGCGCTCGACGGCGAGCCGGAAGGGGATGTCGAAGTAGAAGCAGGAGCCGCGGCCGACCGCGCTGGTGACGCCGAGCTGGCCGCCCATCAGCTCGATCATGCGGCGGATGATTCGCAGTCCGAGGCCCGTGCCGTTGGCTCGATCGTCGGCCGGCTGGGGCTCGGGCGGAGCCTCGAAGAGCCGCCCGATCCGCTCGTCGGGGATCCCCGTGCCGGTGTCGCGCACCTCGAAGCGCACGGTGGCCTCCTGGGCCTTCTCGTCGGCGACCGTCACGCAGACCGTGACCTGCCCCTCGTCGGTGAAGCGGATCGCGTTCATGATCAGGCTGAAGAGCACCTGGCGCAGCCGCGACGGGTCGCCGAGCACGCGCGCGGGCAGCTCGGGGTCCAGGCCGACGAAGAAGGCGATGCCCTTGAAGAGGGCGTGATTCGTCATCAGCGAGGCCGCGCGCTGGATGCACTCGCGCACATCGAAGGCGACGGAAGGGGAGTCGGACTTGCCGGCCTGCATTCTCGGGCACCTCGAGGACGTCGCTTCGGGTCCGCCGCGCCGCGCGCGCCGATGCTGTCGGGAGAGTTCGCGCACCCATGCCTCCACCGGGAGGCATCGGCACGGCTCTCCGGCATCCCCACCATCGGCGCACAGCACGACGGGCCCGAGCCCGCGCGCTCGCGCCGGACGGTCGACAATCCTCAAAGGTATTCTACACCTTGGGGGTCCGTTTGCGCCAGTCTGAACTCAATCTGACGAAGTACGCTATCTAGAAGAAGGAATGCTGGTTCCGCGCTCCGCGGAAGACCCCCCCGAAGGACATCCGCGTTGACACTCCGGTCGCGTGTGCGGGATAATCCCACCGGCTCCCGGGAGCTGAAGCTCTGTTCCAACGTGCCCCGATCGAGTGTGGAGTACGGAGCATGCAGCGGAACCTCGGCAGCGCGCGTCTCCTGCAAGCGGCGCCCGTCGCTCCGGCCGAAGGCACGGGTCCGTCCGGCCCGTTCATGCCCGCCGGGTCGGCCATGCCCGCCGCCGCGTCGCGCCCGAGGCGCCCGGCGGCGGAATCCGATGCCCCCTTCACAGCCACCGTGAACCCCTGCCACTCGTGGAGGAGAACATGAAAGCAGTCCTGGTCCTGACCATGCTGGCGGCAGGCCTGGCGCTCGCGCCCGGCCCGGCCGTGGCGGACGGCTCCTACTGCTGCTCCGACGACGCCACCGTGTCCCTCTCGATCGAGACCTACTGCGACGTGCACTTCCTGGACGGCGCCGCCGCGTTCTCGATCCAGGTGGCCAACGGCGCGACCGAAGGGGAGGCTACCCAGCCCTTCTTCGCCGGCGCCAACTGCTGCGTCTGGCTGGACAGCGAGCTGACGCCCCCGATCGGGGCGCCCGGCCTCTGGAGCTGCGAGATCGACGGCGTCCCCTCGGGCACGCACATCCAGTTCGGTCCCGGCATCTACGACGGGCCGGCGCAAGCCACGGTGCGGGTCGGGGGGCTCGATCCCTTCCAGACGCCCGCCGGCCAGTACCAGGGCGGCGTGATGACGCTGACGCTGCAGGTCGACCCGTAGCCTCTCGGCCTGGCGGATCGCCTCGCCGGCTCGCCCGCGCGGACCGCTTCCGGGCACGCTTCCGTCTGCGCGCGCCCGCTCGCATGACGCGCGGCCGGGGCCGCCGGTCGCCCTCTCGATCGGCGCGCCCCTCCGGCGAGCTTCTACACGGGGGAGCGATGCTCGACCCATCGAGCGCGGGAGCCCGCGCGCGCCGCCGGCCGCCGCGGGCCGTGCTGTTTTTCGCCGCGGCGATCCTCGCCCAGGCGCCTGCGCCGGGGCAGGGATTCCTGGTCAAGCCGATGATCCTGGAGATCAAGGCCCGGCCGGGGAGCACGATCGAGCAGGCGCTCGAGGTGCGCAACGCCGAGGCCGCGGCGGCCACGATCGCCGTAACCGCCATGGGACTGGCGCAAGGAAACAACGGCGCATGGCGGGCGGTACCGGGCGCGGGGGCATCCGCCGGCGGGGGCGGGGCGGCCCCGAGTTGCCTGGAGTGGTTGTCGCTGCCCGCCGCCGAGTTCGCCGTCGGGCCGCTGCAGACCGTGCGCCCGGCGCTCGTCTTCCGGGTGCCGCTGGACGCCAGCGGGACGCACGGCGCCGCGCTCCTGGTCGAGAGCCGCCCGCGGGCGGCGCCGGGGGCCCTCGCGCTGGTCGTGCGCTTCCTGATCCCGGTCCTCATCGATGTCCAGGGCACCGCGGCCCAGCGCCGCGTGGAGTGCCTGGATGCCCGCCTGGAGCGCGAAGGCGACGGCGGGGAGGCCTCCGGCGCCTCGGTCGTGCTCGATCTGGCCAACACGGGGCAGACGCTGGCCCTCCTGGGCGGTCAGGTGGCGGTGCTCCATCAGCAGGGCGGCGAGCGCTGGCTGCCGGTGACGGAGGTCGAGGTCGAGGAGACGCGGATCATCCCGGGCGCGAGCTTCCCGCTGCGGATCGATCTCGAGAGGAGCCTGCCGCCGGGCACCTATCGCCTGGAAGCGATGGTGACCGTCGACGGGCAGCCGGTGAAGCCGCTGCGCCGGGAGCTTGCCTTCGCCGGCGATCCGCGAGCCGCGTTGCTCCCCGGGGATGCCGAGCTGCTTCTCGATCCGTCGCTGCTCGAGGTCGCCGGAGCCGCCGGCGCGGTGCGGCGGGCGATCCTGACCGTGCGCAACCCCGGCTCCGAGGCGCTGGACATCGCCTGCTCGCTGCGCCGCCCTGCCGCGCTGGGCGGCGTCAGGCTCGGCGAGACGCTCGGCGAGGAGTACTCCTGTCACGCCTGGACCACGCTCTCGCCGGAGCGGTTCACGCTGCCCGCCGGCGGCCAGCGCCAGATCACGCTGCAGCTCGCCTACCCGCGCGAGGGGGGGCTGAAGCCGAGTTCCTTCGCCACGCTCGAGCTGGCCGCGAGCCGCCCCGGAGGGCAACGCGCCGGTTCCGCCGCGGCGCTCGTCGTGGCGCGCGACACGCGCCAGCGCGCGCTGTCCCGCCTGCAGCCGGCGGGGCTGTCGATCGCCCGGGAGAGCTCCGGCCGCTACGCGATCGTCGCCGCCTTCGCCAACACGGGCGAGACGCCGCTCGAGCCGACCTGCCAAGGGCACCTGTCCGGCGGCAGCGGCGTGCGGGGTCTGGGATCGATCAAACTCACGCGCCGGGCGGGGATCGTGCTGCCGCTCGAGACCGCGCGCTTCAGCGGATACCTCGAGGTCGGCGGCATCGAGCCGGGCCTCTACATCGTGACGGCGACAGCCGACTGCGACGGCGAACCAGTCGAGCAGTCCCTGCCGCTGCGGGTCAGCGACGGCGCCGGCGAACGCCTGGTCGAGGTCGTCCGCGGGGCGCAGTAGGAGGAGGGATATCATGCGCGCGAGCCATGCCCGTTGCGCGCCGCTCCCGGCAGGGGCGGCTCCGGCCATCCTGGCCCTGCTCCTCGCGGCGGCGGTCTGCACCGCCCATGCCGACGAGGCGCTGCCCGGGCAATCGCGGGCCCAGGCGTCGGTGACGCTCGTCATCCAGGCGCCCGCTCCCACCAAGCCGCCCAGGGAGTATGTGATCGCCGACATCCCCGGCGGGGGCGGCGGCTGGGACGGGGGCACGCAGTACTTCTTCAGCCTCCCCCCCGATCTTCCCGTGACCGGGGCCATCGCCGAGGTCATCGAGGCGCGGGGGCCCGACGGCGCGCCGGAGGAGGGCCGCCTCTGGATCCGCGCGAGCGAAGCCGAAGGCCCCTTCGCGCGTCTCGACCGGGCCGTGGCGCTAGACGCGCGATCGGGGCCGACGGATCAGGGCGACGGCGTGGCTCTCGAGTTCGCCTTCCGCACGGGCTGGCTCGATCCCGCCGGCCGCTACACGCTGCTCGTGGCGCTCCGCCCGCTGGAGGCGACCGGCGCCGGCGGGATCGGGGAGTCGGCGGCGGCGGTGCCTGCGGATGTCGCCGCGGGAGAGGCGCAGTTCGTCCGGCTCCTGGCCGATGTGCCGGAGCTCATCTCGGTGTCGCTGTCGCGCCGGGAGCTCGAGTTCGTGCTGGCGGAGGGGGCCGGCGATCGCTCCACGGTCTGCGACCTGCGCATCACCGTGTCGACCAACGCGCGCAAGTGGGACGTGCGCTGCGCGGCCGAGCCGGTGTTGACGCCCGCGGGGGAAGTCGTCGCCCCGGAGCGCTTGGAGTGGGCGCGCGACGCCGTCGGCGGATGGCCCGCCGCGAGGGGGCCGCTGTCCGGCGAGACGATCATCCTCGCCGGGGATCGTCCGGTGGAGGGGCTCGAGGTGCCGCTGCGCCTCACGCTGCGTCCGCTCCCCGGGGACGGCCCGGGCACCTACAGGGGCAAGGTCTCCGTCGTCGGCGTCACCGGCGCCTGAGAGACTTGGGGGGGCCGAAGGGTTTGAGAGGTCCCGAGAGGCCTGCACGACCTAGAGGTCGTCGAAGAGCGCCGGGTCGATGAGGATGTGCGGCGTGACCAGGATCACGACCTCGGCGTCTTCCCTCTCCGTCGTCGTGTGACTGAAGAGCCAGTCTCCGAGCAGCGGGATGTCGGAGAGCAGCGGGATGCCGTTCCTCGTCTTCGACCGGCGCTCGAAGACCAGCCCGCCGATGCCGAACATCTGTCCGTTGGGCACTCTCACCTGGCTCTCCGCCGAGCGGACGCTGGTCACGGGCAGGTCGTTCGTCCCCGCGCCGGCGACGTCGCTCACCTCGGCCGCCACCTTGAGCAGGACCTCGCCCGTGTCGCCGACGTAGGGCGTGATCCGCAGCGAGATGCCCGTGTCGATCTTCTCCAGCGTAACGTAGGGGAAGTTGACATTGCCGCGGACGAGCGAGTAGTAGGCCTCCTTGACGATGCGGATGGAGGCCTCGCGCCCGTCCTGCGTGGTGACCCGCGGGTTGGCGCGCACCTCCGCCCGGCCTGCGGCGGCGAGCACGCGAAGCGCCCCGCGCAGGTCGTAGCGCATGTCCTTGTGCCGCCGGCCGGGCTTGAGGATCCGGCCGATCAGCGCCGAGTCGGCCAGCGCCGGCAGGATCCGCGAGACGCTGAAGACGGCGTTGTCGCGCGTGCCGCTCCAGTCCCAGTCGAGCCCCACGGCGCGGCGGGCCTCGGAGTTCATCTCGACGATCAGCGCCTCGATCATCACCTGCGGCGCCGGGCGGTCGAGCGCGGCGACGTCGCGCTCGAAGGCGGCGACGATGCCCGGCGGGGCGGTGACGGCCAGCACGTTCGATTCGGCGTCGGCGCGCGCGTAGCTCTGGTAGTAGGGGGGCAGCGAGCGCATCACCTCGACGGCCGTGCGGTGGCGGAGGGCGACCGCCTTGGTCATGGTGAAGAGGGGGTAGGAGGGGCTCTCCGCGATCGGCGCGCCCACCAGGTAGTAGCCGTCCATTCGACGATAGGCGAGGCCGAGCGGCGTGAGCAGCCGGTCGAGGCAGCTCTCGAGCGGGAGGTTCTGGAACTCGGCGGTCACGTAGCCCCGCACCAGCGCGTCGGAGATGATGCTCACCCCGGTCTGCGCGGAGATGTCCATCAGCGCCTGGCGGATATCGGTCTCATAGAAGACATTGGAGACGAGCGGTCCGGCGTCCCCCGCCGCCGGTCCGCCGGACCCCGGCGCGTCGCGCGGGGCGGTCGCCTGCCCGCTCCGCGCCGGCGAGGCCGTCTCCCGGGGATCGTCCGCCGCAGCGCTGCCCGCCCGGGAATCGATCGCCCCTCGGAGCGAGTCGAGGTCGGCGAAGCGCGCGGAGCAGCGCGGGTAGTGCCGGCGCAGGAGATCGAGGCAGCGCTGCGCCCGGGCGAAGTCCCTCGCCGAAGCGCGCGCCCTGCCCAGCCAGTAAAGGACTTCATCCATCCGGTAGTACGAGTAGTGGGCGCGGCCCAGGTCGCGCAGGCTGCGGCCGGCGGCCTCGGGGTGTCCGGAGCTCCAGAGCTCGACGGCCCGCAGCAGCACGGAATCGGCGAGGGCGGACGAGCTGCCCGGATCCTGGAGGCGAGGCGCGGGCGGCCGCGAGCAGGAGAGGCTCGCGGCCGCGAGAGCGACCACGACGACCGCGGCGACCAGGGGCGCCAGGGCGACCGGCGGGGCGGGCGCGAACGGCCCGCGCGGCATCCGCTTCATGCAGCCTCCTCGGGGGCCCTCAATCGGGGCCCTGCCGGCAGTCGAACAGCGCCTCCCGCCGCGCCCCGGCGCTCGCCGGCTGCTCGCGGACCTGGACGTCGGCGATCAGGCGGAAGTCCCCCTTGTCGAGATAGGGCATGGCCATGCGGAACTCGCGCGCCGTTCCGGGGGCGACGAGCACGCCGCCGCCCAGCGGCAGCGTCTGGATGCGCTGGCGCGTCGCCGCCCGCTCCACCCAGAGGCTGCCGGAGATGAGCGCCACGCGGCCGCCGGCGTTGCGCAGCCGCAGCAGAACGGCCGTCGGGTTGAGCGCGGGATCGGGGCGCACGACATCCAGGCGCTCGATCTCGATCCTCGGCGGCGGCGCTCCCGCCGGCACGGCGAAGACGGGGACGCCGATGTCGACCTCGGAGGCCCAGCCGCTCTCGTCCCACCCGGCCCGGCCGGTCAGGCGCACGCCGCGCAGGCCGGGGGCCTCCTCGCCGGCCGTTTCGGGCCGGCGCACCTCGATGAGCAGCGGCGCGGCCGAGCGGGGCTGCAGGACGAGCGAGGCGGCCGGCAGGCGCACCCACTGACCGGTCGTGTCGGCCGTCTCGGTGAAGGTGAGGAAGCCGTTCAGCTCCTGGCGCACTTCGGCCACGGCGGCGCGCAGCGTGACCGCCGTCGTGTCGGCATTCTGGACGCGGATCGAAACGCTGCGGCTGGCGCCGGCAGGCAGGGCGACCTCGACATACTCGGGCTGGACGCGCAGGTCGAGGTCGAACTCGGCCCGCTCGACGAACGAACCCTTGACGGCGGCGACCGTCCCCTGCGCCGGGACGCGGATGTCGAACGACGACTGCGTGCGCCAGGTCCCGGCGAGCAGCAGGCGGGCGACGGCCCGGTAGTCGCCGGACGGCGGGGGCTCGGCCAGCGGGCAGGAGACCGTCACCGACAGGCCGGGGTAGACCATGATCGGGTTGCCGCTGTCGCGCACCGGGATCGCGACGCGCAGCGGCCAGCCCCGCGAGCCGCGATACAGAAGGATGTCGCCCTCGAGCGGCGACTTGGCCGTGCCGCTGTTGCGCACCTCCAGGATCAGCCCCGGCCCGCCGGAGTGGAGCCAGGGGTCGTAGACGAGCGAGCGGGCGGCGAGCTCCAGGGCCAGGCGGCCGGGCACGGAGATCTCCACGCGCAGGGCGATCGCCGGCTCGAGCATCACCGCGATGCGCTGGTCGCTCCGCTCCGCGATCCGCTTGACGCGGATGTAGCCGAAGTACTCGCCGGTGGCGTCGGCGGGGATCGAGACGGAGAAGGGCACGGTCCGGCTGCGCGCTCCGGCGGATATCGCCACGCGGCTCTCGAGCCGGATCCAGCCGGCGCAGGAGCGGGCTCCCTCGCCGCGGGGCACGAGCTGCTCCTCGCCCGCCGGCGTCAGGCCCAGGTCGAAGGCCTCGCAGTCGTAGGCCGAGGGCTGGGGCGGTCCCTCGACGACGATGACCAACTCGCTGTCGATCGTCTGTCCCGGCCGCCCCGAGAGGGCCCGCGAATCCATGCTGACCGCGAAGCCGACGCGCTCCGGCTCCTGGGCCGCCGCGTCGGGGATCGACGCCGCCCCGCAGAGGAGGAGCGACAGGATGGCGCAGGAGATCCGAGAAGATGGTTTCATGTGTCCTGCCCGGATAGCGAGGTGCCTGGGGGCCTGCCCCCAGGCACCTCGACGCGTCGTCCTCATGTCTAGTTCCCGGCCATGCCGCTAGAAGAAGTTGACGGCCAGGCTGGTCTGATAGGTGTCCGCGGGGTCGGCCATGCCGCTGCGGAGCACGCGCGCGTGGAAGAGGATCGTCCCCTGCGCGTGGCCCAGGAAGCCCGCGGTCCAGACGGGGACGCCAGCCATGGGGAACGGGTACTGGTTCGGGAAGCGTGCCGGACCGCCGACATTGGGGAAGAGCTCGATGGTGAAGTCCCCATTGTCGTCGGCGGCGTAGCAGCCCACGCCGTCAAAGGGGATCGTCTCGCAAGCCTGCCGGACGCCGCCGTCGATGAACCCGCCGCCGCCCCCCGTGTTGTTGGTCAGGCACATGGTGAACCAGGTCGGGAGCATGTGCCCGGTCCCCGTGCCCTTCAGGTCGCCCGAGGAGCTGAGCGTCATGGTCGTGTTGCAGTTCGAGTCCAGCCAGAAGTAGGCCGTGTCGACCGACTCGAAGTACCCGGTGGCCCAGGCGTCCTGCGTGTTGTGCGATCCGGTGTACGCCCCGAGCAGCGTCGGGCTGCCCCAGTCGGAGCCTCCGAAGTTGATCACCTGATCCGCCGCGCTGTTCCAGTACACCTGCGTGTAGCAGCCGATGGTCAGGTTGATCTGGACACTCTGCGGGTTGCTGCCGTTGGTGACATAGACGGCCCCGAAGGCGGGTCCCGCGGCGAGAAACAGAGCCGCCGTGATCAAGATGCACAGTCTCATCGCCAACCTCCTCTTGGACACGGTCACATGGATGGATTCCCTCGAACCACCGATTCGCCGCCGGGCGGCGATTGGTCTTCCGCCCGGTCCTCGGACCAGACCAGGCTCGCATCACCTCCTTTCCCCTTCGTCTCCCGCGCGATCCGAACCGGGCCGCAGCCCTCGCCCGGGAGCACCCGAGAGTGCGCGGACACTAAGGAAGAGCCATGCCCGTCAGGGAGACCTCTCCCTGGTAGTCGCCGCCCAGGTCCGCGGCCTGGACCTGCACCGCGAAGGTCAGCCTGCCCTCGAGGCCTTCCACCGGGGCGTCGCCCTGCATGACGACGGAACCGTCGGCGAGCGAGCCCGAGGCGAGCAGCCGTCCCTGCCCGTCGCGTCGTTCCCAGAAGAGCCGCTCGTTGGGGATCCGGCCCTGCGGGCCCTGCAGCGGCGCCGCCTGGCAGACGACCGCCCAGCGCGCGGCGTTCGTCGAGACGACGAAGGCGATCTCGCGGTCGGCCTCGTAGCGCCCTGGG
>Ga0194126_10009552_pt1 | contig 12910 bp, 10 predicted proteins | sample TA2KigC150mmetaG_FD_148641 | JGI IMG/M metagenome (GOLD analysis project Ga0194126, IMG submission 148641) | Freshwater microbial communities from Lake Tanganyika, Tanzania - TA2015035 Kigoma Deep Cast 150m | ecosystem: Environmental > Aquatic > Freshwater > Lake | place: Tanzania: Lake...
AGGAGGGGCTCGACATCCTCGCGGCGGCGCAGGAGTGCTGCCGTCCCCCGAAGGTCGTGATGCTCACCGGCAGCACGCAGCGGGAGCACGCCGTCCGCGCGATCGACCTCGGCGCATTCGACTACTGCGAGAAGCCGGTGGACGTCGGTGAGCTTCTCGTCCTCCTGCGGCGCGCGATCCGGGTGCGCGACCTCGAGGGGACGGGCGAGCCTGAGGAGGCAGATCGGCGCGTCGAGGGCCCGTGTGGCATGGTGGGCTCCTGTCCGGCGATGGCCGAGGCGCTCGCGCTCATCAGGACCGCCGCGGCGACGGACGCTCCGGTGCTCCTCATCGGGGAGTCGGGGACGGGGAAGCGGCGGGCCGCGAGGACGATCCACGAGCTTTCGGCGCGCGCCGGGGGGCCGTTCGTGGCGGTGGACGCTTCGGCGCTGCCCGAGCGGGCCGTGGAGGATGACGTGTTCGGGCCGGCATCGAACGGGCGGCCGCCCGGCGGGCTGCTCGCGGAGGCGCGAGACGGGACGCTCTACATCGCGAACCTCCGGTCGCTTCCGCCGTCGGCGCAGGCGAGGCTTGCCGCGTTTCTCGCGTCCGTCGAGCCGGGGCGGGACGCGCGGATCGTCGCGTCGTCCGACAGCCCGCTCGACAGCGATGCGCGTACCGGGCGTTTCCGCGGCGATCTGTACTGCAGGCTGGCCGTCATCGCGATCCCGCTCCCCCCCGTGCGGGAGCGTCAGATGGACGTTCTCGCCCTGGCCGAGGCGGCGCTCGAGTCGGCTGCGCTCGCGGAGGGGCGTCGGACGGTCGGGTTCACGAAGGCGGCCGAGCGGGCGATGCTGGCGCACGACTGGCCGGAGAACGTCACGGAGGTCGAGGCGCGCGTGCGGCGCGCCGTCATCATGGCGCGGGGGCGGCTCGTGTCGGCCACCGACCTGGGCCTTCCCGGCGACGCGGCGAACGGCCGGGAGCACACGCTCACCGAGGTCAGGAACGGGGCCGAGCGCGAGCTCCTGGAGAGCGCGCTGCGGGAGACGGGCGGGAACGTCTCCCGGGCGGCAAGGGCCATCGGCGTGAGCAGGCCGACGCTCTACGACCTCATGAGGAAGCACGGGATCACGGCCACCCGGTTCAAGGGCCGCCCGAGGCAGCACGCCGGATAGCCGACGCTCGGGCTCGGCTGCCGGCGTGACGCGCCGGCCAGCCGCCTTGACAGCGCTGAGGACGCTCCCTAGAATGGCCCCTGCCCGCGGGGGCGACGGGTGCCTCGGCGGCAACACCGGCCCACGACAGCGAGGGGGCGACCCATGGTTCGCGGCATGCCACTCCTGTTCCTTCTCACGCTCGCGGCGGCCTCGCTCGCGCTGCCCGGCAGCGCGGGTGCGCAGACCGGCGGGCTCGTGATCACATCGCAGCCTCCGGGAGCGGTGGTCGAGCTGTCCGGGGAGCACGTGCTGCGCGGCGTCACGCCGTGGCGGCTGGACAGGCCGCTCTGGGGCGCGTACGAGGTGCGGGCGTTCAAGGCGGGGCACGAGATGTGGGAGGGGTACGTGGTTCTCTCCGCCACGCGGACGGACTCGCTGTCCATCCGCATGGTGAGGAAGACCCCGCTCCGCGCGGGGTTCCGATCGGCGATCCTGCCGGGCTGGGGCCAGCACTACACGGGACAGGGCGGCAAAGGAGCGGCGTTCGCCGTCGCGCAGGCGGCGGCGCTGGCCGGCGTCCTGTGGACGGACGCGAAGCGCCAGACCGCGGAGGAGCGGTACAACGCCGCCGCTGCGGCGTACGACGCCGCGACGCAGATCGACGACATCCAGGAGAAGTACGCCGAGCTGTTGCGCCGTTACGACGATCTCAACACGTGGCACGAGCAGCGGAAGCGGTGGTCCTACGCGGCGGCCGCCATCTGGCTGGTGAACGTGCTGGACGCGACGCTGCTGTTTCCCTCGTATGGAGAGGGCCGCTTCGCGGTCACCGACGGCCCTGGGCCCGGGTTCTTCGCGTCCATGGACGCGGACCGGACCACGTTCGGCGTCGCGTTCGGGTTCTAGCGACACCCTGGAGGTTCCCCCGATGAAGAGGCGCATTGGGTTCGCTGTCCTTCTGGCGGCGCTGGGCGCGGCGGCCCTGACAGGCTGCTTCCGCGAACTCGCGTCGCCCGACCACGACAACCCGCTCGACCCGGACAACCCCGGCACGTCGTCGGGGATCCCGGGGAAGCCGACCGGGCTCACGGCGGTCGTGTCCGACCGGCTGGTGGTCCTCTCGTGGGCGATGGACGACACGACCGGCGTGGCGAGCTACAGGGTCTATCGCTGGGCGGTCGAGGCCGGCGAGGAGGAGGACTACGAGCTGCTCCGCACCGTGACGAGGAGGCGCTGTGAGGACTCGGGTGTGCGCAACGGCCAGGAGTACTCCTACAAAGTCTCCGGCGTGAACGTGCTGGGCCTCGAGGGACGGCTCTCGCGCCCGCTTTCGGTCACGCCGCGCGCGTTCGGCATCCTGATCGCCGGCGGCAGGCCGAAGACGTCCACTCGTGACGTCACGATCACGATGTCCGCCCCGTCGACGACCGAGCTCATGAGGGTCTCGAACTCGGCCTCGGTCGACGGGTCCCCGTGGGTGCCGTATCAGGCCAACTACTCGTGGCAGCTCCCGGCGGGCGACGGCGTGAAGACGGTGTACGCCCAGTTCCGGGACTCCGGTGACAGCCAGTCGCTGGTCGTCAGCGACGACATCGAGCTCGACACGCGGGCCGCGATCTCGTCGGTGACCGAGGACACGGGCGGCCTCGTGAAGCAGGCCGGAGACGTCATCCACTTCAGCGTCTCGGCGGGGGAGCCCCACGGCACCGCGTGGGTGACCCTCGGGTCGTCCGTGTCGGGGATCACGCTCTACGACGACGGAACCCATGGAGACGCGCAGGCCGGCAACGGCGTGTACGAGCGCGACTACGCGGTCGAGCACGGCGTCGAAGTCGTGAACGCCGCGGTGCACGGCGGGTTCATCGACGAGGTGGGGAACGACGCGCCGACCGCGCTGGCGCCGGGGACCGTGACGATCCAGACGCCGCCGAACGCCGTGACGCTCGCTCTGCCGGTGGCGCTGTCGAAGCGGAGCATCGCGCTCTCCTGGAGCCGGAGCAACGATGCCGACTTCGCGCGGTACAAGCTCTACAGGTCTCCCGTTCCTGGCGTGGCAACGTCCCCGCAGCGCAGGCTCATCGCCGACATACGGGACGCCAACGACACCGAGTTCACGGACACGGGGCTTGAGCCCGATCGCACCTACCACTACGCTGTGTACGTGTTCGACGCCATCGGGCTGTCCACCATCAGCAACGAGCGGTCCGGCACGACGCTTGCGAACGAGCCCCCGGATCCGGTGGAGCTCTACACACCGTGGTCGCCGGACAGCACCTCGCTCGTTCTCAGCTGGTCCCGGAGCCAGGAGGACGACTTCCTGGAGTACGAGGTCATAGGCTGGGAACAGGTTCCCCCAAGTCCCCCGAGCACCGGCGAGAAGCGCGTCCTCGCGCGCATCACCGTCCCGAGCGAGACGTTCTACACGCACACCTCGCTTCTGGAGACGGTCGTGTACTGGTACGAGGTCGCTGTGGTTGACTCGTTCGGGGCGCGCTCGCTGTCCAACGTTGTCTCCGCCACGCCGAGGCCGTCCTTCAGGTAAGAGCGGTCCCGGCGGACACAGCGCGGTTGGTGTTCCCACGAAGCCCGGTCGCAGTGGCGGCCGGGCTTCTTCGTTGTTTCACTGATGTAACCTCCCACCCGGCACAGTTTGTGCATCTCAGCAAGTGCAGGTCGAGCCTCCGGCGTTTGACAAAGGAACTCAGGTGAAGCGGGACCTTGCGGGGCCGCGCAGGCATACCAAGAAGCCTCGGTCGCGCTGGGTCGAGCGGATCCCCCCACATCCGCTGGCCCAAGGGTCTTCCACGCATCTGGCAACCCCCTATGCACCCGCCTCCGGCCTCGCGGGTCCCGCCTGAAGTCCTTCACTCGGCACTCGAGAGGCTCCGATGGGATGTCGAGCATCAGGGCGAGAGCGCGCCGCGGCCGCACTGGCGGCCGCGGCCGCTCTATGGTTCAGCTCCGCCGGCGCCGCCGTCGCCGACGGCAACACTCGCGCCGTGACCTCTCACGTGCTCGTGGGCATGTCCCCCCAGACGTCCTTCTCGGTGATCCTGAACGGCGCGCCCTCGAGTGCCGTCTCGGTCGAGTCGGATGAACTCGGAATCCTGGCGTTCACCGTAGACGACGACGGGCTTCCGGGCGGCGGGATCGTCGTGACGGTCCTCGCATCGGGCGCGCCCGTCATCTCGCACCTCGAGGTCCTCGACGTCACGCCGACCTCGGCGACGATCGCATGGACGACCGACGCTCCCGCCACGTCCCAGGTCGAGTACGGTCCCTCTCCGGACCTCGGGAACCTGACGCCGCTCGACGGGGACCTTGTGACCAGCCACGCGGTCGCTCTCGAGGGTCTGACGCCGGGAACCCCATACCGTGTGCGGGCGCGCTCGAGCAGCGCCGAAGGAGTGCCGGCCATTCCTGTGGAGACGCTGTTCGAGACGCTCCCGCTCGCGCAGACGGGGCCGCCGATCATCTGGGGGGTCTCGGCACGGACCGTCTCGTCGTTCTACGTCACGGTCATCTGGGACACGGACCGCCCCGCGACGTCCAAGGTCCGATACGGGATCCGGGGAGTCCTTGACCTCGAAACGCCGGTCGACACCACGCTCGTGGTGAACCACCGCGTGCTGGTCGGGCCGGTCGTCCCTGAGGCGGAGTACGCGTTCGTGGCCATGAGCGCGTGCGGCGCGGACACCGCCGCGTGCGCTCCGGGGTTCTTCCGGACGCCGGGCTTCGACGTCGTGCTCGCCCCTGAGCTCAAGGCTCCCACGATCACGCGGGCGCGGGCCGACACGGTGCAGGACACGAGGGCGGTCCTGCGATGGGCGACCGACCGGCCCTGCTCGACCTGGGTGGAGCTTGCAGGCAACCCGGAACCCGTGGGCGTGTGGCCCGGGATGCCTGCCGGCGGGAGCAGCTATCAGGTGGAGGTCAGCGGGCTTGCGCCGAACACCGTGTACCACTACAGGGTGTGCGCCGTTGACGAGGCATGCGCGTTCGCGGCGACCGCAGCTGACAGCTTCACGACCGCTCCGACGAGGAGGGACTCGGCCCCCGGGACACCGCATGCCGTTCTCCCTGGAGAGGGTGATGACGCGACGATGGTGTCATCGCTGAACGGCGGTGTCGTCGCAACCCTGTCGCTCGCAGTGTGGCCGAACCCGGCCGTGCAGGATGCCGCGCTCGCGTTCCTTCTCCCCGAGGCGGGGCACGCCCGAGTCGCCGTCTACACCGTGGGCGGGCGCCTCGTCCGGGTCATCGCCGACGACGTGTTCTCCGCGGGCCCGCACTCCGCGACGTGGGACCTCACGACCGGCGACGGGGTGCCGGCGTCGTCCGGGGCCTACGTGTGCGCGGTCGAGTCGGGAGGCGCCGTGGCGAAGAGGAAGATCGTGGCTCTCCGATAGGGCTCCCGGCAGATTCTCGCGCCTGTAACATCTTATGCCACAGCGAGTTGCTCGTTGCGCCCCACAAGCACACAAGATTGCTCTTGTCTAGAAGTCGGCCCCCATGCTAGTATTGACAATAGGCGGATAAGAACCCATTGTCATTGCTCGGACACTCGAAGGAGGCCGCATCATGAGGACCCTGATCATCCTCGTCGCGATGGCCGCGGTCGTTGCCGCCGCCGTTCCTGCAAGCGCCGGGCTTCTCAGCGACTGGTTCGGTGTGACGCTCTCCGTGGGGGGGACAGGGACGTTCAATCACAGCTGGGCGCCGGTCTCGTCCACGGCGGACTACTTCGTGGACGACAACTGGAGCACGTACTTCGGGAGAACGCCGCACGGCGGCGAGCTGTTCGACATCGAGGCGATCTACTTCGACAACGACGCCGACCATGCCTACATCGCCGTCGTGACCTCCTTCAAGGTCCCGACGGGCGTGTCGTACCTCGGTTCGGTCGTGCGCGCCGGCGACCTGGCGATGGACCTCGGTGGCGGATCGCATGAGATGGGCGTGGACATCGACGGGAACACCGGACGGATCGCGGCGACCTCTCCGGGCAACTGGTTCCAGTCCAACACGGTGTATCTCGCGGAAACGGGCCCCACGAACTTCGCCGGCGGCGTGACGCTCGGGCATGCGACGCTGAACGCCTACAACTACGGTCTCACCGAGCGCGGCAAGCCGACGTACGTGTTCGAGCTCACGCTCGACCGCTCCCTCATCGGGGGCGCCGACGGGGACGCCATCGGTCTTCTGTGGACGATGGGTTGCCGCAACGACGTGATCCGGCTCACAGGGAGCTTCGACGGCGGGGAGACGCCGCCGGTGCCTGAGCCCGGGACGCTCATGCTGCTCGGCACGGGGCTCCTGGGGATGGTCGGCCTGGTGAGACGGCGCCGCGGCTAGATCTCGAACAACGGCGGACAGAAGCAGGGAGCAGGGATCGGTGATCCCTGCTCCCTTGCTTTGTGTGCCCTGCCTGCGCCGTGGTCCGCGGGATCAGTCCTTCCAGCCCTGGTTGTCGAGGAGCTGCTCGGTGGGAACATCCCTCGTGACGCGGGCGGGAGCGCCCATGACCACCTTGCGCGGCGGCGCGTCCCGCGTAAGCACGGAGCCCGCCGCCACCACGGCGTCGGAGCCGACGGTCCTCCCAGGGAGGATCACGCAGCCTGCGCCGATGCGGCCGCCTCTCTCCACGGTGACACCTTTGAAGTGCTTGAAGCGCTCCTGGGTTCTCCCGATGAAGTTGTCGTTCGACGTCGCAACGCCAGGGGCCACGAACACGCGGTCCCCAAGCTCCGAGTAGGCCGTGATGTAGCACTCGCTCTCGAGCTTGCAGTATCGGCCGATCGCGCACTTGTTCTCGACCGTGACGCCGCGTCCGACGATCGTGTAGTCGCCGATCGTCACATCTTCGCGCACCGAGGCGAGGTCCGCGACGAGCACGTGGTGGCCCAGCCGGCAGCCGGCGTACACGACCACCGAGGTTCCGATGATGCAGCCGTCGCCGACGACCGCCGGCGGCACGCTCCTGCCGTCCGTCGTGGCGCTCTGGGCCGCCTTCATGGGCAGCTTCCCGACGACCGTCCCGTCGTCGATCCTCACCCTGTCGCCGATCACCGTCCCGGCGTGGATCACGACGTTGTTGCCGATTGCGCAGTCGCAGCCCACGCGGACATCGGGACCGATGACCGAGAAGTACCCGATCGTGGTTCCGCGGCCGACTGTCGCCTTGGGATCTACGTATCGTTCCATGCGCGCCCTTCCCTGGCGGCCGCGCCGCCCCGCAGTCACCGACCGCCCGCTCTTCGGAGATCCTACTCGATGGGCACCGGCAGGCCGCCGTTCCTGAGTGACCTCTCCGCCGCGTCGAGCACGCGGACCACGCGGAGCCCGTCCCTGCCGTCCGTGCGCGGCTTGGTCCGCGCTTCGACACAGTCGATGAAGTGGGCGCACTCAGCCTTCAGGGGCTCCACCATGTCGATGACCGGCGCCGTCACCTCACCGAACCGGAGGGTGAACGAGTCGGAGTAGCCCACGCACGTGCCGTTGAGGTCAACGCCGCGATCGTAGATGCGGATCTTCTCGGACGGCTCGGCGTCATCGAACACGACCATCTTCTCGCTTCCGACGAGCGTCGTCCGCCGGACCTTGTGGGGGTCGAGCCACGAGACATGAACCTGCGCCAGCCGGTCATCCCGGAATCGCATGTGGAGGAACGCCACGTCCTCGATCCCGGGCTGGATGTACGCGGCTCCCCGGGCGGCCACCTCCACCGGCGCGTCTCCCAGCACGTGGAGAGCCACGGAGATGTCGTGCGGGGCGAAGCTCCAGAGCGCGTTCTCGTCGGTCCGGATCCTGCCGAGGTTCAGGCGCTGCGAGTACAGGTAGTACACCTTGCCGACCTCGCCGCTCGTCACGAGCTGCTTCATCTTCTCGACAGCAGGGTGGTAGATGAGCAGATGCCCGACCATGAGCACGCGGTGCTCCGCCTCCGCGAGCCGCACCAGTTCCTCGGCGTCGGCGACGGACAGCGTCATCGGCTTCTCAACGAACACGTCCTTCCCGGACAGGATGGCGCGCCGTGCCAGGTCGAAGTGCGTGCGCGCGGACGAGGCGATCGCGACGGCCGCGATGGAGGGATCGGAGAGGACGCTCTCGGCGTCCGCGCTGACCTCGACGCCCCGCGCTCCGTTCAGGGCCGCATGGCACCTCGAGAGATCCGGGTCGCAGACCGTCCTGAGGGTCGCGTTCCTGAGGCGCAGGAAGGTGCGAAGGAGGTTCTTCCCCCACGCTCCGACGCCAAGGAGTGCCAGGTCGACCATGATGTGCCCCCAACATCGCCGAAGGACCGAGCGGACTCCCGTCCGGTTCAGCATCGCGCTCCGTTCGGCGCTCCCATCCTGTGCCCGGACGCGCGACTCTACCCGGTGGCCCGAGTGCGGACAACCGGGTTCTGCAAGTTGCGTACCAGCGGAGGACCGCGCGCGTCCGGGCCGGAGCGCTTGACGGCACCTCGCTGTCGGCGTAAGCTCACACACATTCAGGAATCGACAGCCGAAGAACGAGACCGGGCGCCCGGTGGCCCGGTCATCCCCCGCGTGCGGGAAGGAGAGGAAGGCGTGGACCGAACGGAACTTCTGTTCAAGGAGCTCACGGAGGCGGTGGGGGTTCCCGGCTTCGAGGAAGAGGTGGCGGACATCATGGCCGCCCACCTCAAGGGCACGGCGTCGGTGACCTACGACAGACTGGGCAGTCTCGTGGCGGAGAAGCGAGGGAAGACGCGCGAGCCGAAGGTCATGATCGCCGGCCACATGGACGAGGTCGGGTTCATGGTCAAGTCCGTCACGAAGGACGGGTACATCAAGTTCCTGCCTCTCGGCGGGTGGTGGGGGCACGTTGTGCTCGCACAGCGAGTCATCGTGAGGACGCGCAAGGGCGACATCGTCGGCGTGACGGGCTCCAAGGCGCCGCACGTCCTCAAGCAGGAGGAGCGGGCGAAGGTCATCGACCTCCAGGACATGTACATCGACGTGGGGGCGACGAGCGACTTCGACGTGAAGAAGAAGCTCGGCATCCGGCTGGGCGATCCCATCGTGCCGGTGGGCGAGTTCACGATCCTGGGCAACAAGCAGACCTACCTCGCGAAGGCGTGGGACGACAGGATCGGTTGCGCGGCGGTGATCGATGTCCTCACGAAGGTGGGGAAGGGCCATCCCAACACGCTCTACGGCGTTGGGACGGTCCAGGAGGAGGTCGGCCTGCGCGGCGCGCGCACGAGCGCGAACATGGTGGACCCGGACGTGGGATTCGCCGTGGACGTCTGCATCGCGATGGACACGCCGGGGATGGATGGCACCGACGAGAAGCTCGGCGCCGGCGCCGGCATTCTCGTGTTCGACGGGAGCGTCATCCCGAACAGGCGACTGCGCGACCTTGTCATCGAGACGGCCGAGAAGAGCAAGATCCCGTTCTTCCTCACGGCCCTGGAGCGGGGCGGGACCGACAGCGGCCTCATCCATCTGAACAGGAAGGGCGTGCCCTGTTTGACGTTCGGCGTGCCGGCCCGCTACATCCACGGGCACGTCGGGATCATCCACAGGAAGGACTACGACTGCGTCGTCCGTCTCATCATTGAGGTGGTGAAGAAGCTGGACGCGGAGACCGTGGCGTCGCTGACGAGGAGTTGACGCGGGCGACCTGCCGTGCGCCGGGGCTCACGCCGGTCGCGCGGGGAACGGAGTCGCGATGGCTCGAGCCGAGCCGCTGTTCGGCACGCCGAAGTGCCTCATCGGCGTGGTGCACGTCATGTCGTTGCCGGGCAGCCCGGGATGGTCGGGCCCGATGGTGGATGTGTCGCGCCGGGCCGTCGAGGACGCGACGACGCTTGAGCGCGCCGGGTTCGACGCCGTGATCGTGGAGAACTACGGCGATGCGCCGTTCTCGCGCGGGTTCGCCGGGCGCGGCGCCATCGCGGGACTCGCGGCGGTGGGCGCGCGCGTGTCCGACAGCGTCCGCGTGCCCGTCGGCGTGAACGTGCTCAGGAACGACGCGGAGTCGGCGGTGGCGATCGCCGCGGCCGCCGGGGGCGCGTTCATCCGCGTGAACGTGCACGTCGGGGCGGCCGTGACCGACCAGGGCGTCGTGCATGGGGCGGCGTTCCGGACCATGCGTGCGATCCGCTGCATGGCTCCCGGGCTGCTCGTGCTCGCGGACGTTCTCGTGAAGCACGCGCGGCCGCTGGGCGAGACGGACCCGGGGCGCATCGCGCGGGACACCGTGGAGCGTGGCCTGGCGCATGCGCTCATCGTGACGGGACCGGCGACGGGCTCGGAGACGCCGATGGAGCGCGTCATCGCTGTCCGGGCCGCCGTCCCCGGCGTGCCCGTGCTCGTCGGGAGCGGCGTGACCGCGGCCTCCGTAGCCGGTGTGCTCGAGGCCTGCGACGGCGTGATCGTGGGGAGCGCGGTGATGCGCGACGGACGGGCCGGTGGGCCCGCGGTGCTCGAGCGGGCGGCGTCCTTCGTCGCGGCGGCGAGGGCCGGGAGGCGCTGATGCTCAGGATCTACGACACGATGGCCGGGAAGAAGAAGGACTTCGTCCCGGTGCGCGAGGGAAAGGTCAGCATGTACTTCTGCGGCCTCACCGTGCAGTCCGAGCCGCATGTCGGACACATGCGTGTCGCCATCGTGGCCGATGTCTTCAAGCGCTACCTCACGTTCAAGGGCTACGATGTCACCTTCTGCGTGAACTTCACGGACATCGACGACAAGATCATCGAGAAGGCGACTGCCGAAGGGGTCCCCTACACCGAGATCGCCCGGCGCAACATCGACCGATTCATGGAGTTCCTGTCGTTCCTCGGGGCCAGGCCGGCGGACCACTACCCGCGGGCGACGGCCCACATCCCCGAGATCATCGCAATGGTCCAGAGGCTCATCGAAAGGGGCGTCGCCTACGAGTCCGGCGGATGCGTGTACTTCGAGGTGAGGAAGTGGCCGGGTTACGGCAAGCTCTCGAAGCGGAACCTCGATGACCTCATCGCCGGCGCGAGCGAGCGCGTCGAGTCCGACGAGCGGAAGCGGCATCCCGAGGACTTCGCAGTCTGGAAGGCCGCGAAAGATGGCGAACCGAGCTGGCCGAGCCCGTGGGGCAACGGCCGCCCCGGATGGCACATCGAGTGCTCCGCGATGTCGATGAAGTACCTCGGTGAGCACTTCGACATCCACGGCGGCGGTACGGAGCTCATCTTCCCCCACCACGAGAACGAGGTCGCGCAGTCCGAGGCGGCGACCGGGAAGCCCTACGTCAATCACTGGGTCCACCACGGCCTCGTGAACCTGACAGGCGAGAAGATGTCCAAGTCGACGGGGCACTTCCGGACGATGGCCGAGATCTCAGAGCGGTTTCCGGCGGACGTCGTGCGGTTCTACTTGCTCTCGACGTACTACCGTTCGGAGATCGAGTTCTCGGAGGAGAGGCTCGCGGAGGCCCGCACGGCCGTGGAGCGATTCGAGAACCTGTTCCGCACGCTCACTCGGGTCGCGGGCACCGAAGGGGAGGGGGCGGTCGCCAGCCAGGCATCACCGGCCGTCGCGAGCGCGCGCGGGCGGTTCCTCGAAGCGATGGACGATGATCTCAACACGGCGCAGGCCATCGGGCACCTGTTCGACCTTGTGCGCGCGCTGAACCAGGAGGTGGACGGGGGGGCCGCTCCTGCGAGCCTGCGCGCGGACCGAGCGGTCCTGCGGGAGCTTCTGGGCATCCTGGGGCTCCTCGAGGGCGTGCGCGGGGAGGCCGCGGAAGTGCCGGAGTGCGTCACGCAACTCATCAGGGAGCGGGTGGAGGCGCGCCGCTTGAAGGACTGGGCGCGGGCCGATGCGATCAGGGCGGAGGTGGAGGCCGCGGGCTACAGCATCGAGGACACACCGGCGGGCCCCGTGGCACGCGCAGTCAAATAGTGACTTTCGGTCGCCAACCCCGTTGTGCGTCGCCCCGAGTTTTCCGTTGACAGCCCATCCGAAGCGGGATAACCTTTTGCGTTTGCAGCTGGCGGCCCCGAACAGCACCGCCAGCGGCGGTGCTGTACGCACCCAAGCTGGCGTAGCTCAATGGTAGAGCGCCTCACTTGTAATGAGGGGGTTGGGGGTTCGATTCCTCTCGCCAGCTCCAGACAGACGGATGAGAAGTCCGCGCGGGCGAGACACGCAGCGCGGGGCGGTGAGGATCGGGGAGGTTCCCGAGTGGTCAAAGGGAACAGACTGTAAATCTGTCGGCGAAGCCTTCGGAGGTTCGAATCCTCCCCTCCCCACCATCAGGGACCGGTTCTTTGGGATCGCTTGCTGGAACGCGCGGGAATAGCTCAGCTGGCTAGAGCGTCAGCCTTCCAAGCTGAGGGTCGCGGGTTCGAATCCCGTTTCCCGCTCCAGAGAACAGACCCGCTCTCGAGCTGTGGGCTTGACGGCTGCGGGGCGCCTTGATAGACTCGTCGGACGGCCATTGCGCGGCCGGCGGGCGCCGGCTTGAGATGTGTGAGGCGCCCACGTAGCTCAGTTGGCAGAGCGCATCCTTGGTAAGGATGAGGTCACCGGTTCAATCCCGGTCGTGGGCTCCATCCCAGCGCTCTCCCCACGTCGAGTTGCGGGGCCTGCGCCGCTGGGTCGATGAAGGACGATGTATCCCCTACGGAGGGACCGATGGCGAAGCAGAAGTTCGAGCGGACGAAGCCTCACATCAACGTGGGGACGATCGGGCACGTGGACCACGGGAAGACGACGCTGACGGCGGCGATCACGAAGGTCCTTGAGCAGAAGGGCCTGTCG
>Ga0194126_10009557_pt1 | contig 12908 bp, 10 predicted proteins | sample TA2KigC150mmetaG_FD_148641 | JGI IMG/M metagenome (GOLD analysis project Ga0194126, IMG submission 148641) | Freshwater microbial communities from Lake Tanganyika, Tanzania - TA2015035 Kigoma Deep Cast 150m | ecosystem: Environmental > Aquatic > Freshwater > Lake | place: Tanzania: Lake...
CTTTTCGATTACTCTATTCTTCATGGCGCCTGCCGCCGCCGGGCAACTGGTCGAGAAGTATTTGCATCTCAACGCCTGGTGGGGCAACCTGGTCGAAGGGATTGTGCGCCTCTTCCTGCTCATCGGCTACATCTGGGCGATCGGCTTCATGGCAGACATCCAACGGGTCTTCGCCTACCATGGCGCGGAGCACAAAACGATCAACGCCTTCGAAGCCGGAGTCGAACTGACCCCCGAAAACGTCGCCGGACAATCCATCGAACATCCCCGCTGCGGGACGGCCTTTCTATTGACGCTGGTGTTGCTTTCGATCTTGATCTTCTCGATGTTAGGCCCCCTCCCCTTGCACTGGCGTTTGATCAGCCGGGCGGCCTTCATCCCGATTCTGGCGGGGGTGGCCTACGAGATCATCCGCTGGACAGCCAATCATTTCGATTCTCCCATCGTGCGCCTTCTCGTCAGGCCAAACCTTGCCTTGCAACGTCTCACCACGCGCGAACCTTCTCTGGAGATCATCGAAGTGGGGATTGCCGCTTTCGAGGCGATGCAAAAGGAAGAACAGGCGCTGATTGCCTGAAGAAGACCCCCCTCTGTCCCCCTATTTTCGCCCCCGAAAAGCCGGTTATGCAGGCAACCGATGGCGAAAATGGGGGGATGAAAGGGGAGTTTCGATCAAAAGCCCGCTCCCTTTCTTCAACAATGAAACGAAATAAACTTTGGATTGCATGCTGCTCGGTCGTGGCAGTTACCTTGATTTTATTGGTCGGGTTTGGCGGCGCCTGGCTCTATCAACGTCTGTTGCCCAGTCCGACGCAAGAGACCCTTTTCCAGGGCGTGGAATATATCCGCGACGTTCGCAGTTCCCCGCGACGGATCGTTATCCACGTCATCAAAGTTGATCTGCGTGAGGAGGGCATCCGACTCTTGGTGACTCCCGGCGATCCGGACTCCGATCTGCCGCTCAAAGCGCGCACCACTTCCCAATTCTTGACCAATTTCGATCTCCAGGTTGCCATCAACGGGGACGGATTCGAGCCCTGGCACAGTTACGGATTTTTCGATTATTACCCTCACGTCGGCGACCGCGTGGCGCCGATTGGATTCGCGGCATCGGAGGGGATCATCTACTCGCAAGATACCGACGAGGAACCGACCCTCTACCTTGCCATCAACAATGGGGCGCGCTTCAATGCCCCCACCCACAAAATCTACAACGCCATCTCCGGGAATTTGTTGTTACTGAAGAACGGCAATCCCGCGCCTGGCCTGGAAGGGAGCATCGAACCCCGCACCGCCGTGGCGCTCGATCGCGCGAATCGTTTTTTGATCCTCGTCGTCGTTGATGGCCGCCAACCCGGTTACTCCGAGGGCGCTACCCTGGCAGAATTGGCGGAGATCATCGCATATCATGGCGGCTGGACAGCGATGAATCTGGATGGGGGTGGGTCGTCCACGATGGTGGTCGAGGGGCTATTGGGTAACGCAGACGTGCTCAACTCCCCCATCAATCACCGCATTCCCGGGCGCGAGAGACCGGTGGGCAACCACCTGGGCATCTACGCCAAACCTGGGAAGTAGCCCGAATTTCATTCCCCTATGATCTGTACAATCAACTCCCTACGGCGCGGCCGGTTGTCGAAATCCACATGGATGATCTGCTGCCAGGTCCCCAGGGTCAGACGCTTCTGGACGAAAGGCACAGAAAACGAAGCCCCCAACAAGGCCGCCCGCACGTGAGAGTGGCCATTGCCGTCGTGCCAGCGGGCGTTGTGGGCATAATGCCGCTTTGGATCAATGACCTCGTCGAAGAGCCTGCGCAGATCGCTCAAACAGCCCGACTCGTACTCGATGGTGGTCAGCGCGCTGGTGGACGAGGGACAGAAGATGGTCGCCACGCCATCGCTCAAATCGGATTTGCGCACAGCCGAAGCCACTGCCTCGGTTATATCTTGAATATCCGCCTCTCCGCGGGTTTCCAACTGGATGGTATGTGTCACAACTGCCATAGCGCCTCCTGAGTTTGTTCTACGCCTGGATTATAGCATTTTGAAACGTAACCCTCCCACATTTCCGGGATTTCCATTGTGAAAAGCCCTGGTCAAGTTCGATGGATTATTGTACAATGCATCCACCAGAACACGACATAAAACCCAGTACAACTATTTTGTGGAGGATACCCGTATGACATTCACCCCAGATACCACCAGCGACGATAAACTTTGGGCCGCCCTGGGATATCCCATCCCTTTGATTGCCATTATCGTTCTCTTGATGGAAGAAAAGAAAAGCCGCCCTTTCATCAAATTCCATGCTGTACAATCGATCGTTTTCAATATTGCCATCTGGGCCATCATTCTCATCTTTAGCGCTGTGACCCTGGGATTTGGGGCGATCTGCGCGCCATTGCTTTGGCTGGTAACCTTGTGGCCTGCGATCGACTCCTACAGCGGCAAATACACCGAAATACCCGTTGTCACGAACCTGATCAAAGGCCAGGGCTGGGTCAACTAAAACACTCGAACAAAGTAACTGTTCAGCCATCGAACGGATTAGCCCGAAAAAAGGGTGTGCGAAGGGGGCGTAGCCCCCTTCGCACACCCTTTTTTCGGGAACTTCCCCGTATGGCTGAGTGGTTACCAAACAAATCCATAAACCAAATGCAGGGAAGAGACCCGTGACAATACGGGCACCGAAGGGGCAAACTCCGAGCGAAGTTATGGAGTGAAACTCTCAGGTAAAAGGACCCTGCATTCGTAGACCCTCTGGAAAGTCGCAACTTCTTATGCGACACCGACGGGGCAAACCCCGGAACGAAAGCGAAGGGTGAATCTCTCAGGTCAACGACAGAGCGCACGCTGCCACTTCACGCGTGCGCTTTTTTCATCTCTATTCAACCAGTAACACCACCGGAGGTCAATTATGAATTTCCCCAAGGAACTCAAATACACCAGGAACGACGAATGGATTCGCATGGAAGGCGATGAAGGCGTCATCGGCATCACCGATTACGCTCAAGACCAGCTCTCCGATATTGTCTTCGTAGAATTTCTCGTGGATGTCGGCGAGAGCCTCGAGCAGGGCAAAACCTTCGCCGCAGTCGAATCTGTCAAGGCCGCCGCTGAAGTGTATATGCCGGTCAGCGGCAAGATCATCGCCGTCAACGAAGACCTGCCAGACGCCCCCGAGAAAGTCAACAGCGACCCCTACGGCGAGGCCTGGATGGCCAGGATCAAGATCAGCGACCCCTCCGAGCTGGACGACCTGCTCGACGCAGACGGCATCGCTAAACTCGAGCGGGATCATTAGTCAGCGAACGAAAGGAGTCACCATGTTCCTACCTCATACCGACGCTGATCGGGAGGCCATGCTGCGCACGATAGGCGTGAAGAAGATCAAGGATCTCTTCGAAGGCCTGCCCGGCGAACACCTGTTCCCAGAGTTAGACCTTCCCCCTGGGGTTACCGAGATGGAAGCGCTGGCGGAGCTCCAGCACATCGCCGACGCCAACGAGACCACCGGAGAATTGATCTCCTTCCTCGGCGCGGGGGCCTACAATCACTACAGCCCGGCGGTAGTGGACTCGATCCTGCGCAGAGGCGAGTTCTACACCGCTTACACCCCCTATCAACCCGAGATCTCCCAGGGCACGCTCCAGGCGATTTTCGAATATCAAAGCATGATCGTCGCCCTGACCGGCATGGATGTATCCAACGCTTCGCATTACGATGGCGCCACCGCGGTAGCCGAGGCCGTCAATATGGCCTATCATAACTTCCGCGGCAAGCGCACGAAGGTCATCCTATCCCCGGGGCTGCACCCTCACTATCGGGAAACAGTCCACACCTATACCGTAGATTCGAACATCCTGCTCGAGGGCGAGGAAACCCCCCTCGACTCCGGGCCGGAAGCACTGATCCCACTCATTGACGATAACACCGCCCTGGTCGCCGTCCAGTACCCCGATTTCTTTGGCCGCATCCATCGTTTCAGGGAGCTGATCGAGGCTGCCCACCAGGCCGGGGCTTTGGTCGCCGTCCACGTCAATCCCCTGGCCTTGGGTTTGCTCGAACCGCCAGGCGATTTCGGCGCAGACATCGTCACCGGCGAAGGCCAATCCCTGGGCATCCCGCTGTCGTTCGGCGGGCCTTACCTGGGCATCTTCGCCACCCGCCAGCAATATGTGCGTAAGATGGCCGGGCGCATCGTCGGCGAAACCCAGGATGCACGCTGCCAGCGCGGCTTCGTGCTTACGTTGAGCACCCGCGAGCAGCACATCCGCCGCGAGAAAGCCACTTCCAATATCTGCACCAACCAGGGGCTGATGGCCCTGGCCGCGGCGATCTACATGAGCCTGTTGGGGAAGAACGGCCTGCGGCAGGTGGCCGAACTCAACTTCCACAAAGCCCATTACGCCGCCGCGCAAATCGCCACGCTCGATGGTTTCGAGCTGGTTTACGACGAGCCGTTCTTCAACGAGTTCACCGTACGCTGCCCCAGGCCGGTAGCCGAGATCAACGAGGAATTGCTTTCTTACGATATCCTGGGCGGTTACGATCTGGGTCAGACCCGCGCCGGCCTGGAAAATCACATGCTGATCGCCGTCACCGAGATGGTCAGCCGAGAACAGATAGATATCTTCGTAGATGCCCTCGCGGAGGTGGCCCATGACTGATCTTTCGACTTCGCTCAAGATAGAGCCAACTGTCTTCGAACTATCCTCCCCCGGGCGACAGGGACATTCCTTCCCTGAGCTGGATGTGCCGCACGCCGAGATTCCAAAATCGCTCCTGCGGGACGATCTTCCCCTCCCGGAGCTTGCCGAGGTGGATGTGGCGCGGCACTTCACGCGCCTCTCGCAGTTGAATCACGGCGTGGACACCGGGTTCTACCCCCTGGGGTCTTGCACGATGAAATACAACCCCAAGATCAACGAGGCGACCTCGCGGCTGCCTGGTTTCGCCAACATCCATCCCCTGCAGCCCATCGAGACCGTTCAGGGCGCAATCGGCTTGATGTTCGAACTCCAGGAATGGCTCAAGGAGATCAGCGGCTTCGCGGGGATCACCCTGCAGCCCGCTGCAGGCGCGCACGGAGAGCTGACCGGCGTGCTGATCATGCGGGCGTACCACCGGGCGCGCGGCGACGACAGGCGCGTCAAGATGCTGATCCCCGACTCAGCTCACGGCACCAACCCAGCTTCGTCGGCGATGAGCGGGCTGGAGATCGTCGAAATCCCCTCGGATACCCGCGGCAATATTGATCTGGCTGCCCTGCGCGCAGAATGTGACGAAACTCTGGCAGGGATCATGATCACCAATCCCAATACATTAGGGCTGTTCGACGAAAACCTCAGGCAAGTCTGCGATTGCGTTCACGAGGCGGGCGGCCTGGTCTACGGCGATGGCGCGAACTTCAACGCAATCATGGGCATCTCCAGGCCAGCCGACTGCGGCGTTGACGTGCTGCACTTCAACCTGCACAAGACCTTCTCCACCCCCCACGGAGGCGGCGGGCCTGGTTCTGGTCCGGTCGGCGTGACGGATGAGTTGGCCGCCTTCCTGCCTGGCCCCATCGCCGCGATCGTCGAAGAAGGCGATGACGAAGAGCCGCCCCTCTACGGCCTCGTCACCCCGGAGAAGAGCATCGGGCGCATCAAAGCGTTTCACGGGCACTTCGGCGTCATGACACGAGCCTATACCTACATAATGATGCTGGGCGGAGAGGGGCTGCGCGCGGCTTCCGAGCACGCCGTGCTCAACGCCAATTATTTGCAGGCGCGTTTGCGCGATACCTACAAGATCCCCTACGACCGAATCTGTATGCACGAATTCGTCGCCGAGGGTCATTGGGAGGATGCGCCGGACATCCACGCTCTCGATATTTCCAAGCGGCTGATGGATTTCGGCTTCCACCCCCCCACCAACTACTTCCCCTTGATCGTCCCCGAGGCGCTGATGATCGAACCCACCGAGACAGAGAGCAAAGAGACTCTCGACGCCTTTGCCGACGCCCTCATCCAGATCGCCGAAGAGGCGCGCACACAGCCCGATCTGTTGCAGACCGCTCCTCATAGAACCCCCGTTGGCCGGCTGGATGAAGTCAAAGCGGCGCGCGAATTGGTGTTGTGCTGCTGGCTGCCGGAAAAATAAACGCCATCGGAATAATCTAATGTCGAAATTCCTGACCAGGTCAGATTTAGATAAACTCAAAAAAGAACCCAAGCCTTCCCGATTTCGTTTCGTAGAACCCCGTCAGACCATCGAGGTTCACCTGCCCGATGGGCGCACGCTGTCCGGCCCACGCGGGTCAACGGTTGGCGAATTTCTCGTCGCGCTGGAGGAGGAATACGAGGTTCCTATCGTTGGGGCGATTGTCAATGGGTCGCTCCGAGAGCTTACTTTCCCCCTCGAATACGACTCCCAGGTCCGCCCGGTGAGCATGCGCGACACCGATGGGATGCGATTCTACCGGCGCTCTCTGACGTTCCTCCTGGAAAGCGCTTTCCACCACCTCTACCCAAAAGCGATCCTTGCCATAGATCATTCGATCACTTCCGGCGGTTACTTCTGCCAGGTCTTCGATAGCCCAATGCTCAGTAAAGATGAGCTTGCCGCGCTCGAGAAACACATGCGGCAGTTAGTGGCTGAAGATATTCCTTTCGTCAGGGAAAAAGTTCCTTTGGATGAGGCCATCGCCTATTTCGGGGAAAAAGGCTATGAGGACAAAATTCGCCTGCTAAAACATCGCCAGAAGGAGTATCTCATCCTGTACAGCATGGGGGATCACCGGGATTACCATCATGGTTATATGGTGCCTTCGACAGGGTATTTGCAATGGTTCGCGCTCTCCCCCCTGGGAGATGGCTTCGTCCTGCAATTCCCGCGCCGCCATAAACCGATGGAAATCCTTCCCCTCCCAGATTACACGACACTCCTGAAAACGTTCCGGCAGTATGGCGATTGGCTACAACGTCTGGGCATAGATAACGTCGGGATGCTGAATCAGGCCATCAGTGAGACGCGCAGCCGAGAGATCATCCTGGTATCGGAGGCCCTTCACGAAGGCCGCATCTCTGAAATCGCTAGTCATATTGCAGACCAAACGGATGAAGTGCGCGTGGTGCTGATCTCCGGCCCTTCCTCATCGGGGAAGACAACCTTCGCCAAACGCCTCACCATCCAATTGCTCGCCCGAGGGATTTCGCCTTACCCGTTGGAAATAGATAAATACTTCATTGACCGCGAGCTTACCCCACGCGATGAACATGGCCAATATGACTTCGAGACCATCGAAGCCGTCAACACCCAGAGGTTGGAGGAAGATTTGCAAAAGCTGATCGCAGGAAAGCGCGTCCAGTTGCCGTATTTCGATTTCAAAACGGGAAAAAGCATGGCCGGCGACACGATACAGCTTCTGCCTGGGCAAATCATCATTTTGGAGGGAATCCACGGCCTGAACCCTGAGCTGATCCCGAATATCTCCACAGAGCATACCTTTCGCATCTACGTCTCGGCGTTGACGCAGTTGAACCTGGATTGGCACAATCGTGTCTCGACAACCGATACGCGCCTGATCCGGCGGATCGTGCGTGACTCCCGCGAGCGGGGCTACTCCGCCCAGGATACGATCGGTCGCTGGGAATCTGTCCGGCGCGGCGAAAAGAGGTATATCTTCCCCTACCAGGATAACGCCGATCTGATGTTCAACTCGGCGTTGGTCTATGAGTTGGCCGCCCTGAAGCCTTTGGCAGAACCTGTTCTGAGGCAGGTGCCTTTGGGGACGCCAGAACACGTCGAAGCCAAGCGACTTCTAGCCCTTTTGGAGTGGTTCTTACCCCTCGACCCCGACATGATTCCCGACAACTCTCTGCTCAGGGAATTCATCGGCGCCTCGATTCTGAAAGATTTCAAGATCTGGAAACGCTGAAGTTATGATCAGGGAAAACAATAAACGCCGCGCAGGAAAAAGATCCTCCCTGCAAATTCCGCATTGGACGATCCCGCTCCTCTTCCTGATAGAAACGATCATCGCCTACGGGCTGTTGATCGGATTTCAAGGTTTCTATTTCGATGACTGGCAAATGATCTGGCTGATCGAATCCGGGGCCAGTTACTGGGAATTCTACGCCTTCGACCGGCCATTCTCTGCCTGGACTTTGTACCTGACCGCCCCGATTTTGGGCACGAACGCGTTGGCCTGGCACATTTTCACGGTTGCACTGCGCTGGCTGATCACCTGGTCGGCCTGGTGGGTCCTCGACCTGATCTGGCCTGAACGAAAACGCCTCACTGCTCTGATCGGTATGTTGTTTGCAGTCTACCCTGCGTTCGTCCAACAGCCCATCGCAGTCGCATACAGCCAGCATTTTCTCACGTATTTGCTCTTTCTGCTCTCTTTTGGTTTCATGTTAGCAGGTCTTGGGGGCGGCAAGCGTAGATTCTGGATATTTACGTCTCTTGGCCTGCTGACCCAAGGGGTACATCTATTCACCATGGAGTATTTCTGGGGTCTGGAATTGGCGAGGATTCTGGGCCTTTACTTCTATCTGGCCCAAAGGGGGGATTCATCCCCCAGGCGGGCGATCGCCGAGGCTGGAAAACGCTGGCTGCCCTATCTGGTCGTGTTCATCGCCGCGCTGGTATGGCGTCTCTTTATCTATGCGCCTGTAGAAGACCCCAACGAACTGCGCCTGCTGGCGATGTTCCAGAGCGAGCCGCTCGACGCGTCGCTGCATTTCGTGGAGATGGTTTTGCGGGACTCGCTGCATATGACCATCGAAACCTGGGAACAAACCTTACAGGTTGGCCTGATCGCTCTTCGAGACAAATTCCTGCTACTCGTCTGGCTGATCGCGTTCGCAGTTTCCGCCGGATTGATTTTCTTTGTCCGCTCGCTCTCCCTGACGACAGAGCCGGCTGACAGTTCGTGGAGGAAACAGCTTACGGCGTTCGGGCTGGCGATCATGCTATTCGGCCCCTTGCCCGTCTGGTTGACCAATAAACAGATCACCATCGGCATGTACTCCGACCGCTTTGCCCTGGCAGGGATGTTCGGCGCGGCGATTTTGCTGGTTGTCTTCCTGGATCGAGTTCTATCCACCAGGCTGCAAACGCTCGCAGCCGTGGCGATTCTGGCAGGGCTGGCGGTCGGCCTGCACATCCGTGCTGGCAACGATTACCGCTGGGCCTGGGTGAATCAACAACGCTTTTTCTGGCAGATGCACTGGCGGGCGCCCGGCCTGGAACCCAACACGGCCATCTTCTCGGATGGGGCGATCTTCCAATACGCAGGAGATTATCCAACCTCGTTCGCCTTGAACTTACTCTATTCCCACGATCAAAGCGGGCAGACCCAGTTACCCTATTGGTTCTTCGAGTTGGATCGCGGCTTCGATCGCTATGCCGGATACTATCTGAATGGGCAGGTCATGGAGGGCCAATTGCGAACCGCCTCCTTCGAGGGGTGGAGTTTGGATAGCCTCCTGATAGACTACAACCCGAACCAGGGAAGCTGCCTGTGGGTGGTGAGCGAGGGAGACGAGCTGATCTACTCGCTCCCCGGCATCACTCAGGCCGCTCTGCCCCTCTCGGACTTGAGTCGCATTCAGCCCAACTCCGAGTCCCCTCCCGATGAATTGTTCGGCAAAGAAGCAGCCCACACCTGGTGTTACTATTTCGAAAAAGCCGAATTGGCGCGCCAGATGGGCGATTGGCGGCGCGTGAGTGAACTTGCCGATGAAGTCCTCGAGAAAGGCTTCGAACCCCAAAACCGCTTCGAGTGGCGTCCTTTCGTGGATGGTTACCTGCATACCGGCGATTACCAGGCCGCCAATGAGCTATCCCTGCGGGCTTACCAATCGGAAGAAGGGGTGCGCGATATGTTGTGCGCCATGTGGATCGCGCGCGTCAGGGAACTGCCTGACCCACAATTGCTGGAGTACGCCGAATTGACCGAAGACCAAATCCTATGCAAATGGTAAACACTTGCAACCGCTCAGCCATCGAAGAGGAAAGCCCGAAAAAAGGGTATGCGTGGGGTGCTGCGCACCCCACGCATACCTTTTTTTCGGTAACTTCCCCCTTCCTTGGATTATTGTTGGTCTTTTTCCTGATCAATGTCGGTAGTATCTGGCACAAGTCATTTACCACCGACGAAGCCAAACACTATCGCTACGGCATGAACATCCTGAACCTGGATTCGGATCGCTTCGATGACAGCAAAATGCCGTTCTCTGCATTGAATGCGCTGCCCGCCAAACTTGCCCCGCTCATTCCCGAGGGGATCATCCACCGCTATCTGCAAAAAGAGTTGACCGGAAGAGTGGCGACCATCCTGTTTTCGACAGGGATCGCTTTCCTGGTATTTCAGTGGAGCCGCGCCCTCTATGGGGTGATCCCGGGATTCCTGGCGTTGGCGTTGTACATCTTCGATCCCAACATCATCGCCCACTCCGGCCTGATGACCACGGACATCTATGCCGCCGGGATGACAGCGCTGACGATGTACACCTTCTGGTTATTCAGCAAAAACCCCAATTGGAAGTACGCTACACTGAGCGCCTTGACTTTAGGAATCAGCCAGTTAGCCAAATATACCTGTATCTATATCTATCCCTTATTGATTCTGATCATCTTGGCGCGAGATTCCAGGAAATGGCTGGAGATCGTCCGGGGAGGTCGGTGGCGTCAGGCATGGCATAAAATCAAGACCGGTTTGTTGTACGGACTCTTCTTCCTGGTCGTCAGCCTGTTGATGATCAACATCGGCTTTCTGTTCAATAGAACGTTCACCCCTTTAGAAGAGTACAGCTTTCGCTCGGAGTACTTCCAAACCATCCAGGGCAAACTGGCTGCGGTTGGGTTCCTGCCCGTCCCTTTACCCTATCCATTCGTGGAGGGCCTGGATTGGGTGCAGCACCGGGAACGCACGGGGGAGGGCTATGGGCGTCTGTACATGCTGGGAGAATTGCGCCGGGCTGAGAGCTTCAAGGGTTACTTCATTGTCGCCTCGCTGCTGAAAATGCCGCTCGCCTCCCAAATCATCGTGCTGCTGAGCCTCGCGGCCTATCTGGTCGAACGTAAATCCCATGATTTTTTCGAAAACGAAATATTTCTCCTCGCGCCGATGATCTTCTTCTTCGTGTATTTCAACTTCGTCTTCCGCGCCCAGATCGGCATCCGCTTCTACCTGGTGATCTTTCCCTTGCTATATGTCTTCTGCGGCAGCCTGGTCAAGGATTGGGCGCATATCAAACCAGCGTACAAATATGCCTTCGGCCTTCTGTTGATCTATCTCATCGGGTCAGTCATGGCAGCCTTTCCCCATTACATCTCCTATTTCAATGAACTGGTCTGGGATCAAAAAGACGCCTACAAATACCTGGCCGATTCCAATCTGGATTGGGGTCAGGCGGAATGGCTTCGCGACCGCTACCTGGAACAGCACCCCGAGATCACCGTGGAGCCATCCCGGCCAACGCTTGGGAAGATCATGGTTTCTCCCAACAACCTGGTGGGGATCGTGGGCGAGAGAGATCGCTATCTCTGGCTCAGGGAAAACTTCGAACCGGTAGATGTCGTCGCCGACGTTTATCTGATCTATGAAATCACGGAAAAAGACTATCAGCGGTATCTGCTCCCCTAGATGGCCGCCGACCCTGACGCGCTGAGGCATGCATAGAGCAGACGAAGTTCAGCAGAAAAAACTGGGTCCTTTGGAATCGCCGTGATTAAGATTTTCGGTACACGGATTTCACGGAAGAACACGGATTTTTTAACGTTTTTTCCGTATGAAGCCGGAAAATCCGTGCCATCCGTGTACAGAATCACGGTAACTCTCAGAGATCCAAAAAACTACCTGTACCCCTATTCCTCTGTGAGTATCTTTTTTCAGTAGGGTCATATTGGCTGCCCTTACCCAGTCCGGAGAAGGTGGTGGGGGTGCAGGTGGCGTATGGAGAGTATGAGTTATCGAGAAGGGTGAAACAGGCTGGAGGGGTTTGGAATCGTGAGCGGCAGTTGTGGGAATTGCGTTGAAGAAACCACATGAAACTCTGCGCACATTGCGCCATCTACTGTAGAAGATGAAGCCCGCGTGGTCTTTAAGAAAGCCTGACCATCAACCATATATCATCTACTGGTATATGGAACAGTTGTGGTATGATAGAAGTTATCTAGCTGTATATACATATTCCGCCCATTTAAACGTTGGGCAGCGATATGATTGAAGTTCCAAGGAGCAAGAAATGATAGCTGATTTTAAGGGCGTTAGTGTCACTCCCCAAGATATTCTTGTAGCCATGAAGAATTTTGATATAGAATATTCTCATACCAACGAATATGACGCATGGCTTGATAAATGCACGTACAAGTATGCCATTAAACATGGTAGCAAACTTTATCCGTGCAAACATATCTTGAGCCGCGCTACTGGAATAAGTACCTTGGAGTTTAGTGGTGGAGAACAGACTAATCGAGTTTTTCGCCAACTTAATTTCATCATAATCGATAAGCCGAGAAAGGCGTGAATGACGAACATTTTCATGGTGGATTTGCGGAATGGATTGCCAGAGTGGAATAAATGCTTGAAGGGATGTTCAGCAGAGCCAAAATCTTCAACTGGAGTTCGGACAGTGGAGTGATATGGCGATAAGTCTGCCCGCCGATCTTTACGAAGTTCAGAAAAATATCCTTGAACGCCCGGAGCAGCGCTTCGGTAGTCGGGCGATCGGTAGCCCGCGTTGGGTTGCCAGCGTACAAGCCGCTCAGCTTTTCTTCGGTCCTTGCCAGTTGGCTGCGAGCGACATGCTCGATCAGCGTCAAGACTCGCAACCCAATCGAAAGCAAGCGCGTCAAGCCGGTGGCGCGCCGGTCGTCTTCCAGGTACATGGGTGTCAGGGAGAGGGGCTT
>Ga0194126_10009559_pt1 | contig 12907 bp, 9 predicted proteins | sample TA2KigC150mmetaG_FD_148641 | JGI IMG/M metagenome (GOLD analysis project Ga0194126, IMG submission 148641) | Freshwater microbial communities from Lake Tanganyika, Tanzania - TA2015035 Kigoma Deep Cast 150m | ecosystem: Environmental > Aquatic > Freshwater > Lake | place: Tanzania: Lake...
CACTCCCGACGCCAACAAAGCACCAAGGGAGTATCAAGGGTATTGGTTTGATAGGCCAGAGGGGCTTCCACTGCATCTTCGGTAAAGAAGGCATAGAGGTGGCAAGATGAGTCAGGCAGATCAAGCGCCGCCTGCCGCACCCACCACGCCCGGCGAGGAGAAGCAGCCACTCCAGGCCCTCGCCAAGGCCCTGCTGGATGAGGAACGGTTGCGCCTGCTCGGGCTACTGGCCCAACAGCCCGCCACGGTCGCCGCGCTGCGCCAGCAGACGGCGCTCCCGGAAGCACGCCTGCGGCGCCACCTGCAGGTGCTGCAAGAAGTGGGTCTCGTCGCCCAGCGCACGGCCGCGAGTGAGGCTGTCTACAGTCTGGATGTGGGCACCATGCAGCAGTGGAAACGCTGGCTGTTTGCCTCGGAACCGCCTGCCCAGCCAGCGACGCCCCAGGAGAAGGTGTTGGCGCGCTGTGTGCGTGGGGAGCAACTGGTGCAGCTTCCCGCCCAGCCGGATAAGCTCCGCTTAGTTCTGGAGTGGCTGGCGGCGCAGTTTGCCGTGGGTGTGGACTATCCTGAGCGCGAGGTCAATCGCCTCTTGCAGGGCCATCTGGTAGACCAGGCCACGCTGCGCCGGCTGCTGGTGGACTACGGCTTTTTGCAGCGGCAGGCCGGCATCTATCGTCGCGTGGCGGCGAAGGAATAACCCCCGCCCTGGCCCTCCCCTGCTGGCGGGGGAGGGCCAGGGCGGGGGTCTCCACAGACAACAACGAATTGAGAAAAGAATGAACCACATAAAAGTTCGTTTGATTCCTAATTCGTTGTTGTCTTCACGTGATAGCCATCACCACATGTTTGTTTAGCAGACGAAAAGTTACAGAAACACACGGACAGGAGGATGTCTAGGATGCCTGTCCTACGCACGTTGCTTTTCACCATCCTGGTGCCCGGCACGGTCACCGTCCTCGTTCCCTACCTGCTCCTCTCTTCTGCCTCTTCCCCAGCGAGCCTCAGCCCTCTGCTGCTCGCGGGGCTTTTGCCGCTTCTCCTGGGCGTCGCCGCCTACCTGTGGTCGGCGGCGAGTTTTGCCCTCGTCGGCAAAGGCACACCGGCGCCGGTTGACCCGCCGAAAGAGCTGGTGGTCGCCGGGCCTTACCGCTACGTGCGCAATCCCATGTACCTGGGGGTCGTGCTGGTGCTATTGGGAGAGGCCCTGATCTGGGCATCGCCAACTCTGCTGCGCTACGCCGCGCTGATCCTCCTGGCCTTCCACCTGTTCGTCGTGTACTACGAAGAGCCGAACCTCCGGCGCCGGTTCGGCGAGGCCTACGTCCATTACTGCCGCTCTGTGCCCCGCTGGCTGCCGGCGGTAAAGTGACCCAACAAGCAGAACGATAGCCCCCCTTCCCTCGGCTAAATCGGCAATCGCCAATCGCCAATCGCCAATCTTCTTTTAAGGAGCAGACGATGAAAGCGCAATTCCTGGCCCTGGCGCTGGCTCTGGCCGTGGTGCTGGCCCTGTGCATGGGGCATGGGGCAATCGCCTCTCCCCACGCCGGCTGGCCCCCCGCTACGGCAGACGATGCGGCCGGCAATACGCCCGGCTCACCCTGGCCCGGTGCTGTGCCTGCCGGGCCGCAGGCCCGTCAGGTCGGGGCGGCGATCATCATTGACCACACCTGCACCGACCTGAGCAAGATCCCCGCCTACTGGCTGGACAGAGCCAAAGCACTGACCCTGCACTACGCCCACACCTCGCATGGCTCGCAGATCGTCTCGGGCATCCAGAAGCTGGAGCAGATCAGCCCCACGTACAACGTCAGGATCACCTACGCCGGCGCCACCCCGCCGACCTCCTTGCCCGGCGACCCTGGGGAGCTGCGCCTCTACGATGGCAACCCGCCGGAGACGTACATCACGCCTGAAGACTACTGGAGCACGGCGGACGGCGTCGCCAGAACACGCGCCGTCGCCAACACGGGGTTGTTTGGCTTTTCTATGTGGTCGTGGTGCGGCCAGCAGTCCACGAATCCTACCTCCACGGTGCAATCGTACCTGGACACCTTGCACCAGCTCGAAACGCAATATCCCAACATGCGTTTTATCTACATGACCGGCCACACCGATGGGGGGACGAACCAGGTCCTGCTTCGCAACAACAACCTGGTCAGGGACTACGTGCGCCACAACGGCAAGGTGCTGTTCGATTTTGCGGACATCGAAAGCTACGACCCGGCCGGGAATTACTATCCCAACACCAACGATAGTTGCCCCTGGTGCACCACCTGGTGCAGCGCGCACCCGGCCGATTGTGCCCATCTGCCCAGTTCCTGCGCCCATTCGCATGCCTTCAACTGCCAGCTCAAGGGCCAGGCCTTCTGGTGGATGATGGCCCGGCTGGCCGGCTGGCCCGGCCCGGGACAGCCAGGTTACACGCTCTACCTGCCGTTGGTGATGAGGAAAAGCCCATGAGAGGAGTGGCCGTCGTGGCCGGCCTCTGGCTCGCCGCCTGGCTGTGGGCCGGCGCCGCCGCCGCGGGGCTGGGGCCAGCATCGCCGGCGCCGGAAAACAGCGCCGCGTCCGCCATCCAGCCGCCCGTCCTCAAGTGGCAGCGCGGCGGCTGCTATGCCTCCTGGTGCGAGACCGGCTGGTACTCCTCCCCCGCCGTGGCCGATCTGGACGGCGATGGCACGGCCGAGGTCATCGGCGCCACCTACTCCATCGTCATCCTGGATGGGACGACGGGGGCGCTAGAGCGGCGACTGGATCCGCCCGGCAGCCGGGTCTGGCCAGGCGTCGTCCTGGCCGATTTGGCCGGCGACGGCGATCTGGAGATCGTCACCGCCCACGGGGGCGGCTACGTCCACGTCTTCGATCATGGCGGCAACCTCGTCTGGTCGCAGAACCCCGCCGGCGAGGAGTTTCGCGCCCTGGCCGTGGCGGACCTGGACGGCAACGGCGACCTGGAGATCGTGGTGGGGCGGGCGCACCTGAATCGCCTCAATGCCTGGGTCTTTGAGCACAGCGGCAGCCTGCGCCCTGGCTGGCCGCAGTTGAACAGCAGCGAAGGTTCGGCCGCCGGTATCTACAACGCCAACCTCGGCCTGGGCGATCTGGACGGCGACGGCACGCTGGAGCTGGTTATCCCCTCGGACACGATCACCATTTGCGCCTACGAGCCGGACGGCAGCCAGATGCCCACCAACGCCATCTACCACGGCCATCCGGGGCACGACATGGATTACTGGGGCGAGGTGCCGGCCTACGTCAACCTGGCCTACGAGATCCAGGGCTGGGGGCCGTGCTACGATGAGCCCACGGCGCGCGCCAACTTCGCCGACGGCCCGGCCAACGTCGTGGACGTGAATGGCGATGGTCTGAGCGAGGTCGTCGTCATCGGCAACGTGCACGACTGCCACACCAGCCCCTACACCAACCTCTACAACACACCCTACATCCTTAACGCCGATCGCAGCCGTTTCCACGTGGGCAGCCTGGACTGGACGACCCCGCCGCTCAACACGGGCGCGCCGCTGAGCGAGGATTACAACGTCATCGAAAGCGTGGCCCCCAACCCGGTGACGGTGGACCTGGACGGCGACGGCCAGTTGGAGATCCTCTACGCCTCTTACGATGGCAAGCTGCACGCCTTCTGGCTGGACAAGACCGAGCACGGCCACTGGCCCTACGCCGTCTATCGTCCTGCCGAAGGCTTTTATCGCTTTGCCTCGGAGCCGGTCGTCGCCGACCTGGACAACAATGGCCAGCCGGAGGTCATCTTGGCCTCGTGGACGCAGAAGGGGAGTAACCACACGGGCAAGCTGCACATTCTGAGCGCCACAGGCGACGAGCTGGTGCCCCCGGTAGACCTGCCGGCGGCGGTGGGGAGCTGGAACTGGAACGGGGCGCTGGCGGCGCCCACGCTGGCCAACATTGACGCTGACGCCGACCTGGAGCTGGTGCTGAATACGGCCCACTCCGGCCTGGTCGCCTACGATTTACCCGGCACGGCGCAGGCGCGCATTTTGTGGGGCACGGGGCGGGGGAACTACCAGCGTACTGGCTCGTCGCTGTACGGCTCGCTCCAGGAGGCGCGCAAGAGCGTGTCTCCCGGCTGGGTCGCTCCCGGCGGCGTGCTCACCTACACCATCGCCCTGCGCAACCCCGGCCCGGCGCTGCCCGGCGTGCGCGTGACTGATACCTTGCCGGTCGAGACGCAGTACCGGGGGAACCTGTGGGCCTCGGCGGGTAGTGGTGGCTATGCGGCGGGCGTCATCACCTGGACGGGGACTGTGCCCGCCAGCGTGCCGGTCACCATCACCTTCGGCGTCACAGTCAGCGGGCAGCTCACCACGCCACGGGCCATCGCCAACACGGCGCTGCTAGACGATGGACTGGGCAACCTGCTGGTCCGCCAGGCAGTCGCCGTGGCCAATGGCTATCGGCTCTACCTGCCGATCATCCAGAAGCACTGAAGGTTCATGGGAGCGCATGGCTGGCAACGGATTACTGGCAACGGATTACTGGCAACGGATTCTGAGAACGGATTGAGCGGACACACCCAGGCCGTTTAATCCGTTCCCCGAATCCGTTGCCAGCTATCCATCGTTGCCACCCCTGCATCACGTTTTAGCTGTTCTCTCGTTATACACCAGTAGAAAGACCTTTGGGAGCCGGCAGGCCCCCCAGGTCTTCTGGAAATTTCCGAAGGAGAACAAGATGAACAGACAACGCTTCCCGGCGATTTCTCTGCTGGTGCTGGTGTGCCTGCTGCTCGCCGCCTGCACTATGCCGGCGCTACCGCCCGCCACGGCGGCCGCAATGAGCACCCCGCCAGCCACCGCCGCCAGTGCGGCGCCCACGGCGGCGCCCGCCGCGCCGTCCGTGCGCCCCAACATCCTCTTCATCCTGGCCGATGACCTGGACGTCGCCGAGACGGCCTACATGCCCAGGCTGCAAGCCCTGCTGGCCGACCAGGGCACGTGGTTCGACAACTTCTTCGTCAACGTCTCTCTCTGCTGCCCCTCGCGGGCCACCACGCTGCGCGGGCAGTACTGCCAGAACACGCAGATCTTCGGCAACACCCCGCCCGATGGCGGCTTCGAGACCTTCCACAACAACGGTGACGAAAGCTCGACCATCGCCGTCTGGCTGCAGGCCGCCGGCTACCGCACGATGCTCGCCGGCAAGTACCTGAACGGCTACCCCAACGGCGTCGCCCCGACCTTCATCCCGCCCGGCTGGAGCGAGTGGTACAGCCCGGTCAAGGGTAACGCCTACGGCCAGTTCAACTACACCCTCAACGAGAACGGCCGGCTGGTCGCCTACGGCCACCAGCCGGAAGACTACGGCACGGACGTCTACGCCCGCAAGACGGTGGACTTCATCCGGCGGGCGGCCAACGATGCCAAGCCGTTCTTCGCCTACGTCGCCGTCTACGCCCCGCATAGCCCCGCCACACCGGCGCCGCGCCACGCCAAACTCTTCCCCAAGGCCAAAGCACCGCGCACGCCCAACTTCAACGAGGAGGACGTGAGCGACAAGCCGGAGTACATCCGCAGTCGCCCGCCGCTGACCGAAACCCAGATCGCCCAGATTGACGAGCTGTACCGCAAGCGCCTGCAATCGCTGCAAGCGGTGGACGAGATGATCGGCACTTTGGTACGCACCCTGCGGGCGACCGGGCAGTTAGACAACACCTACATCTTCTTTAGCTCCGACAACGGCTTCCACCTGGGCAACCACCGGCTGACCGCCGGCAAGGTTGTGCCCTACGAGGAAGACATTCACGTCCCGCTGGCGGTGCGCGGGCCGGGGGTGCCTAAGAATGTGCATCGGGATTACCTCGCCGGCAACGTGGACTACGCCGCCACCTGGGCGGCGCTGGCCGGCATCCAGCCGCCGGACTTCGTGGATGGCCGCTCACTGCTGCCGCTCCTGCGCCCCAACCCGCCCGCCCACTGGCGCCAGTGCTACCTTTTGCAGCACGGCAAACCAGCCACGCCGCGCGCCTCCGCCGACGATGCGTACGACTATCCGCCGGAGATGGACGGCCTGCTGGAACCCCCAGACGAGCTGCCGGCCGCCGCGGTGGCCAGTCTCACGTCCCTGCCCGCCCGCGCCCCCGGCCTCACGCCCTACCAGGGCCTGCGCACGGCGCAGTACACCTACGTTGAATACACCACCGGCGAGCTTGAGCTGTACGATGTGCAAGCCGATCCATATCAGTTGCAGAACCTGGCCGCCACGGCCGATTCTGTCCTGCTCGAGCAACTCTCGACGCGACTGCAGGAGCTTAGTGCTTGCGCCGGGGCGAGCTGCCGCCGCATCGAGGACGCCCCTATCGGCCTGGCAGTCACGCCCCCCACGCCCGTCGCCACGGCGCCTCCACTCCGCAGGTGGGGCAGCGTGCAGCGCGACGTGACCTACTGCACCGTGGACGGCGTGGCCCTCAAGATGGACGTCTACTTCCCGCCGAAAGCGCAGAGCGCGCCTCTGCCCGTGACGGTCTACGTGCACGGCGGCGCTTGGGTGGGGGGAGACAAGGAGAGTGGGGCGGGGATGCTGGCCCTGGATGAGTTGCGGGGGCGCGGCTACCTGGTGGTCGCGATTAACTATCGTCTGGCACCACAGTACAAGTTCCCGGCGCAGATCGAGGACGTGAAGTGCGCCATCCGCCACCTGCGCGCCAACGCGGCCACCTACGGGCTGGACCCGCAGCGCATCGGCGTCTGGGGTGGTAGTGCTGGCGGGCACCTGGTGGCTCTGCTCGGCACAACTGACACCAGTGCCGGGCTGGAGGGGCAGGGCGGCTACGCCGCACAGTCGTCACGCGTGCAGGCCGTGGTGGACTTGTTTGGCCCGGCCGATCTGCCCGCCTTCGCCGATGATATGGGCAATGGGGCCCAGGTCGTCTTTGGCGCCACCTCCAAAGACGATCCGGTGCTGGTACGTGCCAGCCCGGTGACCTACGTCTCGCCGGACGATCCGCCGTTCCTGATCCTGCACGGGGACAAGGACGAGGTGGTGCCGCTCAGCCAATCGCAAATCCTGTACGCGCGGCTGCAGGCCGCTGGCGTGCCGGCGACGCTGGTCGTCGTCCAGAACGCCGGGCACGGCTTCCAGCCCGCAGGCGGCGCCATCAGTCCCACGCGAGCCGAGCTGGCCCGGATGATCGCCGACTTCTTCGACCAGAAACTGAAGTGAGATTGCCGATTGCCGATTTTCGATTTAGCGCCCAATCGGAAATCGGCAATCGAAAATCGGAAATCGTCTACAGCGGTATCTGCGCCCGGATGGCTGGCCAGGTCTCGATGCCCACGGAGACCATCTCCTCGCCCCGCGTCGGGTCCCATTCGTCCGGCGGCACGATGTAGGCCAGTTCGTCGTTGGCCAGGCCAAAGAGAAAGCGATATTTGCCGCTCATCGCCCCCACGACCTCGGCCCCTAGCTTGTAGAAGGGCTGGCCAGGGATGGTGACGATCTGGGCCGGCCCTAGCCCCACCACCCAGGTCTCCGTGCGCGCCTGGCCATCGTACAGGTCGCGCTTGATGATGCCCAGCAGGCGCAGGATTTTCAGGTAACGATTGCCCGCCGGGACGTAGACGTCGCGCTTGGCGATGGCGATCTTGGCCGCGTCCACGAACTCGGCGTGGGCCAGGGCGGCCAGGGCTGTCTGGGCGACGATCGTGCCCATCTTCTCCGCCTCGGCGAAGGTGCGCGTGCCCTGCTCGTTGTGTGGATCCTGCAGGGTGGGCAGGGGGTGCAGATCGCCCACGGCGCCGTTTACAAAAAAGGCCATACCGCCTCTGGCCTTTTCCAGGGCTTCCCGCAGGTAGAAAGGCCAGTCGGCGCTGAGCAGGGTGTTCTGGGGGCCCAGGATGTTGGTGTGACAGGCCACATTGACCAAGGTAGCGATGTTCTGGCCGTCGGCGCCCTGCACGACCATGACGGCCATCGCCGGATCCACCCGCTCCTGGTTGCCGCGACGTCGGGCCACCCGCCCCTCCAGCTTGCCCGTGGCAAAGCCGAGGCGCGCCGGCGCCAGCTTGGGCACGGCCTGGGCGATGGCCTCCGCCGCCCGCTCCTGGACGAGCCGCCGATAGCGCTGGGGCACGCCGCCGTAGATGCCGTAGGTGTCCGGGGCGGCCTGGGTGTGCACGGCGGCGACGATGACCTCCAGCGAGGCCAGGCCGGTCTTCTCGGCGGCCAGCTTGCGGATGGCCAGCACGTCGTCCTGGAACAGGCCGATGACGTCCACCGTCACGATGGCCAGCAGGCACTCTCCATCGCCCAGGAGCAGGGCGCGGGCCTGGAGGTCGTCGTGGACGCCGGTGGAGCGCCGGGGGCGCAGCAGCGCCAGCACAATGTTCTCCGAGGTGTGATAGCCGCCCATGGCGTAGTGCTCGGTGGGGGTGATGGAGGTGTAGGCGGCGGCAGCGGTCAGGTTACCCATGGTTAATCTCCTTATATTGCGTGTTGCGTGGTGCCCCGAAGCGGGGGGCTCGGTGAACCGGCCCGTGTTCCGTTTGTGTTGAATGGTGCTTGTTCCGTTTTTATGGGAAGGGAGGGTTGTCCAGGAGGTCTTCTGGCCTTACGTCGTAGTTGGCCGGTTCTTCTGCCAGTACCCACAGCCCCTCTCCCTCATGAATTCTAGGCGATTAGCACTGCAACGGTTGCCTGCGTTCGTAGGGGCGAGGCATTCCTTGGAGGTTGTTTCAACTCCGCTGTATCTGGTCGCGCAGGCATTAGTGACTAATGCCGGATATTCTCGATAATGCCTCGCCCTACTTCCTGGCCGGCGAATGTAATTCGTCGGCTACCTCAGCCGGTCGCTTCTGGCGACTGGCCGGGTGTGGGATGGCAACCACGTGAAGACAACAGCGAATTGAGAATCAAACGAATTCCTATCCGGTTCGCTCTTTTCTCAATTCGTTGTTGTCTTTGGTTGCAGCCATGCCGCCTCACGGTGCCAATTTCTGAAAGCTCACAAGGGATATGGGACTTTGCCTCCTGCTACTTGGCACGTTCTCGTTGCGTGTTCCTCGTTGCGTGACGAGAAACGGAACACGCACCACGCAACACGTTCTACTTGAATTCAAACGCCACCTTAATCGCCCAATTCTTCTCCTTGTCCCGTGACCTGGCCAGCGTAAACGCCTGCCGGTATTCTGCCAGCGGGAAGCGCTGGGTGACCAGGCCCTTCAGGTTCAATTTCCCCTCCGCTACCCACTTGACCACCCGCTCGTAGGAAGAAAGCTTCTCCCCCTGCCATTCCTCGGTGCTGTGGGAGAGGAAGCCCCGCAGGTCTACCTCCTCGTGCCAGACTGGGGTGATGTCCAGTGTCATGGGGGCCAGGGTGATGCCCACGTTGACCACCCGCCCGCCGGAGCGAGCACAGCGCAGGGCAGTGCCCAGGGTCTGCGGGCTGCCCACAGCGTCGTAGATGAGGTCAAAGCCGCCTTTGAGCATGCGATTGCCAAAAGCGCCCTGGTAGAGCCTGGCGCCGGTGAGCCGCGCCGTGGCCTGATAGAGGTCTTCCCGCAGCAGGACGCGATCGGCGCCGCGGCGGGTGGCCTCCTCAGCCTGGCGCGGGAAGAGTACAGAGACAGTGACGTCGCAGTCGGGCTGGGCGGCGCGCAGGGCCTGCAGGGTCGTCAGGCCCAGCGTCCCCGCCCCGATGATCAGCACCTTGTCACCAGGCTGCGGCTCGCCGCGCAGGGCCGCCCGCACGCCGTTGGCCGCCGGCTCGATGACCACCGCCTCCTCGTCACTAAAGCTGGCGGGCACGGGGAAGAGCGCTGCCTCGTGGCGAATGAACTCCTCGCTGTAGCCGCCACCTACGGCCTCCGGCCCAGCCAACTCCGAGGAATTCTCGCACTGGTTCCACTCCCCGTTGGCACAATGGCGGCACGGCGGCTGAATCTCCGAGGTCAGGCAATCGTGCCCCTTCTGCTGCACCACGCGGTCGCCCACCCGGAAGCGGCTCACCCCTGGCCCCACCTCGGTTACATCGCCCACCACCTCGTGCCCCAGGTACATGCGCTTGCGGCCGGGCAGGGCAGCGGGCGCCACGCGCAAATCGGCTTCGATGAAGACCAGGTGCAAATCGCTGCCGCAGATGCCAGACAGGCGGGGCTTGACGCGCACCCAACGCGGGCCGGGCAGGGGAGGCGACGGTAGGTTGACATAATGCAAGGGAGCCAGGGGACTGAAGTAAGCGCCCAGCCAGAACTTGCCCAGCAGCTTGGTGGCCACGACGCGCAGAGGGTCTACTTCCATGTAGATGGTTTTCATTGCCAACTCCGTTGATTCTCGTGTTGCGGGAAGACAACAACGAATTGAGAATAAAACGAATTGGAAACGAAGCTCATTAGATATGGGAGTACTTTGGTGTGTCCATTCATTGTTTCTTCACCTGCTTTTATCCTACCCGATTCGCACTGGGGTAATAGCCAACCTGGTGCCGTGGAAGTTGGTCAGCAAGCCCAGATTGACACCCAGGCGACGCATGCGGGCCTTGAGTTGCTCGCTCATTGTCGCGTCGGTGGTATGTAGAGCGAAGGCGGCTAGAAGCACCTTGCCTTCCACCAGAATCAGTCTTGCCTCCTCGGATCCCAGGACATAGCCTTCATATTCAACCGGCAAATGCTTAACATATTCGTAGCTGAGCCCGCTGCGCCGCAGTTCTATCATCGTAGCCCGGCGATAGACCTGGTGTAAGAAACCAGGTCCCAGGATGAAGTGGACGCGATGACAGGCACGGTAGATGGCGTTGGTTAGGTCTGGGTCGAGAAGCCCTTCGGTTGCAGGTTGAGGCTGCCAGGCGAACTCCGGGTGCTTGTCACGTAGAAAGTTGGGTAGTCGCTCGTCTTCAAAGGAAGGACCGCCGTAGTTGGCGACGATTGCCAAGTCGGCGTCTGTGATTTTTAGGTACGATATGGCCTGCGCTTTATGGATGGGCTCAATGCGGGGCACAACTTTGAGTTCCAGCAGTATCTTCCCATCCTCGATCCACACGTCTACGATGTAGAAACCGACCCGCTCACCTTCGTAGTATACCTCAAACGCTCTCTGTGTTTGACAGCGGATCTGACGCTTGTTCAGTCCGATGGCTATGCCGGACTCGTAGTACTCTTCCTTAAGCATTGGGCCGAGCGTGTTGTAGACGTGAAGCAGCACGTTACGGACCTCGTAACTGAGTTCGGGATGGATGAGTTGGGCCATCGGGTTCTCCTGTAGGACAACAACGAATTTAGAAATAAGCGAATTGCCTTGTTCTCCCGAAAATTCGTTTCTTTCTCAATTCGTTGTTGTCTCTCACCATAGGACAACAACGAATTGGGAAAAGAACGAATCGGCTTATCCTATCAAATTCGTTTCTTCCCAAATTCGTTGTTGTCTCTGGTCACCTCACGCCCCACTCCTCCCGTGCTTTAACTCCTCGCGTATCGCCTTATGCTTCTCCCGCGTCAGGGGATAGAAGCAGGCAATGATGATGGCGATGACCAGGAGTGTGGCCGGGATGGGCCCCATGATGAGGCGCATGGCCCACAGGGCGCTCTCCGGCTGTACCCCCTGCGGGACGTAGCCGGACCAGTCCAGGATTACGCCGATCAGGAAGAGGGCCAGCGAGGTGGAGAGCTTGCGGATGAACACGGCGACGCCGGCGTAGACCCCCTCCTGGCGGCTCCCGCTGTCCAGCTCGTCTACCTCCAGGACGTCGGGCCGCATGGAGGAAGGCATGACGTGGGCCGTGGAGACGCCAATGCCGACCAGGGCGGCCAGAATCCAGATCAGCGTCGTGGCCCCTTGGGGGACGAAGAAGATGGTCATCTGAATCAAAGCCCAGGTGGACATGCCGGCCACGAAGGACCACTTTTTCTCGATGCGGTTGGCGAGCTTGACGAAGAGAGGCAAGAAGAGCAGGGCGCTGCCCAGGATCACCCCCAGCACCAGGGAGGCAGTGCTTTCCGACATGCCGATCCAGTACTTCAGGTAGTAGATGAAGACGGCGGAGAGGATATCCACGGCCAGCCAGCTCAGGATGTCCAGCCCCATGACGTAGCGGAAGGCCCGGTTACGCAGCACGTAGCGCAGGCTCTCCAGCGAGGGCAGGGCGGCACGGGCCTGGAACTCCTTGCGCTCCCGGGCCACGGCAAAGGCAGGGAAGAGCAGCAGAGCGAAGGAGGCCCCCATGATCGCCCCCATGGCCGCATAGCCGATCGGTTTGGTGGGGAAGAGCCCCACGATCATCAAAGGCAGGATCGCCCCCAGCAGCCCGCCGCCGATAGAGACGATCATCTGGTAGCCCACCAGGGAGGTGCGCTCGTCGTAGTCCAGGGTCATCTCCGGAATCAGGGCGTGGTAGGCCACCCCCACGGCGGTGAAGGCGGTATCGAAGATGATGTAGAGGACGACGAAATAGGCAAACAGCAGGAAGGGATCCTGCCAGGGCGGCGTCACCCAGAGCAGGAAAAAGCTCAGGCCGAAGGGGATGGCCCCGAAAAGCAGGTAGACCCGCCGCCGTCCCCAGCGTGTACGGGTGCGATCGGAGAGGAGGCCGAAGAGGGGGTCGTTCACGGCGTCCCAGATCTTGCCGATGAGCAGGACGAGCCCGGCCAGGCTGGGGTTGAGGCGTACCACGTCGGTCAGGAAAAAGAGAAAAAAGAAGGGGATGATCGTGCCCGGCCCCACCGCCGGGCCAAAGTCGCCAATGGCATAGCCGATCTTGGTCCAGAGGGAGAGCTTTTCGGTTGCTGGTGGTTTTGGTGTTTCCATGAGTCCCTCCTGACGTGAAACGTGAAACGTGATGCGTGAGGTCACGTTTCACGCCTCACGTTTCACTAATTTCCCCCGCCGGCCAGCAGACGGGGACCTTGGGGATGCTGTCGTGGTGGCGCATGGCCCTCTCTAC
>Ga0194126_10009565_pt1 | contig 12902 bp, 12 predicted proteins | sample TA2KigC150mmetaG_FD_148641 | JGI IMG/M metagenome (GOLD analysis project Ga0194126, IMG submission 148641) | Freshwater microbial communities from Lake Tanganyika, Tanzania - TA2015035 Kigoma Deep Cast 150m | ecosystem: Environmental > Aquatic > Freshwater > Lake | place: Tanzania: Lake...
CTTTCAAAGCCGGCTTCCCGGTCTTTGCTGATCGCATCGACGGGACAGGCCTCGATACAGCGGTCGCAGACCTTGCAGAAGGCCTCGATGCCGAAATTCTGCGGCCGGTCCAATTCCAGCGGAAGATCCGTGATGATCTTGCATAACCGGACCATCGTACCAAAATCCGGATTGATCACCTTGTCTGCGCGGCACTGCTCCCCCAACCCCGCTTCGATCGCGAAGGGGCCATTCGGAGCGGTGTCGTTGGCGGAAGGTATCGCCGTGTATCCCAGGGCGCGTATGAATTCGGCCATATGAGCCAGCAGCAGGTCGATCCGCGTGTAGGTAAACAGGGGCACCATCGAACCAACCGGATCGGGGGCGCAATTGAAGGCATCATAGGGCATCGACAGGAGAAAGACGATCACATAGCGGCATTTTTCCGGAATGACGCGCTTTTCATCGGTTTCGTAAGGCTGGTCGGCATCCTCGAAGACGATTTCCTTCCCGTCGCAGTCCCGGCTATAGATGTGTCGTTTGTCCAGGCCGGTGACACCCACCCGCGCTGCGCCGAATTGGATCCCCGCCGCTTTGATGATCTGCGCCGCCTCCTGCGGACTGCCCCCAAACCGGGGAACGCCTATTTTCTCCGGCGTCAGCAGGCTTTCGGTCAGCGGCTTCCAGGATCTCAGTCTGGCATTGGGGATATTGGGCCCAAGACAGATTTGCGGTGATTGCGTGCCCGTTTGTCCGCCATTTTCCTCCCCCGTCGGCATCAAGGGTGTCTGTATATTCAAGCGGACGCTTTTTGCGGCGGAGTAAAGGGCCACATCCTTCAAGGTTTTGCCGGTTATGTTCTTCCGGATCCCTTCGACCATTCGCCTATGGGCTTTGGCACGAAGCCCGGCCTGGAGTCCTTCCGTAAAATACTGTTCATAGTACAGCGAGGATTTACGTTTGTCGAATCGACCATAGGTTTGATCATCGATCAGGTCGACCAGGGGACTCTTGAACTGACTGGACTCGCCTGTTTGTTCTGCATTACGCGCAGGTTTTTCACTGGGCCGGTTTTTCGAATCCTTCATGTGACGAACCTCATGGGTCGGGAGTTGATGGGTCTTGAGAACAGATCTCCTGTCGGAAAAGAGATGAGCATTTTGCGGCAAACTATAGGCAGAATGGGCTTGTAGGTCAAGCGAATATTGGCTATAGTACAGGTCATGAAACTGAGCCGAAAGGAATTCGACAAAGCGGTCCGGCGGTCTTACGCCCGGATCCCCGCGGAGATCCTGAACCGGATGCAAAACGTTGTCGTGACGGTGAAGAACCGGCCCTCCAAGGCGATGCTCAAGGAGATGGGATATCCACCGGATGAGCCGATCCTCGGCCTCTACAACGGTGTTTCGCTACAGGAACATTCCTTCTTCGCCTCTCCATCCCCCCATCCGGATACGATCATCATCTTCCAGGAGCCTTTGGAGGAGATGTGCGAGAGCCTCGCTGAACTGGAGCGTGAAATCGAGATCACCGTCGTCCATGAGATTGCCCATTTCCTCGGAATCGGCGATGAGCGTCTGGAGGAGCTGGGATACGGATGAAAGGGGCGAAAAAGAAACGCCCGCCGCAGAAAAGGTCTCACTGCGGCGGACGTGATGATGAAAAATTCTCGGTTCTGTTAGTACCTGCCGCGGCCGCCTCCGCCGCTGCCGCCGCGCCCGCCTCTGAAGCCGCCGCCCGGACCTCGACCGCCGCCATCCCGGCGCGGACCACTCGACTCCGTCTTCGGACGAGCTTCATTCACGGTGATCGTCTTACCGTCAAGGTCGCCTCCGTTGAACTTCTTGATTGCCTCCTGGGCGCCCTCTTCCGTCTCCATCTCGACAAAGCCGAAACCCCTTGATACACCGGAGAATTTATCTTTGATGACCGATACCGATGCGACAGCTCCGGCTTCAGAGAAATTGTTCCTCAGGTCATCTTCCGTCACCTTCTGCGACAGGTTTCCTACATACAAATTCTTGTTCATGATTCGCCTCCTAATGTGTTTGCGATATCTCCTCCCACTCTCTTTTGGCGAGAAAGAAGGTGGCTCAAGGTCAAGTTCATGCCGCGCAGCGCCCTGCCGGAACATGAATGTTTTACACAGAAAAACCGCCGAGACTCTGAAGAGTCTGGCGGTTTACTCACGCGTCAAAACTTCTTATGTCTCGTTTCACCGGCCGACCCTGGACGTTCGCCTCGCATCCTCCGGCTTGTATGCATATCTATAATGAACGGGAAAAGAAGTCAAGCCATTTATCTTGTCATTTATTTTGTCAATTAATCCTTGACTTTCAATAAGAGGGAAAGTAAATGGGTATATAGAATAAGTTTGGATGAAGACATTATGATACTTGGGGGCAGCCGCTGAGCATTTCAGGATCCAGGCGGTGTTTTTTGCTTTCTGTCATTGTGCGAATCCGACTTAAGGGATTATTCAAGAAAGGAGGATGCAAGCGATGTCAGAAGGTAAAGTGAAGTGGTTCAATGAGCAAAAAGGCTTCGGGTTCATCGAGAAGGATGAAGGCGGCGATGTGTTCGTTCATCACAGCGCCATTCAAGCGGTTGGCTTCAAGACACTGACCGAGGGCCAGCGGGTCAGTTTCGAAGTCAAGCAGGGACCGAAAGGGCCGGCAGCAGAAAACGTAAAGGCCATATAGACAAAGCTGTTGAACCCCACATCAGTAAAGAGGCATTCCAGCCCAGGAAAAGGGCGGTGGGATGCCTTTTTCTTTGTCCCGGCCCGCGCAAGGGCTATCCCCACCGCCATTCAGGCCTCAACCCAGCTCCGAGAGCGCTCCAACGCCCGTCTCCACCCCCGCATCAGCCGCTCGACGCGCTCCCGGCTCATGTCCGGAAAAAAGCGCCCCTCCACCGGCGTCCGGTCGCCGATTTCCTCGATATTTTTCCAGAAGCCCACGGCCAGACCCGCCAGATACGCTGCCCCCAGCGCCGTCGTCTCGAGCAGAGCAGGTCGCACAACCGGAATGCCGGTGATGTCGGCCTGAAACTTCATCAGGGTGTCGTTCGCGGCAGCGCCGCCATCGACGTGCAGCTCCGCTAAGCCGATTCCGGAATCGGCCCGCATGCATTCCAGCAGATCCGCCGACTGATAGGCAATGCTCTCCAGGGCGGCGCGAGCGATGTGGGCCGCCTTGGCGCCTCGGGTGATCCCCACGATGATCCCCCTGGCATAGGGGTCCCAGTGGGGCGCACCCAAACCGGCAAATGCCGGCACCATATAGATTCCCTCGGTGTCCGCTACCTGACAGGCCAACGCCTCCACATCGGCCGAGGATCCGATGATGCCGAGTCCGTCGCGCAGCCACTGAACGACAGCGCCCCCGATGAAGACACTCCCCTCGAGGGCATAGTCTATCCGTCCTCCAATCTTCCAGGCCACCGTGGTGAGGAGGTTGCTTGCCGACACGACAGGGGTCGTCCCCGTGTTCATCAGCATGAAACATCCCGTGCCGTACGTATTTTTCACCATTCCCGGTGCTGTGCACTTCTGACCGAACAGCGCTGCCTGCTGGTCTCCGGCCGCGCCGCCGATGGGGACTCCCGAAGGAAAGTCAGGGGCATGGGTCTCGCCGAAGACTGCGCTGGATGCCCGGATCTCCGGGAGCATCTCCCTGGGAATATTCAGGATCCGCAGAAGTTCGTCATCCCAGTCGCCGGAATGGATGTTGCAAAGCATCGTCCGGGAGGCGTTGGAGAGGTCGGTCACATGCCGCTGCCCGCCTGAGAGGTTCCAGATCAGCCAGGCGTCGACAGTCCCGAACGCCAGGCCCCCTTCCTGGGCAAGCCGGCGGGCGTTGGGGTAATGGTTTAGGATCCAGGCGATTTTGGTTCCGGAAAAATAGGCGTCCGGGACAAGGCCCGTTTTCTGACGGATCAGAGGCCCCAGCCCCTCGGCCTTGAGCCGGTCGCAGAGATCAGCGGTCCGACGGTCCTGCCAGACGATGGCATTGTGGATCGGCCGGCCCGTGGCACGCTCCCAGACAATAGTCGTTTCTCTCTGGTTCGCGATTCCCAGCGCGGCAATATCTCTTCCGCCAAGGCGCGCCTGTCTCAGAGCAAGCGAGGCGACGCCTATCTGGGATTCCCATATCTCGCGGGGGTCATGCTCCACCCATCCCGGCTGGGGGTAGAGCTGGGGAAACTCCTTCTGTGCCGATGCGACTATCCGGCCGTCACCATCGAAGACGATCGCCCGGGAACTGGTTGTCCCCTGATCGAGGGCAAGGACAAAGGGCATGGAAACCTCCTATGGGGGCGCTACCCGATCGAGGGGCGGCTTCGATGTCGCCGCGATGATCGGGACGGACAAGGTTATGGACGATGTATACAATAGACGGCCGCTCTTGTCGAAAGGATTTCTTCGCAGCCGGATTTTCCAGGAAACAGTTGCCGAATACCGGAATTCCATGTATGTAGCAGTCGAAAGAGGTCGGCTCTGTAAAAAACCCCCGGCCTTTTTACGAAGCCGACAAGGAGGCAACAAATGACCGTAAAACAATGGGAAGCGCCGCCGGAGATGAAGATCGATCCGGAGAAGCGGTATCTCGTCACGATGGAGACGACGAGGGGAAGCATAGAGATCGAGCTCGACCCGAAACATGCGCCCAAGACCGTTAACAATTTCGTATTTCTCGCAAACGAAGGTTTCTATGACGGCGTGACGTTCCACCGGGTGATCGGCAATTTCATGATCCAGGGAGGCGATCCGACCGGCACGGGCCGGGGTGGGCCGGGATACAAGTTTTCCGACGAATTCTCCGGAAACCCGCTGACCCACGCCGCCAAAGTGATCTCGATGGCGAACGCCGGACCGAACACGAACGGGAGCCAGTTTTTCATCACCCATTCGCCGCAACCGCACCTGAACGGCAAGCACACGGTTTTCGGCAAAGTCGTCAAAGGGCAGGATATCGTGGATGCGATCAAGCAGGGCGACGCGATGACGCGGGTATCGGTAAGCGTGATCTAGACATCATCCCATGAAGGCGATGGTTCTGACAAGCCCTTCCCGCTTTGCGGGAAATCCCGCGCCCTTGGTTTTGGCCGAGATGCCGAAGCCGAGGCCGGGTGACGGGGAGATCCTGATTGCCGTCTCGGCCTGCGGCGTCTGCCATACGGAACTGGACGAGATCGAAGGGCGGATGCCGCCGCCGGCCTACCCCGTCATTCTGGGACATCAGGTCGTCGGAAGGGTTGCCTCCCTGGGACCGGGCGTAAGACGTTTTCGGATCGGCAACCGGGTGGGGGTCGGCTGGATCCACTGGGCGTGCGGGGTCTGCGACGCCTGCCGCGCCGGCAGCGAGAATCTCTGCCCGCGGTTCCGGGCGACGGGTCGCGATGCGAACGGCGGCTATGCTGAATTCATGACGGTCCCGGACGCCTTCGCTTACCATATCCCCGGGAGTCTCTCCGATGCGGAAGCGGCGCCGCTCCTCTGCGCAGGGGCGATCGGCTACCGGTCGCTTTGTCTGACAGGCCTGACGGACGGAGAACCCCTCGGCCTCACCGGCTTCGGCGCATCGGCGCATCTCGTCCTTAAAATGGTCCGCCGCCGATACCCCCGCACAAACATCTTTGTCTTCGCCCGCAGCGAACGTGAACGCGCCTTTGCCCTGGAGCTCGGCGCCGTCTGGGCGGGAGCGACCCAGGAGGCGCCTCCGGAGAAGCTCCGCGCCGTCATCGATACGACACCCGCATGGAAACCGGTCGTGGAGGCGCTGAAGCATCTTGCCCCCGGGGGACGCCTCGTCATCAACGCCATTCGGAAAGAGGAGGGCGACAAAGACGAGCTGCTGCGCCTGGACTACGCCGCGCACCTCTGGCTGGAAAAAGAAGTAAAGAGCGTCGCCAACGTCACCCGTCGCGACATCTCGGAATTTCTCTCCTTTGCGGCCGAGATCCCCCTCCGGCCCATCGTGGAGGAGTATCCCCTGGCGGATGCCAACCGTGCCCTCGCCGAACTCAGAGCGGGCGAGATCCGCGGTGCAAAGGTCCTTCGGCTCGCATGAATGGGACGGCTTCGTAAAAAGGCCGCAGGCAAGGCGCGCGTGGGGACGGATTTAAAATCCGTCCCCACTCGAGACGTACTGTTGGTGTACGTTGAACGGCGAATGATGAGGGAAACGCAGCGGATCGGCATTTCTCAACAACCTGTCAGGTCACTCCACGCGGATGATCCCCTTGGGCGCCGCCGTCACCTCGCCGACGATCGCCGCTTCGTCGATCCCCGCCTCGCGCATGCCATTCAGGAGGCTTTTGGCCGAATCGGGCGGTAGGGCGATCAATAAACCCCCGGCGGTCTGGGGATCAAATAGGACGTCGATCAGCCAGTTCGGACAACCGGGACCCACAGCGATCTGTTTTTCACGGAATTGACGGTTCCGGATCAGCCCTCCGGGAATCATCTCCTCTTCGACGAATCTCCTGATCTCCGGGAAGAAAGGCACGGAAGAGGCGTCGATCCGCATCCCGACTCCGCTCCCCTCGGCCATCTCCAGGGCATGGCCGAGAAAACCGAACCCGGTGACATCGGTGCAGGCATGGACATCCACCCTCTCCGCCATCAATTCTGCGGCCCGCTTGTTGAGGGTCGTCATGGCGGCGACGGAGCGGGCAACCAGGGCCGCGTCGGCAACGCCCGCCTTGAGAGCGGTGCTGACGATCCCCGTCCCAAGCGGTTTGGTCAAAATCAATCGATCCCCGGGCCTGGCGCCGTTGTTGAACAGGATACGCTCGGGATGGATGACGCCGGTCACGGAGAGGCCGTATTTCGGCTCGTTGTCCTCCACGCTGTGACCGCCGATCAGAAGGACGCCGGCCTCCCGCATCTGGTCCAGACCGCCCCGGAGGATCTCGCGGAGGATCTTGACATCCATTGTTCGGATAGGGAAGCAGACGATGTTCATGGCTGTGATCGGCCTGCCGCCCATGGCGTAGATATCGCTGAGGGCGTTGGTCACGGCGATCCGGCCGAAGGTATGGGGGTCGTCCACGATCGGGGTGAAGAAATCGACGGTCTGGATGATCGCCAGATCGTCGCGGAGTCGATACACACCCGCGTCTTCCGCGTGCTCCATCCCCACGATCAGGTTCGGATCGGTGATGAGCGGCAGATCCTTCAGCGCTTCGTGCAGGTCTCCCGGACCTATCTTGCAGGCTCACCCCGCCCCGTGGACGGTTTCGGTGAGACGCACATTGGGTTCCTTATCCATAGCCGACATTCTTCCTTTCCAGCGTAGATTCGCGCCGCAGGAGAGTTCCTGCTCGGCGCGGCCAACCTACCAGATCACGGCGGAGATTGCCAGGGCTAAAATCCGGGCGAATCGCCACCAGCGGATAGTCGTGCCTGGCTTGTATGACTCATGATTCGTCTTTGATGCGCTCGGGCGAAATGCGGTGTTTTTTAAGAAGGGTGCAGAAATTGGGCCGCTGCATGCCCACCCTCTGGGCCGCACGGGTGATGTTTCCATTCGACGCCCTGAGGGCTTTTATGAGAAAGGCCTTCTGGATATGTCCGAAGTTTTCGTCGAGAAGCTGCTTTTTCACGGCGTTGAGTTCTTTCAGGGTTTCGGGTATCGGGTGACTTCTCCATGATCGCTTTGTCTGGAGCTGCTCGAGCAGACGGAACTGGTCGAGCTTTGTATCGTCCGCCATGATGACCAGTCGCTCCACCACATTCTTCAGCTGCCGGACGTTGCCGGGCCAATCGTAGCTCATCAGACTCTCGAGCGCTTCATCGGAGAACCCTTCGATCCGTTTCCCCGTTTTCCGGCAAAAGTGCCTGAGGAAATGGTAGGCAAGCCGGGGGATGTCTTCCTTTCTCTCCCGAAGGGGGGGAGTGAAGATGGGAAACACATTCAACCGGTAAAAAAGGTCCTCGCGAAACTGCCCCTCTTCGACCATGGTCTTCAGATCCCTGTTTGTGGCTGCAATGATCCGGACATCGGTCTTCTGGATGCGGCTCGCCCCCACGGGCTTGTATTCACCCGTCTCCAGAACCCGCAGGAGCTTCCCCTGGATCTCGTGGCTCAGATTGGTCACATCATCCATAAAGAGGGTTCCACCATTGGCCATTTCGAAGATCCCCTCCTTATCCCGAACCGCGCCGGTAAAGGCCCCTCTGACGTGGCCGAAAAGTTCGCTTTCGAGAAGCGTGGGAGAAAGGGTGCTGCAATCGACAGCGATAAATTGACGACTCGCCCTCTGACTGTGGGCGTGAATGGCGCCTGCACAGAGCTCTTTACCCGTGCCGCTCTCTCCGAACAGAAGCACCGTGCTGTCGGTGGGAGCGACCTTCTCGATCTGCTCAAAGACGTACAGGATTTCGGGACTCTCTCCCACGATATTATTGAAGCTGAAGCGGCTGAAGAGCTCCTTCCGAAGATGGAGATTTTCATCCATGAGCGATTTTTTTTCAATCGCCCGCTGCACCGCCAGGATGAGCTCCTCATCGGTGAAAGGTTTGGCAAGGTAGTCGAAGGCGCCTAATTTCATGGCCTCCACGGCGTTCTGAATGGTGGAATACCCCGTCATGACGATGACAATGTTCGATGGCTTGGTTTCTCGAATGGTCCTGAGGATCGCCATGCCTTCCATATCGGGCAGCTTCATATCGAGGAGGATCAAATCGTAATCATCCTCGCGGATATGGGCGATGCCTTCCCTGCCCGTCATGCAGATCTGGACGATATGGTTTTCATCCATGAGCGCCAGGCGGCATCCTTTACAGACCGCCGGTTCGTCATCGATGATCAGAATCTTGACGGGGTTCATTTCGTTTTTCCGTTCCCTTGTGAAGGAAGCCCCGGAGGAATAGGCAGCTCTATCGTGAAACGGGACCCCTGTTTGGGTTGGCTGACGGCATACACGTGCCCACCGTGTTTGTGAACGATTCCATAGGTGACGGCCAGGCCGAGACCGGTTCCCTTTGCCTTCGTCGAGAAGAAGGGTTCAAAAATCTTGGACATGTTTTCCGGTGGAATCCCGCACCCCGTGTCGGCGACATCGAGGGCCACATTTTTTTTGTCCTGGGTGATATAGGTCCGAATCGTGACGGTTCCCTGTTCGTCGATCGCCTGTATGGCGTTGAGCAGCAGGTTGACAAAGATCTGCTCGATCTGGTTCTCGTCGATGAGGACCTCGGGCAATTGCGCCGAGAGGTCCGTCTCCACCCGAATACGATGGAGCATGAACTCGTTGTCCAGCAGATGTATGGCTCGCTTAATCACCTTGTTCGCATCGATCAGGGCAGCCTTGGGCTCGGTCGGCCGGGAGAATTCCAGGAGCCCCTGGATGATCGCCTTACAACGAAGGGTCTCTTGAATGATGATTTCAAGACCTTCTCTAAAGGGCCCCTCCGTCGGCGCCTTTTTCAGCATATTTGTGCTGAAGAGAAGGACACCGCCAAGCGGGTTATTGATTTCATGGGCGATACCGGCGGCCATCCGCCCCAGGGCCGACAGTTTTTCGGCCTGGAGGGCCAACTGATCGTAGCGAAATTGCTGCATTTCGATGAGTTGAGCCCGCTGGATGACGACCGCCCCCCGTTCCGCGACGAGGGCGAGATATTGCAGTTCCTCTTCGGCAAAGTCCCGCGGTTCGTCGAAATAGATTCGAAGAATCCCCCGGACGTCCTCCAGATAAACCATGGGAGCGTCAACGATCATCCGGATTCCCTCGGACCACGTCTCCTCGGGGTATTGAACGGAGGGATCGTTCAAGATGTCCCGGATGACAAGGACTCGGTTCTGCCGGCAGAGGTCCGTAATGATCTCCTCGCGGATTGCCGCATCCTTGGAAAGGTAGTGATGACTCAAGCCGCACGAGGCCCACAAACCCAGCCGAAGAGTCTCAGAACTTAAAATCCTGACGATGGCGCCCCTGGCATCGAGCATTTGGGCGGATTTTGTCACGAGGGTCTCCAGAACACCTTTGACATTGGTACTGGAACGGAGCGATGTGCTGAGATCCCGAAGTATAGAATAAAGCGTTTCGAAATTGATCTTACGATCCATCAGCACCTCCATGTATATTTCATTATACGGTTATAAATATATAATGCAATAGCTAAATCATAGCTTTGACCTTTGTTAAACAGATAAAATCCTATACGATTTAACATCCGGGGTTCCCCTTCCCGAATAAGGCTGTTTATATTAACCACTCAATCTTATTAGTTAAAAATCCCTATGCCCTGTGTGAAAAGTGTTGGCACCACTCTTGCTAAATGTAAGATAAACGCGAAGGAATGTATGGTCAACCCAAAGAAAGGAGGGAGAGACGATGAATGCAGTCCAGGAAGTCATAAGAAGCGAGCCGGCCTATCGGCCCCAGGTCCTTCTGATGGAAGACGAGATGAATTTAGCCAAAGGACTGGCGATGGTGATGCGTGAAGAAGGATACGACGTGGATCTGGCCGACACAGGCCAGGGAGCCCTGGATAAATTCGGGGTGAGCGAGTTTGATCTTCTAGTGGCCGATCTCCGGTTGCCCGACATGGACGGCATGGAGGTCGTTCAGCACGTGCGCAACAAGCGCCCCCGAACAAACGTGGTCATCATCACAGGGTATCCTTCTGTTTCTTCTGCCGTCCAGGCCGTCAAGATCGGGGTCTCGGACTATCTGCGCAAACCCTTTACCGAAGACGAATTCAAGACGGCGGTAAAGAGCGCGCTGAAAGAGAATGAATCCATAGAGGGGCTCATTGTCGAGACCCAGAAGGAACGGCTGATTCAGAAGGAGGAGGTCACACGGGTTCTGGAGAGGGCTTATCGGAATGACGACTTCTGGCGTGAGCTGATGGAAAACGGTTCCGAGGCCCTCAAGGAGTACCGGCTCTCGGGCAAGGCCAAGGCCGCCCTGCTTTCCGGAGATCTGGAGTGGATCCGTTCGAATGTTGGTGAACTCAACGAGGCGCAGCTGTCGTTCATTTACAAACGTCTGGAGCGCGAAGCCTGGTAATTGATCCTTATATTCCCGGACATAAGCGCTTGGAACTACCGACTCAGAAAGGAGGGGACATATGCGACTGGCGATCGGCCGGGAGCTGTCTGTCGATAAACCACCCGAACTGGATGCCCTTTTCCGCGAGATAGAGAAGGAATTCAAGGGAGAGGCCGACGAGTTGATTCCCCTGCTGCAGCGGGCTCAGAGGAAACTCGGGTTTTTGCCCGAGCAGGCCCTTCTCGAAATTTCCCGTTTTACGGGACTGTCGGCCGCGGGGGTCTTCGGAACAGCCACATTCTATACCCAGTTCCGGTTTCAGCCCGTGGGGAAATATATCATTCGGGTCTGTCGCGGAACCGCCTGCCATGTCAAGGGTTCGAATCGACTCCTGGATACGATCGAGGAGTATCTTCAGGTCCCTCCCGGAGCGATGACGCCGGACGGCCTCTTCACGATCGAGACCGTCGCCTGCTTTGGCTCCTGTGCGCTGGCGCCGATTATGGTCATAAACGATTCGGTCTATGGAAGCGTCACCCGATCCGGCGCATTGAAGCTCCTCGACGATATTCGCGCGAGAGAGGAAAGGTTCATCGGGCAAGCCGATAAGAGAGAGAGCGAGGTGGAGCATGGATTTCACGTCGTTGGCGGAACGGGCCAATAAAAACTGGGAGGCGCTCGAAAATCTCCAGCAGCCACTCATTCAGATCGGAATGGGAACATGCGGTAAGGCCGCGGGGGCGGACGAGGTTCTAGCGGCGGCCAAAGCGGCGCTCAAAGCGATGAAGATTCCGGGCCGCATCATGCAGGTGGGCTGTATCGGCACCTGCTATCTGGAGCCGATCATGGCGATCCGAAAACCGGGAGGACCCTTCGTCTATTACGGAAACCTTACAGCAAAAAAGACCCAGGAGATCCTCGCTTCCACCCTCAGAGATGGTGATCTGAAGCCCGAGTGGGCCGTCGCTTTCACCGGCGAGGGAGCTGCCGACGGCCTCCCGCGCTTCGAGGACCTCCCGATGATCAAGCCGCAGGTCCGGATTGCGCTTCGCAATTGCGGCATTATCGACCCGGAAAGCATCGAACACAGCATTGCCCGGGGCGGGTACAGCGGGCTGAAGCGGGCCTTGCGGATGAGTCCGGAAGAGGTGGTTCAGGAGATCAAAGACTCAGGCCTGCGGGGACGGGGAGGGGCGGGATTTCCAACCGGGACGAAGTGGGAGTTCGCAAGAAAGGCGCCCGGGCGGACCAAATATATCATCTGCAACGCCGACGAAGGCGACCCGGGGGCTTTTATGGACCGCTCGCTGCTCGAAGGGGACCCCCATTCGGTGCTGGAAGGGATGCTGATCGGGGCCTACGCCATCGGATGCGGCGAGGGTTACATCTATATCCGCGCGGAGTATCCGCTGGCCATAGAGCGGCTCGAGAAGGCCCTGGCGCAGATGAGGGAGTACGGTCTTTTAGGTCGGAACATCATGGGAGGCCGGTTCGATTTTGAAATTCAGATCAAGGAAGGGGCGGGGGCATTCGTCTGCGGCGAGGAGACGGCGCTGATGGCTTCGATTGCCGGCGGCAGGGGCATGCCGCGGTCGAGGCCTCCTTTTCCGGCGATCAAGGGCCTCTGGGGCAATCCGACCAACATCAATAACGTGGAGACGCTGGCCAATGTCTCTGCGATCCTTGCGCAAGGCGCCAAGTGGTTCGCCGGTTTCGGAACCGAGAAGAGCAGGGGAACGAAAACCTTTGCCCTGGCGGGAAAGGTGGAGCGCACGGGTCTCATCGAGGTTCCGATGGGAATCAGTCTGAAAGAGATCATCGATGAGATCGGCGGCGGCGTATCCAAGGGGAAAAAAGTCAAAGCGGTCCAGACGGGAGGGCCGTCCGGCGGGTGCATCCCCGCCGCCCTTTTTTGA
>Ga0194126_10009567_pt1 | contig 12900 bp, 13 predicted proteins | sample TA2KigC150mmetaG_FD_148641 | JGI IMG/M metagenome (GOLD analysis project Ga0194126, IMG submission 148641) | Freshwater microbial communities from Lake Tanganyika, Tanzania - TA2015035 Kigoma Deep Cast 150m | ecosystem: Environmental > Aquatic > Freshwater > Lake | place: Tanzania: Lake...
TGTCAAGTCTTTTTAGAGGCTTATGGATGCATGGGTTGGCACTACATTTCCGCCCTTCCCATCTATGCCACCTAACAATTTCAATGACTTATACCTATATCTGGGCTTACAACTGTCGAAAATGAGTCAGAGAGTTGATAAGTTTCTAACCGGAATAATGCGGAAGACTTAATCACCGCAGTCCAATAATGGTTCTGTGAATCTCTCTTTCCGGGTATAAAGGTGAATCAGCCCCACCTCACTCCCCTCTACGACCCCTACTCCCATCTGGTCTACGCCGCCCGGGCCGCCGACGTGCGGCACGTCATGGCGGACGACCGCTGGCTGCTCTCTGATCGCCGGTTCACCACCTTGGACTGGCCCGCCCTGGCCGCCTCGGTCCGGAACCAGTGCCGGGACCTGGCCGCCTTCTGCCGCCAACTCCGGCTGCGGGCCTGAACTGCAATGTTCAAGATTTGATCAGACAATTAAGGCATTTAACAACTGCTTATTCTCCCAAGAGCAAGCCGAAAATGCCCGGCAACCCTAAAGTCTCCTGCGTATCCATATAAACGCCTTCATTAGTTGGTGTACTGTCTATCATCCCCCCGTTAGGCGGATTTCCTATCCAGGCATCCACACACCTGCCGATAATCGCCTCCAACGGGAAGACCGAAAGCGGGATTTTCCATTCGACGACGCCAGTGGCGCCGTCATAACCCGAGGCCGCATAGTTTTGGTATTGCGCTATAATGACCGGGATGGGCAGTTGGGTAGTAGTTATTGTGAGATTTGGCCGGTAATGTATAGCCACGTGTTCCGGGTTAGTACTAGAATTTAACCGGACCCCCGTGTAATAGCTGAAACAAACATCGTTCGGGAGCAACCGCGCCTGGAAAAAGTAGGTGATGGTGTCATTGGTGACCGGCGGGCCATGAAGGGTCATGAGCACATAGAGGTAGGTCTGGTCCTTAGCCAGATAAACTTCTTTGACGTTGGTCCCAGGGTCTGGAATGTTGTTATTGCGCGGCAGAGAAAAAGCGGCGGAAATCCCACCCCAATCGCTTTTATCGCCGTCAATGGTGATGGTTCTATCGGTAATGAAATATTTACGTTGGTTAGTGCCCTCAAGATGAGAAGTGCCGGGAATCAGTAACCAATTACTGCCGTCCAGGCTATAATTTTCCCGATAAAATTTGCCATCCGATTTTTTGATATTCCTGAGGGTAATTTGATTAGTTGACAGTAATTGCATGAAGGAGTAGGTCATATTGACCTGAGCCGCGGTCGGGCCTGGAATAAGGAGCGGGATAAAGATACTTATAATCCAAAAGGAAAATGATTTTAATTCGGTACGTTTAGTGCCTAATTGATAAGTATTATTTAACATGTTCATCCTCCTTAAGGCGTGATAGGATCGGTTAATATGAACTGATATAATCTGAGATTATGCGGCAGGTTTGCCCGCCGCAGTACAAAAATGGTTTTGGGAAGCCAACCCACCGAGTTTAACCTCGACAAGTTTCCCCTTTTGTAAGCAAACTGTCTCGTGGAAGGCATGATAGCACAAATTTCAATGAATTTGTCAACCGACAAGCCGGGCATAGTAGTTTTTCCTATTCGAGTAGAGCGGGGGAATCTTACCCCCACGCCCTCACAAAGCATGACGTGAGCCTCAAGCCCAGAGCATCGATCGCTTGCCACTAGCACTACTAGTTAGTAATTCGAGATATTATCTCGATATGCAAAAATCATTTCATCAAGTCCTGGTCAAGGGAATTGAATCATTTATTCTTTGCTGACCGTGCCCAATAAATCTGCCAGCGCCGCCTCAATGGTGGGGAACCTGAAGGTGAAGCCCGCGTCCAGCAACCGTTTGGGCAACACCTGCTGCCCGGTGAGGAGGGTGTCGGCGAATTCCCCCAAAATTAGGCGCAGCATGAATTCCGGGGCCGGCATGAAGCTGGGGCGGTGCAAGACCCGGCCCAGGGCCCGGGCCAGTTCCCGGTGGCGCACCGGGGAGGGCGCGGTGAAGTTCACCGGGCCGGAAATGTGCGGATTTTCCTGGATGAACCGGAAGGCCCGGCCGAGGTCGGCCTGGTGGATCCAGGAAAACCACTGGAGCCCGGAGCCGATGGGACCCCCTAAAAACTTCTTGAACAGGGGCGTCATCTGAGACAGGGCCCCGCCGTCTCGGCCCAGAACAACTCCGAAGCGGGTGACCACCACCCGGACCCCCAGGTCCTGAGCCTTCAGGGCTTCGGCCTCCCAACTCCGGGTCAGTTCCCCCAGGAAGCCGGCGTCCGGCGGGGAGTCTTCGGTGAGTTCTTCATCCCCCCGGGGCCCGTAGTAGCCCACTGCGGAGGTGCTGCAGAAGAGCTGCCGCCGGTCCCCTGCGGCCAGGGCGGTCACCAGATTGCGGGTGGTGCGCTCCCGGCTCTCGATGATTTCCTTTTTCCGGGCCTCGCTCCAGCGGCTGAAAATCGAGGCCCCCGCCAGATTGATAATCCAGTCATGTTCCGGCACCGCCGCCATCCAGGGCCCCTCCTGGGTGGGGTCGCCCGTGAGAAAGCTGATGCCGGCCTGGGCCGGGGCCGGGGGTTGGGCCCTGCGGCTGAGGATAGTGATGGCGTGGCCCGCCTGAACCAGCTCCCGGGACAGATAGGCGCCCACAAAGCCCGTACCGCCGGTCATAAACACTTTCACGATAATCGCCCTCCCTTGTAAATACCGTTTCCGGTTTCCGGTTTTTGGTTTTCGGTTAATCAGCGGAAATGGCGGGCAGTGCCCGCCCTTATCTCATTAGGTCTCAGAATTGGAAGATAGCAGTTACCAGCATCAACAGCGTCAAGACGATCATAATCGCCACCGTGACCCAGGCGATAATGTTAAAGGTGCGAGTGTTGACATACTTCCCCATCAGGTCTTCATTGTTGATCAACAGTAGCATGAAAATGAGCACAAAGGGCAGCATAACGCCGTTGACCACCTGGGACCAGAACATCACTTTGATCAGCGGCATGTCGGGGATGAGGACAAAGCCGGCGCCGACCACGATCAAAATGGTGTAAAGCCAGTAAAATGCCGGCGCCTCCCCCCAGGACTTGTCGATGCCCGCCTCGATGCCGAACGCCTCGCAGATGAAATACGCGGTGGATAGGGGCAGAATGGAAGCCGAAAACAGTGAGGCATTCAAAAGGCCGATGGCAAAGAGGGTGGAGGCCCAGGCGCCGGCCAGGGGAGTTAAACCCAGGGCGGCCTCCTTGGCGGAATCGACTTTGATGCCGTGGGGGTGCAGCGTGGCGGCGCAGCAGATGACGATAAAGACGGCCACCAGGTTAACCATGATGCTGCCCACGATGACATCGTATTTCGTGTAGGCGTAGTCCTTCACCGTAATGCCTTTTTCCACCACCGCCGACTGGATGTAGAATTGCATCCAGGGGGCGATGGTGGTGCCGATGACGCCGACTAAAATCACCAGATAGGAACTGTCGAAAGAAAAGCTGGGCACTACCAGTGCGATGGCTACCTCCCCCCAGTCAGGGCGGGCCAGGTAACCGGAAATGATGTAGCTGAAATAAATCAGGCAGGCGGCCAAAAAGACTCGCTCCACCACTTTGTAAGACCAGCGAAGCACCAGCCACCAGATGAACAGGGCCGCCAGGGGCAACGACAGGTACTTGCTCACCCCGAACAGTTCCATGCTGGCCGCCACCCCGGCAAATTCACTCATGATGTTGCCCAGGTTTCCCAGGAGCAGGCCTACCATGGCGTAAAAGGTGATCCGGACGCCGAAGCGCTCCCGGATCAGGTCCGCCAGGCCCTTGCCGGTGACCGCGCCCATGCGGGTGCACATCTCCTGGATGACCACCAGGGCGACGATCATGGGGAGGAAGACCCACAGGATTTTATAACCGAGGGTGGCGCCGGCCACGGAATACGTGGTAATGCCGCCGGCATCATTGTCGACGTTGGAGGTGATGATGCCGGGCCCCATAATCGCCAGGAACAGGAAGAGTCGACGGAATAGTGGATTTTTCAATTGCCGCCTCACTTCATGGCGCGTTTTCTGACAAATAAACTGGCGAAGGTATCCAGGCTGCCCCGGTCGGGAACGAGCATCTCCAGGACATCATCCACCGTGATAATGCCCAGCATCTTGAGATTGTCGTCGACCACGGGAATGGCGAGCAGCTTGTATTTGTTGACGATCTCGGCGACTTCCCGGTCGGACTCGTGGGGAGAGACCGACAATATCCGGGTCTGCATAAGGTCCTCAAGTTTCGTGTCGGGCTCGGCGATGATGAGTTCCCGCAGGGACAGTGCCCCGATAAGGGTCTCGTCTTCCTGTAACACATAAAGATAATATATGGTCTCCGCTTTTGCCGCCAGGGTGCGCAATTGCCGGATGGCCTCAGCCGCGGTGATATCCGGAGACAAGGCGATGTACTCGGGGGTCATCAAGGACCCGGCGGTACCCTCCTCGTAAACCATCAACTCCCGCACTTCCTGGGCCTCTTCCGGTTCCATCAGGTTCAGGAGTTCGTCGGATTTCTCTTCCGGCAGTTCGGCCAGGAGGTCCGCGGCCTCATCGGGGGGCATCTCTTCCAACAGGTCGGAAGCCTGCTGGCTGTCCATATGTTCCAGGATTTCAATCTGGATGTCCAACTCCATTTCGGCGAAGGCCTCGGCCGCCACCTCCACGTCCAGATCTTCGATAAAGTCGGCCCTTTTCTTATAATCCAGGTCCTCGATGATCTCCGCCAGGTCAGCCGGGTGGAGTTGATCCAGGTGCTGTTTCTCCTGTCGCAGCCTCAGACTGCCGGTCTTGTCTTCCGGATGTTGGATGAATTCCCACCAGACCAGGTGATTTTCCAGGCGGCGAAAGAGAAATTCCACCCCCAACCGCCGGGCCAGACCCCGCCAGCCGATATCCACCGCGTTGAGGACGAGGTGTTGCTGGTCCCGGCTCTGAAGCCAGAACAGCTTGATGTCATTGACCCGAACGACCTTGGACCCCTTCAAGTCAATGATCTGCTTGTCCATGAGCCACTTGCCTATGTAGATTTCATCGGGTTGAAGCGGCGCCAGGGTTTCCTCTTTGAGTTCGTGCCGCAGGTCGATATGGGTGACGTGGATGTGGGCCAACTGTTCCACCGGGATATGTTTCTGTATGCCCCGGGCGTATTTGATCCCGGTTACCCTGGGGGTGTCGCCTTCCCAGCGAATGGCCAGGTCCCGCAATTTACCCACCAGGCGGCCCTGGTGGTCATAAATGGGTTTACCCTGGATTTGACTGAAAAAAAATTCTCCTAAAACCCGGAGCTTTTCCATGAGTTCCCCTCCTGGAAAGCGGCCAGGCACAATAAAAGGGCCTTGCCACTCTGGTGGAAGGCCCTGGACAGGACAGTTCGCAATCGACCTTCCTCACTCGTGGAGCTTCGGCACTGCATAACGTAGAGTCGATTTACTCAGCCACATTAAGTAAAACCTTAAGCCGGCAGTACCTGTTCGGCCCATTGGCGTCTCTCGACGTTTCTGGGCAGTGGCCTGTATTTATGCAGGAGCCTCACCTAACTGAGGTAACTTTACTGTATGCCAGGGGGAAAAATCTGTCAACCCGCGAATTCTCAGGCGCAGAAGCCGGGGGTTAAGCCGGTTAAGGTTGCGCCAACTTGCATAACAGCGGGTATGTCGTCATAATTATCCCCAACTCGGAACTGGTATCCAACAAGGTCGCCAACTGGACCCATTATGGGGCGGGCATTAACCGCATCACCTTGAAGGTGGGGGTCGCCCATGGTTCGAACGTCGATCAGGTGAGGCAACTGCTCATGGAAATCTGCCAGGCTAACCCCCGGGTGGTGACAGAACCGCCGCCCCAGGTCCATTTTACGGTCTAGGCGACAGCTCTTTGGACTTCACCATCTGGGTGCACGTGAGTATGCCCAGCGACCGGAGGCCCGCTACCCATGAGCTGAACAGCGCCATCTGGGAGGCCTTTAACGCGCACGGCATCGAAATCCCCTTCCCCCAGCGGGACCTCCACCTCAAGGAGTGGCCGGAAGCGCCGGCGAAGAAGGGAGAAGGTCAGGTGTGAAAGAAGCGTTCAGGGCAGTCGCGCCTGGGCCCTTGGTCCACCCGTAAAACATGAAAAGGTTGGTGGGGCGGGCCTCCGTGCCCGCCGCCTTTGGTGGCGCAGGCTTCCAGCCGGTTTGCCGCACCGGCGGGATGCCGGCGCCACCAAGAACTTTTCCAAGCAAGGGAGGGGGGGCACCTTCCGCAAGGCCCGGCGGAGGGTTAAAGGCGAGGGGCCGGAGGCCGGACCGACTTATTCGGCCGCGACATCTTTGGATTTGGCCTTATAAGACCTGACCTCGATGATCTTGGGCCGGGGGCGGCGGGGTGGGTCAGGAGATTTCTCCGCCTGCAGGTCTTCCGGCTTGGAGTCCTTGTGGCGCGATTTGGCGTTCTTCCCCGGAACAGGGGGGGCCGCCTTGACATCGCCCGGGGCGCCGGTTTTCATCTGGCTGGGCCCGGCATAGGTCCCCATGACGTTGTTGACAAAGAGCTGGGTTTCCTGGTAAGGCGGAATGGCGCCGCACCTGGCCACGCTTTCCGGACCGGCGTTGTAAGCGGCCACGGCCAGGGGCACATTGTGCTGAAACCGGTCCAGGCAGCGCCGCAGATATCCCACCCCCCCGGCGATGTTCTGCTCCGGGTCAAAGGGGTCCTTCACCCCCATGAGCGCGGCGGTGCCCGGCATGAGCTGCATCAATCCCTGGGCGCCCTTGGGAGACACGGCCGTGGCCTTGAAGCCCGATTCGTGGCGCATCACGGCCCGCACCAGGGTCGGGTCAACCCCGTAGATTTGAGCATACTTGCGGATCAAAGCCTCTAACTGGGGATCCTTGAGGCTTAAGTTTCCCCTAAAAGGAGTCTGGCCGGAGTACCCATAAACCTGGGGCCAGACCCGGGTCTTCTTGTTGAAAATATAGACCTGCACTTCCTGTCCCAGGAGTTCGTAAAGGGTATCTTCCGAGCCAGAATTTTTCTTGGCTGGCTGAGCTCCCGGGTTGTCAATGACCAGGCTGCCGTCCCGTGACAGGATCTTGGGGGCGGCCAGGGCCGAGCCCGCCAGGGCGGCCTGAGTCAACAACACGGCCAGGATAAACAAAACTCTCCGCATAACTTTGTTTTATTCAACATTTGAGCGGTTTTGTCAAGAACCAATTGGCCCGGCACTTGATTTTTCTCCTACCGACTTGAGCCTTATTGTCAAATCTAAGAACGTTTCCGGAATATTACCCCGCTGTCTCGGTCGGCCCCCCGGCGATTGCCAACGAACGGCCCCAGCGCCCTTAAGCGGCGCGGGCCTTATTCGGCAATTTTTTACGTAACCTCATGATAACAAGATGTTCCCGTTATCGGTAATGTTCCCCAATAAGCTAAAAAGCCTTGATAAAGATTTTCTGCCCAATTAAGAAAATATGCGGTAGCATTGCGCCTGGATTATGCGACGAATTAAGGGATATAATGACTAACTATTTGATATAATGGGAATTAAGTGAAATATTACAGGTTGTTAAAATGCACCCCGGAGGTGGTATGTGCATGCCGCCTCAGCTAATCCTCTGTCTCACCTTGACCAAGTGGTGCTGGCCTGGGGTTTTTAGGCGGCAAACCAGAAGGGGTGCAGGCTTATGGTTGGAGTGCTAAGCCGAAAATTTTATAATTGATTTGATTATTTCCAAAATATTTTGCTATTATGCTTCCCACGAGAAGGGTTTCCCGCGCAAGAGGGACGTTTTATAGGTTCTCATCGGGAAAAAAGCTTCCAAGTATCGCTTCAAGACATGCGCAACTAAAACTACCGCATAATCGTGGATAATATGGCACAATTGACTTGTCCTAATTGTAAATCAACCAAAATAGTAAGAAGTCACACTAGAACTTTGAAAGAAACTTGTCTTAAAAAGCTTGGTTGGAGGGCTTATCGATGCATGGAAAAGGAATGCCGTTGGAGAGGGTTGATTAAAATTAACAATAATGTGGACATCATTCTTAAGTTTATTGACAAATTTGGCACTGTTATCATTTATGTAATAGTAATTGTATTGCTAATTTTATTAGGTTCGTTAATATATGGTACTTTCAGCGGTTTAGTACCTACCATAGGATGGTTTATAAGTCCTTTCATGCCATCGCGTTAAAAGTTTTATTTAGCCAATTTTAAACGTTTTGAGATTGAAAACCTGACTTGATGGCCGGGTGTGGCCTGATGGTCGGGGTTTACATTCTCATCGGCTTTTATCTTAAAGCCATGTAGCGTGGCTATTGAGGTAACCTAGTTAATTTTGTTAGATCGCGACCATGGATGGTCCTGCATGCTTTTACCTCAATCGGACGTTAGCCAGGGAGAGTTAAACGCCGACCCCTGGGAGCCGCACCTGCCTGGCGCCAGCCCGGGGACTCGACCGGTGGCCCGGCCCCTGGCGCCGGTAACCCTGGCCCTGATGGCGGGGATGGCGGCCCCGGCCTGGGGTCTGCACCTGCCGGAGCCATGGCTGCTGGCGGTCGGGGTCGCGCTCTGGGCCGCCCTGGCGCTCCTCTGGTGGCAGCAGCGTCCGGCCCGGTTTCTGCCCTTGATCCTGTTCGGGCTCCTGGGGGTGGCCTTCTACCAACAGGCCTGGCAGCCGGATTTTCCTCCCGGGCACCTCGCCAAACTGCCCCAGCACCAGAACCTGACCATCTTCGGCCATCTTAACCGGCCCGGCAAGCTAGCGGGGGAACGGGTCCAGCTCTTCATGGCAGCCGCCGCCTGGCGGAGTCCCTGGGGCTGGCGGCCCGTAGCCGGTAACCTCCTGGTGCTGGCCCCGGCGCCGGAGCCCCCGCCGGTGGGCGCGCCCCTGGTGGTCAGAGGGCGCCTGGCCCCGCCCCACATGCTGCAAAACCCCGGGACGTTCAACCGCCCCCGATTCCTGGCGGCGGACGGACTTTTCCGGGAGGTGCGGCTTTCGGACCCGGAGCGCCTCATCTGGCTGGCTGAAACCCAAGACTATCCCTGGGGGGAGAGGCTCCGGGGGGGCATAAGGGAGTTGCTCAAGGGCCTGGATCCCGCCGGCCGGGCCATCTATCTGGCCATGCTGCTGGGGAACCAGGGCGAGGTCACCCAGGAGATGCGCCGGAATTTTGCCCGCACCGGCACCAGCCACCTGCTGGTCATCAACGGGATGCACCTGGGGGCGGTGGCCGCGGTCACCTACTTTCTCAGCTTCTGGCTCCTGCGGCGCTTTCCCCGGCTCCTGTTGCGGATCAACGCGGTCAAGATCGCCACCCTGCTGGCGGCCATCCCGGTGGTGTTCTATGCCTGGGTGGCCGGGGGGTCGCCCTCCACCCAGCGGGCCGAAGTCATGGTGCTGGCCTGCCTGCTGCTGGTCTTGCTGGGGCGACCCAAGGAGGTCTGGAGCGCCCTGGCCCTGGCGGCCCTGGTCATCCTGACGCTCAGCCCGCTGCGCCTCTTTTCTATTTCCTTCCAACTTTCCTTTGTGGCGGTGGCTTTTTTGATCTACCTGGTCCCCCGGCTGGCCGAATGGCTGAGATGGACGGGATCTGACCATCCCATCCCGGGCGCCGCCGCCGGCCTCTCCTTCCGAATCAAGGAGTGGTTTATCGTGTCGGTGGTGGCTTGCCTGGCTACCGCGCCCCTGGCGGCCGCCTATTTCCAGATTGTCTCCCTCCTGGGCATCCTGGTCAACCTGGTGGCCATTCCCCTGGTCCTGGTCCTGGCCCTGCCGTTGGGGGAGGCCGCGGTCATCTCCCAGGCCTTCTCCCTGACCCCGGTGGCCCAGGTCCTGATCTTTGTGGGCAAATTCCCCCTGTGGCTGGGTTATCAGGTAGTCCAGTGGGGGGCCCGGGTCCCAGGGGCGGCCATCATCACGCCCACCCCCACCTGGCTGATGATCGCCGCCTACTATGCCATCCCGATCCTGGTCTTTTATCCCCGGCGCTCGTACCTGACCTGGACCGGGGCGGGCCTGGCCGGTCTGGTGTTGTTGACCGCCGCGGCCCTGCCCCTGGCCACGGCCCCCAAGGCCATGGAAGTGACCTGCCTGGACGCCTACGGAGGGCTCGAGGGGGTGATCGTGAGCCCGGAGAACCGGCGTCTGGTCGTGTCCGCGGCGACGCCTCCCCGGTGGGGCCGCCCCGCCCCGGGTTGGGGGCCGCTGCCGGGATACTGCCACTGGCGGCGGTTTCGCAGCTTGGACCTGGCCATCGCCTTGAACCTGAATGAGGCCAACGCCGGGGAACTGCTCACCCTGGACCAGCAGTTCAACGTCGGGTCATACTGGTACGGCCGCCGGGACCGGGACGGGCCGGCTTACTGGGACCTGGCAAATTACCTGGGCGACCGGGGCGCGACCCCCCGGTCCCTGGCGCGGGACAGGCCCCCCACCGCCCTGGGCCGCGTGGACTTAAAGTACGTGAAGCTGGCCCCGGAGGCGGGGCTGGCCCTGGAAGTCGCCTATCAAGGCCAGAGGGTTCTGCTGATTCCACCGGTGGGGGGGTTGGGGGCTGACGCCCTGCCGGCTGCGGCCGGGCCGCTTGCGGCCCTGGTCATCCCTGCGGAACTGGCCGGCCCCCAGGACCGCAAATCCATCCTGGACCGTCTGAACCCCCGGCGGGTAGTGGTCTATGGCGATCCAGTGCGGTCGGGGGCCGCCCGGTCCCCCTGGCCGGTTCCCTGCCAGTTCACCCGGGAGGGAGCGGTGAGCCTCTACCTGGCCGCCTCCGAGGTAACTGCCCGGCAGCGGCGGCCGTAAGTGAGAGTGAATGCTCCTCACCCGGATTATTTTCAGGGCGTCGCGCGCCGTGCTCTTTTACCCTTGAGGCGCTTGTAAAATTAACCTTTGCCCAGAATTGTCATTCTGAGCGAAGCGAATAATCTCGTATTTCTAATTGGTTGAGATAATTCACTTCGTTCAGGATGACAAGCAAGACCCTTTTGCCAGAGCCTCAATTCTTAGAAAATTGATCAATAATCCGGGCTAAGGAATTCTCAGAATCTGTGAGGGTGTGGTTACGTAATTCCGGTTGGCAAGGGGGGTGACGGAATTCCCTGAGGGGGCGAGGTGATCTCGCCCCAACCTCGCTATCGTGGCGGGGCTTCCCGCCCTCAAAGGCTGTTTAGCTCTTACGACTTACGAGAAGTCCTGGAGATGAATTGGCTCATCTGCTGCTTCACTTCGGTGGCGTTGCACTTGGGGCAGGCGACCTGGCCCGCTTCGTAATCCTTGAAGCTCATGATGCGCACAAACTGTTCCCCGCATTTGACGCAGACGTATTCATAGGTGGGCATGGCACTCCTCCTGATGACCAGGATAATAATTCTGTAACAATAATAAGAGGTTTACCGCTCTATTGCAAGGGTTGTCCGCAGGTGCAAGAAAAAATATCCGCGGCCCGGCCATTAATTTCTGATATATAAAAAGCATGACCTTCCCGGTGGTGTTCCGTTCCCGTATTCTGGAAAACTACGTGGCGCGGGAGTTTCTCAAGCTCACGGGCCTGAGCCTGGTGACCTTTGTCTCCCTGTTCATCATTGTGGATTTCTTCGAAAAGATTGACCGCCTGGTCCGGGCCCAGTTGGGAGCAGGAGCGCTCTTGGAATATCTCCTCTTCAAGCTCCCCTTCGCCGTCGGCCAGGTGCTCCCCGCCGCGGTCTTGCTGGGCGTCATGCTGACCTTCGGCCTCATGTCCCGATCCCATGAAACCATGGCCATCAGAACCTCGGGCCTGAACATCCTGTCCCTCATCCGGCCGACCATCATCTATTCCGGGGTGGTGGTCCTCCTCCTCCTGGCCCTGAACCTCTACCTGATCCCCTGGAGCCAGGGCCGCCTCGACCTGTTCTGGCAGACCCAGGTGGATAAGAAGCCGCCCCGCAACCTGCACAACCTGGAACACTTCTGGTACAAGGGCGACCAGGCCATCTATAATATTGTCATGTTCCGCAAGGATATCCAGACCCTGGAAGGAGTAAAAATTTACCTCTTCGATCGCCAGTTTCACCTGGTGCAGATCATTGCCGCGGCCCGGGCCCAATGGCAGGAGGACCACTGGCGGTTTTCTGAGGGTTATGTCCAGTTCTTCGATCCCGCCACCGGGGCGGTTACCGGGGAAAAGTTCCAGCAGCGGGACCTGGTGCTCACGGAACACCCCAAGGACTTCGCCGACCTGGAAAAGAAAGTCACGGAAATGGATGTGAATGAACTCTATCGCTATACGGCACGCCTGGAGCGGGACGGCTATAAATCCACCCCCTACCGGGTGGACCTCTACAGCCGTTTTTCCCTGGCGCTGACGCCCCTGATCCTGGTAATTCTGGGGCTGGGGCTGGCCTTGCGCCATGAACAGATTCACCTCACCTCCATGGTGGCGGTGGGCCTGGGGCTCATGTTCCTCTACTGGCTGTTTTTTGGATTTTGCGCCTCTTTCGGCCAGGCCGGCAGCATTCCGGTGCTGCTGGCCGTCAGTGCCCCCCACCTGGCCTTCGGCGCGGTGGCCGTCAGGCTGCTGCGCCAGGTGACCAGATGACCTGCCCCGTCCCGGCGGAACTCCCCCTTTTTTCCTTTATACTCAAGTTCTACCGTCAAATTTGTTAAAATACGTAATATCAGATAGTTGTATGGGCGAATTTATCCTTTGGCACCACATTTTCTGGTATTGGCCGAACCGCGGGCGGGATGGCGACCCCGGAGCGCAGGCTGAAGCCGCCATAAAACCGTAGCTCAAGTCGTCAAATGATATTTTTTCAGTTTGTACTGGAGCAGGCTTTTGGTGATGCCCAGGAGTTCCGCGGCCCGGACCTGGACCTGGCCGCTTTTTTCCAGGGCCCGGCGGATCATCTGCTCCTCA
>Ga0194126_10009571_pt1 | contig 12898 bp, 10 predicted proteins | sample TA2KigC150mmetaG_FD_148641 | JGI IMG/M metagenome (GOLD analysis project Ga0194126, IMG submission 148641) | Freshwater microbial communities from Lake Tanganyika, Tanzania - TA2015035 Kigoma Deep Cast 150m | ecosystem: Environmental > Aquatic > Freshwater > Lake | place: Tanzania: Lake...
GTCGTAGGGCGGGCTCCGCCCGCCATTACCTGGCCCCGAGGGCCGGCTTGAGCGATTTTCATGTTGAGTTGAGAGCGCCGCTCATGAGCAGTTACCTTGAAAATCACTATCATAGGGCGGCCCGCGGCCGCCGACCTCGTTCCGTCGGGGCGGGTTTGAAACCCGCCCCGACGGCGGGGTTTTCATCTTCGGGGGTGGCCCCGTCGGGGCCATGAGCATTTCAAAACAATATCCTAGAAGCAGTAGTGTATCTTAATTTTTCTGCATGGGAATGTCAGCCGCCGACATCCACTGCGAACAGGAACATTTCCGGAGGTGGCGAAGGCTTTGGGGGATTCGGCCGCCGCCGCGGGTCGCCGTGCTCCGGGAGCATGGTTTGGGCCGGGCGGGTGAGTTCCGGGAGTCCCCAGCCCGCTTTGCTTGCGAAATTGCGCCGGACCAGGAGCAGGCAAGCGATCAGGGCGGTCCGGATGCGGATCAGCACCGCGGTCGATGAAGCGCTGTAAAATGCTCTGAGTTTCAGATGTTGCTTGACTTACTGAAAATATTCATGGTCCTGCTTCGAAAAGTTTTTTGTAGGGTGCGCACTGCGCACCGTAAGGATGCTTAACTTTTCATAATTTATGGCTGAGCCCAAGGCTCATGAGGAACTGCTATGAAAAGTTCCTTATCCCCCTCTCCCCCGGCGGGGGAGAGGGCTGGGGTGAGGGGGAAAACTTTTCATGCTTTGCGAGTGAGCCGAAGGCTCATGAGTAACTGCTATGAAAAGTTCCTTATCCCCCCTCTCCCCCGGCGGGGGAGAGGGCTGGGGTGAGGGGGAAAACTTTTCATGCTTTGTGAGTGGGCCTCAGGCCCATGAGTAACTGTCTTGAAAAGTCCTTCCGTAGGGTGCGCACCGCGCACCATTGCCAGGTGCTTGAGGCGGGCAGGGACGCCCGCCCCACCGGCCTTTTCCTGAGTTACGGGAGGGCCGGAGGCCCGTGCGCTCCTGCTGCGGGAGAGAACGTTGGTTCAGCCGGAGGACGTCGATTTTATTCAAAGAACCTCTTTAAATCGGACCAGGCGAACGGCGGGATGCGCTTCGCTTTCCCGCCCTACGGCCCTACGGCCCTGTAGGGTGCGCACCGCGCACCATGGCTCGGACCTGACGGCGGGCAGGGCGGCCCGCCACACTGGCCTTTTCATGCGTTACAGGTGGGCCGGCGGCCCAGGCGCGACAGCTGCTCTGGTGCGCCAGGGGAAGGGCCGATTATAATTGCATTTTGCCATGGTCCTCAGAAAAGGGAAAGGCCCTTTTCAGGGCCTTAAATTTTTCTCGCCCCGGTGATATTTGGGGGCGGGTCTGGGGCGGGTCGGTCAAGCTTTTGCAGACAGCTAACTAATTGATATTACTATTAATGAACTGGTGCCGAAGGCGGGATTTGAACCCGCACGGGTCTCCCCACCACCCCCTCAAGATGGCGTGTCTACCAGGTTCCACCACTTCGGCAGGCGTGCGTTCATTTGGTTTCGGGCTTGGGGGTTTCACTCCCGGGGGCCGGGGCCGCGGGTTTGGCCGGGACGGCCGGGGCTTCCTTGGGGGCCGTCGGCTTGCCCGCCCCACGCATGATTGAGGTATCCCTGGACTTGACCACAAAGGTGAGTCCCAAGGAAGTCAGCATGAAGATGATGGCGGCCGCAGCGGTGAGCTTGGCCAGGAACGGGGCGGCGCCGGTGCTGCCGAAGACCGTCTGGCTGGAGCCCCCGAAAGCCGCGCCGATGCCCGCCCCCTTGCCGTGCTGCAGCAACACGATGCCGATGAGGGCCAGGCAGACGATGATGTGAACGATTACCAGTAACGTGGCCATAAGTTTTGCCGATCCCCAGGAACGAGTACGGCGGCCGCCTCCAGGCGCTTGCCGCCTCTAAACATGAATATAAAAAACTTTTTCCGGGAATGCAAGCCTCTTGCCGGCTCGCCCGACTTTTCCGGGCCTTTCAGGCCCGACTGACCCAGCCGGGATCGGCGGCCGCGGGCCGCCCTAGGAGCTGTGCCCGGACACCCGGGGGCGGGTGTCCTGCATAAATGCCCCAAGTGCCGTAGCGGGCGTCCCAGTGCTGTCCGGCACGATTTTTGCTCACAAGGCATCTCTGACCAGGATATTGCCTTCCAGCTTTGATGTTTCGGCCTGGAGAGAAAAGGAGGCGCATGTCAAAAAGGCCTCCGGACATGTAACAGCCTTCGTCTCAGGCTCCCTCCCCCTTGATGCTGAGCATTACCCACAAATCTTTACGTTCTAGTAGCCGCAGCCTTCAGGCTGCGCTAAAGGCTCGCTTGTGCCAAAGGTCTTCCATCTTCGGGGGTGGCCCTGCTGCGGGCCATGAGCGTTTAGCCCGCCCTCAGTGATCGTCGGCGCCGACTACGCAGATTAATGCTACTGCGTTCAGTAGTCCAAAAGTCCTTTCATTTTCCCCCCTTTGCTAAAGGGGGGTCAGGGGAAATTTGTCAGTATTTGTTAAGGGTTAATCAATAATTCCACGTAGTAGGATTAAAGTCTGCGGCTACCAAGGACCCAAAACCGGTTAACGTCAGAAACCCGGGCGTCATAGATTCGCCAATATTACTGACGCTATGTCTAATTTTCCATGCCGATGCGAGAGATAGGAGCGATAATTTCTTATTTGAATCTCATGAAGCAAAAAGATCCGGGATCTGATGTCGTATCCTCGGAGGGGGAGCACCGCGGGCCAGCGCATCCCGGAAAGCCAGACGATGGTTCGCAATCTCGCGCTGGCCGGGGCATTACTGATAGAAAAGGAATACCAAGGGAGGCTCTTGCAAAATTCTCCCTTTGTCTTGGGAAAGGGCCGGCAGTTTTGAAAACGCTCTGCATGATTCCGACCTTTTTAATGGTGCGCGGTGCGCACCCTACATGGCGGCCGGAACATCGGAGTATCTGTAGGGTGCGCACCGCGCACCAGGATATTCCGGAAACCATAACGCTGCGGCGGAAGTTTTGCAAGAAGCTCAAGGATTATTGGAGATGGTGCGCTCGGGTCTTGCCCAGACACTGTTCACTTTAGCCACAACTCTGGTTTCATGTGGAGCAGGCGCCCCCGCCTGCTCTGTTAAATGAACAGTCGGGGGCGGCTGTTCTACAACCTATTCTGCTTAAGGGATGCTCCCTGTCAAGATGGATAGCCTTAAGCGAACAGCATTGGGTCTTGTCCTGGTTCTTCACAGTTCTTTTCTGGAAGGGGGGAGGTTGCAACCAGCCGCGAATCGTGCCGGAAACGTAAACGAAATAGGTAACGCCAAGACATTGCTTCAATTTCCCTGAGGGGCTGCAATATTGCCGGCCCACCCCCGCGGATTCCGGTGGTCGTGGGAGGATAAAGAAGGACGGTGAGACCCGCTTCTTTTGGTCAGCAGGAGGATGATGGGGGCAAGGATAATTTTAGTCAGTAGCTTCAAGGTGTTATATTTCCTGATCTGTGCTGCGAGGTAGGGACTGGAGCGATAATAGGCCCGGACGAATTGCCGACCGAGGGAAGTGCGGGAAAGACAGGAGTCCCGGAAGTTTTGCAGCAGAACAACCTCCTGGGCCAGGGGGGAGCCGTAAGCGGCGGTGGCGATAAAGCAGAACCGCTTTTTCGCGGCTTTATCAGGGGCATCGGTTTTGCCCGGTTCCGGGGGAGTTTCGGCGGAGGCAGGCAGCGCTGGTTTTATCGGCGTTACTTCGGGAATCTGGGAGAGAGCTTCATCAAAGGGGAGAGAGCCAGGGGCCTGGCCATTTGTTGTACAGGGAATATGATCGCCACCGGTTGGCGCATCATCGTCAGGTGAAACTTCAGGGGGAAGTGGAGACGACAAGTCTTTTGCCGCCGATAGCGTTGGTGTTTGAGACCGGGGCTCGGGGGTTTCGATGATGCTAAGGTAATGGCTGTAATAACGTTGACTTAACTCCTTCTTTACCAATTCCTTTTCATCGGGATCGGCCAGATGAGTTAAGATGACTTCCAGTTGCTCCGTGGAATATTTGGAGTATTTTGAGTCGATGGTGGTCACTTCCTTTAAATAATCATTCCAGGAATATTTCTTCCGCTTCGGCGAACGGAATGGAGAAACCAGCAGTTTCCGGGAAGAAATGGTGGATCCAGGATATTATCGGGAAGCTGTCATCCGATTTGGCTGGTTCCCTGGTCTTGAGATAACCCTAGAAGAATTTGCGCCCTGTGTGGGGGCAAAGAAATTAATTCTATTTCATCCAAGGGCAGCGTGACAATTTCCACGGTTTCCAGATTTTTCTTTACGGCCTCGGCCACCATTACAATACCGAATATCTTCATTATTTCAAAGAAGTCCAGTTGATTCTGAGCGTTGTTGCGTATTAAGTTTAGCGTTGGGAGCTTCTTCTTGAGGGAGCCGACGTTGTCTTGAACCTTTTCGATTCCGGCAACATAATTATTCCATTCATCCTTAAAATAAATTAAGGATTGTTCTCTATCATTAAGGTTTGCCAATACGTGCTCTTTTACTTTGCTGTCCTCGTTGCCGATAGATTCGGCATCTTTTATTAATTTACGCAGATTTTCCATGGTCTCATCAATTTTCTGAAGTTCTTTTTGAGATATATTTAGGATATCGTCAATGCCGTCCAATCTAAATTTTTCCAAAAAGTTTATCATATATGTAGACAGCTCATAGATAAGCAGTATATTTCCCAGAACCAGCATTTTCATTTTAGAAAAATCTACATTCTTGTCACATTCATTAAATTCGCTCATGATATGTTTATTACAGCGCACATATGTCTCAACAGTGAATTTGAGCTTCTGTATTGATTTATTAATGTTTCTGACTGAACTTACCAATGAATTTACTCTTAATCTGTCGTAAGCGTTCAAATCATAGATTTTCGTATAATCATCATAAGAAACAGCCCGATGTTTTTCAATTCTTTCAGCTACTTCGTTAATTAACAGATCGAGCTTTCGCTTCAATTCTTCTAAGGCCGCAGTTTCTTCAATGGATAATTTGGGATTATCGATGAGTTTCGGACTCATAATGTCTCTGTTACTGAAGGCATATTTTTCCTGAATATCTCTGACCTTCTTGGTGTAATGCTGCAAATAAGTCATCACCGCCTGATAACCGGCATTTTTTTCGAGCTCGATCAACTCGCCGCCCATGATCAATCTCCTTCTGTTATTATCTGTAACGGGAATTCCGCCTCAATAAGGCCGACACCCCGCTTATCTTCCTGAACCGGGGCTTCAACCGCAATGATGCGGGCAGCCTGCCCTCTGCCGATCCCTCAATGCTTCCCGGCGATGCATCCAGGCCTTGCTCCGGCCCGGGGTTCCTTCTTGTAAGGATACCATAAACTCCCAGGCAATTGTCAACCTCGCACCGGGAAGCAAAAAATTAACGGATAATTTTACCCTATCGGATCCTTTGAATCAAAATCCTCCGGGCGCAGGGCTGAACCGGGTCGGCGGGGGCCCCCCCTATCGTTGCGCCCCGAGAAGGGCGGGGAGGAGAAAAACTCACCTCTGGGTGGCGGAAGTCTTTCCGACTCCTGTCCAAGGCGACAATGACACCAGAGGCCCAACGGCTTGAAGGGAAAACTGATTTTGAAAAAGAGACGCTGGTTCACGCCTGCGCGAGCCTTCTGGAGATAATTTGCACCTCCTCTTGATTTTACTCATTGAGGAATTATTCATTACCAATAGATACTATTATAGAAGTAGAGGTGGATGATGCCACAAATCGATAAGGTTCCCGGTGGCTTAGCCGTAGACGGCCTGGAGTTCCGGCGGGGTAAATGCGGCTGCGGCGGTATGGGCGGCGATTGTTGCTTCACGTTTTCCCGCGTCAAGCGGGAGGGTAACACCCTGATCTATGAAGGCAAGGCCACCGCCCCCGCCACGCACGATAATTTTGAGTGGGGCTACCGGGTGCGCAAAGGCGAGATGGTGGTCCAGGTGCACATGGAAGACACCCGCGACCCCCACGACTTTTTCGCCGGCTCCTATCCCCCGCCCCTGGCAGCCTTCGTCGAACGGGGCTGGGAAGTGGAGGAGTCCTACCAGCGTTCCCTGAGCGAGTAAGCCACCGGCGGCGCTTCGGGGTTTTTCTGGAGTGCCGTGGTCAGCAAGCCATATCATCAAACAAGGAGGTTTTACCTATGTGTTCCTGTTCCTGCAGCGCCAAACATGACCCCAAACCCCAGGCCGAAGAGCCCAAGACCTATGTCTGCATCCAATGCAACACCTTCAAGACCGCCCCCGCGGACGCCCCTCGGCCTGACTGCTGCAATAAACCCATGCAGGAGATGGATTAAACCCGATGCTGTTCACTTAAGGCTTTCCATCTTGACAGGCAATATCCCTTAAGCAGGAGAGAATGTAGAACAGCCGCGCCCGGCTGTTCTTTTTAAAAGAGCAGGCGGGGCGCCTGCTCCACATAAAACCAGGGTTGTGGCTAAAGTGAACATTATTGGGATTAAACCCAACGGGGTGGCAAAGTCCAAGCCGAGGGCGGGGCGTCGGCCCGGCTGAGGCGGTGATGGGGAGGAACGGGCGACATCGGCCCGCTCCTCCTTTTTTTCCGCTCCTGTCTTCTTTTGAAGAGGTCTTGCAGTGGAGCTTCTTGCAAAACTTCCGCTGCAACGTCAGGGTTTCTGAAATACCTAAACCCCAATCCCCCTTGCCTCATTCCCGGCAGAGCCGCTGCAGGCGGGTGAGGCGCTCCCAGGAGAACTCCGGCCAGCAGGGCATGAGGGAGTTGTTGTGGAACAGGGGGTCGGCGGCCAGGTCATAGCGGGAGGCGGCCGCAGCCCGGGGCCACAGGGCCGTGCCCGGCAGGGGGGAGTAGTACGCCAGGAGGGGCCGGCCCCCCAGCTCCCGGACCCGCCGGATGGAGGTCGTCACCTCTGCCTCCTCCTGGCCGGGGAGGCCCACCAGGAGATAGACGCCCACTTCCCCGCGGCGGAAGCCGGCTTCGTGGAGATTTGCCAGGGCCTCCTCCAGTTCGCCTCGAGCCAGTTTGCGGTCGGGTCGGTCGTCTCCCACCGCCGTGGTTTCCACCGCCAGCCGCACCGTGGCGAAGTTGGCGGCCTTAAGCAGGCCTGCCGCCTGCCGGGTCAGGCCACGGGCGTGCAGAGCGTTGGGGGTGTGGAAGCGAAAGACCGCGCCCCGGCGGGCCAGCTCTTCCAGGATTACGAAGAGGTGCGAATCTGCCCCAACCAGCAGGGCGTCGTCGTAGAAAGCCACCTCCTCCAGGTCCAACCGTCTCTGCCAGAAGAGCAGCTCTTCCACCACGGGCGGGGGAGAGCGGCGCCGGTAGCGGGGTTGGAGCAGGGGCGAGGCGCAGTAGTCGCAGGCAAAGGGGCAGCCCCGGGAGGTGAGCAGCGGCAGGAAGGAGAGGCGGGGCAGGAGGTCCAGGGCCGGGTAGGGGAGGACGTCCAGGTCCTCGGGGTCGGGCGGGGCGGCGCTCACGCCGGTGATGTCCGCCAGGGCCGCGAGCAGGGGCGCTTCCCCCGGACCGCTGATGACCAGGTCGGCGCCGCTGGCGCGCCGGGCGTGGTCCGGGCACAGGGTGGCATAAACGCCTCCCAGGATGACGGGGGCGGCGGGGAAGCGCTCCCGGACCAGGCAAATGGCCTCCGCCACCCCGGGGTGCCAGTAGGTCATGAGGGAGGTGACCAGGACCGCGTCGGGCGGGGCGAGGCGGGAGAGCTGCGCCCGGAAAGGGGCCGGGGAGACGCCGTAGCGGCCATAGCGCCGGGGGAGGTCTCCCAGGCCGGGCGGCGTGGGCAGGATTTCCTTGGCATAGCGGCCCGTGCCGTAAGGCCCCGGGCGGGCCCGCGGGCCGTCCAGGCAATCCAGCAGATGCACCGCAAAGCCCCGGTCCCGCAGGAGCCCGGCCAGGCTCAGGAGTCCCAGGGGCGCGGCGAAAAAGTCATAGGCCGCAAAATCATGGATCCAGGGATTGATGAGCAGCAGGGACGGGCCGTCGGGACGCATCTTTGGTTTTGAGAGAGATTGTGAAGAAGGGGAGTCAAGGACCCCTTCCTAGCCAATCATGATTTTCCTTGCAACCAGGCCTGCAGGGTGTGCAGGACCCGGCGGGTTTCGGGCGTGAGGGGTTCCAGTGAGATTTCCAGGACAGAGCGACTGGCCGGGGTCGTCTTGAACGGCCGGGCGACACCCAGGCCGAGCACCCAGACCACGGCGCCGCCGCTCTCCAGCAAGGGGAGGTGGCCCCGGAGCCAGCGGGGCACCTTCAGGTCCGTGAAGACGTCCTGGAGCTTGCCGGCGCCCGGCGCGCCCTCCCGCCGGAAGCGGTCGCCGGCCCGGTAGTGGCGGGCCAGCAGGGGCAAGGTAAGGGCGTCCCGGTCCAGGACGGCCACTCCTGGTTCTTTTGGAGAAATGCGGCGGCCCGCCTCCACTGTCCGCCAGGAAAGGCGCCAGCCGGGGGGCAGGGTCAACTCACCGGCGTCGGCGGGTTCCAGGGGGACGGCCAGGGAAGGCGGAGGGGGGAGCGGCGTCCAGAAGTGGAGCCGGTCTCCCGCCCGCCCGGCCCGTCCCCGGCCCACGGGCATCTCCCCGCCGCGGCGGCGTCCCCGGGCCAGGGCCAGGAGCCCGGTCACCTGGGCCCAGGTAAGACCCTGATCTTCCGTGAATCTTTCCGCCGCCCCCTTGAGGATCCTGGTTTGCAGGGCCGGGGGGAGAGAGAACAGGGCGGGCAGATGGAGGGTGAAAAAATCCTGCGTCACCTCCCGCACCACGCCGGTCAGGGCCCGTTCCGTCTCCCGGGCCAGCAGGCGTTCGTCCTCCTGGAGCAGGTCCATGAGCCGCCACACCGCCGCGGGCAGCCGGGGGTGGTAGGCGGCGGTGAGCTGGGGCAGCAGTTCCAGGCGGACGCGGTTCCGCAGATAGCGCCGGTCCAGGTTGCTGGCGTCCCGGCGATACGGCAGTCCCTCCCGCTCCAGCCAGGCCAGCAATACCGCCTTGCCCACGCCCAGGCACGGCCGGATGAGGCCGTCGGCGGTGCGGGGCCACATGCCTTTGAGGCCCTGGGGACCGGCGCCCCGGAGGAGCCTGAGGAAAAAGAGCTCCACCTGATCGTCGGCGGTGTGGCCCAGGGCCAGTTTGGCGTAGCCGTGGGCTCGGCAGGTCTCCCCGAAGAACTGAAAGCGCAGGCGCCGGGCGGCCATCTGCGGGGAGATGCGGCGGTGGGCGGCTTCGGCCCGGACGTCGCCGCGGCCCGGGTGGAAGGGCAGGTGCAGCCGCCGGGCCAGGTCCTCCACAAAGGCGGCGTCGTCCCGGGAGTCCTGCCCGCGGAGGCCATGGTCGAAGTGGGCCACTCCCAGGCGGAGGTCCAGGCGGTCCCGGAGACGGCAGAGGAGGTGGAGCAGGGCGGTGGAGTCAGGGCCGCCGGACACCGCCACCAGGACCCGGTCACCAGGCGCCAGGAGGCCGGCGGCGCGACTGCAGGCCTCCACAAAGTCCGGCAGGGTCTCTGCCAGGCCGGGGTCGTAGAGAGGCCGGGGCAGGGTCAAGGGTCGGGGCACAATCGGGAGATTTCCTGGAGAATGGCGTCCTTGGAGAAAGGCTTGGCCAGGAAGGCGTCCACGCTGCCGGTCCAGGCGGGGCTCACCGCGGCGGCGGGCAGTTCGGCCGACACCAGCAGCACCCGGCAGTCGGGCTGGGCCTCCTTCAGCCGGCGGGCCACCACCAGGCCGCTGGCGCCGGGGAGGTGGTAGTCCACCACGGCGACGCAGAAGCTCCGGCCGGACAGGGCGACCCCCGGATCACCGCCGCCGTCGGAAGTCTCCACCCGGTAGCCGGCCCGGGTGAGTATCTCCGCCAGGGCTTCCCGGGTGATGGCGTCATCGTCGACAATGAGGACCCAGGTCTTCATACGCAGTCTTCAGCGGGCACCGGCGGAGGCGGAGGATGGACGCCTTTCTCCGGAAGGCTCGGCGGCCGCCGCGGGGATGGTGAAAGAAAACCGGCAGCCCCGGCCGGGGACGCTCTCGGCCCGGAGGACGCCGTCGTTGGCTTCGGCCAGGGTCTTGCAGATGTGGAGACCCAGCCCGGCTCCGCCCGCCCGGGGTCGGGCCGGCCGTTCCGGGGCGAAGAGGTGCTCATGGACGTCCGGGGGGAGGCCCGGGCCGGTGTCCGCCACCACCAGTTCCACCGCCGGAGGGTGGGCCTCCGGCGCCGGGCGTCCCTCCACCCGCACCTCCCCGCCGGCGGGAGTGGCGGCCAGGGCATTGGTGAGGAGATTGGCCAAAATGCGCTCCAGGGAGGGCTCATCCACCCAGAGGAGGGGGAGCCCGTCCAGAGGGGCCGCGGTCAGGGTCACGCCCCGGTGGCGGGCCAGGGGGCTGAAGCGCTGGATCACCCGCTGCACCGCAAAGGAAGCGGGCACCGCCTCGGGACGGAGGGAGAGCTGGCCCGACTCATGCCGGCTCAGGTCCAGGACGTTTTGCAGGTGCAGGAGAAGGCCCTCGCTCTGCCGGATGATGCCCTTGAGCTTGCAGTGGATGTCCGGCGGCAGGGTTTCGTCCTCCAGGGATTCGATGGTGAGGCGCACGCCGGTCAGAGGGGCCTTGATGTCGTGCACGATCATGGCCAGGAAGTCGGCGTTGGCGGCGATGCGGTCCCGCTCGGCCTGCAGCAGGCGGGTCTTGTCCCGCAGGGCCCGGGTCATGGTGTTGAAGGAGTCGGCCAGCTCCCCCAGCTCATCCCGGCTGGTCACCGGGATGTCCCCGGCCAGCTCCTCCCGGGCGGCCTGGCGGGTGCCGTCGGCCAGGTGGGCGATCTGGCGGCGCATGCCCAGGGAGAGCCAGATGCTGAGGAGGGCCCCCACCAGGGCGCTGCCCAGACCCACGCCCACGATCACCATTTTGAGGGTGCTCAGGGTGGAGTCCAACTCCCGCCGGCTGACCCCCACGACGATGAGGTTTTCCCAGGGTTTTTCCTCGCCTTCCAGAGGGAGAAAGGTGACGGTGTAGGGGTTGCCGCCCAGCTCCAGGCTTTGCTCCCGGTCCTGGGGCAGCGTGGTCCGGGCCGCCAGGTCCTTGAGGCGCACCAGTTCCGCCAGGGCCTCGGGGGGCACGTCTTTGAAGGAGTTGACCACCAGGCGGTTGGCGAAAAAGATGGCCACCTCCGCGCCGGGGCGGGACAGCAATTCCACAAACTTGCGGTCGATGAGCACCCCGGTGAGGACCACCCCCACCACCTTGTCCTGAGCCAGGACCGGGGCCGAAGCGGACAGGGCGATGGAATCCTGCCACTGGGCCATGCGGGAGGCCACTTTGCCCTGTAGTCCGGCCCGCACCAGGGGGCTGCCGGAGATGTTGACGCCGATGGCGCCGGGGTCGTGGGCCCGGGCCTGGATCACGCCCTGGTTGTCGGTGATGGTGAGGATGTGCATGCCGGTGGACGGGAAGCGGCTCTGCACCGCCCGGCGCAGGTTCTCGCCGTCGCCCGCGGCCAGCAGCTCGCCAAGGGCCTGGCTGGCGGCCAGCAGGTGTGAGGCCTGCTGCACCAGTTGGATCTTGCCCAGGTATTCGGCCAGGACCAGACGCGCCACCAGCTCCACCCGGTCCCGGTGCCAGTTGAGAACCATGCGGGTGGCCAGATATTGGATCACCACCAGGAGCCCCACCAGCGCCACCAGGAGGGACAACAGATTGACCCCCAGAAGTTTTGCGCCGACTTTGCTCTTGACCGCCATGGCTGTCACCGGGACCGTGCTGATACGGGTAGGGCCGACCTGCCCAGCGAATATGGTGTGAGGCCAGCCTCATGAAAAAATACCATAAATGCGAGGTCTTGCAACGATACTTTGGGATGGGTGCGATTCGGGGCCTGCAGTTCAGAAACCCAGGAGCAGGGTTCTCAGCCAGAGATAGATGGGGAATAAAAAGAAACCCACCACGCCGGTATAAAAGAGGGCGATGAGCAGGATGAAGCCGAAGGGCTCCAGGTACTGGTAAAGGCGGGCCAGGTTGTAAGGCAAGAGCGCGGCCACGATGTGGGAGCCGTCCAGGGGCGGGATGGGGATGAGGTTGAAGAGGGCCAGGAAGATGTTCACCACCACCCCGGCGTAGGCCAGCTTTTTCAGACCCGGGCCGCCCAAGTCCAGGTGGTAGAGAAAAGCGAAGACCGCGGCCAGCAGCAGGTTGCTCAGGGGGCCGGCCAGGCTGACGGTGATTTCGCCCCAGCGCAGATTGCGAAAATTGTAAGGATTCACGGGCACCGGCTTGGCCCAGCCGAAGATCATGCCGGTCTTGGTGGCCAGCAGCAAGAGCGGCAGGATGATGGTGCCCACCAGGTCGATATGGGGCAGCGGATTCAAAGTGATGCGGCCGGCCAGGCGGGCGGTGGGGTCGCCGTTCATTAAAGCGGCATAGCCGTGCGCCACCTCGTGGATGATGATGGAAAAGAGGAGCACCACTACAATCAGGCCTATTTCCATGAGATTCGGCATGCTCACAAGGTCACCTCAGATGGTGCCGATGAGTTCCTGGCCGGCGGCCTCCAGTCGGGCCAAACCTTCCCGGGAAGGAGCCTCCAGATAAAAGCGCACCACCGGCTCGGTGCCTGAAGGCCGCAGGCAGACCCAACCGCCGTCTTCCAGGAGGTACTTGTGGCCGTCGGTGGTGACGTGGCCCACCACCTTGAGCCCGGCGAAATGGGTGGGAGTCTGGGCCAGGCGCCGCAGCAGCCCTTCCTTGGCCTCCGGCGCCAGGCGGAGGTTGACCCGTTTGTTATGCAACGGGCCCACCTTGGCCCACAGGTCTTCCAGGAGTGCGGGGAGGTCCTTGCCGGTGCGGGCCACCATTTCGGCCACCATCAGGCAGGCCAGGACACCGTCCTTTTCCGGCAGGTGCCCCCG
>Ga0194126_10009572_pt1 | contig 12898 bp, 6 predicted proteins | sample TA2KigC150mmetaG_FD_148641 | JGI IMG/M metagenome (GOLD analysis project Ga0194126, IMG submission 148641) | Freshwater microbial communities from Lake Tanganyika, Tanzania - TA2015035 Kigoma Deep Cast 150m | ecosystem: Environmental > Aquatic > Freshwater > Lake | place: Tanzania: Lake...
AACCACAGCAAGCGACGGTCCAGCCGGCGGAAGTGATAGAGCCACTCGGGTCGCGGCCGGTCCGCCGGTCGGTCCATGAGCTCCGCCCGGCAGAGCTGCCGCGCGCGCCAGGCCGACAGCAGAGCCACCCAGGCCGCAACGCCCTGTCGATAGCAGACATCCCATATCAGAAGCAGGACGAGGATCGTCACGCCCGTCCGGGCCGGGTGAGGCTCGCGGCCGAGGAAGAGATCAATGGCGCCGGACGAAGGGCTCCCCGGTCGGAAGAGAAGGTAGCCGACCAGCAGGAGCAGCGCCCCACCGGGAGCGGCTTCGGGGTGGAGCCGGTGGAACATCGCGGTCCGGTACCAGTGGACGACCCGCGCGGCCTCGCCGGTCAGCGGCGGCAGCGGCACCCGCAGCGACGGTGCCACCACCAGGAGCAGCTCCGACCAGATCGCGACCGCCAGCACCGTCAGAGAGCCGGCGATCGCTGTGTCCCGGCCCAGCTCCAGCCCCCAGCAGCTCCCCAGCGCCAGGACCTCCATCAGAAGCAGCTGCAGGAGCACGGAGCGGCGCGTCGGCAGGCTGCGCAGCAGGGGCAGGCGCCCCAGCAGGCGTTCGTACAGCCAGCGGAGCTCCTTGGGCTCGCGGCGTGATGCGAGGCCGGCCATGCGCCCCTCCGTCCGACGTCGGGTCCTATCCGTCTGAACCGCTCGGCCTGTCGCCCGGTTCCGAGGCGGAAGGCCGATGGCGTCCCGGAGCGAGAGGGATTCGGCGGGTGTTGCGAGGAAGTGAGACCGGTGACGCGCATCCCGGTCCTGCAGGAGGGCTGTCCGTGAGCGAGCTCCCCCAAGTCCGCCTTGGATCCCTCTCGGTCAGTCGGCTCGTGTGCGGCTCGAACCCCTTCATGGGGTACTCTTACCGCTCGCCGGCGCACGACCAGTGGCAACGCCGGACGTTCACGCCGCAGCGGATCAGTGAGGTGCTGGAGAAGTGCCTGGAAGTCGGCGTCAACACGGTGGCGTGCAACTACGACGAGGGTCGGACGATGGCCCAGGCTCTTCAGGTGCTCGAGCGCCGCTGCGGTATCCGGATGCAGTGGATCGCCTACACTCACGGCGGCCCGACCTTCCAGCGGGAGTCGATCGACATGATCGCCGACGACGGCGCGAACGCCTGCTACATCCAGGGCGGCGTCGTGGACTCGTGCTTCCAGTACAACTACGTCGGCGGGATCGTGCCCCAGGAGGGCGATCGGCTGGACGACGTGGTCGAGTGGCTGGCGCTCATCCACGAGCGGGGCATGGTGGCGGGGCTGGGCACGCATCAGGCCTTCATCCTGCGGGAGGCCGACCGACGAGGCTACGACGTTGACTTCTATACGACGACCCTCAACAGCCTGCGCATCTACTGCGACTATCACGCCGCCGTGATGGCGATCAACGAGACGGCGAAGCCGGTCCTGGCGATCAAGACACTGGGCGGCGGCGCGAAGGTGACGCCGCTCGAGGGGTTCACCTGCGCGCTGACCGGACTGAAGCCGACCGACATGCTGGCCGTGGGGATGGAACACGAGGAGGCGGTCGAGGAGAACGCCGCGCTCGTGACGCGGATCTGCGCCACCTTGGCGCGGGGGCGATGTCCGGACCGAGAACCTTCGGTGGAAGCCATGCGTCTAAGCTAACGGAAACGAGGCTTCCCGCGCCTCGACGCCTCTGTTCGGGGGGCAGGAATACAGAAGGGGCATGGAACGATGGCAGAGACCCACAGCCACAGGCACACCCACATCCTGATCATCCTGCTGAGCGCGCTGGTGGGCGCGGCAGGCACGTTCCTGGTGCTGTACGGGCAGGGCGCAAACCGGCCCATGCCCGCCGCGACGGCCCAGGACACGGCGTCGCGGCTGGAGAGCGCGTTCGTGAAGATCGCCTCCGAGACGAAGCCGGCCGTGGTGAACATCACGGTCCGAACGCCGATGGCGCGAGGGCGCGCGATGGGGCGGATGCCGGAGGAGTTCCGGCGTTTCTTCGATGACCCGTTCTTCCGCGGCTGGGGCATCCAACCGCCTGAAGGCGAGGGTGAGGGTGAGGGCAGGGGTGAAGGCGACGAGGCCGTTCCGCCCGGCGAGGACCAGAACCTCAGCCTCGGCTCGGGCTGGGTCTACTCCGAGGACGGCTACATCGTCACCAACTCGCACGTGATCAAGGACGCGACCGACATCCGGGTCACGCTCCACGACCGCGAGAACGATAAGAAGGAATACCCCGCGAAGGTGGTCGGGGATGACCCGCGCACCGAGCTGGCGCTGATCAAGGTCGACGCCGGGCGCCCCCTGCCGACGCTGAAGGTCGGCAACTCAAAGGACCTGAAGGTCGGCGAGTGGGTGATGGCAGTTGGGTCGCCCTTCCAGCTCGAGCAGACGGTGACGGTGGGCGTCGTGAGCGCGAAGGGCCGCTTCCTCGACCATCCGGGCGCCAAGTTCCGGATCGGGGACATCATCCAGACGGACGCCTCGATCAACCCCGGCAACAGCGGCGGACCGCTGATGGACCTGGACGGCAACGTCATCGGAGTCAACGTCGCGATCCTCAGCCCCGGCGTGCCGGGCAACGTCGGGATTGGCTTTGCCATCCCGGCGGAGACGGTCGAGCAGGTCCTGCCGCTGCTCAAGGCCGAGGGCCGCTACGCCCGCGGCTGGCTGGGGATCTCCATCCGCGACCTGAACGAGAACAAGCGCGACTGGTACAAGGTGCCCGACGGCGGGGTGCTCGTCGAGGAGGTCCGGGAGGACGGTCCTGCCAAGGGCAGCGATCTGCAGGCCGAAGACGTGATCGTGGCGATCAACGGCGAGTCGGTCGTGGACTCCTGGGCATTGCAGAAGGCCGTCGCAAGCCATCGGCCGGGCGAGGAGTTGACGCTCAGCGTTGTGCGGGACGGCAAGCCGCGCGAGGTGAAGATCGCGCTCGGCGAGACCCCGGCGCAGTATACGGGGTACGCGGAACCGGAGCAGAAGCCGGCGGAGACGCCGACGACCGCCACGCAGGTTCTGGGCCTGACGCTCGGGAGCCTCACGCCGGCGGTTGCCGAAGAGAAGGGCCTGGCGGAGAAGGAAGGGGTTTACATCGAGGCAGTGGCTCCCAACAGCGAGGCTGCCGAGAAGGGACTCCTTCCCGGGGACGTGATCCTGAAGGCCAACGTAACCGAGGTGAAGACGGCGCAGGACGTCACCCAGGTGATCCAGCAGGCCAAGGACAACGGGGAGAAGTACGTAATCGTCCGCATCGCCCGCATGAACCCCGAAGGCGAGCGGCAGGTGATCACTATCGACCTGGACCCGTCGAAGTAGTGTTTCGCGGTCTGGCAGCCGCCACGAGACCCGGCGCAGCCCCGCGCCGGGTCTCGTTGTCTTGGGGGCAAGGCACTTGTCCGGGGCAAGAGGGTGTTGAGCCCTCCAGGCGGACAGCGAACGCCGTCGCCTGGGCGACCGGCAAGGCAGGGATGCGCCACGTCAGAGTTTCTGAGGACGCCGGCGGTCACCTTCCTCTTCACGGACATCGAGGGCAGCACCCGGCTCTGGGATGAAGCGCCGGACAACATGCGCGCTGCCTTGACGCGGCACGACGATCTGCTGGCCTCGCGCTTTGCCGAGGCGGGCGGCCGCGTCTTCAAGCACACCGGTGATGGCGTCTGCGCGGTCTTCCCGGCCGCCCGTCCCGCCCTCGCCGCCGCCCTCGCGGCCCAGCTGGACGTGACGGCCGAGAACTGGGAACTGCCCCGTCCGCTGCGGGTCCGCATGGGTCTGCACGTCGGGGAGGCCGAGGAGCGTGAGGGCGACTACCTTGGTCCGGCGCTCAACCGCTGCGCGCGGCTGACCACCGCCGCACACGGCAGCCAGGTCCTGCTTTCCGCGGCCGCCGCGGAGCGGGTCAGTCGGGACTTGCCGGCCGGCGCGCGTCTGCGCGAGTTGGGCAGCTGCCGTCTGCGCGACTTGATCGAGCCCGAGATCGTCTTCCAGCTCATCCACCCCGACCTGCCGCGCGACTTCCCCGAGCTGAGGGGCCTGGCGTCTTACCCCAACAACCTCCCGGTCCAGCCGACGCCGCTCCTGGGTCGAGACGATGAGCTTGTGGAACTCAAAGGCCTCCTGGATCGCGCGCGCCTGCTCACCCTGACCGGCACCGGGGGCGTCGGCAAGACGCGGCTGGCCCTGCACCTGGGGGCCGAGGTGCTGCCCGCGTTCCCCGACGGCGTGTGGTTCGTCGATCTCGCCCCGGTGACCGACCCCGCGCTGGTGGAGCAGGCGGCGTTGTCCGCCCTGGGGTTGACCGAGGAGCCGACGCAACCGCTGAGGGCCCAACTCCTGGAGCATCTGCGGTCGCGAGAGGGGCTGCTGATCCTCGACAACTGCGAACACCTGATCCACGCCTGTGCCGAGTTGGCCGAGTTCGTCCTGCGCGCCTGTCCGCGCGTGCGTCTTCTCGCCACCAGCCGGGAGCCGCTGCGTGTGCCGGGCGAGACCGCGTGGCGCGTTCCCTCACTGCTCTGCTCGCACCCGGACCCTCAGCCGCTGGAGGACGGCAGCTTCACGCTGTGTCAGTGTCAGGCGGTGCGCCTCTTCATCGAGCGGGCGACGGCGGCCCGGCCCGACTTCACCGTGACCGGGGGCAACGCCCAGGCCGTCGAGCAGGTGTGCCGACGACTGGACGGCATCCCGCTGGCGATCGAGTTGGCGGCGGCGCGGGTGCGCGCGATGCCGGTGGAGGAGATCGCCCGGCAGCTGGACGACCGCTTTCGGCTGCTGACCGGGGGCAGCCGGACGGCGCTGCCGCGACAGCAGACGCTGCGGGCGCTGGTGGACTGGAGCTACGACCTGTTGACCGAGGCAGAACGCGCGCTGTTCGCGTGCCTCTCGGTGTTCGCGGGCGGGTGGAGGCTGGAGGCAGCCGAGGCGGTCTGCGGCCTGTGCGGCGTCGATATCCGGGACGTGCTCTTCAGCCTGGTGGACAAGTCGTTGGTGCTGATCGAGGAGAGCGGAGGCGAGATGCGCTACCGGTTCCTGGAAACGGTGCGCCAGTACGCGTCCGAGCGGCTGGAGGGGCTGGCACACGCTGGGGAATGCGGCGGCCGACACAGCGCCTACTACACCGCCCTCGCCGAAGAGCGGGTACCGGGCCTGCAGGGCGCGGCCCCGGCCGAGCCGCTGGCGCAGCTGAGCCGGGAGCTGCACAATCTGCGGGCGGCGCTGGAGTGGGCCAAGGGCCGCCCGGATCAGGTGGCCCGGGCGCTACGCCTGACGAGCATGCTGTGCTCGGTCTGGGACGTGCTGGGCCTGCGCCGCGAGGCCCGTCGGCAGCTGGAGGACGCGTTGGCGCTGAGCGCCTCGGGCACGGCCCCGAAGGCCCTGCGCTCCACGATCCTGCGGTCACTGATCGGGGAGGCCGTGAAGGAGGGTGACCCGGCGAAGGCACACCGGTTCGGTGTGGAGCTGCTGGCGCTATCGCGGGAGATCGGCGACTGCGGGGAGCTGCTGGGGGTGGTGTGTCTGGTCGGGCACGCGGCGCGGGAGGTGGGTGACGAGGGGACGTTCCGCCGTCTGGGCGCGGTCCTCGACGAGATCGAGCCGCGGCTGTCCGATCCGCTGCTGCAGTACAACGCGCGCGTCAGCCGCGCGTGGCTGGCGCAGATGGACTACGCCTACGACGTGGCGCTGGAACACGCCGAGGCGGCCCTGGTTCTGGCCAACGGGCTGGACTCCCACTTCCTGCAGCTCAACCAGTTGCGGGCCGTGGGTGTGCTCTCGTGCGCGTTGGGCGACTACGCCCGATCCCGCTACTTCCTTGGTCAAGCATTGCAGCTGGCCCTCACACCCTCGGTGCCGGACTGCGAGGCGAACTGCCGCACTAGCCTGGGCGGAGTGCTCGCCGCCGAGGGTGCGTGGGCGGAAGCGCGCGAGCAGTATGACACGGCGCTGCGCCTTGCGCGTCAGACGGGGGCGCGGCAGACGGAGCTGATCGCCCTGAACGGCCTCGGCGGGACCTTGCTGAGGCTGGAAGGGCCCGACGACGCCGAGCATGCCCTGGAGGAGGGCATGGCGCTGTGCGCGGCCTCGGACTCCTCCGCCCTCGAGCGCTTCTTCCTCGCTAGCCTGGGACGAGTGGCACAGGCCCGCGGGCAGGCCGACCGTGCCGACGCGTTCTTCCGTGAAGCCCTCGCGCGGGCCCGGAGCGCCAGCGACCGAGTGCCCGTCGCGGAGTGCCTCGAATCGCTGGGGAGCCTGGCAGCGGCCGAAGGGGATGCAAGACGCGCGATCCGGTTGCTCGGAGCGGGCGAAGCGTTGCGCGACAGACTGGGCGCCCCGCGGTTCCCGGCCTGCACGCCGGAGTTCGATGAGGCCCTCGCGGCCGCACGCCGGTTGCTGGGCGAGGAGGCCTTCGAGCCTGCCTGGGCCGAGGCGCTGGCGTCCGAGCCCGATGAGGTCGTTCAGGAGGCCATCGCGTCGGACGAGTCGCCCCCTGAGGCCTCTACCACGCCGTCCAGCCGCCGTCGACCACCAGGTTGTGCCCCGTGATGTAGCTGCCCGCGTCCGAGGCGAGGAGCGCGACGGCGCCCTTCAGTTCGTGCGGTTGGCCCATGCGGGCGAGCGGCGACTTGGCCTGCAGGCGCCCCATGACCTCGGCGAACTCCGACCGCTGATCGGTGCGGGGGAAGGGGCCGGGGCTGATGGCGTTCACCCGCACCCCGTCCTTCGCCCAGTACACCGCGAGATGTCGCGTGAGCTGAAGGACCCCGCCCTTGGCGGCGTGGTAGTTGGGCGGACTGGCGAAGTCCGTCCCCTCGTAGGCATCGGGGTAGCTCCCCACCAGGCCGTACATGCTGGCGATGTTGATGATGCTGCCGCCGCCATGCTCGCGCATGTGCCGCCACGCCGCCTGGGCGGCCACGAAGCAGGATGTGACCCCCTTGGTCAGCGAGGCTGCGAAGTCGTCCTCCGTCGCCGCCTCGAGTTTCACCGCCGGCCCGCTGTAGGCATTGTTCACGAGGACGTGCAGCCCGCCCAGTCGCTCGATCACCGCGGCCACCACTGCACGGACGCTCTGCCCGGAAGCGATGTCCAGCGGCAGCGCGAGGTGACCATCACCCAGTTCCTCCGCCACCCGCGCGCAATTCGCCACGTCGCGTGAGGCAATGGCAACCCGCGCGCCCAGCTCCGCCAGGGCCTCGCACATCGCGCGCCCCAGGTACCCCGCACCGCCGGTGACCAGGGCCGCTCGGCCTTCCAGCGAGAGGAGGTTGTGTAGGGTCGCGTGTTCCAGCTTCATTCGACGCCTCCAGCCTCACACCAATCGGCGGAACCCGCTCTGCTTCACCGGACACTCGAGGAAGGACTTCACGTCGCCGGAGTCGAGGGCCTGCGCGAGGACGCCGAACGTCTCGCGAGCGGCGGTCAGCACCTGGTCGAGGTCCGCGTCGGTGTGGTCGACGCAGAAGTAGTTCACCCCGATGGCGAAGATGCCGCGCTGGGCCATCTCCTGCATATAGAGCGTGGACAGCTCGAGGTTCGTCTCAGGCGTCGCGTGGCGGAAGAGCACGAAGGGGAAGGGCGGCAGCCCGAAGCACTCGGCAGGCACGGTACTGTCGGCGATGATCTGCCGCAGGGCGGCCATGAAGGCCTCACCGCGTCGCCGGACCTGCCCCGCGGCGTCGACCTCGCGCATTGCCCGTACGGACGCCAGCCCCGCGGCGAGGCCCGTCGCCTCGGCCCAGTAGACGCTGCTGATGAACGAGTCGGCGGCGCACTCCATGACCTCGCGCCTGCCCACCACGGCCCCCAGCGCGAAGCCGTTGGAGAGCGTCTTGGCGTAGGTCGCCAGGTCGGGCGTCACGCCGTAGAGCTCCTGCGCGCCCCCAAGGGCGACGCGGAAGCCCGTGACCACCTCATCGAAGATCAGCACGATGCCCCGCGCGCTCGCCAGCTCGCGCACGCCCTCCAGGAAGCCGGGCTCGGGCACGAAGGAGCGGCAGGCCTCCATGATGATCGCGGCGATCTGCCCGTCGTTCGCGTCGAGCACCGCGCGCAGCGAGTCCAGGTTGTTGTAGGCGAACGGGATGGCGGTGCCGGTCAGCCCCTTCGGCACGCCGCGCGGCTCGATGCCCGGCATCAGGTGCGCGTTGAGGGTGGTGTCATCGGCCAGGTTGGCGGCGATGTACCAGTCGTGCCAGCCGTGATAGCCACAAAAGGCCACCTTGTCGCGCCCCGTCGCGGCGCGGGCGATGCGGATCGCGATCGCGTCCGCCTCGCCGCCCCCCTTGCAGAACCGCACCCTCTCAGCGCACGGGATGACCTCAGTCAGCAGCTCTGCGAGCTCGACCTCCAGCGGGTGGTTGATCGTCAACCCCGTGCCGAGGGCCGCCTGCCGCTGCACCGCTTCCACGACTGGCGGGTAGGCGTGGCCGAGGATGATGGCTCCCGCGCCCATCAGCAGGTCGACGTACTCGTGGCCGTCGACATCCCAGAACCGGCCCCCCGCGTGCCGCTCGGCGAAGATGGGCATCGCGCCCCAGGCGCCTAGCTCGGCCCGCCGCCCGAACAGGTGCGTGCCGCCGGGGATCAAGCCCCGGGCCCGGTCGTAAAGCGCCAGCGAACGCGCGACGCCGCGGTGCTGAGACATGGCAGGCCCCTTGGGACGATCTCGATGGCTCAGGTGAGAGCCGCTCGCGCCCCCTCCAGAATGCGGTCCAACTCGGTCTGCAGGTCCGTCTCCAGGCGGTACTCATGCCTGCGGAGGCACTCGGCGATGAGCGCGTGCGCCTTCGCCCGAACGGACGGGCTGCCCTTCGCTTGCCACCCTCCGACGAAGTCGCGCTCGAACAGCCGGGGGCGCCAGTAGAGGCTGCGGAAGCGGTCGAGAGTGCTGTCGAGTCCGGCGAAGCTCCCGGCGTCGATGCCCGCCGCCACGGTGTCGACGCAGCTCTGCGGATCAACGGACCCGCTGATTCCCCCGACAAGGTGCTGCACGTGATCGCGGATCTCCAGATCGTAGACCAACTGCTCGGCGCTGAAGACCTCGTCCAGGCTCAGCGTTCCGGCCGCGCCGAAGTGCTGCCCGCCGAGGAGCGCGCCCAGCGTCATGAGGCTCGCCTTCTCAGCGCAGGCCTGCGGGCCGGGGAGTTTCGCGTTGGTCCGCGGGTTGTCGGCCCAGGGCGGCCACTGACCGCCGCTCAGGTGCGCGTTGAGCTCGCGGGTTGCGAGCTGGAAGAGGGTGCTCTCCGGCGAGCCGAACACCATCGCCAGCGAGCCGAGATCGACCGGGTGGATCGACACCCACCAGTGCACCGGGAGACCGAGGGCCTCCCGCAGCAGGATGACGGGGCCAATCACCTCGGCGGCCGCCAGCGCGAGCGCCGCCCCCACCTCGATGGGCGCCGTCGAGCCCGGCGCAGCCATCGAGTTGACCCCGATGGCCTCCAGTCGATCATGGAAGCGTAAGACGCAGCGGAGGGACTCCCCGCCGAGGGTCAGCGGGCTGAACACGTAGACCGGCAGGTGCCGGATCGGGTGCCCGAGAGCCTCGGCCATCGCGGCGACGTAGGGGAAGGTGATCTCAGCCTTGGGGTCGGGGGGCGTGCGCCCGTGACGCGAGTAGGTCGCGGCGAGCCAGTACTGCATCACGGGCTGCAGGGCCGGGGGAAGGTCGGTCGGACAACCGGGCGGGCTGGACCTGACCCCGCGCTCCGCCAGCACATCCACCAGCTTCACGGCCTCGGTCAGCCGCTCCACCGTGAAGGGCACGAGCCGGTCGGTCGCGAGATCGTGCACGTGCTGGGGGTAAGGGCACACGCCGAGGGTGATCCACTCGGCAAGGTCCCCAGCCGGAAGCGGCCCGGAGCGCCGGCCACCCCTCACTCGCTCGTCGGCAAGGAACTCGCGCGTGACAGCTGCCTCGAGGAAGACGAACTCGCCCTGGGAGCGGAAACCTCGGGAGATCAGCGTGTCCCGCAGCGACCCATCCAGGACGCGCACGCCGACCTGCTCGAGGAGCCGGACCATCGCCTCCTCGATCCGCGCGAGGTCATCGGGCGATAGCAGGGGCGGGCGCTGCAGCAGGAAACCGGGGTTCATGGGTCGTGTCAGTCCTCCAGCCCAACGGATCGGGCCGCCGCCTCCATCCGGGCGGCGGTGTCGCCGGGCGCCGGCGCAAGCCGGAAGGCGAAGCGATAGGGTTGCGGCCGGAGCGTCACATCCTCGTCGGGTCGCGCGCCCCAGCTGTCGTTGCCCCCGACACCGGTCTGCTGCAGGTCCAAGTTCAACACCACGAAGGGCTGCCGGGTCAGCTCGTACGCGTGGGCGGCCTGCTCCAGGTCATCGGTGGTGTAGGCGTGGGCGCTGAAACCGACCGGCGGCCGGCCGACAACCAGCAGACCCGCTCCCGCGCCATCGTCGAGGGCGACCCAGCGCACGTCGGTCCGGTTCCCATACTCCTGGGGCACGGAGTAGTTCTCGAACATCGCGTCCACCGTCGACTGGTACACACCGACGTGAGCACCCGTCTTCCGATCCCAGTAGCTCTCATGGGGCCCACGGCCGTACCACTCGACCGTCCGGAAGCTCTCGGGCACGGTCATCTGCACCCCGATCCGGGGCAGCTCAGGGAGCTCCCGCGAGCCGGGCTCGAAGGCGGCCTCCACCACGACCTCGCCGCTGCCGAGCACCGTGAACACCGTGTCCCATCGACAGTCCGTCTCCGGCAGGCGGCAGTTCACGATCACGCGAACCACGCCCGCGCTCGGCTGCTCGACAGCGAGCCCCTCGACCGCCCGATCTCGTCCCGCGTGACGCCAGATGCCGCACCGCTCGGGCATCTTGTTGCCGCGGTCGTTGTCCGTCGGCGCGCGCCAGAAGTGGGGGACCGGGCCCGAGACGATCCGTTCCACGCCGCCGACCAGGAGAGAGGTCAACGTGCCGCGGGCGCGACTGAAGGCGACCGAGAGGCCCTCGCCCGCGACCTGGATGACGTCGTCCTCCTCCAGGACGGTCAGGGGCGCGAGCTCCTCGGCGGCGATGGCGGCGGTCTCGGGTTCGTGGGGCAACGGCAGTTGCGCCGAGGCGACGACATGATCCGCCCCGGCCCACCGGGTCGGCTCCGTGAGCCGGAACACCACGTCCAGCCACGCTCCGCGGTCGTGGGGCAGGGCGAGGTCGGCCAAGGGGAGGGTGACCTCTTCGCGCTCGCCGGGCCCGAGGGTCATCGGCCCGGCGCCTTCAGCAAGCAAGACCTCCCCGGCCCGAACCTCCCAGGCCATCTCGATACCCGCCAGACTACGAAACGCATAAGCGTTCGTCACCGCGATGCGCCCGGCGTGCAGGTCGACGGGCTCGACCTTGATGGACTGGTAGACCGCCTTCACCTCGGCGAGACCGGGGTGAGGCGTGCGGTCGGGCATGACGAGGCCGTCCATGCAGAAGTTGCCGTCGCTGGGCACGTCCGGCGGACCGAACTCCCCGCCGTAGGCGAAGTACGTCGCCTCGTCCGGTGCGAACTCGGGGGGCACGGGCTTACGCAGGCCGTGCTCCACCCACTCCCAGATGAAGCCGCCCTGCAGGTTCGGAACCGCCTCGAAGGCTTCCCAGTAGCGCGCCAGCCCCCCGTTGCTGTTGCCCATCGCGTGCGAGTACTCGCAGAGGATCACCGGCCGGTCGGGGTTGTCGCGCGCCAGCTCCACGATCCGCGACACGGGCGAGTACATGGGGCAGATGATGTCCGTGTGAGGGCGGGTGTGCGCCTGCTCGTAGTGCACGGGTCGGGAGGGATCGCGCTGGTGGATCCAGGCGGAGGTCGCCTCGAAGTTCGGGCCGTCACCCGCCTCATTGCCGAGCGACCAGATGATGACCGAGGGGTGGTTCTTGTCCCGCTCGACCATGCGGATCGTGCGGTCCAGATGCGCCTCGCGCCAGGCCGGATCGCTCGCCAGGTGCTGCGCGCCGTGGGATTCGATGTTCGCCTCGTCGACGACGTACAGCCCGTACTCGTCGCACAGGTCGTACCACTCCGGCACGTCCGGGTAGTGGCACGTGCGGACCGCGTTGATGTTGTGCTGCTTCATCAGGCGGATGTCCTTGAGCATCAACTCGCGGGACATCACGTGCCCCGTGTCCGGGTCGTGCTCGTGCCGGTTCACACCCTTCAGCAGGACCGGCACGCCGTTGACCAGCAGCTGTCCGCCCCGGATCGCCACCTTGCGGAACCCGACCCGACAGGGGATGGCCTCGAGGAGGTTCCCCTCCGCGTCGCTCAGCGTCAGCAGCAGCGTGTACCGGTGAGGCTCCTCGGCCGACCATTTCAGCGGTGCGGCCACGTGGCCCGTAAGGGTCGTCTGCGCCTCCGTCCCTGCTGCAACGTGCTGCCCCGCACCGAGGACGCAGACCGCCTCGCCCTCCGGGCCAAGCAGCCGGGCCTCGACCCGACAGTCCCGGTCATCCCCGGCGCAGTTCGCCAGGTCGAGCTCCACGCGCAGCTCGGCGTCCCGATAGTCCTCGTCGAGATCGGCGTGCACCCAGAAGTCGCGGATGTGCACGTCGGTTCGCGCGATCACGCAGACATCGCGGAAGATGCCACTGAGGCGCCAGAAGTCCTGGTCTTCCAGGTACACACCGTCGGACCACCGGTACACCTCGACCGCGAGGACGTTCTCCCCCGGCCCCACGTGGGCCGTAACGTCGAACTCGGCCGGGGTGCGGCTGTCCTGGCTGTAGCCGACCAGCTGCCCGTTGACCCACGCGTAGAAGGCGGAGCTGACCCCGGCGAAGTGCAGGATGACGCGACGCCCGGCCCACGCCTCCGGCAGCGTGAACGTCCGTCGGTACGAGCCGACCGGGTTGTCGTCCGGAGGGACGCGGGGCGGATCGGGGTTCGGGAAG
>Ga0194126_10009577_pt1 | contig 12892 bp, 11 predicted proteins | sample TA2KigC150mmetaG_FD_148641 | JGI IMG/M metagenome (GOLD analysis project Ga0194126, IMG submission 148641) | Freshwater microbial communities from Lake Tanganyika, Tanzania - TA2015035 Kigoma Deep Cast 150m | ecosystem: Environmental > Aquatic > Freshwater > Lake | place: Tanzania: Lake...
GCGAACCGGCGCGCTTGATGAAATGCCCCTCGGTCTCCAATCCGCGTGACCGCTGCGCAGCGATGGTCGTCTGTGCCCGCGCCTGAATCTGCGGCAGGATCTGCAGTGTGGAGATGATGACATAGGAGAACTGCCCGGGCAGGCCGCGGCGCGTCAGATCGGACATCAATTCGCTCGGGTGGGTGGTGAGCAGGAAGAGCGTGAAGGCGGAGACCATGACGAAGATGCGCATCGCATTGCTGAAGGCGAACATCAGGCTCTCGCGCGTGACATCCAGGAAATAGAACTGAAAGAGAATCTCCTCGCCGACCGGCTGGAAGAAGGCTTGCATCAGGAACAGGAAACCCACCGCCGGCAGGATCAACCGCGCCGCCGCCCGGAAGTATTCCGCTCCCACCCGAGCGAGAAGGCTCAACGGCGTGATGGCGATCAACACCAGCAGGTGCGGCGTCCAGTACCACGGGTTGAGGAACGCCACCAGGATCAACGCCAGGACAAGGAAAATTTTTGTGAGGGGATTGAGTCGGTGCAGCGCGCTGTCCCGCTTGATGTGAAAGGATAGCCGTTCATGCATGGTGGAGGATTATAAACGACAGGAAAGGACCGGGTTGAATGACCCGGTCCAATGCAGAGAATAGACTTCGGAAGTCTTGACAGACTTCCGAAGTCTAAGTCTCAATTATCCGCCGAGGATGTTGCGCAGCATGAAGGCCGCGAACAGGACGAGCAGGACCACCACACCGACCGCGATGTACATTTGAGTCCGGCCGGCACCACCTTCGGCCTCCACCTGCTGAGGCTTTGGATATCCGCCGATCGTGCGTTTGGGCAGACCCAGCACAATGGCGAAGGCGATCATGGCGGTTGTAATCTTGTCCACGGGTTCCACCAGGAAGTTGGTGCTGAAGACAGCCTCCCAGATGCCCTGGCCGGTCTGGAGCAGGTAGGCGGTGATGAAGGAGGATCCGCTGGCCGTAATGCCGCCATACAGGTAGACCGCGATGGGAGTGGAAACGATTGCGGCGGTCAGCGCCACCACGAAGCCGGTCACGACCACCTTCCACCAGGACTTGAAGAAACCCCATTGCGCCATGCGGCCGGCCATATAACCGATGAAGAAAGCCACCGGCCACCAGGGGAGCGCGTTCGGGTCGATCGCCAGTCCCCAGATGATGTTCGAGAGTGCGCCGGTCAGCGCCCCGGCCCACGGACCGCACAAGGCTGCCACGAGCACGGTTCCGATCGAATCAAGATACACCGGCAGCCGCAGCACCAGCACAATCTGCCCCATGGCGATGTTGATTGCGATGGCGATGGGGATGAGCACCCACGTCTGGGTATTGAAGTTGTTCTTGATCTTTTCGAGCATTTTCTCCTCCGATTGAAATGATGAATGAACGACCTGATGATGATAACACCACCGGCCATGAATTGTCACGAGATGGACGCCGCAAGGTTCTCCATGCGAGTCAGGAACAGTTCGAGGAAGTCGTCCGGCCTCACATGAAGCGCGGCCTTCACGTTTGCCGCTTTCCCGGTTGCACCATAGAAATCCGCGATGGTGCTGCCCATCGAAGGGCCGCCGGAAAGGTCCACCTCCACATACAACTTCCTGTAATCACACAACTCGGGCATGAAGGTAAGCGCCAGGGTCAGGGGATCATTGATCACACAGCCCTCGATCTTCTGATATTCGTCGTGGAATTCCATGTAGAAGCGGGTTGCGTCGGCGATGAAGCGGGTTACGGGCGAGTCGATTCTCAGCAAGCGTTCGACATGCTCTCGCCTCAAAACACATTGATACGTCACATCCAGGGGAGTGAGCGTGATCGGCATCCCCGAATTCAGGACGATGTGCGCGGCGTGCGGGTCGACGTAGGCATTGAACTCGGCCGCGGGTGTGGTGTTGCCCGGGTGGCGCAGCGCGCCGCCCATGATGAATATCTCCTTCACGTTATGCACAAGGCGCGGCTCCTGGCGGATGGCGAGGGCGAGGTTGGTCAGAGGACCGATCGCGGCCAGCGTGATCTCGCCCGGCCTCGACATGATCTGCTCGATCAGGTAATCGCATCCGTGCCGGACCTGTGCGCGGATCTTTGGTTCTTTTAGACTCGCGTACCCGAGGCCGAAATTCCCGTGTGTCTCGGGGGCGAGCAGGGATGGATTCACGAGCGGCAGCTCACAGCCTTTATATACCGGGATGTGGGATGCGCCTGCGAGTTCCAGCAAGGAAAGCGCGTTGACCGTTCCCTGTTCTGTAGAGGTGTTCCCGTGCACAATGCTGATTCCATCCACGACGAGCTCGGGTGAAGCCAGCGCAAGCAGGATGGCCAGCGAGTCGTCGATCCCCGGATCGGTGTCGAAGATTACGTGTTTTGGCATTGCTTGTTGATGGTTTACACAACCGCCCTGCTCAGGTTTTCCATGCGCTGCAGAAATAGATCGATGAACTCCCCGCCGCGCACCTCCATGGCAACCTTCATGTTGGCGGATATTCCTGCGCGGTTCGTGAAATCTGCAAACGTCTTGCCCATGGACACCCCTGTGGAAATATCCACGTCAACTGCGCATTCCCTCAAGGTCAACAGGTCCGGGGCGATGATCGTCGCCAGCGTCAGGGGATCGTGCAGGGCGCAGCCTGCCTGTCCCCATTCCAGCGAGATCTTCAGGTAATCGGCCACCGCGTCGGCGATGAAGCGTGAGATGGGTGATTCGATTCGAGCCAACCGGTCGATATGGGCTTGGTTGAGAATGCACTTGTGCGTGACGTCCAGCGGGATCAATATGATCGGGATGCCGGAATGAAACACGATGTGCGCGGCGTGCGGGTCAACGTAAATGTTGAACTCCGCCAGCGGTGTGACATTCCCGCCCTCGCGGATGGCGCCTCCCATGATCACCAGTTCCCGTACTGATTTTGCAAAACGCGGCTCTTTGCGGATCGCGAGGGCCAGGTTGGTGAGCGGACCGATGGCGAACAGGCTGAGCTCCCCGGGTTCGGCAAGGAACCTTTCGATCAGGAAGTCAATCGCATGCGGCGCCAGGGGTTTGTTCTTCGGTTCCGGCAGATTGGACCGGCCGAGGCCGGTAATTCCATGGACCAACCCGGAGGCGCGCAAGGGTTGGACCAGAGGCAGAGAACTTCCCCTGGCCACCGGAATATTTGCCGCGCCGGCAAGCTCCAGCACGGAGAGCGCGTTGCGCGTGGCATTCTCGATGGTCACATTCCCCTGTGTGGTGGTCAGGGCTTCCAATTCGATCTCGGGTGAAGCAAGCGCGAGCAGGATGGTCAGCGCATCGTCCACGCCGGGGTCGGTATCAATGATGATTCGAGTTGAAGTCATTGAGGTGTGACATTGCGAGAAGGAGTGAAACTACGACGAAGCAATCTTACCCCCTAATTTGAGATTGCTTCGTCGGGCTTAGTTCCCATCCCATTTTTCTCAGCGTACTTGTCAACCGGCCCTCCTCGCAATGACACAAAGTTTTCCACTTCCACTTTCCTCGGCAGGGAGGGTTGGGCGCCGAATCTGGTCGCGGCCAGCGCACCGCAGGCATTTGCATAACGGACCGCCAATTCAAGGTCCATCCCGTTCAAGAGTGCGCTGGCGAATCCGCCGATGAACGCATCGCCGGCCGCGGTGGTGTCCAGGGGTTCCACCCTGAAGGGGGGGATGTGCTTCGCCGTTGCTTCGTTCAGGATCAGCGCCCCGTTTTTGCCGAGAGTGACGATCACATTCCGCGCCCCGCGCTTGAGAAGCTGGCGTGCGGCATTTTCGACAGCGGGAACATTGTCAACAGGAAAACCGCTCAACCAAGCCAGTTCGGATTCGTTCGGCAGCAGATAATCCACGCGTGAGATCAATTCATCCGGCAGGTCGCGTGCCGGCGCGGGGTTGAGCATCACGATCATCCCCTTTGTTTTTCCCCAGCGCGCGGCATGGATCACGGTCTGAAGGGGGATCTCCAGTTGCAGGAGCAGGATTTTTGCACCTGGATTTAATGCGTCGACGTCCTGTGTGGAAACTTTCCCGTTTGCGCCGGGTGAAAGTACGATGCTGTTCTGTCCACTCGAATCCACGACGATGATCGCCGTGCCGGTGGAGGCTTCGTCCCTCAATACGTGTGAAGTATCCACGCCATCGGATTTCAAATTTTCGATGAGCAGTGAGCCAAAGCTGTCTGTTCCCACTCGTCCCGCCATGGCGACACGTACATCCTGTCTCGCCGCGGCGACAGCCTGGTTGGCGCCCTTGCCGCCGGGAATGATTTTTAGATCCTCCCCGCTGATGGTTTCCCCCGCTGTGGGCAGGCGCGGGGCACGCACGACCAGATCCGTGTTCAACGAACCGATTACGAGAATCTCCGTCATGATGGTATTCTACTTAAATTTGCAGGCCTCCTTTCCCATGCGGCGGGGCGTTGCAAACCGTTGGATTGCTGTCCCCGGGCCTGATGTTCGACCTAATGGTCCGAATTTCACGGAATCGCATTGAGGTAGTTACCTGCAGGCGTCTTTCCGATGACGAACACGGATGATTTCGATGATCAATCTGTTCTCAAAGATTTCGTAGATGACGCGGTAATCCCCAATCCGAATGTGATAGGTGTATTCTGATCCCACCAATTTCTTAACCCCTGTTGGATAAGGATCGGTTCCCAGATCAGCAACTGCCGCGACGATTTTTGAAATCATCGGTCGCGGCAGTTTTAGCAATTCTTTGTAGGCGGAATGTTTCCACTCAATTCGACAGGAAGCCATCGCGTTTGAGTTTTTCCATCACTTCTTCATGGGAAATGGTGGATTCTTCACGCCTTTCGGCCATCACGGCAAGATCCTCCAAATCCTCCAGCAGTTCTTCAAATTCCCGGATGGGAAGGATGACGGCGGTCTTCTTGCCGTTTTCATCCATAACAAATTTTGCCTGTAACGCTTGCAAGTCAATCATGGCTTCTCACTTTCGCATGATTATAACCCGTGTTGGATGGCGATCACCGCCGCTTGCGTCCGGTCGGATACACCGAGTTTCTCCAGAATTGCGCTGACGTGGTTGCGCACCGTCCCTTCGGAGAGATGCAATTGATCGGCGATGTCGCTGTTGTTCATCCCCTTGGCGATCAGGCGCAACACATCCAGCTCCCGGTCGGTGAGTTTTTCCGTTAATAGGGAGGCGGGTTGTTCCTGCCGATTGGCTACCTGGCGGAGCAATTTCCCGGCGACCGCCGGGTCCAAGAAGGACTTGCCCTCCAGCGTTCCGCGGATGGCTTCGACGATGCGGTGCCGAGGTGTGTCCTTCAGGAGATATCCGGCTGCCCCGGCGCGGATCGCATCGAACAGCCACTCCTCGTCGTCGTAGGTGGTCAGGATGAGCACCTTGATCTCCGGATACTTTGAGCGGATCGCCCTTGTAGCCTCGATCCCATTTGTGCCCGGCATTTTCAGGTCCATCAGGACCAGATCCGGTTTCTTCTGCCCGGCGAGTTCCACAGCCTGCGCGCCGTCCTGGGCTGCGCCAACGATCTCGAAATCCTTTTCCAGCTTGAGGAGCATTTCGAGTCCGTCGCGGATCACAGCCTGGTCGTCACAGATGAGTATTTTCATGGAACACCCTTGGCGTGGCAACCTGTGCAGCAGGTGTGACAATCCCCTAATGACGATTTGCGATCGCATTGACGCATTGTTACTCGCAGTGACATTGGATTATATCGTCAGCACGATCTTCGTGCCCGCGCCCGGTTTGCTTTCCACGCTCAATCTTCCACCGGCAAGTTCGGCGCGCTCACGCATTCCGACCAGGCCAAAGTGACCGCTCTTCTGGCGGTCATTGACGTCGAAACCTGCGCCATCATCCTCGATGGTCAAGGTGGTCGAACCATTCTTTCTGAGGCGTATGCCGAACCGCTTTGCCTGCGAGTGCCGGGTGATGTTATCGATCGCCTCCTGAGCGACACGGTAAATGGCTTGTTCGACATCCGGGCTCAGCGTGGGCATCGGATTGGGAAGATCCAGCGCGAGGTCCAGATGGAAGCGCGAGGCGGCTGATTCGGCTGCGCGCTGAAGCGCGAGCCCAAGTCCCAGATCCTCGAGCGCGTTGGAACGCAGGGCTTTCAAAGCGCGGCGGGTTTCCTCCACGCCCAGGCGCGTTGCATCGAGGGATTTTTCGATCAGGTCGCGCGCCCTGGTTGAATCGATGTCGAAATAGGCTTTGGCTGTTTCCAGTGAGACCGAAATGGCGGTCAGGGAATGAGCCAGGGTGTCATGCAATTCGCGCGCCAGGCGGTTGCGTTCACGGCTCACCGCCAGGTGCTCGCGCGTGGAGGCATAATGTGCCAGGCTGGCGTTTGCCTGCTGCAGGGATGCCTGTCCTTCGCGCAGGCGGGTTACCAGCGTGCTGATGAACAGCCCCACAGCGATGAAACTGATGGTGCGAATGATGGCGATGAACAGGAAAATGTAGATGTTGCGGGTGTCGATGCTGCTGAAGTAGATCAGGCCAAGCTCCAGCGCAGTTGTGGCGACACCAAAGAACAGGACTTGAGAAAGTTGATATTCCCAGGCCACCAGCGCCAGCCCCACAAAGAGCACCGGCAGTTGACGCAGCGCCATCCCCTCTGCATTGGCCAATGGGCCAGGCGGAAAGCGCGGCACGACCAGCACATTGATCACGATCGGCGTCGTGGAAATGATCAACAACATGAACGGATAGAACGATCCTTCGAGCTGATCTTTAACCCAATCCCAATATGCGAGCAATAGGAAGGCGAAAGCCGCCACGCTGTATATGAAATAAAACAACAATACCGGTCCGAGGCGTAACCCGAGCGGAGGTCTGGGTACGAAAGGTTGAGGCGGCTGTCCCAGTAATTCCGGCTGAAGAGGCAGGGTCGGACCGATGGGGGTCTGCACCTGTGTATACAAAAGAAAATCCATGAAAGCCATCGCCAGCAGGTAACCGATCCAGATCCATGCGGCGATGCGCAGAATGCGGACGGAGTCGCCGGGGGGTTGCATGACCGTATCTTATCATGAAGAAAACGGGAAAGGATGTGCACGCGATCATGATTTAAGAGGCTTACCCATGACGCGTGTCATGGTTGGGAATGCGAAGAATCACCGCTCGATGTGAGAATTGGTGATTCCCGGCACTCCTGGTTTTTCCGGGCAAGGCGTATTCTATAGGCATGAAGGACAAGACGGACTGAGGACAAATCAGTAAGGAGACATCAGATGACAACGACAACCCTTCCGGCCCAGCCGCCATTTCTCAAGCGGCAGATTTTTCCCGGACTTGCGATTTCCACCGTATTGCTGGCTGGGATCATGGTGCTGACGCTGGCTTTGCACCTGATCAACATTCAGTCGATCGGGGACGCGAACGCGTATTACACTGCGGCGGTCCAGTCGATGCTCAAATCATGGAGCAATTTCTTCTTCGTGGCCGCGGAACCCGGCGGTTCGGTGACGGTGGATAAACCTCCGCTGGGTTTGTGGATCGAGGCAGCTTTCGCCTGGTTCCTCGGAGTGAGCGGTTTCAGCGTTTCCCTTCCGAACATCCTGGCCGGGGTATTCGGCATTCCGGTGTTGTATCATCTTGTAAGGAAGTATGTTGGGGAACTGGCCGGCCTGACCGCAGCCCTGGTGATGGCACTTACGCCGGTGTTCGTGGCCACCAATCGCAACAACACCATGGATGGAATGCTGGTCTTCTTCCTGCTGCTGGCGGCGTGGGCATTCATCCGGGCGACGGAAACCGGCAGGGCGCGCTGGTTGATGCTGGGCATCTTCATCGTTGGGCTAGGATTCAATATCAAGATGATGCAGGCCTTCCTTCCGCTGCCGGCATTCTACGCGCTGTATTTCCTCGGTTCCAAGGAAGGCTGGTTTCGCAAAACGGTTAATCTGGGTATCGCCTCGGTGTTGCTGGCCGGAGTATCCCTTTCCTGGGCGGTGGTTGTGGATTTGACCCCAGTCGACCAACGTCCCTACATCGGTTCGAGCGGGGATAATACCGTGATGGGACTTATCCTCGGTCACAACGGTTCCTCACGTCTGTTCGGCGGTTTTTTTGGTCCAAGGGACGGAGGGGGACAGTCATCGCTTCAGGCAAATCAATCCCCCCTGCCCGGCCCATTCAATCCACCTGGAATGCCATTACCAAACGATAATCCGCCGCGAGGCAATGCCGGAGGACCTCCTCAGGAAGCGCTTGCAGCTTGTTCAAACCTGACCCAGGGACAGTCCTGCTCCTTCACCATGCCCTTCGGAACCGTCAACGGCACGTGTATCACACCGCCGAACCTGGCTCAGTTGGCTTGTGCTCCTGCAGGAATGGTTCCTCAAACTGGAGGAATTCCGGCCGGCGGACTAGGTCCCGGGAGCACCGGCGGTGGAACGCCTTTCAGTCAGGAGACCGGATCGCCCGGAGCCCTGCGCTTTTTCACCCAGCCGCTCTCCAAGCAGATGTCCTGGCTGCTGCCATTTGCATTGATCAGCCTCGTTCTCGCCTCCTTCGGAGCCCGGATTCAGCTGCCGCTGCGTTCCGGAATTCATAAAGCCCTCCTTCTGTGGGGTGGCTGGCTGCTCACCTGCGTGGTCTTCTTCAGTCTGATTTCTGGAATCTTCCACGCGTATTATGCGATCATGCTGGTTCCGCCTTTGGGGGCAGTGGTCGGGCTTGGCTTTTCCCAATTATGGAATTGGGGTTCAAAAGGGATTTGGGCCGGCGTGCTGCTGTTCATCGCCTCGGCGATCACAATTGCATTTCAGTGGTTTGCCTCCAATCAATATGGGGAATGGTCTTGGTGGATGCTCGTAGCCGGAATACTGCTGGTTGTTGGAGGCCTGACCATGTTTATCATGAAGCGCCCTGCCTACCTGATGATCCTGTGCGCCACGTTGATCATACCCGCGTACTGGACTGTCATGACGACAGTCTCGAATCCGAATATCAATTTGCCGACCGCCTATCAGGGAACCGCCCAACCGGCCGGGCCGGATGGTTTGGACCGTGCCCGATTGCAGGATGGACCGCGCGGCCAAAATGTCAACCGGGAACTGGTGGATTACCTGCAAAACAACACGCAGGATGTGGCGTATCTGGTTGCCGTCCCGTCGGCTCAGCAGGGAGCTCAGCTGGTCCTGGATACCGGCCGCCCAGTCCTGTATATGGGCGGATTTGGCGGACAGGACAGAGTGGTCAGCGTGCAAGATCTCGCCAATATGGTGGCTGACGGAGAACTGCGTTACGTGTTGTTCGGAGGGGATCGCGGCGGGAAGCAGGATATCGCGGCCTGGCTGAATACATCCTGTTCGATCGTCCCGCAGTTCAGCAATGGAAATATCGAAGAGCCCCGCCCTCCATTCGCTGGTGATGGAGTTGATCAAAACCAAGGTCAACAGCCCGGGAGGGATCAGTCTACGGTGTTGTATATGTGCCAGTAAGCGGGTTTTGCCCTACAGAAAGTGCCACCCAAGATTGGGCGGCACTTTTTTTTAACACAAAACCGCCTGGGTCCTGCCCGGGACCATTGGCGGTTTGTATAGGAGAATGTGATTGTCATTATATCCACCGAGTTAAATCAGACCTGAACCTTGAATAAACATTGAATAAGAGTTTCCCGGAAGCTCATTCTCCGCTCCCTTTCACCCGAAGCAGAATCACCCCGATGAAAACGAGCAAACTGCCAGCCAGCTGCGGGCCGGTTAATCTCTCACTCAGGAAGAGGTAGGCCCAGACGGCTGTGAAGGCGGGTTCGAGCGTGGCGATCAGGTTCGAGGTCGTGGGGGAGAGATAGCGAAGGCTCAGGGTGTACAGGCCGAACCCTCCTAGAGTGGGAACCACGCCGAGCAGGAACAGTACACCCCAACCCATTGCGGAATCCCCCAGCCAGAGCATGTCCGCCAGCGGCATTTTGCCTGTGACAAACAGGTCATTGGCAATGTTGAAAAGGAACAGGAAGACAGTCGCCCATGCAAAACTGTACAGCAGGGCGGCCCATGAATCGATCGACTTGTCCGAGGCGTGCTTTCCTTCCAGGTTGTAGATGGCGAAGAACAGGCCGGTGATCAGCCCGAAGAGGATCCCCAACGGATTGAGATTCCACAAGGCTGGGTCATAGGCGCCGGAGACGAGGATGATACCGATCAGGCTGAGGAGTATGGAAACGATTTTGATGGAACTGAATTTCTCCTTCATAACCAGCCGGCTCAGGATGGCGGTCATGGCGGGCGAACTGAAAGCCATGACCGTGGCGATGGCCGCGCCGTTGTATTGAACCGAATATGTCCAGAACGAGTTGAAGATCGCGAGTGTCAGCCCGTACAGGACCATGAAGCCCCACTGGGACCGGTCAAGCTTGAAGCGGGCCCGGCTGAACAGCCACAATCCCACTATCATTCCGATAGAAACGAACAGATCGCGCCAGAAGGCCAGTACGAGCGAGGGGAGTTGGAAGGATTTGCTTAAATAACTCATGATCGGTCCGGTCGTGGACCAGAACACGGTCGCGATCAGGGCTATCAGAAATCCGCGCGTGGTTCGGGAAGCTGTCCGCAAATGATCTCCAATGGAATCAAAGCCTTAAAGAATAAAGAGCCACGATAATTGTGACTCTCTCCTGTGTGCCCTATGGGAATTCGAACCATGTCCCCTTGCGGGGATCACGGTTGAAATTGACGCATCACAATGCCGCGGGGGATTCGCCAAAGTGCCCCCACGGGAATTCGAATCCCGGTTTAAGCCTTGAGAGGGCTTCGTCCTGGGCCACTAGACGATGGGGGCGTCTGACATCGCTGACTCATATCAGCGATTTGGTATGCAGTGGCACGAAGCCACTCACACCGAGCGGGCGGGATTGTATCACCGCGATATTGAATCGTCAACGAACACATGGATTTCCCTGGGTCCGTGCACGCCGATGGTAAGGGTCATTTCGATGTCTGCGGTGCGCGAGGGGCCGGTGATGAACACGGCCGCGTCGGCGCCGGCCACCTGTGGAATCATCATCGCCGGCGGCAGTGACGGCAGGATATCGGATTTTCGTAGCACGGCGACATGAATTTCCGGGAGCAGGGAGGCATGCAGCGGATTTCCCGCTCCTTCCGCCACTAGGATCGATCCGGTATCTGCCAGCCCGCACAAAGCTCTGGTCACGCCCGCGCGTATCCCCGGATCGGTGTTAGGCGTGAATTCGATCCCGGCATCGCGCAGGCGGTCTTCGTCCAACAGGTCCGGTTCGAGATGGATTTTATCGATTCCGCGGGCTTTCAATAAATCGATGATTCCCTGCGTCGGATCGCTGGTTGCGATGACGTGGCCGCCCAGGGATGTGAGTTCGGTTGTGAATCGTTCCACTTCGTTCATTTCAACTTGTTGAACCGGTGTTTGCATGTCAGGGTGCACCGCTGGTCGAGGCGCCGAAGGGCCGCTGGTCCCCTCGACCTTCTGCCACCTGTCCCGGAAGGTTTTACCGGCGAACCGCGGCAGGTCCTTGCTGTACCCCCAGCCGGTGAACGCAGGCAGCCGTACCCATGCCGAGGCTGGGGCAAGCAGGGACGTCCCAAGCGCCGCGAATTTCTGTGAAGCAGCGAACAGGCGCGGGTGAGTGGCGAGACGGGTAAATATCTTCAGGAACAGCTTCGTTGATGGGGAGAGTCCGGCGCCGCGCTCACCCCGTACCCCTCTCCTCGCGTAGCATCCCCGAAGGGGGCGGGGAGAGGGGGATTCGCCCGCTCTCACACGCGTCAATAGCTTCGGCAGGTCGATGTCGACCGGGCAGGCATCCCTGCACGCGCCGCACAGGGAGGAGGCTTGGGCGAGATGGACGTAATTCTCGCCCAGCAATCCGGGAGAAATGACCGAGCCAATCGGTCCGGGATACGGAGCGATCGAACCGTCCCGCCCGATATAGGCATGCCCGCTGAGTTCGCGAAATACCGGGCAGGCGTTCAGGCACGCGCCGCAGCGGATGCAATACAGGGATTCCCTGAGCGGGGAATTTCGCACACGCGAGCGGCTGTTATCGAGCACGATCAGGTGGCGCGTCTGGCCGGCGAGAGGCTTGTGCAGGATCTGGGTGTACACGCTGATCTTCTGGCCGGTAGCCGAGCGCGCCAGAAGCGAAAGCATGAGCGCAAGATCGTCGAGCTCCGGAACCAGACGCTCCATGCCCATCAGCGCGATGTGAACGCGAGGCAGGGTTGCCACCATGCGTGCATTCCCCTCATTCGAGACGACGCAGATGCCGCCGGTTCCGGCCACTCCGAAATTCACTCCTCCCAAACCAACATCCGCGGTGAGAAACACTTCTCGCAGCACGCGGCGCGCCGTGGCCGTCAGGGTTGGAATGTCCTCGGTATAGGGGACGCCAAGCACTTCATGGAAGAGTTGCCCGACCTGTCCCCGACGCAGATGTGCCGCGGGGGTGATGATGTGACTTGGCCGCTCATGCCGCAATTGCACGATGTATTCCCCCAGATCGGTTTCAACGACTTTGTACCCCTCGATTTCAAGCGCGTGATTGAGCCCGATTTCCTCCGAGACCATGCTCTTGGATTTGGCGAATAGGCGTGCCGATATCTGCCGTGCAATGTTAAGAATGATCTGGATAGCCTGGGCTGCATCCCCTGCTCGATGGACGATCACACCATTTGCCTCGTTCCTGTCGATGAAGCGGTCGAGGTATTCGTCGAGATGATCGATCACCTGCCCGCGGATCCGATGCGCGCGTTGCCGCCGTTCGCGCCAATCGGGGATGGATTCGAATGCGGCGGCGCGTCCTTTCAAACGGCGCTCGGTATTGGCGTCCAGCGCGGCTTGGAGGGTTGGGTTGTTGATGGATTCAAGGATGCGTTGCCGAAAAACTGTATTCATGGGCTACTAATCTTCCCCAG
>Ga0194126_10009582_pt1 | contig 12888 bp, 8 predicted proteins | sample TA2KigC150mmetaG_FD_148641 | JGI IMG/M metagenome (GOLD analysis project Ga0194126, IMG submission 148641) | Freshwater microbial communities from Lake Tanganyika, Tanzania - TA2015035 Kigoma Deep Cast 150m | ecosystem: Environmental > Aquatic > Freshwater > Lake | place: Tanzania: Lake...
TGTCGAAGGTGCCGCTGAGCTATCAGCGGGTCGACCTGGCCAGCCGCGTGTAACCTATGTCCTTAGACAAAAGCGTTACCCATGTCTCCGGTCTATACCCAACGCCACGCTCACACTGCGCTACACCGCCGTGGTCATCGACAACCCGGAGAACGTGCGCGGCGCAAGTCTCAACAACCGCGTCACCTGGAACTGGGTCGGCGGGCAGCTGATCGAAAGCGCCGCGGATGTGATCCTGGTGGAACCGACGCTGACGCTGGCGAAGGACGCCGCGCCGCGCACCGTCCCACCGGGCGGCGTGGTGACCTTCACCCTGACCATCGCCAACGTCGCTCCACCGAGTGACAGTCCGGCGTTCGATCTGGTGCTGACCGATACCGTCCCGGTCGGGATGACCTACGTCCCCGGCTCGCTAGCCGCCACGGGCGGAGGTGCGCTCGACGTCTCGGCCTTGCCAGCGCTGCGCGTCACCTGGCCGGCGCTGGGGTTGGGCGACACCGTCAGCGCCAGCTTCCAGGCGACGATGGGCGCCCTCCCGGCCGGGACGCGCATCCGCAACGATGGCTTCCTCGCCTGGTCGACACTGCCCGGCGACGTCTCGGTGCCCCAATCGAGCTTCAATGTCCTATCGACCGAGCGGCTGTACGATCCGCCGATCAACGCCAACGTCGTCGTGGCTATCCCGTCGCTGCCGGCTACCGGATTCGCGCCGGACAAGGTGACCATCCTGCCGGCGGCGCCGGCCGAAGCGGCCTACGCCGACCTGGGCGCCATGCTGCTCGAGATCCCGGCGCTCAAGCTCAGCCTGCCTATCGTCGGCGTGCCCGCCGGCAAAGCCGGCTGGGATCTGACCTGGCTGTGGGACCAGGCCGGCTATCTTGAGGGGACAGCCTACCCGACCCACCGCGGCAACTCGGCGCTGACGGCCCACGTCGTGCTGTCCGACGGCACGCCCGGACCGTTTGCCCGGCTGCAGGACCTGCGCTGGGGCGACCGCGTCCTCGTCCGCGCCTACGGCCAGGTGTTCACGTACGAGGTGCGCACGGTGGCGCGCGTCAACGCCGGCGACCTGCGGCCGCTGAGCCACAAGGACCAGCCCTGGCTGACGCTCATCACCTGCCACACCTACGATGAGGCCGACGGGCGGTACCTGCATCGGATGGTCGTCCAGGCAGTGCTGGTGGAAGTGACCGACGGATAGCGCCGGCCGCCCGTACCTGCGCCGCCGGGGCAGAGACAAGTGAACAATGGCCGCCCGCAGTCAGGGGCGGCCTTGTCATCCCCGGCGTCCTCGCCCACAATCCAGCTCCCGGGACCGCATCGAGAGCCCCGGCCCGAATAATGCATCCAGCGCGCGGCCTGAAGGGCCCGAAGCGGGCCGATTGGGGCCAGATGGCGATCCCGGCGTCAAGGCCGTACTGGGGGTGGGGCCTCCCCAGGCAAACGGCATGGCTGGAGCGTTGTCCAGGATCCCTGGACGCACCCTCCAACGGCTTGGTGGCCCGGCTCTCTCGGTGAGGGGGCCAGCCGGAGAAAACGCCAAGGGCAGTACGACGGGACCGCTTCGTTGACCCGGTTCCAAGAAGGGCAATGCAACAAGTGAAGCGAACCAGGCGCCTCAATGCGCCAGGCGGGTAGGGAGGATGATGGCAACCTCTCCATCTCCAGGGGCAACGCCCTCACCCTGGCCGAAGCGTGCCATGGGCTTCCGGGCGCGTCTGTTCTTGGTCGCCGGCTTGATGCTCCTCGCCGCCCTGCTGGTGGGCGTGGGCGCGGCCGGATCCATCATGCTGCGCTACCAACAGGCAGCCGAAATCACCACCTCACTGCAAACGACCCTTGGGATCCTGGCCGTCGCACTGGTCGGGCTGGGAATCGTCTTGGCGCTGGTGGGCTGGTGGTGCATGAATGTGCTGATCCTGCGTCCGGTCAGGGAGGTCCAGCGGGGCGCAGAAGCGCTCGTGCAGGGCCAGCCCGATCGTGACGAGGCCGCCTTCCGCCGGGATGAACTCAGCCGGGTGGGCATGGCGATGAGGGCCATGGCTTCCCGCCTGCGGCAGAACAAGGTCGACGTCGAGCGCCATTCCATGCAGTTGGAGACCCTCTATCGTGTGAGCCTGAGCCTCACCAAGCGCCTCGAGCTCGAAAGCGTCCTCGAAACCGTCCTGAACGCCGCCTTCGAGCTGTTTCCGGGTTTGATGGACGCGCTGGTCTTCCTGTATGCCAACGACCAGCTGACGCTGGCAGCCTCCCGGCGCGGAACGGTGGCTGCCGGGGGCGTTTCACCGGCGCCCCGCATGGAGGGTTCGACCTATCGGGTGGCGCGCACGGGCGAGATGGTGCTCATCCCGGACGTGCACGCCGATCCGCGCTACCCTGGCGATCCGCGCAACTGGCCCGGGGCCTTGGCCTGCATCCCGCTGAAGGTCGGTACGCACGTCGTCGGGGTCCTCAACACTTCCTACCAGGAAGCCCATCCCTTCGGCGAGGAGGAGACCCGGCTGCACCTTCTGCTGGCGGACCAGGCTGCCATCGCCGTGGAGAACGCCCGCCTGTATGGGCAGGCCCAGCAGGAGCTGCTCGAGCGCCGCCGGGCCGAGCAGGCTTTGCAAAAGGCCAACGAGGACCTCGAGCGCAAGGTGTCCGGCCGGACGCACGCGCTGCTGGAGGCGAACCAGCGCCTCGAAACCCTCAAGGAGATCGATCGCGCCGTGCTGGCGGCACACTCCATGGACGATATCGCCATGGCGGGGCTCTTGCGGCTGCGGGCGCTGGTCGGCTGCGAGCATGCCGACCTGGTGCTATTCGAACTGGAGCAGGGCATCGGTCGGATGCTGACAATGGAGGGGCCGAGGACGTTCGGGCTCGAGGCCGGGATGACCTTCTCTCTGGAAGACTATGGTCCCCTGGCCGACCTCAAGGCCGGCGAGGTGCGCCGCGTCAATGATCTGAAGTCGGCGGTCGGCCTGACGCCGGTGCGCCAGCGGCTCCTGGACGGCGGCGTGCGCAGCTTCCTGACGGCGCCGCTTGTGGCCGATGGCACGCTGATCGGCGAGCTGAATCTGGGTTCATCTCGAGCGGCGGCCTTTGATATCGACACCGAATTGCTGGCGCGTGAGGTGGCCAACCAGCTGGCCGTGGCACTTCGCCAGGCCGGCCTGCGGGCGGCGCTCGAGGCGGAGCAGACCCGCCTGGGACAGCTCGTGGAGCACCTGCCGCAAGCCGTGGCGCTTCTGGACGGCGACAAACGCGTCGTGCTGGCCAATGCACTGGCGCGCAAGATCCTGCCGGAGCTCGGCCGCTGGCCAAGCACCGCCACGCTGCAGCAGGTCGGCGGGCGGCCGATCGAGCGCCTGCTGGTATCGGCCGATCACCCCGGATGGCACGAACTGCGCCTGGAGGTGGGGGCGCGCCGGGTGTACGAGGCCGCTGCGCTGCGTCTAGGGGACGCGCCGGAGGCGGGCGGCTGGATCGTGCAGATCCGCGACGTCACGAGCGAGCGCTCGGCGCAGATGCAGCAGCGCTCGCAGGAGCGCCTGGCCGCCGTCGGGCAGCTGGCGGCGGGCGTGGCCCATGATTTCAACAACATCATCTCGGTCATCATCCTGTATGCCGAGATGCTGCTTCAGGCGCAGGGGCGGACGCCGCAGGAGATCGAGCGCCTGCAGACGATCACCTCACAGGGCCAGCGGGCGGCGCAGCTCGTCCAGCAGATCCTCGATTTCAGCCGGCAGTCCGTGATGGATCAGCACCCCTTCGACCTAGTGCCCTTCCTGCGCGAGATGGAAGGGCTGTTGATGCGCACGATGCCCGAGTCGATCCGCGTGCGCGTGGTGGCCGAGGGCGCGGGCTTCATGATCCAGGGCGACCCGGCCCGCATCCGGCAGGCTTGCATCAACCTGGCTCTCAACGCGCGCGAAGCGATGCCGGAGGGCGGCGACATGCGCTTCACGCTCTCGCCCCTCTCGCTGAAGGAAGGCGAGCCGACGCCTTGTGTGGAGATGACGCCCGGGGAATGGGTGCGGCTGACCGTCAGCGATACAGGATCGGGGATTCAGCCGGAAGCGCTGCCGCACATCTTCGAGCCCTTCTTCACCACCAAGTCGCCGGCCAAGGCCAGCGGCCTGGGGTTGGCTCAGGTCTACGGCATCATCCAGCAGCACCACGGCCACATCGACGTGACCAGCTCCAGCGAGGGCGGCACCACCTTCACCGTCTTCCTGCCGCTACTGGCGGCGCCGCCGGGCGGTGGGGCGCCCCTCGAAATGTCGGACGCCAACCGCGGCCAGGGCGAGTTGATCCTGGTGGTGGAGGACAACGAGGCCACGCGAGCCAGCGTGTGCGAAATCCTGGCCAACCTGGGATACCGCGTGCTGCAGGCCTCCGAGGGCAAGGAGGCGCTGGAGCTCTTTGCGCAGCAGGCTGGGAAGATTGATCTGGTCCTGAGTGACCTGGTGATGCCCGGCATGGGCGGCAGCGAGTTGGTGCGGCACCTTACGGCCGTCGCGCCGCAGCAGCGGGTCCTCCTGATGACCGGCTACCCGTTAGGAAGCACGCGCGAACTGCTCGAGTCCGGCACGGTACACTGGCTGCAGAAGCCGCTCACCGGGGCCAAGCTGGCGCGTGCCGTGCGCGAGGCGCTGACCGCCGAGCGCGGTCAGCCTGCGCCGGCGTAGGGTCTTCCACAGCCGCATGCCGCCCTCACAAGTCACCGCGCTGCTGGCATGGTACAGGCGCCATGCCCGCCGCCTCCCCTGGCGCGACCACCCCGACCCGTATGCCGTCTGGATTTCGGAGGTCATGCTCCAGCAGACGCGCGTCGAGACGGTCATCCCCTACTTCGAGGCCTGGATGCGGCGCTTCCCCGGCGTTCGGGAGCTCGCCGGCGCCTCGGTGCAGGAGGTCCTGCGGTCCTGGGAAGGGCTGGGGTACTACCGGCGAGCCGTGAACCTCCACCGCGCCGCCCGGCAGATCCTCTCCAACAGCGAAGGAAGGTGGCCGCGGACAGCCTCCGCGTGGCGGGCTCTGCCCGGCATCGGGGACTACACGGCAGCGGCCATTGCCGCCCTGGCCTTCCGACAGGACGAGATCGCCCTCGATGGGAACCTGCGGCGCGTGCTGGCGCGCTTGATCGACCTGCCGGTCGACGTTCGGTCGCCGGAGGGCGAAAGGCGGCTGCTGGCCAAAGCCCGCTCGCTGCTTCCGACGGGCAGGGCGGCGGCCTTCAACCAGGCGCTGATGGATCTGGGGGCCATGATCTGCACGCCGCGCGCACCGACGTGTGAGCGATGCCCGGTACGTTCAGGCTGCCTGGCGTGCCGGCGCGGGACGCAGGGTGAGCGTCCGGTGCGAGCCGGGCGTGGTCGGGTGCCGCATCGCATCGTCGCCGCCGCAGTGCTGCGCCGCAACGGGCGCGTCCTGATCGCCCGCCGGCCGGAGGGAGGACTGCTGGGAGGCTTGTGGGAGTTTCCCGGGGGCAAGCGCGAGCCTGGCGAGTCGCTGCAGGCCTGCCTACGCCGCGAACTGAAGGAGGAGCTGGGCATTCGTGCTGAAGTAGGCGAGTCGCTCGGGGCATTCGAGCATGCCTACAGCCACTTCAGCGTCACCGTGCACGCCTTCGCCTGCAGGCTCCTCACCGGCGCGCCGAAGGCGATCGAGCACACCCGCCTGGCGTGGATCGCGCCGGGAAGGCTGAGCGCCTACCCGATGGGCAAGATCGATCGCGCCATCGCCCGCCGTCTGCTGGAGGCCCAGGGACGGGAAGCTGTGAGCGCTGATTCGCGCAAGAGGCGAGTGAGCGCAGGAGAACATGCGGGCGGCAAAGGCCGAGGCGTGAAGCGGCCCCGGCGTTAGGGCAGCCCGAGCACCTGGCCGCGCAGCCCGAGCAGGATCGGGGCGGAGGACTCGGCCAGGCTGGTCGCCGACGCCGCCAGGCGCAGCGGGAGCAGTTGGTCGGAGAGAGGCTTCGCCTCCTCCAGCGTATCGCTGGCGGCGATGCGCAGGGCCAGATCGCGGGCGAAGGCTGCGTCGGCCAACAGGCGATCCACTTCGGCGATCGTTTGCCCTGCGGCGGCCTGCTGTTCGGGCGAGGCGAGCATCCAGGCGCCGGCGCTGGCGGCGTAGTCGCGCAGCAGCGCCAGATAGGGGAGCAGACCGAAGGCGTCGCCCGGATTCTCCTCACGTCCGTCCCCGTTGACATCCCCGAAGTCCGCACCGAGCTCCCCTTCGGCGATGTTGATCATGTGCTCGGCGTGGCGCTTGGCCATCTCCAGATCGCCGTTCTCCATCGCCTCCACGGCGAACTCCAGATGACTGTCGAAGGAGCCGGCCTGCGAGCGCAGGCCTTCGCTGACTGCGGATGAGGTCGGGAGCTGCCGGCTGACGGCGTCGAGCGCTCGCACGCGCGCCAGGACCTCGGCTTCCATCTGCAGCCTGAAGCTCACCGGGCCGCCGGGCCGCTCAGAGCCCGAGGACTGCGGCTCGAGCGTGATGAGGAAGCCGTCGTAGAGCGCCAGCAGGTTGCGGGATTCGGGATCAGCGACTCGAATCTGGAGCAGCTGCCCGGCGCCTTCCAGGCGAGCCGCCTGCACGCTGGACCCATCCGGCTGCATGAACCACAGGACGAAGACGCTGCCCGGCGGGGCGGGTTGAGGTGCCTGAATGGCCAGGTCCAGCACGGCGTCGGCGAAGAGCGCTTCGCTATCCGGGAGGGCAACGAACTCCAGGTTCTGGGCGCCGGCCGGGGAGGCAGGTGGCGAGGTCGGCAAGACCGCTGGCGGCGAGGATGCGGGGGCGAGCGCACTCAGGATGGCGCGCAGCCCGAGCCCGCCCAAGGCCAGGGCCAGCGCGCCGGCAAGGGCCACGATGGCCCACTGCGCCCGCGACGGACCGCGCCGCACTCCGGCAGGGCGCATGGGAGGGTGGGGCGCCGGTGTCGGTTGGGCCGGGGAGGGGGTGAGCGCCTGGCCGAGCGCCCGGGCGAGATCGCCGGCCGAGGCGAAGCGATCGGCTGGCAGCTTGGCCAGCGCCCGGTTGACAACAGCCTGGATCGCCGGATCGGTGTCGGCGATCGGCGGCAGCGGCTCGGAGATATGCTTGAGCAGCACCGAGAGGGGCGTATCGGAATCGGACTCGAACGGCACGCGGCCGGCAAGCATCTCGTACAACATCACGCCCAGGGCGTAGACGTCGGAGCGGGCGTCGCTGGCTTCACCGCGCGCCTGTTCCGGGCTCATGTAAGCCGGCGTGCCCAGCAGGCTACCGGTGGCGGTGTGTTTGTCGGCGCCGGCGATGCGGGCGATGCCGAAGTCGGTCAGGATGGGCTGAACGTCGGGCGGCAGCGGCAGGCCGGGCACAACGGGCAAGGTGGCCGCGCGCAGGATGACATTGGATGGCTTGATGTCGCGATGGACAATACCCTTGGCATGGGCGTAGTCCAAAGCCGCGGCCAGTTCGCTGATGAGGTGGACGATCGTCGCCAGCGGTAGGGAAAGCCCGGCCTGGCCGAGAGCCTGCAGGTAGGCCTCCAGCGAGGTGCCCTCCAGGAGCTCCATGACAATGTAGGGACGTCCGTCGACAACGTCAAAGTCGTAGACGTGTACGATATTGGAGTGGCGCAGCGAAGCGACCGCCTGGGCTTCGGTGGCGAAGCGGCGCTGCAGATCCTCGTCTTCCGTCAGGTGGGCATAGAGGAGCTTGACCGCCACCGGGATGTTGAGGGTGGTGTGGCGGCCGAGGTAGACCTCAGCCATTCCGCCGCGGCCGAGCGGCCGCTCGAGGACGACCTTGGACAGCGTGCGCCCGGCCCACTCGCTCATAGGCTGTCGACCCGGGCGGGCGCCGTCAGGGGTTCCCAGCGGAGCATGTGGCGAGTATAGCATGCGGGTCGCGGCCACCCGGGTGCCTATGGCCTCGATCGCCCGGCCGTCCGGGCGCAGGCAACGCGGCGAGCCCGGTAGCCAAGAGGTAGGAAGGGAGTGCGGAGCGAGGCCGACGCAGGCACGTGGCCATCGCCGGTGGCGGGGAGTGCAGGATCAGCCGAGGCGGCCGGTGACGTAGTCCTCGGTGCGGCGCTGGGCCGGATGGGTGAAGATGGTGTCGGTGAGGTCGAATTCCACCAGGTCACCCAGCCAGAAGAGGCCGGTTCGATCCGAAACGCGTGCGGCCTGCTGCATATTGTGGGTGACGATGACGATGGTGTACTCATCCTTCAACTGCAGAATCAGTTTCTCGATATGGGCTGTGGCGATCGGGTCGAGGGCTGAACACGGCTCATCCATGAGCAGGACGTCGGGTTCGACCGCCAGCGCCCGGGCGATGCACAGGCGCTGCTGCTCGCCCAAGGAGAGGTTGAGAGCCTCCGCCCGCAGGTCGCCGTTGATTTCCTCCCACAGGCCGGCCTGCCGCAATGCCTTCTCCACGCGGGCTGCCAAGTGCGCCTTCCCCTCATCCAATTGCAGGGCGCGAGGCCCGAAGGCGACATTGTCGAAGATGCTCTGGGGAAAGGGATTGGGTTTCTGGAAGACCATGCCGACGCGTCGGCGCAGGTCCGCCACATCGGCCGGGAGGGCCAGGATATCCTGGCTGTCGAGCAGGATCTGGCCCTCCACCCGCGCGCCGGGAATGGTGTCGTTCATGCGGTTGAGACAGCGCAGGAAGGTCGACTTGCCGCAGCCGGAAGGTCCGATGAGCGCCGTGACCTCGCGGGCGGCGATCGCCACCGTGACGTCGCGCAGCGCCTGTTTCTCGCCGTAGTAGACGTGCAGGTGGCGGACCTCGAACTTGGGCGGGGCTTCGGGCGGGGGCATCGGTCCCATTCTACTTCACACCGCAGGACTTCCTTGAGGCATCCGGCCCGGGCCTGTAGAATGGTGACGATGTCCGTCTCGCGCTGCCGAAGCCTGACCTGGGCCCTGCTGCTGGCCGCCTCCTTGCTGGCCGGCTGCCAGCGTACTTCGGGCGCGGGCGAAGAAGCGAACGCTGCCGGCACCACGATCCAGGATCAGGGATCGGACACGCTGGTGAACCTGGCCCTTGCCTGGGCGGAAGCGTACCATCAGGAGTACCCCGACGTGACGGTCTCGGTCACGGGGGGCGGATCGGGGGCGGGCCTGGCGGCGCTGGTCAACGGCACCACGGACATCGCCAACGCTTCTCGCCCCATCAAGCCGGAAGAGATTGAGCAAGCGCGCGCCAAGGGGTTCACCCCGCAGGAACTCGTGGTGGCCCGGGATGCCATCGCCGTCCTGGTGAACCCCGGCAATCCGGTGGACGAACTGACGCTGGTCCAGGTCGCCGACATCTTCAGCGGGCGGATCTCCAACTGGAGGGAGGTCGGGGGCGAGGACCGTCCGATCGTCCGTCTGTCGCGCGAAACGAACTCAGGCACACACGTGTACTTCCTGGAGCACGTGTTGCGTCGTGGGGAGAACGGCAACGAGACACTCTTCTCCACGGACACCCTGCTCCTGCCCTCGTCCGAAGGGATCAGCGCCGAGATCCGGCAGAACCCCAACGCCATCGGGTACGACGGACTGGGATACGTGACGCCCGACCTCAAGGTGGTGGCGGTGGCGGAGGCGGGCATGCCCTTCATCCTGCCCTCGATCCAAACGGTCAACGACGGCACCTATCCGATCGCCCGGGATCTGTACATGTACACCGCCGGCGAGCCGGATGGCGTCCTGGCAGACTACCTGCGTTGGATCCTTGGCCCGGAGGCTCAGGCACTGGTGGCCAGCCTGGGCTTCGTTCCCGTGGAGCCCTAGGCGACGATGCGCGCTTCCCGCCCGGCCGAGTTCGTGATCGTGCAGCTAATCCGAGCGGCCGGCTTCTCGGCGATCGTCTTCGTGGGGCTGATCCTCTTCTTCCTGGCGCGCGAAGGCGGGCCGGCGCTGCTCGAGGTCCCTCTCGATACGCTGCTGGCCGGCCGCTGGTATCCGATCGAGGGCTACTTCGGCCTGCTTCCGCTCCTGGGGGGAACGCTGGTCATCACCCTCGGCGCAACGGCGATCGCCGCGCCGCTCGGTGTACTGACGGCAGTCTACGTAGCCGAGGTGGCGCCGCGTTGGGCGCGCGAAGTGCTCAAGCCGCTGATCGAGCTGCTGGCCGGCATACCCTCGGTGGCTCTCGGATTCATCGGGATCCTGGTCTTCGTACCCGTGATTCGGACGACCCTGGGGCTGCCCACCGGCCTCTCGGCCCTCACCGGGGCGATCCTGCTTGGCTTGATTGCCATTCCGACGATCGTAAGCGTGGCGGAGGATGCCATCGACGCCGTGCCGCGCACCTATCGCGACGCGGCGCTGGCGCTGGGCGCAACGGACTGGCAGACCATCTGGCGAGTGACCGTGCCGGCCGCGCGCACCGGGATCACCACGGCGATCATGCTCGGAGTCGGCCGCGCCATCGGTGAGACGATGGCCGTGATGATGGTGACCGGGAACGCACCCGTACTGCCCTCCGGACTGCAGGCGCTGTTCCACCCGGTGCGCGCCATGACGGCCACCATCGCGGCGGAGATGGGGGAGGTCGCCAATGGCAGCACCCACTACCACGTGTTGTTCTTGATCGGGGTGGTGCTGTTCGTCATCACGCTGGCCGTGAACCTGGTGGCGGCCAGCATCGTCTTCCGGCAGCGAAAGCGGGCGGAGCGGATCCTCTCCTAGCCATGAGAGCACACGCGGCGATCAGCCCGGATGGGCCCATGCCCATCGAAAGCGGACAGGGATGAACCGGCAGGGGATGTCCGGCCGACGCGCACTCATGCAACGCCTCGGCTATACCGGGCTCACGCTGGCAGCCCTCGTGACGGTGGCGCCTATCGCCCTCATCGTCGGACTCATCGTGTGGCGCGGTCTCCCAGCTGTCTCGCTTGAGTTCCTGACGGCCATGCCCAGGGACGGCCTGCGGGCGGGCGGCATTCTGCCCGCCATCGTGGGCACCTTCTGGCTTACGCTGGGAACGGCAGTCGTGGCTGTCCCGCTGGGCGTAGGGGCGGCCATCTACCTGGCCGAGTACGCCCCCGAGACCGGGTGGACCCGGGCGATCCGCGTGGCCATCATCAACCTGGCCGGCATTCCCTCCGTGGTGTACGGCCTGTTTGGGCTCGGCCTGTTTGTGCTCTTCCTGCAGATCGGCAACAGCATCCTCTCGGGTTCACTCACGCTCGCCATCATGACCCTGCCGGTCATCATCAGTACGACCGAAGAGTCGCTGCGGGCCGTTCCTGGCAGCTTCCGCGTGGTCAGCATCTCGCTGGGGGGCACGCGCTGGCAGACCATCTGGCGCATTGTCCTGCCCCAGGCGCTTCCGGGGATTCTGACGGGGGTGATCCTGGGGCTGGAGCGGGCCGCCGGCGAAACCGCCCCTATCCTGTTCACCGCCGCAGCGCTGTTCTTGCCCCGACTGCCGGCAACGGTCTTTGACCCGACGATGGCCTTGCCGTATCACCTCTTTGTGATTTCCACCCAGGTCCCGGGGATGCCGATCCAGATTCAGTATGGAACGGCCCTGGTCTTGCTTGGCTTTGTGCTGGGCATGAACCTGCTGGCAACCCTGATTCGCGCCCGCGCCCGGGCACGGAGGCAGTGGTGAATCCGGTCGATCGGATACCGGAAGGGGCGGCCTCGGCCGAACGACCTGCCGGGGAAACCAAGATCCGGGTCGAAGATCTGGTCGTGTCGTACTCGGATGGCACCGAGTCGCTGCGCGGCGTCAACCTGGCGATTCCGGCGCGCGCCATCACCGTGCTGTTTGGCCCGGCGGGGGGAGGCAAGTCGACGCTGCTGCGCACGATCAACCGCCTGAACGACCTGGCCGACGTGACGAGGGCTTCGGGCCATGTGTGGTTGGACGGGGAGGACATCCTGGATCGACGAACGGACACGATCGCGCTGCGCCGCAAGGTCGGGATGGTCTTCGCCCGCCCGGTCGTGCTGCCCATGACGATCCGGCAGAACGTCCTCTACGGCCTGGAGCTTGCTGGCGGCCAAGACAAAGGGGCGCGCGCGGAGACGGTGGAGCGCGGCCTGCGCGCGGCCGCTTTGTGGGATGAGGTCCGCGACCGCTTGGATGAACCTGCCATCGCCCTTTCGGGTGGCCAGCAGCAACGGCTGTGCCTGGCGCGGGTTCTCGCTTTGGAGCCCGAGGTGATCCTGCTGGACGAGCCCACCTCGGGCCTGGACCCGATCTCAACCGCCCGCGTGGAGGAGACCCTTCAAGAACTCAAGGCGCGCTACACGCTTCTCCTGGTGCCGCACTCGGTGCAGCAGGCGGCGCGCGTGGCGGATCAGGCCGCCTTTCTGCTGGGGGGTGAGGTGGTCGAATTCTCGCCCGGGCGGGAGATCTTCACCCGGCCGAAAGACCGTCGCACGGAAGAGTATGTGACCGGGCGCTTTGGCTGAGAGGGGCATGGGGGACGGCCGCAAGGGCGGGTGAGACGGGCCAGGGAACGTCTCCCGCAAGGAGGTGTGGGGTGGCAAGTCAATCGCGATCGAGGCTGGATCGAGAACTGGCGAACCTCGACCGGGCTCTGCTGAGCATCGGCGCCGGGGTGGACGGCGCCATCGCTGGGGCGGTTCGGGCTCTGCAGAACCGCGATCTGGATCTGGCGCATCAAGTGGATCAAGGGGATGCCGCCATCAACGCTCAGCGCTTCGAGATCGAAGAGGCCTGCCTGGCGCTCATCGCGCGGCAGCAGCCCGCCGCCGGCGACCTGCGGGCCGTGCTGGCCGCCTTCAGCATCGTGGCCGATCTGGAGCGCATGGGCGATCACGCCGCCGGGATCGCCCGCACCGTCCTGCACATGGGCGACGAGCCGCTGCTCAAGCCGCTGATCGACCTGCCGCGCATGGCGGAGACCTGCCGCGAGATGCTGCGCCTGGCGCT
>Ga0194126_10009588_pt1 | contig 12879 bp, 10 predicted proteins | sample TA2KigC150mmetaG_FD_148641 | JGI IMG/M metagenome (GOLD analysis project Ga0194126, IMG submission 148641) | Freshwater microbial communities from Lake Tanganyika, Tanzania - TA2015035 Kigoma Deep Cast 150m | ecosystem: Environmental > Aquatic > Freshwater > Lake | place: Tanzania: Lake...
TTCGTCGAGAAGTACGAGTGGTCCAAACTCTTCGGGATCACCTACTTCGTGGGCGTGGAGGGCATGAACGCCCCGCTCCTGTTACTCACGGGCATCGTGATCTTTACCGGGGTCCTCACCATGTGGGAGCTGGAAATCCGGGTGAAGGAATACTTCATCTGGATGCTGGCCCTGGTGACGGGGGTCTTCGGGGTCTTCATGTCCTACGACATGTTCTTCTTCTTCCTGTTTTACGAAATTGCGGTGGTCCCCATGTACATCCTCATTCTGATCTGGGGCTCCACCCGCAAAGAATACGCGGCCATGAAGCTGACCCTGTACCTGATGGCTGGAAGCGGCCTCATCATCCCGGGCATACTCCTCCTTTATTCCACTTCCGGCCTTTTCACCTTTAACATGGTCGCGCTCCACGGCGTGCGCTTCGCCCCCTGGGTCCAGAAGCTGGTCTTCGTCTTCCTCTACCTGGGATTCGGGGTCCTGGCCGCGGTCTGGCCGTTCCACACCTGGTCTCCCGTGGGCCACGTGGCCGCGCCCACCGCGGTGTCCATGCTCCACGCCGGCGTGCTCATGAAGCTGGGTTCCTTCGGTATCCTACGGGTGGCCATGTATCTGTGCCCCGAGGGCTTTCATTACTGGTCCACCTTCATGGCCCTCTTGGCCACCACCGGCATCGTTTACGGCGTCTTCGTGGGCCTGGCCCAGACCGACTTGAAATACGTCATCGGTTACTCCTCCGTATCCCATATGGGCATCGTTTGCCTGGGGCTGGCCACCGGCACCGTGGACGGCCTCAACGGCTCGGTCTTCCAGATGTTCGCCCACGGCGTCATGACCGCCCTCTTCTTCTCCGCGGTGGGTTTTATTTATGACCGCACCCACACCCGGGACATCCATGAGCTGGGAGGATTTTCCCGCATCATGCCCGTGGCCTCGGCCTTCTTCATCGTCGCGGCCCTGTGCGGCGCCGGCGTCCCCGGCATGGCCAGCTTCTGGGCGGAACTGCTGGTGTTCATCGCCGCCTTCAAGGTATTCCCCGTAGCCGGGCTCCTGGCCATCGCCGCCCTGGTGGTGGGGGCGCTCTTCGCCCTGCGGGTGGTTCAAAATACTTTCTACAACGAACCCAACCCCAAGTTTGCGCACTTTGAGGACGTCAGCCCCTTCCTGGGCCTGCCCCGGATGATTCTCATCGGCACCCTGATCTTATTCGGGTTCTTCCCCCAGATGATGCTCGGCCTCATCAAGACTTCCATAGTGCCATTTCTCCAGGGAATGTAAACCATGAACGTGAAGCTTTTCGGACCGGAACTCTACTACCTGTTGATGGCCCTGGTGTTCTTCGGGCTCTGCCTGAGGCGCCGCGAAAATGTCAAACAGGACTATCAGATCGCCTTGGTCTTGACGGGCCTGGGAGCGGTGGTGACTTTTGTCTCCCTTTTCCAGCAGGGAGACCTCTTTTACCAGGCGTACAAGGTGGACCTGTTCAGCCAGATATTCAAGTTCGCCCTGGCCCTGGGCCTGTTCCTCGTGCTCACCATCTCCCACAACCTGGCGCACATTGAGAGCCGTTACCATGCCGAGTACTACCTGTTCCTCACCACCACCACCCTCGGCATGATGATGCTGGTTTCCTCCGTGGAGCTCCTCACCATCTATGTGTCCCTGGAGCTGTCCTCTTATTCTTTATATATTCTGGTGCCCCTCAGGCGGGGCGACGACATCGACGTGGAAGCCGGCATCAAATACCTGTTCATCGGCGCGGTGTCCTCCGGGTTCATGCTCTTCGGCCTGAGCTACATTTTCGGCATCACCCACACCACTTACGTCACCGAGATCATGGCCAAGCTGCCCCAGATCGTCCAGAGCCCCATGGGCCTTATCGGTCTGTTGCTCACCTTGTCGGGCTTCTTTTTCAAGCTGTCGGTCTTCCCCTTTCACTTCTGGGCGCCGGACGTTTACCAGGGCGCGGCCAACCAGGTCACCGCGTTCATCGCCACCGCGTCCAAGGCTGCGGCAGTAGCCGTGCTGCTCCGCCTCACGGCCCTGGGCGGCAGCTACGGCTTCAGCTTCACCCAGGCCCTGTGGGTCCTGGCCATCGTCTCCATGACCCTGGGCAACCTGGTGGCCATCGTTCAGAAAGACTTCAAGCGGATGCTGGCGTATTCCTCCATCGCCCACGCCGGTTACTTTCTCATAGGCATCCTTACCATGAGGGCCGACGGCTACACCGCCGCGGTGTACTATGCCCTGGCCTACCTCATCATGAATTTCTCGGTCTTCCTGGTCATCAACGAGGTGGCCAAAGACGGCCGGGACCTGAAGATTCCCGAGCTGGCCGGCCTCTACCGCCGCAGCCCGCTTCTGAGCATGACCCTGATCCTGGGCATCTTCGCCCTGGCCGGGGTGCCGCCCTCCATCGGGTTCACCGGCAAGCTGCTGCTCTTCACCTCAGCCATGAACCAGGGCTACTTCTGGCTGGTCCTGATCGGCGCGGTGAACGGCACCGTGTCCCTCTATTACTATCTGAAAGTGGTTTATGCCGCCTATTTCATGGAAGACGGCGGCCTGCCGCCGGTGCAGCTCTCCATCCCCACCCGGATCCTCAACCTGGCCCTGGCCGTCATCATCATCGGTTTCGGGGTCTTCCCCGACCGCATTGTCAACCTGGCCCGGGAGGCGGTGAAGGCGGTTTTATAAACCGCCGATTAACGCAGATAAACACGGATAAAAAAACCCGCCTTGGGGCGGGTTTTTTTTAGGCTTTAGATTAATCAGTGCAAATCGATGTAATCTGTGGATCTAAAACCCTCCAGATCAATGCGGTGGGACTTGAGCCAGCGGTACACGGTCTTGGTGCTGACCTTGAGGCGCCGCGATAGGGCGGAAACGTTGCCTCCCTCAGCCCGAAGCAACTCCTCCAGATATTCCCGGGGCGGGCGGACCGGGACCATAGGTTCATAGGTCCAGGGGCGCGCCGGCGAATCCGGCCAACCCGAATTTGCCGGGCCGATTGCATCGAAGCGTATATCCTCTTCCCGGATTAAGGGCCCGGAACTGAAAAAAACCGCCCGGGTGACTACGTTCTTCAATTCCCGGGCGTTCCCCGGCCAGGGATGGCTCAAAAGCTTTTTTTCAGCCCCCCGGCTAAACCCCACCACTTCCTTACGGTGGCGCTGATAGAGCTGGTAGAGGATGTGCTCGGCCAGGAGCACAACATCATCTCCCCGCTCCCGCAAGGGCGGCAGGTGCAGGGTCAGCACTGCCAGGCGGTCATAAAGGTCCTGGCGAAAGCGCCCCTGGGCGATGAGCTGGGGCAAATTCTGGTTGGTAGCCGCGATGAGGCGCACATCCACCTGGAGGGGCGCGTCGGCCCCCACCGGCTCAATCTCCCCCAGCTCCACCGCCCGGAGCAATCGAGGCTGCACCGCCGGGGGCAAGTCGCCCACCTCGTCCAGGAAAAGCGTGCCTTGATGGGCCAGCTTGAATTTGCCGGGGCGGTCCCGTCGGGCGTCGGTGAAGGAACCCCGGACATGGCCGAAGAACTCGCTGCACGCCAGGGACTCGGTCAAGGCCCCGCAATTGATGGAATAAAAGGGACGCCGGCGCCTGAGACTCAAAGCCCATAAGGCTCGAGCCACCAGCTCCTTGCCGGTGCCGGGCTCTCCGGTGAGAAAAATCGGCAGCTCCGAACCCGCATACGCGGGCAGGCTGGCCAAAATCTGTTGGAACTTGAAGTCTCGCGTGATGATTTGAGAAAGTTCTTTGACCTTGCAGTCGGGAAACGGGACTGCGTGACTACCCAAAGCCACCCAGTGATCACTCCTGATCTCCATAGCACCTCCTTGTGTGCTGTTGTGGCTGATTTAAGGTTAAATCCGGTTAGAAGTTATCCTACCTCCTTTCGACAATAATAATTTCAAATTGTATATATAATAAAGATTATTTTAGTATTTCATTACAATAATAAAAATATATTTTTCTATAATTTTCATTAACTATAGCGCAGCAAGAATCTCTTCCGCAGCCCGCCGCACTTCCGGCTGGGGGCTGGTGAGAGCCAGGACCTGGAGGCGGCCCTTGAAGCCCTGCTGCTCCACCCGGCTCCGGGCGTTGAGCTGTTTGGCCATGGCCTGTAACACCTCCACCACCGCCTTGGGGTCGGGATAGTCCAGAAGCCGGGTCAACGCGCCCCATTCTTCCGGCAGCCCGTATTCTTCCAGGAACTTTCTGGCGGTGGCGGTGAATTTCTTGGTGCCGTGATGGGCTTCCAGCTTTTTCAAGTCCGCCTGGTATTCCGGCCGGGCCTGCTTACCTTTGAACAGGGCTTCAGCCTGGGCCAGGGCCAGTTTTCGCGCCCATTCGGCCTGGACCTTGGAGGCCCTCGGCTTCCGGGGAGCGCGCTGCCGCGGCTTCTCCCGCATCTGGTCGATTTCCCGCCAACTGGGGCGGTCCCGGTCGTCGTCTTCTTGTTTGGGCGACATTCTCTTGTTTCCTGCTTTCTGTTTTCTGTTTTCTGTTTTCTGCTTTTCGATTATTGCCTTAACTCCGGAAGCTAATTTAGAGAATTTTGTTACCTCTTGAAGAAGTGAAAAAAACAATGGTATGGGTGGCACAGGCTTCCAGCCTGTGGTTAATCTTATTGAATCTACTACGTTTGCCACAGGCCGGAGGCCTGTGCCACTCAAATTATTTTCTGGTTGGTGTTTTTCTAATCCAAATATCTGGTTGCGCCGATTCCAGTCTGTGCCGGCGCAGGCTGAAGCCTGCGGCTACATTAATACGGGTAATTTTTCAAGAGGCTCTTGATGCCTATTTTCCGGAGTTAAGGCAATAATAGTTTTCTGCTTTTTTTCTAATTTCCCATCCTCCTTTAGCCCTTGCTTAATATCAGGCTTAAAGGAAGAGGTCTTTTTACTCTCAGCCTTTACAGAAAACAGAAAACGGAAAACAGAAAACTATCTTCAAAAAATCCAGTTGGGATGGCGGGCCGTCACTTCCTCCAGGTAGTCCCAGATCCATTCCCGGATGGCCGGGGCCAGATAAAACTTGGGCCATAGCAGCGGGTCCTCGGGCGTCACCACCCCTTCCGCCACCGCCCGGCGGTGGAGGGGCAACCCGGGATAGATGCGGATCCCCACAGTGAGGTTCACTAGCCGGGGCTCATACTGCTCCAGGAGGGCCACGCTCTCCTTAACGGTGTCCGGAGTTTCCCCCGGGGCGCCCATCATCAGGAAGCAGGAAAAAGGCAGGTCCGCGTCTTGAAGCAGCCGCAGGGTCAACTCCACCTGCTCCCTGCCGAAACCTTTGCCCAGGTTGGTGAGGACCAGTTCCGAGCCGCTTTCATTACCCACCTGGGCCATGCCCCCGCCGGAGTCCCTAATGAGGTGGAAAAGCTCCTGGTCGGGAAAAGCCGGGTTGATAAGGCAGCCCCATTCCAGGGGAAGGTTCAAACTCTTTATTTCCAAGCAAAGACGGCGGGCATAGTCCAGAGGATAATTGAACATATTATCCACAAAGTAAAACCGGGTCAATCCCCAACGGTCGTTCCAGACGGCCAGCCAGGCGGCCACCTCTTCCGGCGGCCAGGCCCGCACTTGGGTCCCTTCCAGCAGCGGGGTGGTGCAGTAGATGCACTGCATGGGGCAGCCCCGGCGGCTTTGGACCGGGATCATGCCAGGAAGCTTGGCGCTCCCTTCCGCCTCCTGATAAACGCGGGGAGTGAAGTATTTCAGGGCCGGAGGCGGCAGATTCTCCAGGTCCATGACCTGCTCCCGGGGGTTCATCGCCCACCTATCCCCGCGGCGCCACACCAGCCCGGGAACCTTGGCCCAGTCCCGGTCCTTCCAGGCCGCCAGGAATGCGCGGAAACTCCCTTCTCCTTCTCCCACCACGCCAAAGTCGGCTTGCAGATAGTCCATCAAAGCCAGGGGTACGATGCTGAAGCCGGCGCCCCCCATCACGATGGGAGCGGAGCTCAGCTCCCGTAGCGTGGTTACGACCTCCTTCATCTCGGGAAAGTAGCAAACCGGGTCCCGGCTGTCCTGGTTGTCCAGGTTACGAAGAGTCAGGGCCAGGACCTGGGGCTGGAAATCCGCCACCAGGCGCCGAAGATCCGTTAAGGGGTCATCCGCGAACATGAAGTCCAACACCCGGACTTCATGCCGGTCTTTAACCGCGGCCACCACCGAGGCCAGGCCCGACGGCAGGGGCGGCACGATGAGGCGGAGGCGATTGGGGGAAATGAACAGGATGCGCATAAAAGACAGTTTTCAGTTTTCAGTTTTCAGTTAAAAGAAAAAGAATCATCAATAAGCTATGTATTGAGCTTGTAGTAATTGAAAAGGAGACGGTATATTTATCATTCTGGTCCCAAGTTTTGGGAACCAGAATGATAGCATTCTTGGTGAGACCTTTGTGTCTTTGTGTCTTGGTGGTGAATCATTTTTCTTCTTTACCCCGCCCATGAAACCGATTCTGGGCCGCGGCGAGGCCCTCTTTTAGGAGCGCCACCACCGCTTCCGCCCCCCGTTCCACCAGGGCCGCGGCCATTTCCTCTTCCTCTTTGGCAAAGGGGGACAGGACAAAATCCTCGGAAAGCATTTCCGCCGGCGGCCGGCCAATGCCCAGTTTAACCCGGATAAATTCCTCAGCGCCCAGGGCCCCTATGATGGAGGCCACGCCCCGGTGTCCTCCGGGCCCGCCCCCCTCCATGATCTTAAGCCGGCCCAGGGGCACGTCCAGGTCGTCATGGATGACTACCAAGCGCTCCGGAGTAAGACGAAAATAGCGCAGCAGGCCGGACACCGCCTTGCCGCTGAGGTTCATGTAGGTGAGAGGCTCGGCCAGGATGACCGGGGTATCCCCTGCCCTACCCTGCCCCCACCGGGCCGTCAGGGTCTGGCGGTTCAAGGGGATGCGCCATCGCCGGGACAATTCCTCCACCACCATGAATCCCAGATTGTGCCGGGTGAAGGCGTGTTGCGGCCCAGGGTTCCCCAGACCCACTATGAGGCGTTTGGACATGGGCTATCACCTTTCATCTGTCAACTAAAACATAAGAGAGTGTTATCCTAAGATACACAAAAACAATTTCTGATACTCAGCGAAATTATGGTCTTGCTCGAAATAGGCCCATAAACGCATAGTGAGGTCGATCATTTTTTCGGACCTTGAGACCACTTTGGTCCTTCGGGTAAAGCGAGCTACCCTATGGCGCGTATTGGCGTTGTCACTTTCCAAGCGTTGGGTTGCCACTTTGTCCACTACATGCTGTGCGGGTGGTATCACCTCACGGTAGACGGACCAATCATCGGTGTAGTAGGTGCATCCGGGACGACCGATGCGTTCCCAGAGTCGCCTAAGGGTAACATTATCACGGCCACCCACCATCCAGGAGACACAACGCCGTGCGTCACGATCATAGGCTTTCCAAATCCAACGCTTGTTTTTTTTGCATGAAGAAAATGCCACAACTCATCCAGTTCCATCTCCCGGATTTCTTCCCGGACTTCCGGCTCCGGCAACGCCTCGGCTGTCTGGCGCACCCATTTGTAGACACTCACGGCAGAGACACCGAGCAGTTTCCCCAGTGTCCGAAAACTGGCCTTGGCGAAACTGTAAAGCAGCACCGCCAAGGCCTTGGCAGCTTCCGAGCGGCCGCGCTTGGGTGTAGCGGTAAAGTGAAATCCGCAGGTTTTGCAGCGGTAACGTTGGAGCCCGCGCACAAAGCCATGCTTGACAAACGAGGTGCTGCCACATCTCTTGCACGAAAGTTCCATGAGATTACCTCCTGGATAGTTTCAGGAGGTATTATAGCATAAAATGTATCTAATGTTAACACTCTCGAAAATTGAACCCAAGAAATTTCCTGGGTGAATCTTTGCGCCTTTGTGTCTTGGTGGTGAATTATGCTATCCCCTCAGCTTTAATTGACAGAGACTTAACGGCCAGCTTATGATATTTTGTCAAATACTTAGAATGGGTAGCCACATTCAGGCGCAGACTGAAGCCTGCGGCTGCATTTACCGATTCGCCCGCTCAATTTGATAAAAAGCTGATAGCTTCCTACCAAGGAGCTTTAATGGACGGACTCCCGGCCATAAGCAAGCCTCAAGGCTACGTGGTGATCCACGGCCATTTCTACCAGCCGCCCCGGGAAAACCCCTGGATCGAGCAGATCGAGGTGGAGGCCGGCGCCCATCCTTACCACGACTGGAATGCCCGGATCGCCGTGGAATGTTACAATCCCAACGCCGCGGCCCGCATCTTCGACAACCGGCGCCGCATCCTGGACATCGTCAACAACTACGAGTTTATCAGTTTCAACTTCGGGCCCACCCTGATCAGCTGGCTGGAGGCATTCTCGCCCCACTCCTACCAGCGCATTCTAGAGGCGGACCGCCGGAGCCTGGCCCGATTGGGGCACGGCAACGCCCTGGCTCAGGCTTACAACCATGCCGTTTTACCCCTGTTGAATTCCCGGGATCGGGAAACCCAAATCATTTGGGGCCTCAAGGACTTCAGCCACCGCTTCGGGCGGCCCGCCGCCGCCATGTGGCTGCCGGAAACCGCGGTGAATTACCCTACGTTGGCCAGCCTGGCGGACCATGGGATGAGGTTCGTCATATTGTCGCCCTACCAGGCCAAACGGGTCCGGCCCCTCAAAGGAGTCCGGGAGTGGCAGCTAGTTCAGGCCCACACCCTGGACACCACCCAGACATACCGCTGTTTTATCCCCGACGGCAAGGGAGAGGCGTCCCGGCGGCGTTATATCGATGTCTTTTTCTATAACGGTTCGGTGGCGGCGGACATCAGCTTCGGCGATCTGCTCCAGGATTCCAACCGGCTGGCGGCCCGGCTGACGGAGAACTTCACTCCTGGCTTGGCCCGCCCCCAACTCTGCCACGTGGCCACGGACGGGGAAAATTACGGCCACCACAAGGAATTCGGAGAGCTGGCCCTGGCCCACGTGGTGGCCCAAGCCCTACCCCAGCGGGGTTTTTCTCTGACCAACTATGCCGCGTTCCTGGAGCTGGCGCCGCCCCAGATGGAAGTGGAGCTGTACCTGGGTCTGGAAGGAGCCGGCAGCTCCTGGAGCTGCGCCCACGGGGTCGGGCGGTGGAAGGAGGACTGCGGCTGCGCCACCGGCGGCCCGCCCATCTGGAACCAACGCTGGCGCGCTCCCCTTAAAGAAGCCTTTGACCTTCTTAACGGCAAGCTGGCAGGGATTTTTGAAGCCGAAGGGGAGAAATACTTCTTGGACCCCTGGGCGGCCCGCAACGCTTACATCGAAGTCATCCTGGACCGCAGCCCCGGGGCCGTGGCTGAGTGGTTCTCCCGGGAAGGCCGTCCGGGGCTCAAGGAAAGTGATTGGGTGCCAGCTTTGAAGCTGCTGGAAATGGAGCGCCACGCCCTGCTCATGTACACCAGTTGCGGCTGGTTCTTCGCCGACCTGGCGGGGCTGGAAACCATGCAGGTGCTGAAATACGCGGCCCGGGCCTTGCAGTTGGGCCAGGACTTCACCCCGGACCCCCTGGAACCCGGGTTCCTCCACCATCTGGAGCGGGCCGTGAGCAACCTTCCTGAAGCCGGCACGGGCAAACACCTTTATCAGAGACGCATTAAACCCCACATCGTGGACTTTCCCAAGGTAGCCAACCAATGGGTGATTTGTTGGCTCAAGGGCCGGGAGCGCCACTGCCCGGCCCGCATTTACCACTACCAGGCAGAGCCTCTGGAGTCCACAGTCAAAACCCAGGGGTCCCTGGAATTCGCGGCGGGCCGGCTGCGCCTCACCTCGGGCATCACCCAGGAGCGCCGGGAACTGGCCTTTTTCACCGTGTACCTGGGCAGCTACCTCTACCGCACCCAGGTGCAGGCAAACCTTTCAGCCCAAGAATTCCGCACTCTGAAGCAAGAGTTGTTCCGGGCTTTGGAACAGACCCCGGAGGACCTGATCCCCCACATCGCCCGGCGTTTGGGAGAAAAGTATTACACGGTGCACGATATGTTCCTGGAGGAAAAGCACGAGGTTTTTGAGGACCTCCTGGAACACTACCGGGAAGAGGCTCTGGCTGCGATTACCCACAACTTTGAGGATGCCCGGCCTTTGCTCAAAGCCATGGTGACCGAAGGCCTGCCTCTGCCCCGCCTTTACCGGTCCTTGGGAGAAATCACCCTGAACTTGCGCCTGGTGGAACTGCTGCGCAAGCTGGAGCCGGAGCCCACGTTGCTGCCCACTTCTGCGGATATCCTGGAAGTGGTCCAGGAAGCCGAGCTGATGGGGCTGAAACTGGAGTCCCGGGAAGGCGCCCAGATCCTGACCCGCATCCTTTCCCGGCATCTGAACGACCTGGCCGCCCGGGTGCGAACGGACAAAGTGGCGCACCTGCGGGACTTCTTGAAGCTAGTGAGCCGCATTCCCATCACCCTGAACTTCACCGAAGCCCAGAATTTCTTGTTTGACCTGATGAAGAAAAATTTTCCCGCGGTGGCGGCCCAAGCGGTCCGGGACGCCAAGGCCCTGGCCCTGGCCACCCAACTGGTGGAACTGGTGGAAGCCCTCTACTTCAGCCCGGTCAGGTATATGAGGTTGTTGGGGTAAATTGACAGTTCACAGTTCACAGTTGACAGTTAAGTTTTTAGCCGGATTTTTCAGCTAACAACTGTCAACTTTACGGAGAAAACGCCATGTCCTTGCTGGCCCGGGTTCGGGGGGCAGTGGCCGAGTCGGTGCGGTTGAAGGAGCGATTCGCCGCGGAGCAGGGTGAGAAAGTGGCGGCCGCGGCCCGGATGCTGGCTGAGGCATTAGGGGCGGGGGGGAAGATCATGCTCTTCGGCAACGGCGGCAGCGCCGCGGACGCCCAGCACCTGGCCGCGGAATTCGTCAACCGCTTCCAGATCGAACGGCCGCCCCTGGCGGCCCTGGCCCTCACCACCGACACCTCCATCCTCACCGCGGTGGGGAACGACTATGGCTTCCTGGAGGTGTTCGCCAAGCAGGTGCGGGCCCTGGGCCGGCCCGGGGACGTGGCCTGGGGCCTCAGCACCAGCGGCGAGTCTCCCAACGTGGTGGAGGGTCTGAGGGCGGCCCGGCAGGTGGGTCTGAAAACCCTGGCCTTAAGCGGCCGGGACGGGGGGCCGGTGGCGGCTCAGGCGGATTTGGCCCTGGTGGTCCCTTCCCGCAACACTCCCCGTATCCAGGAAGTGCACATCACCGTGGGCCATGTGCTCTGCGATTTGGTGGACTATATCCTGTTCCCGGAAAAATTCGCCAAGTGAGGGCTAGAGGGCGCGGTTTGCAGCACAGGCTGGAAAGCCTGTGCTACCAATGCTGTTCATAATTTATAGGACCACCCAAGGGCTAACTCAAAACTCAAAACTCGAAACCCTTATGTGGGATGAATAATGAAAAAAATCGAACCCCTTTCCCTAAAAGGCATCCAGACTTACAGTCTCAAAGAGCGTCATTCCAAGGTGGATTATCGGGCCTTCGGCCGGGCCTGGGAGAAAGGCGGCAGTCTCCGGGAGTTTCTGGACCGGCTGCCGAACATCCTGGCGGGCCGGACCCTGAAGAAAGTGGCGGCGGCCTGGGTCCAGGCCCGCCGCGCCGGCCGCCCGGTGATCCTGGGCATGGGCGCGCATCCCATCAAAGTGGGCCTGAACCCCATTTTGATTGACCTGCTCCGCCGGGGATTGCTCACCGCGGTGGCCATGAACGGCGCCGGCATCATCCATGACGCGGAACTGGCCATGGCTGGGATGACCTCGGAAGACGTGGACCAGGACCTGGGCTGCGGCCGCTTCGGCATGGCCCAGGAAACCGGGGAATTCTTGAACGAAGCCATCGCCTGGGGGGTTGGCCAAGGATTGGGGCTGGGAGAGGCGGTGGGGCGGCGCCTTAAAGATTCAGCTTTCCCTCATAAGGACCTGAGCCTGCTCTGCGCCGCGGCGGACTTGGACGTTCCGGTGACGGTGCATGTGGCCGTGGGCACCGACATCATCCACATGCATCCCTCGGTGAACCCCGAAGCCCTGGGGGCTGCGACCCACCGGGACTTTCGCCTCCTGGCGGCCCTGGTCGCCCAACTTCAGGACGGGATGTTCCTCAACCTGGGCTCCGCGGTGATCATCCCCGAGGTTTTCTTGAAGGCCGTGACCCTGGCCCGCAACCTGGGACATCCGGTGGCCCCCCTGACCACCGTGAACCTGGACTTTATCCAGCACTACCGGCCCTTGACCAACGTGGTCCGGCGGCCCACCCAGGGGGTGGGGCAGGGCTACGCCCTCACCGGGCACCACGAGCTGCTCTTCCCCCTGTTGGCCGCGGCGGTGGCGGAGGAGATGGGGGATAATTGAGGGAGGGGGCCAGGGCCAGTGGCACAGGCTTTCCAGCCTGTGGGAAACCCCTGCCCCCTCCCTCAAACTCCCACCCCCTACCCCTTAAGGGTGAAACAATTAAAGTGAAGCTTTCTTGTCAGGAGAGGAAAATGCTAACCGAGATCGTGATTATCGTGGACGACATTCGGGTTAACGCCGAGTTAAACGATTCGCCCACGGGCCAGGCCCTGGCCGCGGCCCTGCCCTTGGAAGGCGAAGCCCGGCGCTGGGGGGATGAAATTTACTTCCCTGTGCCCCATGTGGTGGCGGAACTGGACGACACCGCCAAGACGGTGGTGGAAGTGGGGGATATTGGCTATTGGCCTTCGGGCAAGGCGTTTTGCATTTTTTTTGGTTACACTCCTTCCAGCGTCCCGGGGGAAATACGGCCGGCCAGCGCGGTGAACCTGGTAGGCCGGGTCAGAGGCGATCCCTGCTGCCTGGCGGCGGTGGGCGAAGGCGCGCCGGTGCGGGTGGAGCGGAAGTAGGGTATAATGTGAGAAG
>Ga0194126_10009590_pt1 | contig 12878 bp, 13 predicted proteins | sample TA2KigC150mmetaG_FD_148641 | JGI IMG/M metagenome (GOLD analysis project Ga0194126, IMG submission 148641) | Freshwater microbial communities from Lake Tanganyika, Tanzania - TA2015035 Kigoma Deep Cast 150m | ecosystem: Environmental > Aquatic > Freshwater > Lake | place: Tanzania: Lake...
GTTGGCGTTGGCCGGTTTGTGGCGCGCGCGTTGACGGAAGGCGGGATGGTGTGGTAGTTTCGCGTTCAATGAAGGATGTGTTGAACGAGAGCGTGTTGGTGTTGAACCGCCTCTGGCAGGCGGTCAATGTCTGCACGGTGGAACGCGCTTTTGGGCTGCTGTACATGGGGCACGCCCAAGTGGTGACGGAGAACAGCGGCGTGTTCCGGACGTTTGATTTCAACGAGTGGCGCGACTTCACCGGCGGCCAAGGCGGCGATGACGTGGTGCACACGGTGTCGTTCACGATCCGCATCCCGCGGGTGATCCTGCTGCTGTTCTTCGACCGGCTGCCGCACAAGGAAGTGAAGTTCACCCGGCACAACATTTTCGAGCGCGACGGCAACACCTGCCAGTATTGCGGCCGGCGGTTTGACCGGCATGACCTGAATCTGGATCACGTGATTCCCCGCGACCAAGGCGGGACGACGACGTGGGAGAACATCGTCTGCGCGTGCATCCGCTGCAACACGCGCAAGGCGAACTGCACGCCGCTGGAGGCGGGAATGCGGTTGATCAAGAAGCCGAAGCGCCCGAAGTGGCGCCCGTTCGTCAATGTCACCATCAGCACCGTGGCGCACGACAGTTGGAAACATTTCCTTGACCTGGCTTATTGGAACGTCGAGCTGGGTGAGGGCGGCTCGTGATTGTGCCGGAAAAGCTTGAACAGTTGCGCGCGCTGTTGCGTCAGTGTGGTAGAACGCTGGTGGCCTATTCCGGCGGCGTGGACAGCGTGTTGCTCGCCAAGCTCGCCCATGACATGCTGGGGACCGATGCGTTGGCGGTGATTGCCGACACGCCGAGCCTGCCGCGACGGGAACTGGAGGAGGCGCTGGCGTTGGCGAAACAGTTCGGGCTTGCCGTGCGCGTGATTCGGACCGAGGAAATGAACGACGCGCGATACGCGAGCAATCCGCCGGACCGGTGTTATTTTTGCAAGTCGAAGTTGTTTGAGAAGATGGCCGCGTTGGCGAAGGCTGAAGGATGGGAGACCATTGTCTATGGCGAGAACGCCGATGACACCGGCGATTTCCGTCCCGGCCACCAGGCGGCGGCGGAATTTCGCATTCGCGCCCCGCTGAAGGAGGCCGGGCTGACAAAGAAAGAGATTCGCATCTTGTCGGCGCAGTTGGGACTCCCAACGGCGGACAAACCCTCGATGGCGTGTTTGTCGTCGCGGATTCCGTACGGCGACCCGGTGACGACGGAGGCGCTGGCGATGGTGGAAGCGGCTGAGAATGTGTTGCGAGACCGCGGCTTTCGGGATGTGCGGGTCCGTCACCACCGGAACCTGGCACGGATCGAGGTTGGCGCTTCGGAAATGGCGCGGTGGTGGGAGCCGTCATTGCGGACGGCAGTGTGTGAAGAATTGAAACGAATCGGCTACACCTATGTGACGCTGGACTTGCAGGGCTACCGGCAGGGCAGCGTCAACGAAGTGTTGGCCACAATGAACAAGGTGGGATCATGAAGAATTTGGTTATTGTCATCATGGCGGTCGCATTGGCGCTGCTGGCTGTGTTGCACATCCAGGGACTGCGCTCGACGCAGGCCGTTCGTCAGGAACAACTGACGGTCAGCAATGATTTGGTGCGAACCACGACCCGGTTGATCACCATTACCAATGAATTGACGGTGACACAGACGGAGATGGCGGCGGTCAAATCACAGTTGGCGGCGCGCGCGACGGAGTTGGATCAACGAACAGCAGAGAAGACAAGCACCGAACAGCAGTTGGCACAGTCGCGCCAGCAAACCGAGGCCGTCCGCAAGGAACTGCTGACAACGCAACAGGCGGCGAAACAACAGATTGCGGAGAAGACCAGCACCATCGAGGCGCTCCAGACGGATCGAGAACGATTGAGCCAGTCGCTCACGACAACCTCCAACGAGTTGGGAACCGTTACCAAGAAACTGACAGACTTGGAGAAGACGCACACGGAAACACTCGCCTTGGTGGAACGATTGCGCCAGCAGGTCATGCGGTTGGAGATGGAAAATGCGTCGTTGCAACGGCGCCTGAACGACTTGGAGGCATTGCGGGAGCAGTTCCGGATCGTCAAACAACGGCTGTGGGACATGAAACTGGCCGAGATGAAACGGCAGAACGAAGAAGGCATGGCCAAGGGCAATCGTGGCTTCATCATGCAGGATGGCCGTTGGAAAACAACAGCCCCGCAAATTCCGAAATGAGCAACCTGTGCATTGCTGGCCGCGAATTCCAGTCGCGGCTGATCATGGGCACAGGCAAATTCGCTTCCGGTGAACTCATGGCCACAGCCTTGGCCGCAAGCGGCTGCGAAATGGTCACGGTAGCGTTGCGCCGGGCTGATCTCAGCGGCAAACAGGACCGGTTTGCCACTATTTTGAACTTCGTGGATCCGTCCAAGTACCTGTTGCTGCCCAACACCAGCGGCGCACGCACCGCCGAGGAAGCCTGCCGGCTGGCCCGGCTGGGACGCGAGGCGACACAGTCGTCCTGGCTGAAATTGGAGATTCACCCGGACCCGCGTTATTTGCTGCCCGACGCGGTCGAGACGTTGAAAGCCGCCGAGACATTGCTGAAGGAAGGATTTACGGTATTGCCGTATATTCACGCCGACCCGGTGATGGCGAAACGCTTGGAGGATGCTGGTTGCGCAACAGTCATGCCGCTCGGCTCGCCCATCGGCAGCGCCCGCGGCATCGAGACACGGGCCAGCATCGAGATCATCATCGAACAGGCGACGGTTCCCGTGGTCGTGGATGCGGGTCTCGGCGCGCCGTCACATGCCGCCGAGGCGATGGAGATGGGCGCCGATGCGGTCCTTGTAAACACTGCGGTTGCGGTGGCTGCTGATCCGGTCCGGATGGCGGCGGCGTTCAAAGCGGCAGTTGACGCCGGGCGCGCGGCCTACGAAATTGGCCTGGCCCCGAAACGGCGGGAGGCGGAAGCCACCAGCCCGTTGACGGGGTTCTTGAACGAGAAATGAGTTACGCCGCAGAAATGACGAGTTGTCCGGTAGCGTTGGCCAAAGGAGCGACCGTCGCAGAAGTCGGGGCTTCCCTTGGGCGAAAACGCAGGTCGTTGGAAGACTTCGCTGCCCTCATCTCCCCGGCCGCGGCGTCGCCGTGGTGCCTGGAAGAGATGGCGCGTCAAGCGCACGAACTGACGTTGAAACATTTTGGGCGGGTGATTCGGCTTTTCGCGCCGTTGTACCTGAGCAATGAGTGTGTCAATGTCTGCCGGTACTGCGGGTTTTCCCGAGACAACCCGATCCAACGCGTGACTTTGAGTTTGGATCAGGTGTTGGCGGAAACGCGCTACCTTCGGTCAGAGGGGTTTCGCCATATTCTGTTGGTGGCAGGTGAACATCCTCGGTTCATTTCACCGGAGTACCTGCGGGAGTGTGTTGCGCGCCTGCATCCTGACTGGCCGAGCATCTCGCTGGAGGTCGGACCATTGGAAACGGCGGAGTATGAGGGAATCGTCCGCGCCGGCGCCGAGGGGTTGGTGATTTATCAGGAAACGTATGACCGGGAGATTTACGCCTCAATGCATTCAAGGGGGCCCAAGAAGGACTTCGATTGGCGCCTGGAGACGGTCGAGCGCGCTTACGCCGCCGGGTTGAAACGGCTGGGAATCGGTGCGCTCCTTGGGTTGGCGCCTTGGCGAATGGAGGCGGTCGCCTTGGCGGGGCATGTCGGATATCTGTTGCGGCATTGCTGGAAGGCGCAGATCACTGTCAGCATACCCCGTCTGCGTCCGTCAGCCGGCCAATTCGAGCCGCCGGTCAAGGTCGGCGAGCGGGATTTGACACAGTTGATCTGCGCCCTGCGTCTGACATTTCCGGAAGTGGGTATTGTGTTGAGTACCCGTGAACGGGCCGGATTGCGTGACGGTTTGTTGCGCTTGGGGATTACCATGATGAGCGCCGGCAGCCACACGGAACCGGGAGGATACACGGGACAGGGCGCAACAGTGATTGGTTCGGAGGGGGAACATGCGACAGAGCAGTTTGAAATTGCGGATGCGCGTTCATCTTCCGAAGTGGCAACGGTCCTGGCAGGAATGGGGTATGAACCGGTTTGGAAAGACTGGGATGGAGTTCTGAATGACTGAGGCACCCGCTACCATCATGTTGAACGGCAAATCGAGGAAGATCAAACAACCCTGTTCGGCGACTGAACTGTTGTCCGAGCTGGGTTGGAAACCGACACAAGTTGTCATTGAACATAATGGCCAAGTGATACCCCGTTCTGAAACGGGTGCGATCATGTTACGAGAAGGCGACCAAGTGGAAATCATCTTGCCAGTGGCCGGTGGATGAGTTAGAAACCGCCAACTAGGAGGTAGTTATGAAGATAAAGAATGTAGTGCTATCCTGTGCATTACTAGCTGTTTGCCTGTTCCCTCAAGGATGCGCCTTGTTGTTGGTGGGTGCCGCTGCGGCAGGCGGTGCCGTGGGAGCGGTTTCCTACTATGGCAATGAATTGCAAACGATCCAAGAAATCACTTTGGACAAGGCTTGGACAGCGGCCCAAGCGACAGCGAATGCGTTGCAGTTCAAGACCGAGGCTGACCGTTCCCGCAAAGATGGCATCAAGGGGATCTTGTACTGCCGAAATGCCGACAGTCAACCGGTGCTGATTCGGGTGATTCGACAATCGGACAAGCTGACGGAGGTTCGGATTCGTGTCGGCACCTTCGATACCGCATCCAACCGGCACGCCGCACAGACGGTCTTTGAAAAAATGCGGTCACGAATGTAATCGTCTATGGTAGAGAGGATTGCGATTTCATTGATTTCATTTTTTTCAGTCTGTGGCTACGAGCTGTTTTTGTGAAGCTGCACTGTGATATGGAACCGTTAAATTTTTTGTTGCAAAAAATGGACACACAGATTACGGTATGCCTCACATAGTGATTCAGGAGTTTGCACGTTCTTCAGAGGGGTTCCCCACCCCCACCTCCTTGGCGTGCGGCTCCTGAATCTTTTTTTAGAAAGATTGCAACGAGTTATGAAGAAAACTGCACTGCTGTTCGCCGGCCAAGGCAGCCAAACCGTTGGCATGGGGCGCGACCTTTGTGAGCGGTTTGTGTCCTGCCGAAATATGTTTGCACTAGCCAATGAAGTCTTGGGTTACGATCTTCAGGGTATTTGTTTTGAAGGGCCGGATGATTTGTTGACCCAGACAGACAATTCCCAACCCGGTATCTTGTTGACCAGCCTTGTTTGTTTGGAGGCATTGCGCCGTCAGGCCCCAGCGTTGACCTTTGACGCCGTGGCCGGCTTGTCTCTGGGGGAGTTTACCGCCTTGACGGTGGCCGGGTCGCTCCGTTTTGAAGACGGGCTGCGCTTGGTTCGGCAACGGGGGCGATTCATGCAGGACGCCTGTAATGCGACCACCGGCAGCATGGCATCCATCATCAATATGGACGCCGGTGCTTTGGCCGAGGTTTGCCGTGAAGCTGACGTTGACATCGCCAATCTCAATTGCCCCGGCCAAACTGTCATCTCTGGCCAGAAGGACAAGATTGCCAAAGCCATCGAACTGGCCAAGGCGCGAGGCGCCAAACGGGCCATCCCGCTTCAGGTCGCCGGTGCCTACCATTCCCGCCTGATGCAAGCCGCCCAAGACCGTCTGGCCGGCCTCTTGGAAGGCATTGCCTTGCAAGAACCCGCCGTGACGCTGGTCCACAACGTCACAGCCTGTCCTGCTTCGGGCGTGGAGGAGATCAAGAAATTGCTCATTCAACAAGTTACCTCCTCTGTCCGCTGGGCTGATTCGATGGAATGGCTGATCAGGGAGGGTTATACCCGCTTCATCGAATTCGGCCCCGGCAACGTTCTCAGCGGCCTGATGAAACGCATCAACAAGGACGTTGAGATGCTCAATGTCGCCGACACTGCGACCTTGGATTCCACGGTTGCCAAATTGAATCCGTGATGTCAGAGACCATCGTGGTCTCCGCATGATACCCCCTCAGGGTGGAGGGCGATAGTCACGGATGCCGGGCAACCGGGAGAAGTCGCATCTGCGCCGCTCCGGAACCGTCGCTCGCGCGAAATTCAATTGTGACAGCAGTTAGCTTTTCTTTGGCAGCGGAACGATGGCGCTTTGCAGTCCCATCTTCGCGCAAAGGAAGTACACCACCGCGCCAATCACAAACGCAAGCACCGGCGCGGCCGGCACATTGACGCCGAGGTTGGGCAGGATGCCGACGACGAAGCCAAGCGCCCATGCAATCCAGCCGGCGGGGTTAAACCCGGCGCGCGGCCCGGTCCATTGGCCCTTGCTGAGGATGTAATCCACCAACATCGCGCCGCAGATGGGGCCGAAGCTGGCGCCGATGATGACGAACACGCTGATCGCCTTGGCCACAACACCGGTCACAGCGAGCGCAATGCTGACCGCAGCGCCGATGCCGACGGAGATGAACGGGTTGACCTTCGGCAGCGTTGTCTTGAAGCTGTTGGCGGCAATGAACGATGAGAAACACGCCGGCGGGAAGGAGGCAACAGCCAGAAGGAACATGACCCATTTCGTGGTGTCTTGGCCGAGGATGGCCGGGATCAATTCAAACGAACTGAGGCTGCTCACGACCCCCTTCGATCCGCCCGCCATACCAGCGACAATCACAAGGCTGAGACCAGCGGTCAGGAAGATGGCCAGCGCAATTCCGATAAGGCCGCCCATCTTGACATCTTTTTCATCGCGGCTGTTCGTTCCGAAATCCACGCCCGCCGCACCGGCGGTCGCGAAGAAGCCGACCACGTAGGTCAACATGGCGGCAAGCACGCCGAAGTAGCTCAAGGCAGCGGGAGGAGATATCATGCCCGGCTGGAGTGTCGTCGCCTGCTGTGCGGTCACCAGCGCAGCAGGATCGAACTGTCCGATGTTGCCGACGGTTTTCGCGGTGAGCCAGAGCAACACCGCGAGCGGGATCAACGGCAGATACGTGGCCACCTTGGCGACGTACTGGATGCCTTTGAGTCCGACAAACGCCGCCAGTATGCCCCAGACGATCATGATGACCTTGGCGTTGACGGGAATCATGGCGCTGAGGGCGAGCGAGGAGAAATAGACGTTGACGCCGAGCCAGCCGAACTGGAGCACGCCCATGAGGAAGCCGGGCATGAGGAAACCGCCCTGCGCTCCGAAGGTGGAGGTGCCGACGATGTAGAGCGGCAATCCGGTTCTCATGCCGAAGAGGCCGGGCACCAGATAGAACAAGACGTGACAGACAACCGCCGAGAGCGCGAGGCTCAACAGCGCCCAGCCGAGACCTTGCGCGAGCGTGCCGCCGGGCGCGCCGGCCTTGGCGGCATCCTGCCAGAACACGAACCACAGGAAAATGCCCGCGTAGGTGGGGGCGGTGTTTTTGTACCAGGGCGCACGATTGGTTTGGGGATTGGGAGTGGCACTGGTGATGTAATGGGGGAGTTGGTTGGGTGTGCTCATAGTGGCGGTGTTTATGACGGTTTTCTGCGCCACTCGCAAGCGAAAATATTTCGCCGCTTACGGTTCGATTTCGGCGGCGGGCGCGTTGGTCGTGGCGGCCACCAGATCGGGATCGAGCGTCCCGGCCCTCTGGAAGGCGGCTTCTGCCTGTTTGCTTTCTTTCCAACGGAGGTGATGTTGTGCGCGGGCGAGATGATACACGGCGTTGCGCGGGTCGCCTTGGATGGCAAGCTGGATTTGCTCGGCAGCGCGTTCGCGGTTGCCGTCCGCGTCGTAGAGGCCGGCCATCTTGATGTGCAATTCATGCGCGTAGGGGTTGAGCACGAGGGCGCGTTCGTACAGTCGCTGGGCTTCCCGGTGATCGTCCGGTTCATTGCGTGTGGCGTAGAGGTCAGCCAGTCCGACAGTCGCTTCGAGGTTGCGCTCGTCGGAGCGGATCGCCCGCCGGTACATGCTCACGGCGCCGGTGAAATCGTTTTGGGAAAGGCACTGGCGGGCGCGCGCCGCCAACAGGGCGCTCGGACTGGTGTTGATCAGCAACCACGCAAACAAGGCAAACCCCACCAAGGAACCGCCGGTCAACATGACCCGATGCACGCTGGTCAGGCGGAACACGGTGTGTTTGCCGGGATTGTGGCTCTTGTCGGGACGCTCATGGCGGCTGTGCAGGCCGCAGGTCAAGGCCGTGCCGAGGATGACCACGAGCGTCAGTTGATTGGCGTAGGCATCGAAGCCGCTGTTCATCGCTGTGTCCACCAACACCGCCGCCATCACGGCCAGGCCGGCGACGGCGAAGGCGTACCGGTTGGAATTCGTGGATGCCGAGTAACGTTTGGCGCGCGCGTTCAGTATCTGGACGGCAGCGATGCAGAACGCGACCACGGCCGAAAAAAGCAACAGCGCACCGATGACGCCGTATTCGGCGAGGAAGGTGAACGCATCGCTGCCGGCCACGGCGGGAGTTCCCTGTTGTGAGCGGACCTCGGGGTAACGCCACGGGAACATGCCCGGCCCGATGCCGATCAACGGGTTCCGGACTGCCATGGTAACGGCGGTCCGCCACAACGGCACTGCGGGTGATGCCGGTTCGGAGTCGAACATGGACCGGGGCGGCGCGATGCCCTCAATTCGGAGCACCGCCAGCCAACTGATGGCGGCGACGGCCAACACCAGTCCCGCGCCGATCAGCACGCGGTGGAATTTCCAGCCGCCCTTGCGCAAGAGATACACGCCCAGCACCGCGGCGGAGGCCAGCCAGCCGAGCCAGTGATGCAAGTTGCCCGTCGCCACCATTCCGGCCAGCAAGATCAGGGCGGCAAACGCGTAGAAGATTTTTTCCGTCATGGACCGACGGGAAAACAGGAACATCGCCGCGGCCACGGGGAAAACCATGTGCAGATAAGACAACAGATCGCCCGTCTCGGCAAACGTGCCGCGCACCGTTTCCTGCGCCGCTGAAGCAGGGCCGCCCCATTGGGCGCGAAACGTTTGCGCCAGTCCTTCCAGCGCCAGGAGTACGCCCACGCCGACAATCGTCCAGATCACCCACGTGAATTGCCAGCGATGGCGGATGACGTTGGTGACCACGAAAAACAACAGCGTCATTCCCACCACCAAGAGCACGTCGCGGCGCGCCACCCATTCCACGTCGCTCAAGCCGTAGCGGGTGACCGCGTAGGTCGCGAGCAACAACAGCGGCGCGTTCAACAGCGTGGAGACCAGATGCACCTCGTAGCCGAAAAACTGGCTTGCAATCCAGAGGAACACCATGGCACCGATCAGGCACAACATGCCGTTGCGCGCCCAGGCTTCCCACGCGGCGGGCACCAGCGGCACCACGGCCAGCAGCAACACCAAGAGGATGAACATGAACCGATGGCACAGTCGCGCCTCCGGCACCAGCGGCGGAGTGGTTTCCTCGTTCGAGGAGGACTTCACCCGATTATGCCCACGAGACATCTCTTTCATCACAATATCCCACAACAACCGTTTCGCCAGAGACAGTCCCGTGCACACTAAAAAATGCTGCGCGGAACGTAAATGGAGTCGCCCGGTTGAATCGGCACATCCTTCTCGGGATGACGGCGAATATCTTCACAATCGTACACGGTCTTGTTGCGTCCGCGGGTCAGTTCCGCGCGGGCGCGATTGGCAAACTCGGTGAATCCGCCGGCGGTGCTGACGGCTTTCGCCAACGTCATGTCCTTGCTCCACGGGAACCGCCCTGGTTGCCTGACTTCGCCGCCAATATAGACGTAGCGCACGGGCGCCAGCACCGTCGCCGTGCAACGGACATAGTAGCGCGGCACGTAGGCCTTCTGAATGGCGTCAGCCAGTTCGCTGGTGGTCAGCCCCTCCGCCTTTTGCCGGCCAATCAACGGCAACGCGATAAACCCCTCATCGTCCACCGTCACCTCGGAGAGTTGTGCCGGCTGTGTCGGATTGGTCTCGACGCGCACCTGCAGGGGATCGCCCGCCCGCAAGCGTGATTCGCCTTCGTGGGCAACTTCTGTTGCCGTCTTCACAGTTGGTTTGGGCGGTGTCCCGCAACCGCTCACCCAGAAAACGGCCAGTGCCGCCAGCAAGGCTGTCAGCACGCCTTCAACTCGAAATGTGGTCTTCATGTCGCTTTCAAACCTGTCAGTACTTGCCTTCCAACTTCATTTCATCCGTCTTGGTTTGCTTCCCGCCGGAGGGTTTCTCCCGCTCACGGAGGTAATGCTCATAATGCTCGTGATAATAATAGTAGTTGTCGCCGGTGTCCACATGGACGTTGTTGGCCACGACGCCCAGCAGTTTGCCGCCGGCGTGTTCGATCATCTTGCGGGCGCGTTGCGACATGGCGCGCGGGTAGCGGCGATGCTGCACGACGAGGATGGCGTTGCCGACTTCGCGGGCCACGACTGCCGCATCGCTGATGCCCAGCACGGGCGGCGTGTCGTAGAGCACCACGTCGAAACGCTGCGCGAGTTCGTGGATGAGATGGTTCATCCGCTGCGAGGTCAGCAGCGGCAGGGCTGCCTTGGCCGACTGGGGTTCGCCGGCGGGGATCATCCAGATGTTGGGCTGATTACTCTGGTGAATGACCTCGTCGAGCGTCTGTGACCCGGCGAGGTAGTCGGACAAACCGTTCTCGCGTCCGATGCCATAATACTTGTGCGCCGTCGGCCGGCGCAGATCGGTGTCCACCACCAGCACGCGCAGTCCTTGTTGCGCATAAACAAACGCGAGGTTGGCCAGCGTGAATGATTTGCCTTCGCCGGCGGCGCTGCTGAGGATGGCGATGGACTTGGTGCCGGTGCCGGGATAGCTGAAGTCGAGGTTGGTCCGCAACATGCGGTAGGCTTCGAGGTGGAGTTGCGACGCATTGGCGTTGCTGAGGAGCACGGCTTGTTGCGGGATGACGCCGAGCACGGGCAGGCCGAGGTAGCGTTCGACGTCGTCCATGATCTTGAGGCTGGTGTCGAGGAACTCGATGAAGAACGCCAAGCCGATTCCGAGCAGCAGGCCGACCAAGCCGCCCAAGGTCAGGTTGAGCGTCCAGTTGGGCTTGACGGGGGCCAGCGACGGCTCGCCGCTGTCAATCTTCTCGACGGGGCTGCGCGGCACCTGCAATTCAATGGAAACCTGTTGGAGGCGCTGCTTGAGGACCTCATACAGTTTCATTTCCGATTCTTCTTCGCGCTGCGCGTTGCGGAAGGGCAGAAACGCTTCGCTTTCCATGTCCACGCTGGCTTTTTTCAGCTCGTCGAGTTGTTTCTGCAACTCGCTCACGCGCTCCTGGTACATCCGAAATTCCACTTCGTAGCCGCGCATGATGCCGTCCAGACGGGACTCAACCTGTTGACTTAATGTATCGCGCTGGACAACGGCGCCCTTGACTTGCGGATGGTCGGGGCCAAAATCCTGCTTGAGCACCGCCAGACGGACTTCGGAATCGGAAAGCTGTTGACTCAACTGTTGAAGGGTTGGATCGCCCAGGACCGTGGCGATGGCGTTGCGCAGTTGTTCGTGAGTCAGCTTCTTCAGTTCCTTCAGGCGCGTGTCGCGTCCGACGAATTCCACGCGGGCCAACGTCAACTGGCTTTCCAGTTGTTGGACGGTCATGTCGTTGAGCTTGACGGTGCCGAACACCTGAACGTTCAGCTCTTTGCGCAGCCGCTCGACCTTGTCCTGGGCTTCGCGCACTTTTTTCTCCTGCTTCTCAAGCTCTTCCTGCACCTTCGCGATGCCCTTCATCGTCTGCTGGCGGCGCACTTCGAGGCGGTCCTTCTCGAACGTGTCGGCAATGCTGTTGGCGAGGTCGGCGGCCAGTTGGGGATTCTGGTCAAAGACGCGGATCTCAATGAGACTGGTGTCACGGAATCGCTGGACTGACATCGCCCGGCGCAACATCCGGAACGTCATCTCCAGCGGCAGCGGATCGCCGCCGTAGGCCCAGCGTTTGCGCAGGTCGAACCGCTCGATGACCGGGTACAGGATTTTCTGCGACTGGATGATCTCGTACTGGGTTTGCAGGAAATAAGGGTCATACCCGGCGTAGCCTTGTTGCTGGAACACTTCCACCGTCAACCGTTCCTGCTCGACCTTGATGCGCGAGGCTGAGGCGTAGATTTTTGGCTGGAAGAACGTGACGGTGGCCGCCACCAAGACGACGATCAGAAACACCACAAACACAATCGCCTTGCGGGACTTTACCACCCGCCAATAATCGAGGAAGTGCAGCCGTGCTTCCGGCATCAAAGACTTGTTGGACTCCATAATATTCTTGCTCTATAACCGAGACCAGTAAACACCAACTTTCCACCGACACGCAAGCCGAAAAACCTCCTCCGCCAAAAGACAACACACCCCACCTCTGAGCAATTCACTCAAAGCGATCGGGCCTTTCCGCCGATGCCGTGGATGCCCTATTCTTCTTTCGGCAGATATTTCTGGCTGGCCCGGATGATTTCGTCCAGCGCATCGCGAAATTGCTGGACACCGCTGAGCGGGATAATAATCGCATCGCGGCGTCCGCCCACCTCTTCGGTGATGCGCAAAAACTGGCCGCGCGGATTCTCTTTCAGCTCAAACGTGAACTGTTTCCGTTCCACCCGCAGACTCTGGCTTGGCACGGGCAAATCCGTGCTTCCCATCGTCCCTGCCTGCATGTCTGGTTGCATCATTCCTCTCATTCTCTCCTCTCGCGCTCCGGCCCCTCTTCGCCGCAACGCATTACCGTGCGTGACTAGTAACACACGCACCGGCAGCCGTCAACGGCCATTCGAGCGGTTTGCCGCTAGCCCATTTGTTTCACCGTACGAAAGGTTGTGATGGTTTTTCGATTTGATTGAGGCTCTGAACCCTCTGCCCAAGAGTCATCAGCAGTTTCAAAGGACGACGGCCTCTGC
>Ga0194126_10009606_pt1 | contig 12864 bp, 8 predicted proteins | sample TA2KigC150mmetaG_FD_148641 | JGI IMG/M metagenome (GOLD analysis project Ga0194126, IMG submission 148641) | Freshwater microbial communities from Lake Tanganyika, Tanzania - TA2015035 Kigoma Deep Cast 150m | ecosystem: Environmental > Aquatic > Freshwater > Lake | place: Tanzania: Lake...
GCGGCGAAGGCCGGTGTCCCCGAGGCCCCGGCGAGTTCGCCCCCCATCGCGTTGGCGATACCGAAGTCGGCGATCCGCCAGCGGCGATACCGATCGATCAGGATGTTCTCGGGCTTGAGATCGCGATGGATGATCCCCGCGGCATGCGCGACCGCGAGGCCGTCGAGCACGGAATCGATCTGCGGGCCGATCGACGTCAGCGACTGGGGGCCATCCCGTCGGATGAGATCGGCAACCGAGATCCCCGCGGCATGCGCGACCGCGAGGCCGTCGAGCACGGAATCGATCTGCGGGCCGATCGACGTCAGCGACTGGGGGCCATCCCGTCGGATGAGATCGGCAACCGATCCCTCCTCCTCGAGCTCCATGATGTACCAGTTGACCTCGCCCTTCGCGTCCCAGGCGAAGATCGGGACGATGGCAGGATGCTGCAGCTGCGCCGCCAGCTGCGCCTCACGCCGGAAGCGCGCCACCGCGACCGCGTTCCGCGCGACGGTGGGGTGCAACATCTTGAGCGCGACCTCGCGCTCGAGCGAGAGGTCGCGCACACGCCACACCGACCCGTACGTGCCCGACCCGAGCGGGGCGAGCACCTCGTAATCATCCCCAGTGGCCCAGCGGAGCCGATCCTCCTGCGATACCTCCTCCCCCTTCTCAGCGCTCGGCACGGCGAGGGACGAGGTGCCAGAGATGCGCTCGATGCGACGGAGCATCCCCGCGATGCTCGAGAAGCGCTGACCGGGATCGAACGCGAGCATCTGATCGACTAGCTCGGCGACGGAGGCGGGCACATCAGGGCGCGCGATGCGGAGCGGCGGGATGTGCCCCGCCACCGGCACCTCACCGGTGAGCATCGCGAAGGCGACCGCGCCGAGTTGCCACTGATCTGACCCATGGGTGGGCTTCCACTCGCTCCCCCACTCGGGCGCCCAAGGCGTGCGACGCGGGTCGGGGGTGACGCCCATCGGGATCTCATCGCGGGGGATCGCCCACTGCCATCCGAGGAGCCAGACGCGCCCCGTCGGGGTGAGATAGGTAGTCTCCGGTCCGAGCGCCCCATGCGTCGCACCCGAATCGTGCAGATAGGCGAGTGCGGAGCCCACCAACCGGATGATGCGCAACGCGACCGGGATGGTCTCCGGTCCGGAACGGCGCAACCGCTCCCCCATCGTCTGTCCCGTCACCCATCGGCGCAGATAGCCCGGGCCACGGGGGCTCCCAGGGTGCTGCTGCCAGAAGTGGTAGGTGGTCGGGATGCTCGGATGGTTACGCTGCGCGAGGTGGCGCGCCTCGCGGAAGAGCCAGGCGTGGTGCGCGGGATCGGGCGCGGTCACCAACGCGAGCGAACGCCCGAGCGCATCGATGATCTCCTGCGCATGCCGATACGGGGTGTGGACGCCGCCTACCCCCCACCGCCAATCGGGGGGCAGACTCCACGACGCGACGTGCGCAGGCACGCCGGTGGAGGGACGGTTCGTGAGAGAGGGTTCAGCGGTGGCCATCGGGCGCGAAAGATATCGCGACTTCACCGGGGGCCGCGGTGAGCCGCACCGTCATCGTCGTCCCGTGTCCGGGCTCACTCGCCGCGGTGATGCTCCCGCCCCACCGCTCCACGAGCCGCCGACTGACCGCGAGACCGAGTCCGCTCCCACTGGTGCGCGTGGAGAAATGGGGCTCGAAGATCCGTGGGAGCATCGTCGCCTCTATGCCATGTCCATCATCGGTCACGGTCACGGAGGCCCCGCCCGTCGCGGTTCGGGTGATCCCGAGTCGCACCGTGCGCGCCTGCGCCGACCGCGCGTTCTCGAGCAGGTTCATCAGCACATCTCGGAGCGCGCGTTCCTCCGCCGCCACTAGGATGGTTCCCTCGGGGATGTCGCTCTGCCAGGTCACCTCGCCGGCGCCGAGTCGCTCGAGCGCCAGGAGATCCCGCGCTACCGCCGCGAGATCCACCGCCACCGGCGCCGCATCCTCGAGCGGCGCGAGCCCATACCGGCTGAACGTACGCGCGATCTCATCCAGCCGATCGATCTCTTGGAGGATCCGGGTGGCGTTGGTCTCCAGCACCGCATCGAAGTCCACACGCGCATCTTGCCGAGCGCGAAGCAGATGCTGTACCCCCAGTCGGATCGGCGTGAGGGGATTCTTGATCTCATGCGCCACCTGTCGCGCCATCTCCCCCCACGCGAGCACGCGCTCCGCCCGCACGAGTTCCCGCCGGTGCTCCGCGAGCTCCACCGTCATGCGGTCGAAGGCGCGGAAGACCGGGACGAACTCCGAGGGCGGGCGCTCCATGGTCGCTGGGGCGCCCTCGCCACGCGCGAGGGTGAGGGCCCGCTGTCGAAGCACGTGGATGGGACGCGACAGCTGCCGCGCCCCGACGCCACTCGCCGCGAGCGCGATGATGCCTCCGAGGCTGAGCGCGAAGAGGAGGAAGATCACGAGATCGTCACGCTGGCGATCGAGGAGCCGATCGTCGAGCCGAGCCGGCGCCGCGAGGACGAGGGCCGTGCCATCGGAGGCGAGTGCGGCCCGGTAGCCGAGTCGGACGACCTTGTCGCCGACCGTGGTGAGCGCGCCCGCGGAGGGCTCCTCCCCCTGCGCGAGCGTCAGGGCCACCTCCGCCGGTAGCAATCGGCCGAGCGGCGCCAGGGCATCGAGGAGCGGATCGCTGGTGGAGGCGAGGATCCCATCGGCGTAGAGGAAGAGGGGGGTCTCGAAGCGCGTCGCGGCAGCGGAGAGCTCCTCGGCGGACGCTGCCGCCGCGATGCCACGGAGCGTCTCGCGCACGACGAGATTCCGCCGCTGCGCATCCTCCACCTGTAGTCGCTGGAACGACCACCAGCCAAAGAGCGCGGAGGGGATCACGAAGGCCGCGAAGAGCGCGCCAGAGAGCCGGACGCGAAAGCTCCGCAGCAACTCGGGGTGACGCTGGCGCCACCACCGCGGAAGTAAGCCATCGGCGACGAGCACGAGGATCCAGAGCGTCCCGAGGATCGCGAGGTCGAGGAACACGAGGAGGGTGCCTCGCATCACGAGGGCATCGAGGGAGCGCAGCTCGACGGTGGCGTGGATGCGTCGCACCGCGCCTTCGTCCGCCGGCAGATACCAATCGCCATGCAGTTCGGTCCCATCGCGCTCCCAGCGTTGCGCGGTCTCCGCAGGGACCGGGAGCCGCGGGGTCTGGCCGAGGGTCAATCGATAGGGCGGATCGATGGTGGGGGGCGTCGAGAACCCGAGGAGCGCGCCGAAGGCATCGGGACGCACGAGCGAGGTCGCCGGGGCGAGGACCACGGTGGTCACCGTGCGGTCGGCGTGTGGGACAGCAAGCACGAGATGACGCCCGGGCTCCCCATCGACTTCACGGATGAAGGCGGCCCCGGTCGCTCGTGCCTCGTCGGCGAATCGCTCGACCCCAGCGGTGATCCCAGGGGCACGGCGCACGCGGAGCTCCGCGAGCAGTCCCCCGCTCGGATCCCAGGAGGCGACCTCCGCCGGACGCGCTGCGGCGGCGAGATCCGTGGCGGTGTAGGCCTCCAACAACTCGGTGCGTGTCCGGGCCGCCCCTCGTGGGTCGAGCCGCTGCGCATAGCGATCGAGCAGGGTGACCCCCATTGGATCGCTCGCGGTGAGACTGCGGATGTCCGCCGCGGCGAGCGCCACGCGGTCACGGACCGTGGCGGCCCAGATGGTCGTCACCGAGCCGCAGGCGGCGACGATCGCCACCGGGAGCACCAGAGTGCGACGCCGCTTGGTGAGTGCCAGCGCGATGATCGCCGCGATCCACAGGACTGGAAAGGTGGCAGGGAGTCGACCTGGCCCGGAGAGGACGAGCGGCGTGAGGATCGCGGCGACGATGGCGATCGCGGGCGCGACCCAGCGCGGCACCCCGATCCAGTCGCGCACGATCGGGCGGCCCGCGGCTACCCCGGCCAGCAACACCGTAACCGCGGCAAGGAAAATCGGGACCTGCCAAGCGACCCACAGGGCGCGGGGAATCCCCGTGGCGGGCACCTGGATGCCCCGCGCGAGTTCTCGCAACACGAAGGGGCCGATGGCCGCGATGAAGAGGACGAGTCCGATGGCGATCCCACGGCTTCGCGGCCGGATCCGCTTGCGCCGCACGGTGAGCAACCCGAGCAGGGCGAGGGCGCTGCTGATCGCGAGCGCCGCGGCCGTCCCCGTGAATGGACCGCCGAATGAGGTGAAGTAGACAACCGGATCGAACCAGACCGAGCGGTTCGAGAAGGTGTTGAACGGCGTGAGGAGCACCACGCCCACCAGGATGCCGAGCGTCGCGACGCGCGGCCCCACCCCACGACCGCGATGCCAGACCTTCGCAACGGCCACGAGCGCGAGGAGGGCGAGCACCAACAACACCTGCCATCGCACTCGCTCGGTGGTCGTGAGCTCTCGGGCCTCGCGAGAGGCGGCCTCCCCTCGAGCCGCGAGGATCGGTCGTCCTTTCAGCTCGAGCACCACCGCCCCCGGCACCCCCGACGCCGCCGCGACCTCCCCATACGCGAAGTCCTCGGCGTCCACCGAGGTCAGCCTCGGCGTCCACCGAGGTCAGCGTGCGATCGAGTGGACGACTCAGCCCGAGGGCGGGGGCGGCCCCGTGCAGGAGGGTGGTCGCCACCCCGAGGCGGTCCCCATCGAGATGCGCGGCGTACAGCACCACATAGAAGGGGGTGACGATCGCCCCCACCGAGCCCCGCAACGAATCGAGCGGCACCACCAAGCGACCGCTCCAGGCGAAGGGTCGTCCCGCCTGCGCGACGATCACGGCCCGATCGACCTCCGAGGGCAGGAGCCCCCCGATCTCCCGGAACGCCGTCGTACGGTCCCGCGAGAGCTGCGTGGCGCGACGGGCCGCCGCCACCAGACGCTCCCCCTCCGCGGCCACCGCTGTACGCAAGGCCTCTCCAGGTGCCGAGGGGGCCACCGCGCCGCCGCCTCGGCGCTCCGAGGCGGCCCGATTGACGAACAGCGGCTGCGCGGTGAGTGCGACGAGCGCCCATCCCATGAGGGCCGCGATCGCGCGACGACGACGCGTCACCGTCCCACGGCGCAGCTCCCACGAGAGGACGAGGACCGCACCGGTGAGCGCCGCGACCCCCAGGACCGACGGGGTGCGGACCCAGAAGGCGCCCGAGAGGAGGATGATCCAGATCGCGAGGAGCGAGGGCGTCACGCGGGGAAGATACCCCACCCCACATCGCGGGGCTCCCACCCCCCAGTCGGTCGCGTGCCCCGTGGCTAGATTTGAGGGATGCCCAGTCGGTCGCGTGCCCCGTGGCTAGATTTGAGGGATGGTTCGGCGTGCCTCGGTCCTCATCATCGCACTACACACCCTCCTGCTCCCGCGCCAGGCGGAGGGCCAGGTCACGGTGGTGGAGGAAGGGACCTTCTCCCTCCTCCGACAGGAGGTGCGCATCGGGCGCGAGGATTTCAGCATCCGACGCGTGCAGAGCTCCTCGGGGACGACGATGATCGCGCAGGCGAACGTCACCACGGGGGAGGTGCGGCGCACCGTGGTCCTGACCGTCGACTCCGCCGGATATCCCCTTCGGTATTCCCACGAGACCTTCCAGGCCGGTCGCACCGCCGAGACCACCACGGGGGAGTCCCGCGGGACGATCTGGTCCGGGCGTACCCTGAGCCTCCTCGGGGAATCAGCCCGTGAATTCCGCCTCCCACCGGGCACCCTGGCCGGTGACGAGGACATCGCACATCAGGTCTGGTTCCTGCTGCGCTTTCGCACTGAGGGACCGATGGGTCGGTTGGCACCGCGGGCCGTCGAGCGGCAGCAGGTGGTCCTGTCGCCATCAGGGAGCGAGCTCCTGCGATTCGGCACCGTCGATGTGGCAGCACAGCGGTGGGTGATCCGCGCTGGTGACCTCGTGGTCCAGGAGGTCTGGACCGATTCGCGGGGTCGCCTGCTCCGCGTGCGCTTCCCCGCCCTCGACCTCGACGCGGTGCGCGACGACATCCCGCAGTGAAACTCTGGGCGGGACCCGTGCGTATGACTCTCCGGGCCCTCTCCCTCTCTCCTCTTCATGACCAGGTACCTGCGTTGACCCGATCGTTCCACTTTGCGTTCGTCGCCCTCTGCCTCGCGGCCCCACTCGCGGCGCAGGGCGCGCGGACGACCCTTTCGCTCACCGAGGCGCTCGACCTCGCCAAGCGTAACAACCCCGCGTACCTGCAGTCGATCACCGGGCGCACGCGCGCCAGCGCCGCCCTCCGCTCCGCCTATGGGGCGCTCTTGCCGAGCGCCGACGCCTCGATCGGTTCGAGCTATCGAGAGGGACGCCCCCAGTTCTTCGGCGGCCTCGCCTTCGGTGCCACCTCGGACATCGTCTCCTCCAGCTGGGGACTGGGCGCGAACGCTCGGCTGAGCGTCAACTCCATCAACACCGTCCGTCGCGCGAATGCCGCGCTCGACGCCGCGGAGGCGGAGGTCGACGCCGCGCTGTTCAACCTGCGCTCGGGGGTGACGGCGCAGTTCATCGGCGCCCTGCAGGCGCAGGCCCGCGCCGCCCTGCAGGACTCGCTCGTGGTGCAACAACAGCTCCTGCTCGACCTCGCGAAAGCCCGCGCGGGCGTGGGCCAGCTCACCTCGTTGGATGTGAAGCGCGCTGAGGTGGGGCTCGGGACGCAGCAGGTGGCGGCGCTCCGCGCACGCAATGCGGCCGCCGTCGCGCGGCTCCAGCTCTTCCAGCAGATCGGTGTCGCGATGCCGGCCGGCGTCGCACTGGTCGCCGATCTCCCCGTCGAGGCCCCGCGTTTCGTCCTGGAGGACCTGCTGACCACCGCACGATCCGCCAATCCCACCCTCCGCGCCCTCGAGGCACGAGAGCGGGTCGCCGTCGCTGGCGTGAGCGCGGCCCGTGGCGAGTACACCCCAGTCCTCTCCCTCTCCGCCAACGTCGGTGGCGTCGCGCAGAAACAGCTGGACCTCGATCCCGCGCTCGCGCAGGGGGCGGCGCAGGCCGCCTCACAGCGCGCCTCCTGCCTCACCACCGACTCGATCCGCACGCGCACCGGACTGGGGACGATCGCCCCGCAGTGCGCCGCGATCGTCTTCGGCCCCACGCAGGAGGCGGCGATCCGTTCCGCGAACTCGAGCTATCCCTTCGACTTCACGCGGAACCCCTACACCCTCTCGATGGGGATCTCCCTCCCCCTCTTCGACGGCTTCGGCCGCGAACAGCGCCTGCAGGAGGCGAATGCCTCGCGGACCGACGCGCGCTACGGCGTCCGCCGCCAAGAGCTCGCCCTCACCGCCGAGGTCACCTCGGCCTTCGTGACGCTGGAAGCGGCGTATCAGACGGTGCAACTGCAGTCCCGCAACGCGGGGACGGCGCGTGAGGCGCTCACCCTCGCTGAGCAGCGCTACAAGGTCGGGAGCACCACGTTCGTCGACCTGACCACCTCGCGCGCCGAGTTCGAGCGCGCCGAGACCGACCGCATCGACGCGGTCTACGAATTCCACCGGGCGTTCGCGGCACTCGAAGCCGCCGTCGGACGCACCCTTCGCCCCAACTGAGATCGTTGTGACCAAGCGAACCAAGATCATCCTCGGCGCCGTCGGCGTCCTCCTCGTGGGCGGCTCGATCGCCCAGTCCATCGCCAAGAACCGCGCCAAGGCCACCGAGGTGCGCATCGAGGCCGCGGGACTCCAGGATCTCGTCGCCTCCGTGACCGCGAGCGGTCAGGTGCGCCCTCGTACCAAGGTCGACATCTCCTCCGACATCACCGGTCGCATCACGAAGCTCGCGGTGAAGGACGGTGATACGGTGAAGGAGGGCCAGTTCCTCCTCCAGATTGACCCGACGCAGTTCGAGGCACAGGTGCAGCGCGCGGAGGCGGCACTGGCGAACGCGCGGGCCAGCGCGGCGCAGGCGCGGGCCAACCTCCTCCAGGCCAAGCGCGACCTCGAGCGGCAGCAACAGATCCGGAAGACCAACGCCGAGCTCGTCTCCACGCAGGAGATCGAGCGGCTCGAGACGCAGCTCGAGGTGAACGAGGCGCTCGTGGAAGCGGCGAGCGAGAACGTGAAGCAAGCGGAGGCCTCGCTCAAGGACGCACGCTTCCAGCTCTCGCGCACGACGATCTATGCGCCGATGGCGGGACGCGTGACTCGGCTCAACGTCGAGGTCGGTGAGACGGCGATCATGGGGACGCTGAACAAGGACGCGGCGACCCTCCTCACGATCTCCGACATGAGCATCCTCGAGACCAAGGTGAAGGTCGACGAGACCGATGTGAGCCGGATCGGTGTCGGCGACACCGCCATCGTCCAGATCGACGCCTTCCCGGACACCACCTTCCGCGGGGAGGTGGTCGAGATCTCCAACAGCTCGGTGCGTGGGGCCGGGGCGGCGGCGGCCTCGACCGATCAGGCGATCGACTACGAGGTCACGGTGCGGATCCTGAATCCCCCACCCGCCACGCGTCCCGACTTCTCGTCGACGGCGAAGATCATCACCGACACCCGCCGACAGGTGCTCGCGATCCCGATCATCGCCCTCACCGTCCGTGAGGACGAATCGCAGGCGCAGCAGGACTCCGCCGCGGGGCCGCGCCAGACCGGACCCGCCGTGCAGGTCGGGAAGCGCGATGTGGAGGGGGTCTTCGTCGTGAACACCGACAACACCGTGACCTTCCGCCCCGTACAGGTGGGGATCGCCGGCGAGAAGCACTTCGAGGTGATCCGCGGGCTCGATCAGAGGGAGCGGATCGTCGCGGGGACCTATCAGGCGATCCGCGAGCTCAAGGACGGGCAGCTCGTGAAGGAACAGGAGCCGATGACGCCCACCGTGGCGAAGGAGAAGAAGAGATGAGTCCGGACCTGATGGAGGCCCCGGCGGGGACAACCCCCGAGCGGCAGGTGGTGATGCGCGCGGTCGGCCAGGCGCCGAGCGCCGAATGGGTGATCGTCACCCGCGGGCTCACGCGCGAGTACGACATGGGAGGCGAGATCGTGCGGGCCCTCCGAGGCGTGGACCTCGCGGTCAAGCGCAACGAGTACGTGGCGATCATGGGCCCCTCGGGCTCCGGCAAATCGACCCTCATGAACATCGTCGGGTGCCTCGACACCCCGAACGAGGGGGAGTACTGGCTCAACGGCCAGCTCGTCTCCGAGATGGGGGATGACGCGTTGGCGCGGGTCCGGAACAAGGAGATCGGCTTCGTCTTCCAGACCTTCAACCTCCTCCCCCGCGCCTCGGCGCTCGCCAATGTCGAACTCCCGCTGGTTTACGCTGGCGTGCCGGCGGCGGAGCGGAAGCAGCGGGCCATGGAGGCGCTGGAGAAGGTGCAGCTCGGGGAGCGCGTACATCACCGGCCGAACGAGCTCTCGGGTGGGCAGCGGCAGCGCGTCGCGATCGCGCGCGCGTTGGTGAATGACCCCTCGATCCTCCTCGCCGACGAGCCGACGGGGAACCTCGACTCGAATACCTCCGAGGAGATCATGAAAGTGTTCGAGCATCTCGCTGACTCCGGCCAGACGGTGATCATGGTGACGCACGAGTCCGACATCGCCTCACATGCGCGGCGCGTCGTGGTGCTGCGCGACGGCCGGATCGCGAGCGACGAGACCAAGGCCCAGTTCGTCGCGCGCATCGGCGCCGGCCAGCACGCCCACTGACCGCAGATCACAGGTGACAGGGGTCAGGGGACAGGTCCCTCCCTCGCCCTCCTGATCCCTGATCCCTGACCCATGCCGTTCTTCGAGGCCGTCCGGCTCGCCCTGCAGACCATCCGCGTGCAGAAGCTCAAGAGCTTCTTCACGCTCTTGGGCGTGATGATCGGGGTGATGTTCCTCATCGCCGTCGTCTCGATCGTCGAGGGGATGAGCGATTACGTCGAGAACGACTTCGCCGCGAAGATCATCGGGACGAACACCTTCGATGTGTCGCGCGCCCCGAGCTTCGTCGTCGACGCCGACGAGGAGCAGTGGCGCGCCTGGCAGCGGCGCCCCCGCCTCTTCGATCCTGAGGCCGAGGTGGTGCGGAATGCCCTGCCCGGGGATTTCCGGATCGCGCGGGTGAATCAGAGTTTCCTCCCGGCAACCGTGCCGGGGCTCCGCCCCCGATCGGTACAGGCGGTCGCGACCGATGCATCGTATTTCGACATCAAGAGATTCGGTCTGACCGCGGGCCGCGCCTTCACGCAGCAGGAGGTCGCGACGGGGGCACGGGTCGTCGTCATCGGCAGCGAGGTCGCCTCCTATTACTACGAGGGGCTCGATCCGGTAGGACGTGAACTTCGGATCGCCGGACTCCCCTATACCGTCATCGGGGTGATCGAGGAGCAGGGATCGGTCTTCGGCTTCTCCATGGACCGGCTCGTGATCGCCCCCGTCACCACCCCACTCACGCGGGCGATCAATCCGCGCGGGGACATCGATTTTATCACCGTCCAAGCGGGCAATCGCGAGCTGATCACCGAGGGGATGGAGCTCTCACGCGAGGCGCTCCGTGGCTTCCGGGGCTTGGGCCCGAGTGAGGAAGATGATTTCACCCTCACCACCTCCTCCGCAGCCCTCTCCTTCTTCGACGGTCTCAAGAGCAAGCTCGTCCTCTTCGGCACGGCGCTCCCGGCGATCGGGCTCGTGGTCGGCGCCCTCGTCATCATGAACATCATGCTCGTCGCCGTCTCAGAGCGCACCCGTGAGATCGGGGTGCGGAAGGCGCTCGGCGCGCGCCGGCGCGACATCATCGCACAATTCCTCGTCGAAGCGTCCACGCTCTCGATCATCGGGGCGATGATCGGGGCGGCCTGCGGGGTCGGCCTCGCCAAGTTGATCGCGGCGGTAACGCCATTGCCCGCCTCCGTCGCCCCCTGGTCGCTCGTCGCGGCGCTGATCGTCGGCGCGGGGGTCGGGATCACCGCCGGGATCTATCCTGCGAGTCGCGCGGCGCGCCTGGATCCGATCGCGGCCCTCCGACAGGAATAGCCGATGCGCCTGCGCGATCGGATCCTGATGAGTCTGGAGGGGGTGACCATCGCCCTCGACTCGCTGCGAGCGAACAAGGTGCGTGCCGCCCTCACCATCTCGGGCGTCGCCATCGGCGTCTTCGTGGTGGTCGCGATGGCGGCGACGGTGCATGGTATCCGGCAGTCGTTCGAGAAGGATATGGAGGAGTTCGGGGCCACCACCTTCCAGGTGCGACGCACCAATCCCGGCTTCAACAACTGCAATCCGACCAACGAGAACTGCCCGGAGCGGCGCTATCCGGCGGTCTCCCTCACCGAGTGGCGGACCATCCAGCGGCTCCCCGAGGTGCATCGCGCGATGGCCTGGCTCCCGGGGAGCGGGACCGTCACCTACCGCGACCGGCAGGTGAAGAACGTCGGATACGATGCGCAGAGCACCGAATGGATCGAGACCGATGTCGCCGATGTGGCGCCGGGCCGGACCTTCTCGGAGTCAGAACACGATGCGGCCGCCCCGGTCGCCCTCGTGAACGATACGTTGGCCGCGGCGCTCTTCGGTGATTCCGACCCTATTGGGAAAGAGATCGAACTCGACGGCCTCCGCCTCACCGTGATCGGGGTCTTCCAGACGAAGGCGGGATTCCTCAAGTCGCTCGATGGGCGCGGCCCCGATACGCCGCGGATCATCCTGCCGATGCTCACCGCGTACCAGCGCCTCAACGCCTGGCGGCGGGCGCTCCTCTTGATGGTGCGTCCGCGCGCGGACATCTCCCGTGACGAGGCGATGGACGCCGTGACGGCCACGCTGCGCGGGATGCGTGGCCTCCGCCCCACCGAGCCGAACACCTTCTTCCTCGTCGGCCAAGACAAGATCCTCGAGACCTTCAACTCCCTCTTCGGGGCGATCTTCCTCGTCGGGATCGGGCTCTCCGCGGTCGGCCTACTCGTAGGCGGGGTCGGGGTCGTCGCGATCATGATGATCTCCGTCACCGAGCGCACCCGGGAGATCGGCGTCCGGAAGGCGCTCGGCGCCACCCGCGCTACGATCCTCTGGCAGTTCCTGGTCGAAGCGGCGACCCTGACCTCGTTGGGCGCTGGGATCGGGCTCATCCTGGGCGGTGGGCTCGCCTGGGTGATCCGCGCCAACAGCTCGATCCCTGCCTCGGTCCCCCCCGCCGCGATCATCGCCTCGCTCGCCGCGGCCGCCCTCACCGGGGTCGCCTTCGGGATGCTCCCCGCCACGCGCGCCTCCAAGCTCGATCCCGTCGAGGCGCTCCGGCACGAGTAGTAGCTTTCAGGGGTGCGCCGGTCCGACGTCATCGGCATCGCGGCAGAACAGATCCGCGTGAATCCCCTGCGCAGCGCCTTCACGCTGCTCGGGATCATCGTCTCGGTCGCCTTCCTGGTCGCCGTCGTCGCGATCATCCAGGGGATGAACGCCTTCGTCCGCGAGAACATCGCGGACGCCATGATCGGCAACAACACCTTTCAAGTGCGCCGCTCGCCGGTGACGGTGGGCCGCGTGAGCGACGACGATTGGCTCCGCATCCAGCGCCGTCCGATGATCACCGAAGCCGATGCGGCCACCGTCCGCGCCACCTTCCCCGACGCGCAGGCGGTCTCGATGCAGTCGGGGTGGCCCACCCCGCGCGCCGACGCGATCTGGCGCGGCCGCACCGTCGGGGACCTCCTCGTCTTCGGGATCACCCCCGAATTCCAGCTCGTGCAGGGCTACACGATCATCAAGGGACGCGCCCTGAGCGCGGTGGACGTCTCGCAGCGCATGCCCGTCGTGGTGATCGGTCAGGAGGTGGCGGAGAAGCTCTTCGAGGAGGTCGATCCGATCGGTCAGGAGATCCGCCTCGCCGGTGAACCCTACACCGTGATCGGGGTGAACGCCGCCAAGGGACGGGTCCT
>Ga0194126_10009610_pt1 | contig 12863 bp, 8 predicted proteins | sample TA2KigC150mmetaG_FD_148641 | JGI IMG/M metagenome (GOLD analysis project Ga0194126, IMG submission 148641) | Freshwater microbial communities from Lake Tanganyika, Tanzania - TA2015035 Kigoma Deep Cast 150m | ecosystem: Environmental > Aquatic > Freshwater > Lake | place: Tanzania: Lake...
TGGGCGTGAGCGACGGCGCTTACCAGCTGGGTCCTTAGAGGCGATTTGCAGCCCGGCGATGAACTGATCGTCGGCGAACGCAGGCGTGATTTGACGAGCAAGGGGTCAGTGGCCGAATGACTGGCGCCGGCGTGATCCGCGCGCGCCAGACTCCATGGACGTAGGCGTCGGGGCGGCTGACGCGACAGGGATGTTCAAGTAACTGGGATGTTCAAGAAAGTGAAGCTGCCGATCAATCTCGAAGAAGCGGTATGACGCATCTATGCGCTGGCGTGTGCCACCCCCATCAGGAAATGATTTCAAGAAATATATTTGCTATGGCTGCCACGAACATTCACGCGTCGTCGCCGCCGCGGCGCACCGGAACGAAGGCATTTGAAAACTGTGTCAGTTGTCACCGCAGCGCGCGAGATGAAGGCGGAAAAGGTGACGACGAGATTCGAATGGAGTTCGACAAACGCCTGATTCGGACGATGTTGCGGTTGCGTTGGGAGCTCGAATACACGCCCCATTGTTGCGAGAAGCGATGAAATTCAGTAGTCGAACAATGCGGCGTGCGCTGATCGGTATCGCGGCGGCGGGCCTTATAATCGGTCTTGCCGCAATGCTCGTAGGGCGCGCGGACATCGCGCGTTGGCCGTGGATTACCGGCACCGCGCCCGTCATCGCGGCGCTTGCCTTCTCAATTATTCGTGACCTGCGCGCCGGCCGGATGGGCGTGGACCTTCTGGCGTTCCTATCGATGACGGCGGCGCTCGCGCTTGGCGAGGCTTTGGCCGGAGTGATAGTCGCTGTGATGTACGCTGGCGGTCAAGCGCTTGAAGATTTCGCGGTCGGGCGCGCCGAACGGGACTTGAAAACACTCATTGATCGCGCGCCGCGCATTGCGCACCGTAAGCGTGGCGGCGCGCTTGAAGATATACCGATCGAAGATATTGCTTTGTGGGACGCAATTCTAGTGCGCGTCGGCGAAATCGTGCCCATCGACGGACAGGTCGTCAGCCCCAGCGCCTTGATCGATGAATCCGTTCTCACGGGCGAGCCCATCCCTGTGATGCGGCAAGTGGGTGAAGCGGTTAGCAGCGGAACGATCAATGTGGGCGAAACGTTCGAGATGCACGCCACCGCGACTGCGGGCGACAGCGCGTATGCAGGCATCGTTCGAATGGTGACCGTAGCGCAGACCGCCAAGGTGCCATTCATCCGGATGGCGGATCGTTTCGCCCTTCTGCTTGTGCCCATTACTCTTTGCGTTACAGGCGTCGCTTGGTGGTTGTCGGGCGACGCCATTCGCGCACTCGCGGTTTTGGTTACTGCGACCCCTTGTCCCCTGATCCTGGCCGCGCCGGCGGCGTTTATTGGAGGAACGTCGCTGGCCGCGCGTCGCGGCATTTTGGTCAAGGGTGGCGGTCCACTCGAGACGCTGGCTCACATCCACACTGTGATGTTCGACAAGACCGGCACGTTGACTGTTGGCGGCGCCCGCCTTGTCGCCGTTGAGACCGCTCCCGGCGTTACCGCCGAGGAGGCGTTGCGGCTTGCGGCCAGTCTCGAACAAGCGTCACATCACGTTCTCGCGGCGACGATCGTCTCCACAGCGCGAGGCAGGGGCCTTTCGCTTCAGGTGCCCAAAAACGTGCGTGAGGTTCTGGGATCCGGTTTGGAGGGCGTCGTGGAGGGTCGCAAAGTAAGCGTCGGCTCGCTTCAGTTCGTTCACGGCGAAGGCCGGCTTGAGGAATGGGCGCGACGGGCTGCGCGTCGTGCATCCTGGCGTTCGGCGCTGACGGTGTTTGTGTCGATCGAAGGGCACGTGATCGCAGTAATGTTGTTCGCCGACGAGCTCCGCCGTGAAACGCCTCGCGCAATCCAAGCCTTACGACGAGCGGGCGTTAGTAAGATCGCCATGGTGACGGGCGACCGAGCTGAACCCGCCGAGACTATAGGCGCGGCTCTCGATCTCGATTCTGTGCTCGCCGAACGAGTGCCATCGGACAAGGTCGATGCGGTTGTTGTCGAGCGGCGACTTGCGCCAACCTTGATGGTGGGCGACGGCATAAATGACGCCCCGGCGCTCGCCGCCGCGGATGTGGGGCTCGCCATGGGCGCGCGCGGAGCAAGCGCTTCCTCTGAAGCAGCGGACGCGGTCATTCTTGTCGATAGGCTTGATCGCGTGGCCGAGGTGGTGGCGATCGCGAAGCGCACACGCGCCATCGCGATGCAGAGCATAGTTGCCGGAATGGGACTTTCCGGAGTGGCGATGATTGCGGCTGCATTTGGTTATGTGTCTCCGGTCGCGGGAGCGCTAATACAAGAAACGATTGATGTCGCCGTGATCCTCAACGCCCTGCGAGCGCTCGCGCCGCCAGCCGCTTTGTACCGATCTTCAATGTCGGAAGTGGCCGCAGGCATTCTCCGCGAGGAACATGAAAGATTGGAGCAAACCCTCGAACGCCTGCGTCAAGTCGCCGACGCGCTAGATTGCGCGCAAGCATCCGAAGCGGTCAACTATGTTCTTGAGGCTAATCGTATTGTCCAGACGGTGATCGTCAACCATGAGCGTGAGGACGAAGCAAGCATATATCCAAAAGTGTCAAGCTTTCTTCCCGACGCCCATGGCTTAAGCGCCATGAGCCGTGCTCATCGTGAAATCCTGCATCAGGCCAGGCTCCTTGGGCGATTGGCCGAAGGATTGGGGCCAGGAGAGGTTGAACCGTATCTGATTCGCGACGCGCAGCGCATTATCGAGTCGATAGAGTCTCTCGTCCGCATACACAACGCGCAAGAAGAAGACATCTATGAGCACGCCGTAACACGGCTCGGACTTGAGACTCCTCCATCGGACGACAAGACGTCGATTACCAGTGGCGAGGGTAGGCCGACGGCGTTTGAACGCGCGCTCGAACATGCGTCTAATGACGGGCAACGATGGCAAATTCTTGCGAGCGTGCTCGGCATCGTCGTTTTGGTGGCAGGTGGCGCGTACTGGGTGAAAGACTACTTTCTTCATTCTCGTCAAGCCGCGCGCCTTAGCCCGGCGAATGAGATCACAGTAACCGGCGCCTTGAGCGATTCCACAATGACGCCGGTCGGCGCCAACATTTCCGGCGTGATCGAGGCGGTCTCTTGCGATGTCGGCTCCTTCGTTAAATCAGGGCAAGTGTGTGCGAGGATCGACCCGCGCCCTTACCAGCTAGTCATCGAACGAGGCAACACCGATTTCACATTGGCGATTAACCAGCTACGCATGACCCAAAACCAGCTTCGGCGCGCGCAAGTAATCTATGAACGAAACAAGGCTCTAGAGCGGCGTGGAACGATCGCTTCGAAGGTACTAGTGACTTTAAAGAAAGCGTTCGAGCAGAGGCAGACCGAGTTCGAGCACGCGCAAGCGGGCGTCGCTCGGGCGCGAACAGCGATTGCTGTCGCGGCGGAGAATCTCGAGCGCACAGCCATTCTCTCGCCCATCGACGGGACCGTCATCGTCCGAACCGTAGACGTTGGCCAGCGGGTCGGCGCCGGACAGCCTGCGCCTCTGTTTCGGATCGCCGCCGATCCAGATCACGTGAAATTTAATGCCGTCGTCGACGCGCGTGCAGCCAGCTCATTGCATGTCGGCGACAGGGCGCTCATAACCATAAAGTCGGAGCCAAATCGTTCCTTTGAGGGCCAAGTGACTGCAATTTCCCTTATTCCACAAGCCCCCGGATCGACGACGAATTATAATGTTGTCATAACTGCGGCCAGCCCCAATATACTGCTGAAGCCCGAGATATCCGCAATAATCAAGATAACGCTTGACAGTATGGGTTCGCCAATGCCCCACAACGCAAATTTCCGAGCGGCGCCACAATGATTAAGCCTTGGGGCGGAAGAGCTTAGCCTCGCGTGCGACGGCGCGAGCCAAAAACGTCTCGCCGGTTCCGGGCGGCCCGACGAGCAGAATGCCTTTCGGAATACGCGCGCCAAGCCGTCCGTGCGTCGCCAGGCTTTTCGGAAACGCGACAATTTCTTGTAGTTCTTCTTTGCTCCGTCCACTCTACAAAGAACGCTCACTCCATGTATATAAACTGTTGCCACGCAAACATTGGAGCGCCGGAATTGGTTCGCCTCACGCAAATTCTCGCAGGGACAGATTTTTCCGCCGGCTCAAGCGCTGCGCTGGAGCGATGCTTTCTGATCGCGAAAGCGGCGGGCGCGCGATGCTCGGTGATCCACGCGATTGACCACAGCGCGGCGTCGTCTTTGCGGCGCCTTTTCAAAGGAGAGTTCGACCTCGTCTCGAACGAAGCCGAAGAGAAAGCACACAAGCGATTAACTAAACTCGCTTCCGAAGCAAGCCAGAAATATGAGGTCAGCGCAGAAGCTCGGGTTGAAAACGGTCCCGGCTGGGCTGCGGTTTGCGCCGGCGCGGACGCATCCGATGCCGGCTTGATCGTCGTCGGAGCGCATGGGACCGGCTTATTTTCGCGAGCGTCGGTGGGTTCGACCGCCACGCGCATCCTTCACCAAAGCGGAAAACCCGTTCTCATCGTGAAGGGACGACCCAGCCAGGCGTACAAGCGCGTCCTTGTGGCCACCGACTTCTCTCCCGTGTCGGCAGCGACAGTTCGCCTCGCGCGCGCCATCGCGCCCGGCGCGGAAATAATACTGATGCATGCGTTCGAAGAGCCCTTGTTTGAAGAGACAGTTGAATACGACGGCGACGGCGCGCACATCGTCGATCGATATCGAGAACGCGCGCATCGAGAGCTGCGGGAATTAGGCGCGGCGTCCGCACTGTCCGCGCCGGAGTTTTCGGTTCTTGTCGTTGGGGGCGACGCGAAACAGGAAATTCTCGCCCATGCGAAAAAACTGGAGTGCGACCTTATCGTCATGGGCAAACATGGGAACGGCTTCATCGACGATCTGCTTCTTGGCAGCGTCACGAACCGGGTGCTGACTGATTCCGAAATTGACGTCCTTATCGTCGTCGACGAACGTGAGCCCGACCTTTGGCGCTACGCCGAGGACAGAGGGGCGAAGGCGAAGCTGCTCCACTCGGACCGCTTCGACATCGGCGCATGGGGCGCCGGCGGGGTCGGCCCGCTGAAGACGGTTGTTGCCGGCGAGATTGGAGAAGCGATCGTGGAAGCGCTTCGGGACGGTTTCGCGAGAACGGGCGCTTGCGAATTCAATTTCGGCGCGATGTTCGAGGAGGAAGACATCGAGACCCGCCCCACCGATCTTGTCATGACGCTACCGTTTAGCGGCGGCGACGCTTGGCAGGGCCCGCTCCTCCTCATCTCGCTCGAGAATATTGTCCAGGAGCACATCGACAAGTTCGACACCTCGGACGGTAGCGTCCCCGATTTGGATGAGTTGCTGAAGCTGCGAGACGGTTTGCACATGCTTGCGAACCGGATCAACTTGGCGCGAATCCGCAACGCCACAAAAATTGCGCGGCGGATCGAGCGGGAGGCGCCGCTCTTTTGATCGTCGCCGGCGCCAGATGCGGCCGCGAACAACGTACTCTCGCCAGAAGCTCGAGCGCAATACGCGCTGAAGAGCGGCGCGAGGATCGTCGAACAATATAACTGCCAAGGAGGGAACAGGGATGTTCAAGAAAGTGATGCTGCCGATCGATCTCGAAGAAGCGGATATGACGCGGCAGGCGATCGAAGCGGCGGTGGAAATCGCCGGCCCTGAGGCCGAGCTGCGTCTTGTCAATGTGCAAGCGATGATGCCTGCGACATTCGTCGAATACGGGCCGCCAGATTACGAAGGCGAAGTTCGTCTCGTGGCTGAAAAGCAGATCGCGGAGATCGCGAGCAAGATCAATTTGCCGCGTGAGCGCGTTTCAACGATCATAAGACTCGGCTCCATCTATGATGAAGCGCTGACAGAGGCCGGAGAGTGGGGCGCCGATCTCATCGTCATCTGCTCGAATCGGCCAACCTTGGCGACATATCTTCTTGGCTCCAACGCCGCCAAAATCGTGAGGCACGCGACATGTTCCGTGCTGGTCGTGCGGCGGTAGCGCTCGATCGACCGACTGAGACGACGAGGCCTCACGACAAGCCGGACGAGACGTGACGCGCGTCTCGCACGAGCTTGCTTTCCATCGAAAGCCGGCGATTTTCGCCGAATTCAATTCGCGTCTATTTGACGCAGCTCTTGTTTGAGGAACCGCTGTGCGAACCAGCGCCGGCCCTTTATCCGTTGATTTCAGCCAGCCGCGCAACCGATCGGCTGGCGTTACGGAGCCGATTGGCGGACATCGCAATCGCTCCGCCAGCAATTGTCTTTGGCTGGCTAGATTACTACCTCTTCAAAGAAGAGCGTGGGAAGGTTTTCCCGCGCGGAGCTGACATGATCTTGACAGACACGATCTTGATAAAAGGGAGCGCCAAGGATGACGAAAGAGAAGGAGTCTGGCGAACGAAGCGACGAAGCGGCTATCGAAAAGGAAACGGAAGGCGGCATTATGACCGCGCTTGAGCATGGGTTTGAGGAAATAACGACGCAGCCGCCGGAAGTCGTGCTCGTCGACGTCGTCAAATTCGAACTTCCTTACATCCTGATGCTCGCATTGGCGGTGCTCGGCATCGGGATCATTATCTTCACCGGAGAGCCGACACTCTTTTACTGGGAGATCGTGACACCGGTCTATTGCGCGATCTGCGTCAACCTCGGTTGGCGTCATGCTGAAACCCGCGAGAAGCGCGTCGAACTCATCTGGACGCAGATCCTCCACTGGTTCGGTGTTCTCATAGCAATGTGGATCGTACATTCGGAATTGGTGCGCGGCGTCGTAGACAATAACGCCACCGGCCTCAACTTGATGACGATACTTGCGCTCGCGACGTTTCTCGCGGGCGTGCACGCGAAAGCATGGCAAATATCCATTGTCGGCGTGGCGCTTGCGCTTTGCGTTCCCGCGATGGCTTTCATTCACCGCTCCGCCTTCTTGTTCACCATAGTGGCGATCGCGGGACTCGTTCTCGTTGGCGTGATGGTCGGGGTGTCGACCTATGCACAGAAACGCGCGGTCGCGCAGTCGACCTGAAGAGGGGGAGAGTTTGAAGCGCTCCAGTGACGTGAAGCGCGACAAAGGCGCGGCTATGGTCGAGTTGGCGCGACATAAGCCTTCGCGCGCGCCAGAGGCGGCGCGAGAATGTGATCGTTCCGTGGCAGTCCAGTCAGATCGCGCGCCTCAACGCCTCAAACCAGCGCGCAGGGAGCTTGCGACCGCGCCCGCGCCCGTCGCCGGACCCATCCGCACCGATCTTGATCGGTTCGTGCGGTCGTCGATCATGCGTTTGTCCCTCGGCCGCTCTCCGATCTCATTGCTGAACGCCAGCACTGACTGGATCAGTCATCTCGCGCTGTCGCCGGGCCTCCAACAGCGCCTGTACGGTCTCGCGCTCGAGCAGACCGCACAGCTATGGGAATATGCGATCAATTGCGCGTTCATAGGGGAAAGAGAGCGTTGCGTCATGCCGGCGCCGCAGGACAAACGCTTCGCGGAACCGGAATGGTCGACATGGCCATTCAACTTGATACATCAGAGCTTTCTGATGACTCAGGACTGGTGGGAGCGCGCGACGACCGCGGCGCCGGGCGTATCTCCCCACAACGCCGGCGAGGTGTCATTCCTCGCGCGTCAGATCCTCGATCAATTCTCTCCCAGCAATTTCATCGCGACCAATCCGGTTGCGCTGCGCAAGACATTGGACAGCGGCGGGCGCAATCTTTGGAACGGCGCCCTCAACTTCATTGACGACCTGCAGCGCGTAGTTGAAGGCCGACCGCCTGCGGGAACCGAGGCTTTCAGGGCCGGAGAGACGGTCGCCTGCACGCCCGGAAAAGTCGTCTACCGAAACGAGCTGATCGAGCTCATTCAATACGCGCCTGCGACGGACAAGGTTTATCCCGAGCCGATCCTGATCGTGCCCGCATGGATCATGAAATATTACATCCTCGATCTATCGCCGGAAAATTCCCTGGTGCGGCGCCTCGTTGAAGGCGGGCACACGGTCTTCATGATCTCGTGGCGCAACCCGCGGCCTGAACATTCGGACCTCGGCATGGATGATTATCTCTTGCATGGAATCCACGAGGCGCTCTCGGTCGTGAAGGCCGTGACGCCCGGTCAGGCCATCCATGCGGTTGGCTATTGCCTGGGCGGCACTCTGCTGTCCATCGCCGCCGCCGCGCTCGGTCGGCGCGAAGAACATTCGCTGAAAACATTGACCTTGCTGGCGGCCCAGACGGATTTCGCGGACGCTGGCGAGCTGACCTTGTTCATCGACGAGAGCGAGGTGACGTTCTTGGAGGACCTGATGGCGACGCGCGGGCTGCTGGATGCGCGGCAGATGGCCGGCGTCTTCCACCTACTGCGTTCCAACGATCTTATCTGGTCGCGTCTTGTGCATGACTACTTGCTTGGCAAGCGAACGCCCGTTTCCGACTTCATGGCGTGGAGCGCTGATGCGACCCACATGCCCTACCGCATGCATAGCGAATATCTGCGGCGGTTGTTTCTCAACAACGATCTGGCGTCAGGCCGCTACGTTGTCGGCGACAGGCCGGTGGGACTCGGCAATATCGACGCGCCGATGTTTGTGGTCGCGACAACATGGGACCACGTCGCGCCCTGGAAGTCGGTATACAAGATTCATCTTCAGGCTGACGTTGACATCACATTTGTGCTGACGACCGGCGGCCACAATGTCGGGATCGTCAACCCGCCCAAAGCCTCCACCCGAGAATATCGAATCGGAACGCATCCTCACACGGCCGCTTACGTTTCTCCAGAGCATTGGGTCGAAACGCACGCCCCCGTCGCGGGATCATGGTGGCCGGCCTGGATGGACTGGTTGAAGCGAAATTCTTCAGCGCCGACGCCGCCGCCGCAAATGGGCGCGCCCGATTCCGGGTTTGCCCCGATGGAAGACGCGCCCGGCGTCTATATCTTCAACCGCTGAGTTAATTCGTCGAATTGGGCTGGGGCGCGGTTAAGCAAGTCAAGGGAGGAGATACGACATGAGTACCCTGGATGTGAGAGAGGAATTGAGCGCCATGCAGAGCTTGTTCCTGCCGACTTCCTCGGTCTCCGAGGCGGTGCGAGCGAATGCGCGCACGTTTTGGCATAACCAGGACAAAGTCATTGACAGCATGCAAAGCTTTGCAAATGGCTGGTTCGAACGACGTCATGCGGGCGCCCGCGCGGCGCTGGAAGCCGCTGAGCGAATGTGCGAGGCGACGACGCCAATAGATCTACTTCGCGAATACCAGGATTGGGCCAGCGGTTCTTTCCAACGGGTGATGGCTGACGGATTGGCGTGCCAGCAGCAGATGGCGGCGGCTATTGGTGTTCTGGATCTGTCGCTGACGGCGGCGCGGGATAAGAGCCCGGAACGCGTGAAATTCAAGGCGCCGCATCCCGCTGACGCCAAGGCGGCATGACCGCGTCCGCTTGTGATCGGGGGTGAACGATCATTAGGCAAGCCTTGACGCGGACGCCGCCCGTAACGCGTTTCGATCGCCATCCAGGAATGGAAAGGGAGACGAGCGAACATGCCCGCTCAAGAAGTCGTCTGGTTCGAGACTCTCGGTCGTGGCGATGTCGCGCTCGTTGGAGGAAAAAACGCCTCGCTGGGCGAGATGGTCCGTCATCTCGCCCAGAGGGGCGTCGCTGTTCCCGCAGGTTTCGCCAGCACGGCGCAGGCCTTTCGGCGCTTCATCGACGCAAATCAACTCAACGAGTCTATATCAGCCACGCTGCAACAGCTGCAAGCGGGCCGCGTCGTTTTGGCGGAGGCCGGCGATACGATTCGTCGCGCGATCATCCAGGGCGAATGGCCTCCCGAGACGGCCGGAGCGATCATCGACGCATACAAAGAACTCTGCCGGCGCGCCGGCAAGGAAAACGCCGACGTCGCCGTTCGCTCAAGCGCGACCGCCGAGGATCTTCCCGACGCCAGCTTCGCCGGCCAGCAGGAGACGTTTCTCAATATTCGCGGCGAAACCGCCCTGCTTGACGCTTGCCGCCGCTGCTTCGCGTCGCTCTTCACCGACCGCGCCATCAGTTACCGGCAGGCCAAGGGGTTCAACCATTTGAAGGTCGCGCTTTCGGTGGGCGTCCAGCTCATGGTCCGCTCTGACATCGGCGGAGCCGGCGTCATGTTCACGATCGACACCGAAACCGGCTTCAACAAGATCGTCGTCATCGACGCAGCCTGGGGACTGGGGGAGACCGTCGTTCAAGGCGCGGTCGATCCCGACGAATATCAGGTCTTCAAGCCGCTTCTCTCCGATCCGTCCCTGACGCCGATTGTCGAGAAGCGGCTAGGCGGCAAGGCACAGAAGCTGATCTACGCCAAGGAAGGCGACCGGCCGACCCGCGCCGTGCCCACCTCAAAGGCCGAGCGCGCCGCGTTTGTGCTGACTGATTCCGAGATTCTCGCGCTCGCTCGATGGGCCGTTGCGATCGAAGACCACTATGGCTGCCCCATGGACATTGAATGGGCGAAGGATGGCGAGAGCGGCGCGCTCTATGTCGTGCAGGCGAGGCCTGAAACGGTGCAGTCGCGCAAGGCGCCGAGCGAATTCAGATCGTATCGCATCATATCGAAGGGGCGCACGCTGCTCACCGGGTTGAGCGTCGGCGACGCTGTTGTGAACGGACCGGTCTGTCTGATTGAGACCCCGCAAGACATCGGCCGGTTCGTCGACGGCGCGGTGCTCGTGACCGAGAACACTGACCCGGACTGGGTTCCAATTATGAAGCGGGCGGCCGCGATCGTCACCGATCGCGGGGGCCGCACATCGCACGCCGCGATCGTAAGCCGCGAACTCGGGTTGCCGGCGATTGTCGGAACCGGCGACGCAACCCGCCTTCTGCATGACGAGCAGGAGGTGACGGTCTCCTGCGCCGAGGGCGATCAGGGATATGTCTATGAAGGTTTCGCCGAATTCGAAATCAAAGAACTGGATCTCCGCGGCATTCCCGCGACGCGCACGAAAGTGATGCTCAACCTGGCGAATCCGGCGGCGGCGTTTCGCTGGTGGCGCATTCCCGCGGATGGCGTCGGCCTCGCGCGAATGGAGTTTGTGGTCAGCAACCACATCAAGGCGCATCCCATGGCGCTCGTGAATTTCGATTCGCTCGAAGATCAACAGGCCCGACAGACGATTGTGGAGCTCACGCAGGGATATACGGACAAGACGGAATATTTCGTCGACCGGCTTGCGCGCGGGCTCTCCCGCATCGCTGCGGCGCTTTATCCAAACCCGGTCATCATCCGCACGAGCGATTTCAAGACGAACGAATACGCCAATCTTGTCGGCGGCGCGCCGTTTGAGCCGAAGGAAGAGAATCCGATGATCGGTTTTCGCGGAGCGTCGCGCTATTATTCGCCGCGCTATCGCGACGGTTTCGCACTGGAATGCCAGGCCCTCCGCCGCCTGCGCGAAGATATGGGTTTCACGAATGTGATCGTCATGATTCCCTTCTGTCGCTCCGTCGGCGAGGCGGACCGCGTGCTCGCCGTCATGGCTGAAAACGGCTTGCGGCGCGGAGACAAGGGACTCGAAGTCTATGTCATGTGCGAAATACCGTCGAACGTCATTCTCGCCAAGGCGTTTGCGGAGCGTTTTGACGGCTTCTCGATCGGCAGCAATGATCTCACCCAACTTACCCTTGGAGTCGATCGCGATTCCGAGGAGCTTGCGGAACTGTTCGACGAACAAAATGAAGCGGTCGAGTGGATGATCGCAAACGTCATCGGCGAAGCCCACAAGGCCGGCGCCAAAGTCGGTTTGTGCGGACAGGCCCCCAGCGATCACCCGGAGTTCGCCGCGTTTCTGGTGCGCTGCGGCATCGACTCGATTTCCGTCAGCCCCGACAGTTTTGTCGCCGTCAAGCGTCAGGTGGCCGCTGCCGAAACCGGTGTCGCGACCGTCTCCGCGAAACCGTAGTTATGGCTAGCGCGCTGATGCGTGTCTTGACGCCACATTGCACGGATTGAAACAATATGGAGAGTTCGAGACATTCACCAAGACAGGCTCAACCCTTTCGCCAGGAAAGAAGCCCGCCAGTTTGCGCATCGTAAATTAGCCTCATCTTGGGTCCTCCTCGTTGTGGAATAACCTCGACTTCGTAGACCCACATGCGCCATTTGCGTTCGAGCTCGATCTCCACAACTTGTCCCGGAGCGGCCGTGCGCGCCGCTTCCAAAATCGTCTCCATGGGCACTAGAGCTTCGGCCGGCGGCGGTGGCGGCGTGAGGAAATCCAAGAGGTTTCCAGCCTTTGCTGCGCTCACATCAAGGCCGGCGATCACGGCAATCGTCATGATCATCTGCATGAATCGCGGCTTCGACATTGCTGTCTTTCTTTCTTTGTTCGGTGCTTCCGTGGCATAAGGAAAAACAAATCTGCCGCCAGAAGGGTCATTACCTGTGAGCCGAGGCAAGCCTGTAGCTCATTTTCCGACCGGACCGAATCGCCACGCGCGGCAATCACCTTCCGATTGAACGGGGGCGGGCGCTGAGGATGCGGCTTGTGGCGACTGTCATGCGGCGACACGCATTGAACGTCTCCCGGAGCGCCCGATGAAACGTGCTCTCCGGAAGAATCGCGCCACGATCAGCGTGCTTTATCCGCCTCGCGGTAGCGCTGGCGCGCACGACGCCTGCGATGGCGCCAGTATCCCCCGCCAAACGTTTTCTCAATTCGCGCCGCGTCCATATCTTCCTCGGTCGCAATTCCCGCGGTTGGCTCCAATGGAGCGGAAAGCGGGGCAAAATGCGAGAGAGCGAGTGCGCGCGAACTCGCAATTGACGCCCCTAAGCCCGCGAAAAGAGCCATGAGAACTTCCC
>Ga0194126_10009611_pt1 | contig 12862 bp, 10 predicted proteins | sample TA2KigC150mmetaG_FD_148641 | JGI IMG/M metagenome (GOLD analysis project Ga0194126, IMG submission 148641) | Freshwater microbial communities from Lake Tanganyika, Tanzania - TA2015035 Kigoma Deep Cast 150m | ecosystem: Environmental > Aquatic > Freshwater > Lake | place: Tanzania: Lake...
TTCCAAATTTACAGCTCTGCGGAAAGAGCGAAGGCAGCAGCAGCTTGCCGCATATAAAAACCAGCAGAAAGAAATTGCAGATATAAACCGCTTTATTGAAAGATTCAGGTATAAAAATACAAAAGCAGTACAGGTACAGTCAAGGATTAAATACCTTGATAAACTTGAGCGCATTGAAATTGATGCTATGGATACATCTTCCATAAATATAAGGTTCCCGGCATCGCCCCGGTCAGGAAACGTGGTGATTGAAGCAGAAAATATATCAAAAAATTATGGGGATAAAAAAGTGCTTGATGATATAAACATGTATATAAGGCGCGGCGAAAGGATTGCTTTTGTGGGTAAAAATGGCGAGGGCAAAACCACTCTCTCAAGAATACTTGTTGGCGATCTTGATTTTAAAGGAAGCCTTAAAACAGGGCACAATGTAAAAACAGGCTATTTTGCCCAGAACCAGGACGAGCTGCTTGATGGTGAACTTACAGTTCTTGATGATTTATACAGGGCAGCGTCCGGCCAGACGATGCCTGAACTGCGCTCAATTCTGGGCGCGTTTCTTTTTGGGGAAGATGATATTGATAAAAAGATAAAGTTTCTCTCAGGCGGTGAAAGATCAAGGCTTGCACTTATTAAGCTCCTGCTTGCCCCTTATAATTTCCTTATACTTGATGAGCCGACAAATCATCTTGATATGCGCTCAAAAGACATATTAAAACAGGCGCTTTTAAATTTTGCCGGCACAATTGTACTTGTGTCTCATGACAGGGAATTTCTTGAAGGGCTTGCTGAAACTGTTTATGAATTTAAAAGCCAAAAAATAAAGAAGTATACAGGAGGTATTGCCGATTTCCTTGAAAGCAGGAAAATTAACAGCCTTAAAATTCTTGAGATAAAACAGAAAAATCAGGCAGATGCCATGGCTTTACAGGAATTTTCTTCCGGAAAAGATAGCTATATTGATAAAAAGGAGTTTGAAAAAAACTTAAGGAAACTTACAAAGGATATAACAAAGTGCGAGGATAAAATTGAGGTACTTGAAAAAGAAATTGCCGGGCTTTCCACAAAGTTTGAATCAAATTCGATTGATTATTCCGATTCTCAAAACAGGCAATTATTTGAAAATTATGCAAAGCTTAAAGATGAGCTTGATAAAAACGTTAACCATTGGGAAGAACTCCACAGGCAACTGGCTGAAAGTAGAGATTATGATAAGGGCCCCTTATTCTAAACACTATTTATGCTGGCTGGAGATAGTGTGATATTTATATGCTGGTAAAATATTTTTACTGAGACTCGGAGCCCTGAGTTAAGTCTTAAAATGTAAGGCTGTAAGTAATTAACAGGTAAATGTTAATTTGTTAAATAGTAGGGACCCTGCAGCCCTTTGCTATTAATGTTTAAGGTGGGTAAACAGCACATAACCACCCCCAATTTGCGCAATTGGGTTTCGGGCTAACCTGCTTCACAGCAGTTTCGCGCTTGCTCCACTGTCTCAATCTTTGCTTTGTTATTCTTCCCTGAAATTAACAGTATTCTTAAAATTATTATCATGAATTTTAATTACGGTATTTCTTAATTTTTTCATAACATCCTGTAAATCTGCATAAACTTTTGTAAAGGAATGTTTTGGCTCATGCACAATATCTCTTTCTTCCTTGTGAATTATTCTTTTATAAGCTGAATCAGTAACTCTCTGTGAGAGGGTTTCAATTTCTGCAATAAGGCTTTTTCTTACTTCAAGAGCTTCTGCTATACTGATTTTTTCGCCATCATGTTCAATCTGGTATTTGAACAATAAGATAATTTGTGCGTTTCTTAGAAAGTAAAACCCTGGTATTGAATCATTGACAATATATCATGTACACAATACATCCGGATTATTGCTTCTTATTGTCATATTCTGGAGACTTTGTAAGTATAATGTTTGATAATATAGAAAATGAAAGTATAATTATATTATGTATATGGAGCTATAAACATAACAAAAATTTTAAGTAAATAGACGAAGAAGTGAAAATTACAATGGCTCTTAAAAAGACAACATTACTTTTTGAGGAACAGGCATATAAAAAATTACAGGAAAAATCAAAATTGGAAAAAACATCTGTTGGTGAGCTTGTCAGGGAAGCAGTGACCAATTATTATGGTATTAAAAGCAGCAAAGAAAAGATGGATGCACTGCAAAAATTGGGAAGCCTTAATATGCCCGTTTCGGATTATAAGGAAATGGAAAAAGATATAATTAAAGAATTATTTAAACCCTTTTAAAAATTTATAATTCTTTTTAAATATGCCTTAAAAAATCCTCAAGTTTTGATCCCAATTCAATATATAGATTATAAAGTTTCTCATATATTTTTACATTTTCAGGAATTGGGTCATATACAGTTGAAAAACCGCTGGCCATGTTTTTCTGGGCTTCTTCAACAGATTTATAGTAACCTGCAGCAACAGAACCAAAAATAGCTGCCCCCAGGGCAACCGCCTGGTCAGAATCTGCAACTTTTACAGGCATATTTAAAACGTCAGCAAGTATCTGCATCACAAGAGAAGATTTTTTTGCCACACCGCCAATGGCAGTAATTTCCTCTATAATAAGCCCGTCCTGCCTGAATCTGTCAATTATTGCCTTTGAACCAAATGCTGTGGCTTCAGCAAGAGCGCGGTAGACCTTTGGAGCTGTTGAACCCAGACTAAGACCTGCAATTGCCCCCTTTAGTTTCTGGTCAGCATATGGAGTTCTTCTTCCGTTTAGCCAGTCAAGGGCAATAAGGCCTGACTCTTCAGGTTTAATAAACTCGCACTGTCTTTCTATTTCTGGAATTATCTTATCTTGAACCTCAGCAGAGAGCTTTTTTGCAGTATCTTTATCTACTTCTTTAGTTTTTTCAAGAAGCTCTTTTAAGGGCCATGATAATATATCCTTAAACCATGCATATACATCTCCAAAGGATGACTGGCCCGCTTCATAGCCAATCATATCCGGTATAATTGAGCCATCAACCTGGCCGCATATTCCGCCTATTAAAACATCTTCTTTTTGCTTTGGGCCAACCGCCATATCGCAGCAGCTTGTGCCGGTAATCTTTACAAAAACTCCAGGGCGCACATTAGCCCCTACAGCACCCATATGCGCATCAAAGGCCCCTATAGCTACAGCAATGTCCTGATGCAAGCCAAATTTTTTTGCCCACTCTTTTGAAAGATTCCCTGCTTTAATATCAGAAGTAAAGGTTTGTGTGTAAAGCCTATCTCTTAGGCCCGATAATAATGGGTCCACTGCAGTTAAGAACTCATCTGGAGGAAGTCCGTCCCACTGGCTGTTCCACATTGCCTTGTGCCCCGCGGCGCACCTGCTTCTTTTGATATCTTTTGGCAATGTATTACCTGTTAAAACAGCCGGAATCCAGTCGGCAAGCTCAACCCAGGAATATGCTGCTTCTCTTACATCTTTGTCAATTCGAAATATATGAAGTATCTTTGAAAAAAACCATTCTGATGAATAGATACCTCCGGAAAACTTTGTATAGTTTACTCCACCCCAGTTTTTGGCAGTTTCATTTATCAGTCCTGCTTCCTCAGTTGCAGTGTGGTCCTTCCATAAAACAAACATTGCATTTGGATTATCTTTAAACTTATCTTTTAGCGCTAGGACATTACCTTTTATGTCCACAGGCGCAGGGGTTGAGCCTGTTGTGTCAACGCCTATACCTACGATATTTTTTGTTACAACTTCGCTTACTTGATTAAGACAGGAATTTACCGCTTCCTGCATTGATTCAAGATAGTCAAGAGGGTGATGCCTGAACATGTTTTTTGCCGCATCAATATACTTGCTTTTATTCCACCTTTTATATGCTTGAACTGCAGTTGCCACTTCCCTGCCGTTTTCAGCATTTACCAGTAATGCCCTGACCGTATCAGTGCCAAAATCAAGCCCTATTATATATTTTTCATCAGCCATTAGATCCCCTCAACTACCTCCATGGCAATTTTTGCCCATTCCCACAACCTTTGCGGCTTATAATTTAACGTACTTATATCTTTCATTATTATTTCAACAATACAGCCTTCTAACTTTTTTAAATCTTTTTTTAAATTTATCCTGACAGATTCAGGGTTCCAAAAGTCATCAGTAAAAATTGATGGGCTTGGTTTATAGGAAAAAACATAATCTTTTCCTATATTTACAGCACCAACCTCAAGATTTACCCATGGGCTCATAGAAATTTTCCTAAGATTTGGAATCTTTTTAAGTATTTCTATTTTTTTATCCAGGGGCTCACAGCATCCATAATAGTTTAAGCCAAATCTTTTTAGCCATTTTATTTCATATTGTAATGCAAATTCCTCATGCATTTTTGGTGAAACTTGTGAAAAAATCTGAGCTGCAGCACATCCCCACATATCTGATGTCTTTATATGCTTGGGGTCATAACCAGTTACAGGAATTTCATCAGTATAGCCAAGACCTCCAGAGCCTATTCTGTAATTACAATTATTTTGAGACAGAAGATTAAGTTTCTCATACTGATCAAGTCTCACAATATAGGCATCTGTTAACCTGCCCATTGTTTTGTGAACCAAGTCCGGCTTCAATATAAGATCAGCCAATACTTTTTCAGGGTCCCACCATCTTACAAGCTCATCCCAGGGAGCAAACCAGAACCCTGGAACTCCTTTTTTCTCAACATCAAGAATCCCGCCAAACACATCTTTCATACAAAAAAACATTTCTTCTGTAGCTTTTTTATCATATGAAATTACAGGATTTTTTATTTTTTCAATGTCATCTTCATTCTCTATCTGCGGAATAAAATCCCTTGAATAAATATCGCTTGTTTTATCTGTTGTTGAAACCTTGACCTGTTCTGATATTCCAAAACCACTGTCATCTACTACCAGATAGCATGGCAAGGTGGGCTCTACAATCATATCGACTTTCATGTGTTTCCATTGGTAATTCGTTCTTCTAAGCCTTATTTCCAAAAATCTTGAAAACTCAGTTGTAGTTTTAAGGGTAAGTTCATCATTTATATTCATCTCATGCCAGGGAATTTCATTCATCCACACAAGGGGTCTTGCAGTTTTTAAACTGTTTAAATCTTTCCATAATTTAATTTTTTCCTGATTTATTGGCATTTCAGCTATTGTCGCTTTTTTATGTGCCAGTTGCCTCAGTATTTTTTTATCATGATTAGAGATTTCAAAATTATCAAACTTTCTAATAGTATCAGCAAAACCTGTTTTACCATAAGGATAATAATCTGCTAATTCTTCCAAAATCATACCTCCTATTAATATTGACTGGATTAATTCACTATAAAAATTAATACTTATGCTTAAAATTAGAAAAGTTAATTAGGTGATGCGGCTCTTAATAATGTTTCTTCATCTGTTTGCTGGTTACCCGGAAATATTCCAGCTATTGTATTTTCCCTCATTACAATAATCCTATCAGATATGCCTATTACTTCCGGGAGATCAGAAGAAATAAAAAGTATTGCAACATTATTTTCAGTAAGATTTTCAATAAATGAATGTATTTCAGCTTTTGCCCCTACATCAATTCCTCTGGTTGGCTCATCCAATATTAATATTTTAGGAGCAACTGCTAAAAGTCTTGATACTATAACTTTTTGCTGATTTCCACCACTAAGATTCATGATTTTTTGCCCAAATGAAGAAACCTTTATGCTTAATTTTTCAATAAACCTTTTTGACTCTTCAATTTCTTTCTTATTATTAATAAATAAAATGCCCTTATATTTATTTAAATTTGCAATAGTTATGTTCTCTTTAACATTTAATATGGGGAAAATAGATTTATCTTTTCTGTCTTCAGATAAATATCCAATTCCTAGCCTCATAGCATCTCTCGGTGATTTTATTTTTACTTTTTTATTATTTATAAAAATGTCTCCTGAATCTATTGGATAAACACCAAAGAGCGCTAGTGCCAATTCGGTTCTACCTGAACCCATTAACCCATAAACTCCTACTATTTCACCTTCTCTTAGATTAAAATCTACATTTTCAAGCATACTCTCTTTAGTGAGGCCATTTACCCTCAATATATCATTACCAAGTTTTGCATTTCTATCCGGAAACATATTTTTAAGATATCTTCCAACCATTTTTGAGATGATTTCATCTTTGTTTGTATCTTTAATGTTTAATGTTTCGATATATTTCCCGTCTCTCAATACTGTTACCCTGTCTGCAATATTAAATATCTCTTCAAGTCTATGAGATATATAAATAATTGATTTCTTTTCAGATTTAAATTTTTGAATAATCTCAAAAAGAATTTTTGTGTCCGCTTCAGTAATAGAGGCAGTGGGCTCATCAAGAATTATTATTTTTGAGTCTCTTGCTATTGCCTTAGCTAACTGTATCATCTGCTGCTGCCCAACACTTAAATTTAAAGCCTTATCTTTCGGGTTTTTAGCAAGCTTCACTTTTTCGAGTACTCGTGAAGTGTCTTCATATAGTTTTTTCCAGTCAACCAGAGGTGAAGATTTTATTCTAGGTATTTTATCTATAAAAATATTTTCAGCAATTGACAGTTCAGGAACCAAACTAATTTCCTGATAAATCATGCTTATACCAAGCTTCAGTGAATGTTTTGGTGAATTTATTTCAATTTTGTTCCCATTAATTTTTATTTCACCACTATCCGGTTTAAAAACTCCACTGATAATATTCATTAATGTGCTTTTACCGGCACCATTTTCTCCCACAAGTGCATGTACTTCCCCTTCATTTAATATAAAACTTACTTCATCCAATGCTTGAACTCCAGGAAAAGCTTTATTTATGTTTTTTACTTCAAGCAACACTATTTTTTCCCTCCGAAGTAATAAAGTAAAATTATTATTATTTGTAACGGTATTATATTAATTGTCCTCTTCTTCTAATCGCATCTATAGATACCGCCATAATTAAAATAAAACCACTTATAAGGCTTTGCCAATAAGCAGAAACTTTCATTAATACAAGTATATTACTTATAACGCCCAGGATGGCTGAACCAATTATCACACCATATATCTTTCCCTTACCACCGAATAAACTTACTCCACCAATAACGGCAGCTGCAACTGTTGGTAATGTCCATGGAGTCCCAGCATCAGCTTGTGCGGTACCCATTCTTGAGACTAAAACAACTCCAGCAAATCCTGCTAGTGTTCCACAAATTGTATAACTTAGCATCCTTAAGTTAGATGAATTCAAGCCAGCAAGTATGCTAGCTTTTTCATTTCCTCCAATTGCATATAGATATCTGCCAAATACAGTTCTTGATAGAAAGAGCGATAATATTATTCCTATAAATACCATAAAATAAATAGGTAAGGGTATTCCTAAAAAATACCCCTGCCCAAAAACATCAAAAGCTTTTGGTAAGCCTGTTATAGGCCATCCCTTACTAGAGACCAGAATAACACCGCTATAAATCCAGCCCATTGCCAGCGTTGCTATCAAAGGGTTAATTTTTACTTTAGCTACCAATACTCCATTGATTAAACCACACAATGCCCCGACCAATGTTGCTGCTATAACACTTAACCATATGGGCCAGCCTAAAAATACCATCATATATGCTACAGCCATATTGCTAAGTGCAACAATATTGCCAATAGAAAGATCAAAACCACCAGAAATTAATACTATAGATTGTCCCATTGCTGCAATGGTTATTAATGAGAACTGCCTAATTACTGTTAAAATATTATATATTGTTCTAAATTTAGGAAGGATTGCTGTTACCACTGCAATGATTAAAATGAAGAAAATTAAAACTAGGTTTTCTTCATTTGATATTACAGGTTGTATTATTTTTTTATTTATAAAAGAATTTTTAAAATTTGTCCTTTTTATTGTCCTGTCAATCATTACCGCCTCTTTAAAATATTTATTTGCAGTTTTTTAAATCTGTAAAATAAATGGAATTGATAATATTATACCAGGAATAATGAATAATTAGGTTTCATTATTCCTGGCTTCAGTTAAATTTCGTAACTAAAAATTAACCAATTAATTATTCCCACAATTTACGGAATTCTTCAACCATTGCAGGAGCTTTTGCAATATTGTCAGCTTCTTTTGCTTCAGGATCATCTGTATGATCTACATAAATAATGCCAGTATCAAATCTTTTACCCATATCTATAAATTCTTGGCTTGGTCTAAGTCCATCTATATACCATTTTAAAGCATATGTAGCTAAATAACCCATAGCATATGGATTCTGTCGCATTGAACCGTAAATATAACCTTCTTTAAGTCCCTCCATTATTTCAGGTAATAATGTCCAGGTAATATTTAGTATATCACTGGGAGGAATTCCTCTTTCTTTCATAATCCTATGCATAGCAATACCACCATTCATTCCTACATCCAAGGTTGCATTTAACTCCGGGTATGCTTCGAGCAAGCTTTCAGCTGTAACCAGGGCTTCATCTATACCGTATCCTGCCATCTGGACATCACTTAGTTCAACTACTTCAGGGTATTTTTTTGTTACACTTCTTATGCCTTCAACTCTGTCAAGAACTGTTCTTGCTGCAAGATCCTGAACCCATATTATAAAATTTGCTTTATAATCCATAAGCTCAACAAACATTTCACCCTGCATAACACCAGCTTCATAATTACCTGTTGCAAGACAGCAGACTCTGTCGGAATCAGCAACATCATCATCCCATATTACAATTGGGACACCTTGTTTCATAGCCTCATTTATTGCGGGCTTCATTGCTCCTGCTTCAAAAACAGCAACAGCTATTCCATCAACGCCCTGGGATACAAGATCTTCTACCATCTTAACCTGTGCTTCGCCTGACCATTCAGCAGGAGCCATGTATCTTGTATTTATACCCCCTATTTGTGCTGCAGCATCTTCCATGCCAACACCTGCAGGGTCAAACCATGGATGTATTCCTTTTGCAACACAAACAAACTCCAATTGTTCTTGATTAGCCGCCGTTGTTTCAGCCGCCATTGTTTCAGCAGCAGCAGTGGTTTCTACTGCAGCTGTCGTTTCTTCTGCTGTGACTTGTGCTTTACAGCCTGCAGATCCAATAGTTACCACAAGCGCACTAATCATAACTACAATCAGTAACCAGTAAATACTTTTTTTCATTTCCCTTCCTCCTTTTTAATATTATCTTTTTTTAACTAAAATTTATAATCCTAAATAAATCACCCCCTTTAAAAAACTTCTTATAAATGTTTAATTTTTAAAAGATTTTTTATTTAATATAAAAATAATTATTGCCTGGTATTCTAGCGATACAACGGCCCATAATTTTTACAAGCCCTGTAATCAGCTGACTCAAGCTCCTGAGTACCAAATGCGCTCCAGGCACTGGGCCTGAATATTTTGGAATTATCAACATTATGCATTGATACTGGAATTCGCAGCATTGAAGCCATTGTAATTAAGTCTTTTCCGATGTGCCCATAGCTTAGGGAAGCATGATTTGCTCCCCAGTTATACATTACAGAATATGTATCTTTAAATGCTGCACTTCCAGTAAGTTTTGGCACAAACCAGGTTGAGGGCCATGTGGGATTTGTCCTTTTATCAAGAATTTCATGAACATTTTTTGGGATATCTACAGTATAACCCTCAGCAATCTGCAGAATCGGGCCAAGCCCTTTTATAAGATTTATTCTTGATATAGTAACAGGCATTGATCCTTCAGTTAGAAAGTTAGCTGAATAACCTCCTCCCCGCATATATAGTAAATCTGCAGGACAAAATATTGTTTTTTCTAAGGACCTTTCAATCTCCTCCTGTGATATATCCCAGTAAGGTTTTATTGCAGGTTTTCCATCAATTTTCTGCTGTCCATTGCCATCTATTGCTGCAGAGCCGGAATTTATAAGGTGGATAATTCCAGTTTCACATTTATCATCCAAATCATAACCTGTTACATTTTTTACTGCTTCTTTGCTCCAGAAAGTCCTCACATCTGCAAATACCTGCGCAGAATTAGTCAAAAGATAACCAAAAAGCATACTAACTGCATTTAAGCAGTCATTTTCAGTAGCTACTATATATGGCGCTCTTGTGCCATTCCAGTCAAAAGAGCTGTTTAGAATTGTTTCTGAAAAATCCCCGCTGGGAAAATGATCTGTCCACTGGCGCTGACCCTGAAAGCCTGAAGCTATAGCATTATGGCCCAATGATTCCTCTGTGTAACCCATCTCTTCAAGTACAGGATTTCCGACCATTAAATCCCTTATTACCTGGGTCATTTTTACAACAAATTCCCAGTCTTTATCCTTCTGCTGCCTGTTTCTCTGGATTTTTGAAGAATTTGTATCAATGCCTTCCCTGCAGTATTTCTTTACCCAATTAATTGCTTTTTGGTATTCTTGCTGATCATAAATATTTCGATCTATTCTTCTTGTAATCTCTGTCATGTCCACATATTCTGTCTGCATACCAAGATAGTCCTGGAAAAAATCTGGATTAACATTAGAGCCTGCAATACCCATTGATACTCCACCTATTGAAAGATAGGACTTATAACGCATAAGCGAGACTGATATGGCTGCTTTTGTAAACTGCAGTATTTTTTTAGAAACATCTCCTGGAATATTTAAGTCATCTTTATTCTGCACGTCTTTGCCATATATGCTGAATGCGGGAAGGCCTTTTTGGTTATGTGAGGCAAGAACTGAAGCAAGATATACTGCGCCTGGTCTTTCAGTTCCGTTAAAACCATATACTGCTTTTTGTGTATGGGGATTTGTATCCATTGTTTCTGAGCCATAGCACCAGCAGGGTGTAACTGTAATAGTTACACCTACCCCTTCTTTCCTGAATTTTTCATCAACTTTTGCCGCCTCGGAATAACCGCCAATAGTTGTGTCAGCAACTATACATTCAACATTTATACCATTTGGATATTTCAGGTTTTCATTTATTAACTTATAGACAGATTTTGCAAGCTGCATTGTCTGTTTTTCAAGAGACTCCCTTATACCGCCGCGCCTTCCGTCAATAGTCGGGCGGATACCCACTTTTGGTAAATTGCCTTGACAAAATACTGAAGCATTGAATGTTTTTTTATTTTCCGTAGTATTTAAAAAAGATTATAAATATTTAATTGAATTTAAATGTATACGTTTTCATTTGTATACGATTACATTATATTTGATTTTTTATATATGTCAATAAAAATATTTATTTTTTAACTTTAGTACGAATAAGTGAAATTTAACCCTCTTTAATAGAAGATTTTCGTATTACCAGTGTTGTATTTAATACATGAATTAAAGAACTGTTTGAATCTTCATTATTAATAATCTTTTTAATAAGAGTTTCAGCAGCTGTTGCACCAAGATCATAGACGGGCTGCTGAACTACAGTTAGCGGCGGTTCTAAAAGCATCGCCCACTCTGGATCATCAAAACCGGCAAAAGCTATATCCTGGGGAATTTTTAATAGCTTTTCCCTGATTAATATTATTGAACCAAGCATCATATCAATATTGGTGACAAAAAGCGCATCAGGATTTCTGGAAAGTATTTCCTTTGTCAGCTCATAACCGCTTCTCTTTTTAAAATTGCCAATCTTAATTAAATTTTCATCAATTTTTATACCTGCTTCCCTTAAGGCTCTCTTATATCCTTCAAGCCTGTCATGTCCCGTTGTCCTGTCAATAAAGCCATTTATAATACCAATTCTTCCATAACCCTGCTCTATTAAATGCTTTGTGGCATTATATGAACCATTAAGATTATCAACCAGCACCGCATCGCACGAAACACCATTAATCAACCTGTCGAGAAGCACTATTCTTGTTCCTGAATTCATTAAATTATTTACATAATCAGGATTTTTGCCAGTGGGAGTAAGAATTATTCCATCCACTCTGTTTGATTTTAAAACCTTTAAATATTTAAGTTCTTTAACCGGGTCATCATCGCCATTACAAAGAATTGTGGAAAATCCATATTTTGATGCAGTATCCTCAACTGACTTAGCTATTATTGAATAGAATTGTGAGAGGACATTACCAAGCACTATGCCTATTGTCATTGTCCTTTTCTGTTTTAGGCTTTTAGCAATTGCATTGATCTCGTAGTCAAACTCATTGATTACTTTAAGTACTTTTTTCCTTGTAACTTCCCTTATGCCCTTATAGTCATTTAATACACGTGAGACAGTTGCTGTTGATACGCCGGCTTTATCAGCTATAGTTTTAATATTAACTTTCAAATTGCTTTACCTGCTTTTTTAAGTAGCATTGCCAATAATAAATAATTATTGCTTTATTATTTATGTATTTTACCACTTGTTTGTTAACGTTTACAATATTTTATTTTAATGATCTAGTAGATACTATTGTTATAATTTATTATGTGTTCTGTTTATGTTATTATTAATCTGTAATCTGAGATTATTAATACATCGAAATGGTACTGCTTAAATGGGAATACTTGAAAATATTTCAGGCAGAAAAACTGCGTTAAGAGAAAAAAAGGTAACTGAAGCATTAAAAGATGCAAAAAAAATATCGAAAATACTTGCAGTAAAATTTGGGGCTAAAGAAGTTATTCTTTTTGGCAGCCTGGCTGAAGGGAAAAAATTCGATTCTGCATCTGACATAGATATTGCAGTCAAAGGGCTTAAAGATAAATATTTAAAGGCATACGGCTATTGTCTTAGAAGCAGCAATTTCAATCTCGATATTAAACCGTATGAGGAATTGCTGCAAAAATTTAAAGCTGCTGTCGATAAAAAAGGAGTCAAGCTTTATGGATAGCAAAAAAAGAAATGAAATTGAAAGCCTGGCAAGCGAAGAATTAAAAAACATCAGCAGGCTGCAGGATGAGCTTT
>Ga0194126_10009617_pt1 | contig 12850 bp, 10 predicted proteins | sample TA2KigC150mmetaG_FD_148641 | JGI IMG/M metagenome (GOLD analysis project Ga0194126, IMG submission 148641) | Freshwater microbial communities from Lake Tanganyika, Tanzania - TA2015035 Kigoma Deep Cast 150m | ecosystem: Environmental > Aquatic > Freshwater > Lake | place: Tanzania: Lake...
CAATCCATTCTATATCATCAGGAGGGATTTGTATCGGACTTTGTCCGGAATGGCTTCTGAATTTCGTGGAGGCTCCATGCTGGATTTTGGCTGCGGGGCCAAGCCGTATCAACATCTTTTTGATGTCGAGGAGTACATTGGACTTGATATGGAAAACCCAGGACATCCCCACCTAACCGAAGAGGTCGATGTTTTTTACGATGGCAAGACCATCCCCTTTGAGGCTCATCGCTTTGATTATGCGTTGGCCAGCGAAGTCCTCGAACATGTTTTTGAACCTGACCGTATCCTGGGTGAATTGCATCGGGTACTCAAGCCGGGCGGTCTCGTTTTGTTTACGGTTCCTTTTGCTTGGAATGAACACGAAATGCCTTATGACTATGCTCGTTACAGCCAAGGCGGCTTTGCGGCGTTGTTGGAACGCAATGGCTTTGAGGTGATTCGAAGTTCCAAAACCAATGGATATACTGCGACTTGGTTGCAAATGGGCATTCTGGGTTGGTACCAAAGGTGGGAGACTCGTAACAAATTTTTGAACATTGCTTTGGGTCTGATTCTTTTAGCTCCATTGAATCTACTTACCGCCTTGTTGGTAGTTTTTTTTCCGGGCTCGAATAGTTGGTATTGTAACACCGTTTTTATGGCCAAGGTCACAAAGAATGCAGGCGCTATTTAATTCGAATGCCAAGCCCTAAGTCGCTTAAACTGGTTCTGCTAACGAGCTCTCAAACCTCCGGTGGCGCGGCGATTGCCTGTATGCGTCAAGCCAAGGTCCTTCGTCAGGCCGGACATCAGGTATCTGTTTTGAGCCCGGAGACTTGGTGGCCGGACGGATTCCTAGGCCGGTGGATGCAATGGGGGTATACCCTTCGTAAGCACTTGGTATATAAACTTCAGCAATATTTGGTCTGGACCCCCGGGGCGATGTTTAGCGGGAATCCCTGGCCAGCAGGAGATCCATCGCGTATGCAGCACCCGGTCTTGAAGGAGGCGGATGCCGTTGTTTTGCATTGGATTAATCATGGCTTCTTGGGATCCTCTGATTTGCGGGCTTTGTTAAATTTAGGAAAGCCTGTGTTATGGCATATGCACGATCAATGGGCTTTTACGGGGGGATGTCATTATTCCGGTGCGTGTACGGCCTTTGAGAACACCTGTGGATCGTGTCCGCAGTTACGAAGTAGCGGACCTGGCGATCGCTCACGACGACAGTTTTGTGAGCGTCAACAATGGGCAGCGCAAGCGGGAGACCGTTTGGCGCTTGTGGCTCCAAGTGAATGGCTCGCAAGCCTAGCCGCTAAATCCGGCATTGTACGAGGAGGTGGGGTTTGGGTGCGCTGCATCCCCAATCCATTTGACCCAGCAGTGGATGGCCAAGGCTTGCAACCGCGCTTGGTAACCAACGGACATTCCAGGCCTCGGTTGTTTTTTGCGGCGGTGAACCCCTCCGATTCTCGAAAAGGTTGGGACTTATTGATGATGGCTTTGGAGCACCTGGGTCAGGAGGGCATGGCCTGTGATGTAGAAGTGGCCGGCAAGGTCACGGAGCCGGCAAGGTCACGGGTGCAGGCTCTGGAAGCCGGGGGGCATCAAGTGACTTGGTTGGGTTTGTTGGGCCCTAAGGCGATGCAGGAGGCCTACGCCAGGGCTGATGTATTCGTTATTCCATCCTTGCAAGAAAACTTTCCAAACACTATTTTGGAAAGCTTCGCAGCCGGTACACCGGTGGTTGGTTTTGCGGCAGGTGGCATCGCCTCCATGATTGTGGAGGGCCAAAACGGGGCTTTAGCGCCAGCGGTAGATTCCTGGGCTTCGGAAGCATCCAAAGCCATGGCCGCTGTTAATCTAGCTTCGGCCATCTTGCGGGTGGTCCAGCACCCCCAAGGTAACTTGCTGCGCGCGATGGCTTATCAAAGTCTGGAACAAGTTCGACCAGAGCGAGTTGCCAAGGAATATACCGATTTAATTCATGCTATGTTACAGAATTCTTCGAAGTCGTTATGAAACATTCCGGTAGCATGCACATTTCGGTAATTACGGTGACCTACAATCCTGGGGATTTGTTGGAGCCTACCATGCAGTCCGTGTTGGAGCAGGTGGGCGTTCGGGTGGATTTCGTTGTGGTGGACGGGGCGTCCAAGGATGGAACGGTGGAGCGATTGCAGGCGTTTGGTGAAAAGGTTCACGGCGAGCGGGTTCAAGGAGTTTCGTTGGCCTATCGTTGGGTGTCAGAGCAAGACCAGGGGCTCTATGACGCCATGAACAAGGGCATGGCGATGGCAACCGGGGAGTATGTTTTGTTTTTGAATGCCGGGGATACCCTGGCCCATCCCCTTGTTTTGGCGGATTTGTGGGCCGAGTCACCGGGGGCGGGTGCATATTACGGGCAGGCGATGGTGGTGGAATCGGTGGGAGGCCGTGAATTGGGCCTTCGTAAGCCGCTGCCTCCATCGCGCTTGGACAGTCGTTCCCTTCGTTTTGGGATGGTGGTTTGCCATCAGGCCTTCATTGTCGGACGAGCCTGGGCCAAGCCCTACGATTTGCAATACAAAATCTGCGCTGATATTGATTGGATGATTCGCAGCCTTCAAACCTTAGAGGTGGCAAAGGTTCCTATACACTTTGCCGACCGGGTCCTGGTGCAGTTTTTGGATGGAGGGCTCTCCAGCCAACGTCGCAAAGCCGCTTGGAAGGAGAGGTATCGGATATTTGGGCGGCATTACGGCGCATTGAATAATCTTGCTAACCATGTTTGGATAGTCTTGCGCTATGTTTTGAGGCGATTTGTGCCGAACTTTGGCTGAATCCCCCTTTTATGCCCTTAGACCCGTCGATTCGCTCCGTCCTAATCATCGGAAGCGGACCCATTGTCATCGGCCAGGCCTGCGAATTTGATTACTCTGGATCCCAGGCCGCGCGTTCCCTTCGCGAGGAAGGAATAGAAGTCATCCTGATCAATTCCAATCCCGCCACCATCATGACGGACCCCGTCACCGCAGATCGGGTGTATTTGATGCCATTGACCATCGAGTCTTTGGAACACATTATTTCACAACACCGTATCGATGCCGTTCTACCCACGATGGGCGGGCAGACTGCCCTTAATTTGTGCAAAGAGGCGGACGAATTGGGCCTATGGGCTCAGCATAACATTCGATTGATTGGGGTGGATATTGATGCCATTGAGCGCACCGAAAATAGGGAAGAATTTCGCAGACTGATGTTGGAAATCGGTGTGGGTGTTGCGCCATCTCGAATCGCTAATTCATTTCTGGAGGGCAAAGAAGCCGCCGAAGAAATCGGATTTCCTTTGGTCATTCGACCATCTTACACCCTGGGGGGAACAGGGGGCGCCGTGATCTACCGCAAAGAAGATTTTGACAAAGCTTTGAACAGGGGCCTGGATGCATCGCCTACGCATGAAGTGCTGATTGACAGGGCGGTACTGGGCTGGAAGGAGTATGAATTGGAATTGTTGCGGGATTCTGCGGACAATGTTTGCATCATTTGCACCATCGAGAACATGGACCCCATGGGAATCCATACCGGCGATAGCATCACTGTGGCACCGGCCATGACCCTCAGCGATACGGCAATGCAGGCCATGCGGGATCAGGCGATCAAGATGATGCGCTCAATAGGGAATTTTGCCGGAGGATGCAATGTGCAATTCGCCATGGATCCGCTGACGGAGGCGATCATCGCCATCGAAATAAATCCTCGCGTTTCCCGCTCATCGGCTCTGGCATCCAAAGCCACCGGGTATCCAATTGCCAAAATCGCCGCCAAGCTTGCGATCGGTTATCGTTTGGACGAATTACCCAATCAAATTACCCTCAGTACTTCCGCTTTCTTTGAACCCTCCCTGGATTATGTGATTGTCAAAATCCCCAAATGGAATTTCGATAAATTTCCCGGAGCAGATCGTAGCCTGGGCTTTCAAATGAAATCGGTAGGGGAGGTGATGGGCATAGGAAGAAGCTTCAACGAAGCCTTGCAAAAAGCCTGCCAGAGTCTGGAAATCAACCGCGCGGGCATCGGGGCCGATGGCAAAGGCGAACGCCGTTTGGAGGTTATCATGGACAGCCTGGAGCATCCTTCCTGGGAGCGCCTTTTTCATTTGTACGATGCCTTTTCTTTGGGGGTTCCCCTCAAGTCTGTTCAGAAAGCAACGCGCATTGACCCCTGGTTCCTTCGTGAAATTCGGTCCTTGGTGGAACTTGAGCAAAAGGTCAAACCCATGTGCCTTGCCCAAATTGACCGCGATTTGATGCAGGACCTGAAACAAAACGGATTTTCTGATTTTCAAATTGCCTTTATGGTCATGGACGATGTGCAAGAAAAGCAAGTCAGGAACCATCGTAAGTCCCTCAATTTGCATCGAGTTTGGAAAATGGTGGATACCTGCAGCGCGGAGTTTCCTGCGGCAACTCCTTATTATTATTCTTGCTACGATACCGAAAACGAAAGTGTCTCAAGCGATAGGCCCAAGGTTATTGTTTTGGGGTCCGGCCCCAACCGAATTGGGCAAGGGATTGAATTTGATTATTCCTGCGTGCACGGTTTGTTGGCAGCCAGAGAATCCGGTTTCGAGGCCATCATGTTGAACTGCAATCCGGAGACCGTGAGCACGGATTTCAACATGGCGGATAAATTGTATTTCGAGCCTGTTTTTTGGGAGCATTTGCTTGATTTGTTGGAGCACGAAAAGCCGGTAGGGGTCATCGTTCAATTGGGCGGTCAAACCGCCCTCAAATTGGCGGAGAAAATCCATGCGAGTGGTTTTCGAATCATCGGCACTTCTTACGAGAGCATGGATTTGGCCGAAGACCGTGGCCGATTCAGTGATTTGCTCAAAGAACTCGATATTCCTTATCCGCGGTACGGGGTGGCCGAAACTGCTGAGGAGGCTTTGCAAATAGCGCATGATGTGGGGTATCCCGTCTTGGTGAGACCCAGTTATGTGCTTGGAGGGCAGGGGATGAGTATTGTGATCAACGACGAAGAGTTGGAAAAGGCCGTTGTGGATTTGTTGAGAAGAATACCTGGCAACAGGATTTTGATTGATCATTTCTTGGACCGGGCCATGGAAGCGGAAGCGGATTGCATTAGCGACGGTCATGAAGTGATGATATGCGGTATCATGGAGCATATTGAACCTGCAGGTATACATTCTGGTGATTCACATGCAGTACTCCCGCCCTTTGGTTTATCACCTTTGGTGGTAACCCAAATGGAAGAATACACCAGAAGACTCGCCAAAGCCCTTCAAATCAATGGCTTGATGAACGTGCAGTTTGCAATCAAGAACGATGTGGTTTATGTAATCGAGGCCAATCCAAGGGCCTCCCGAACCGTGCCGTTCTTAGCCAAAGCTTATGCGACTCCCTTTGTGAACATGGCGACCAAAGTAATGTTGGGAACACAGAAAGTATCTGATTTCGCAACGGAATATAAGCTGGAGGGTTGGGCCATCAAGGAGCCTGTATTTTCTTTCAACAAATTCCCCAACGTGAACAAAGAGCTAGGCCCGGAAATGAAATCTACCGGAGAGGCTATTCGTTTCATTAGCGATTTGCGAGACCCTTACTTCCGGGATTTGTACAAACGAAAATCCATGTACTTATCGCGTTAATCCTGCAGCCATTGTGGGGCTTAGCTAAAATCGGCCTATTTTCATGAGATTTTAATGCAAGGGCCTAAACCTGAAGGTAAGAAAAGGGTCAATATTCGGTTATACAAATATGGAGATCGTTCATATCTTAATTGTGGAGGACGACGCGGCCATGGCTGCCGCCGTGGTGGAGGGATTGAGCCAGGAGGGATTTGCGGTGGATCGTGCTGCCGATAGCCTGGAGGCCAGGCGTTATTTCAGCGACAAAGAATACCGGGTCGTGATTTTGGACCGAATGTTGCCGGGTGGCCTCAACGGCACTGACCTTGCTCGCCGTTTCCGCTCCCAACGACCGTCATGCGGTTTGTTGATGTTGACCGCTTTGGGTACGACCGGGGATAAGGTGGAAGGCCTGGAAGCCGGTGCAGACGATTACCTGGTCAAGCCCTTTGATTTTGACGAATTGCTTGCCCGAATCCGGGCTATACTGCGGAGGCAAGATGGCCAATCGGGACCCAGGCAATTGCAAGTGGGTTCTTTGATCCTCGATTTGCAGACCAAAGAAGCCCGCAGAGACGGCAAGTCCATAGGACTCACTGCCAAGGAGTTTCATCTCTTGGAATATTTTATGCGCCACAAAGGGGAGGTCTTGAGCCGAACCCAATTGGCCGCTGATGTCTGGGATATTCATTTTGATACGGGAACTAATGTGGTGGATGTGTACATCAACTTTTTGCGCAAGAAAATCGACCGTGATTTCCATACCAAAATGCTGGTGACCCATATTGGGCAAGGATATCAATTGACCGAAGAGGCAAACCCATCCCCGGCGTCTTAGTTTCGCCCAAGGGATGACCATACGCAATCAGTTAAGCAGGAGGCTTTTGGCCTTGGTGGCCTTGGTTTTGGGCTTGGTGCTCCTGTCGGTGTATTTTTTGGTGGCTCGTCAAAGGGAGTTGTCTTTTCACGAACGACTTCGTCAAGGGGCAGTCGCCAGAGCGGTCCTCTGGATGGAATCCGCTCCTGGCGCTGGGCTGGGGACGCTTCCTTTGAATGCTACCGAAATTGCGGAATCTCGCGCCGTGTTTTGGGTTTACAATTACCAGAATCGATTATTATGGGCAGAAGATTCAGCAGGACAGGTCCCGACCTTGACTCCTGCGGAATTGAGCCAAACGCGGCGTGACGGTCAGGCATTTTTTCTAAGAGGGAGATTAGAACTCGCTGCAGTGGCCTTTGCCGCGGATCGCTACAACCGCATGTTGGTGGTTTGGGGTGCCGAGGACGTCGAAGGGGAGCGTCAGTTGAGATTACTGCGTTGGATCCTCTTAACCGGATGGTTCTTGGGCATGGGATTGACCGGTCTTTTTTCTTACGGTTTTTCGGGGAGGGCATTAAGCCCTTTGAGCCATCTTCTGGACCGCGTGGAAGGAATGCAAACCAGCAAAGCTCTTGATTTTCACCTTGAAGAAGCCAAGAGGCAGGATGAAATTGGGCGGTTAGCCCGCAAATTCAACGAGTTTATGGCTCGTCTTGCCGAGGCTATTCGTGCTCAACAGAAATTTTTGGGCCTCGCATCCCATCAGCTGCGCACACCCTTGGCCTCCACCAAGGCAAGCCTTGAAGTTTTGTTACGGAAACCCCGTACGGAGGCGGAGTATCGTGCGGCTTTGGAAAAGACCTTGCTCAGTTTGGATGAACTTAATCGCACGGCACAGCGCTTGCTGGTATGGGTTCAATTGGATGCAGGTTCTCATATCATGCAACGAAACGAAGTGCCTTTGGATGAATTGCTTGTCGAGATTCAGGCGACTTGGAGGCGTCACCTGCCGTTCTGGGATTTTCAATTTCGAATTAAGGCTGAAGAGGATTTTGCCTACGTTGGGCAGGATGTGGATCGCGAAAGAGGGGCTGAGATTTTTCGAGTTCGTGGGGATGCCGAATTGCTGCGAACTGCGGTGGACAATTTGATCGAGAATGCAGTTAAATACAGCAATAAGCCCAAGCTCGAAGTTGAGCTGTCATGGAATTCGACGACGGGATTGGTACGGGTACAGGTACAAGACTACGGTATAGGCATGGATCAAGAAACTCTCAAGAGAATTTACGAACCCTTTTATCGATCATCCCATAGCATGGACCGCTCCGGTCATGGCTTGGGCCTGGCCTTGGTCCAACAAATTGTGCATTGGCATGGGGGCACGATTCATGCAAGTTCGGAGCCCGGCCAAGGAAGCGTGTTCAGCATAGACCTGCCTCCTATCTTTGGGCATGCTTAAAGCGATTTTCCTGTTTCTGCTATTCATATGGGTGGGAGGTCTGCTCATGCGTTGGATTTTGCCCTTTATCCTGATGCGCTGGATGCGCAGGTTTCAAGAACAAATCCAACGCCAAGCGGGATCCCGCCCCAAAGAACCTCAACGCAAGGACCAAGCATCACCAACCCCTATCAAGGGAGATTATATAGACTACGAAGAAATCCCTTAATTTTTGCGCTTATTCACTCTCCCTTTATGAAATCAAAATCATCTCAGTCAACAAGCCGAAGTTCCCAAGAATCCACTTCTACAGGAACCCTTTCCTTGGGGAACAATTTTTGGAATCGATGGAAAGATCATGTGTTGGCCTTGGCCGTGATGGCCGCCTTGGCGTTGATGTACAATTACCCCGTGCTCAGCGGCAAGGGTCTTCGAATGGAGGATATGACCCAAGTTTCCGGCATGTCCAAAGAGCTCGAAGACGCCAAAGCGATTAATGGACGTTACCCCCTGTGGACTAATGCGTTATTCGGAGGAATGCCGGCTTATCAAATCGCCATGGACACCCCCAATTCGCTGATTAACCAGGTGGGGCAAATCGTTTACTATTGGTTGCCACAGCCTGCCAATATGATGTTATTGTACATGGTCGGGATGTATATCTTGTTATGTGTTTGGGGATGCAGCCGTTGGTTATCGGTCATGGGCGGATTAGCCTTTGCCTTAAGTTCCTATAATATTATTATTATCGATGCAGGTCACGTGACCAAGGCTCTGGCCATTGGGTTCATGCCGCCTGTCTTGGCCGGTTTGCGCTTGTTGTTTACGGGGCGATACTTTGGGGGATTGGCAACCTTGGCCTTGGCCTTGGCGCTGCAATTGTACGCTTACCATTACCAAATCACTTACTACCTGGGACTTATGATTGTCTTGTATGTGGTTTACGAACTGATTGACCACGGCCGTCGTGGGTCATGGTCCCAAGCCATCAAAGCCTCTGGTTTGGCCTTGTGCGCCTTGGCCTTGGCCTTGGGTTCCAATTGGACCCATTTTGCGGTTACCAACGAATATGCCAAGGAAACCATGCGAGGTGGTTCCGATTTGAAGCGGTTGGAAAAGGGTAGCGATGATGGTTTGGACCGCGAGTACGCCCTCAAATGGAGCAATGGAATAGCCGAAGGCGGCACCGTTCTCATTCCGAACCTCATGGGCGGTGCATCGCAAACGCCCTTGGATACCAAAAGCGCTACCTACGAAACCTTGGTTTCGGCCGGCGTTCCAGAGTTCCAGGCGAAAGGCTTTGTGGAATCGGGGGTGCCCACCTATTTTGGGGATCAACCCGGCGTGGCAGGTCCCACCTACTTTGGCGCCTTGATGATCTTTCTGTTTGTCATGGGCTTGTTAACCCTCAAAGGCTCGCTAAGGTTTTGGCTCTTGGCCTGCGTTGTCCTGTCTTTTATGTTGAGTTGGGGCAGAAACAGCATGGTGCTTACCAATTTTTTTATGGATTACCTCCCGTATTACAATAAATTTCGCGCGGTGGCGATGAGTTTGGTCATGGCCAGTCTGGCAGTCCCCTTGTTGGGTGTTTTGTTTGTCAAAGCCTTGCTGAACAAGGAAATACCCAAGCACGAATTGGAGAAGAAACTCCGTGGGGCAGGTATCGCTTTGGGCGGATTGTGTTTAATGTTGGCCGTAGCGGGATCCATGTTTTTTGATTTTTCGGCTCCCGCGGTGGATGATGCCGAACAATGGAAAGGCATCAATGGGCTGGTGGATGCTTTTCGCGATGATCGGGAATCGCTTTTGACCAAGGATTCCTTTAAGTCCCTGGTGATCATCGCCATGGGCTTTGCAGCGATTTGGTACTATGCTCAAGGCAAAGTCAAAGGCACTCAATTAACCTGGGCTCTTCTCTTGATTTCCACGGTGGACCTGTGGTGGACCGATCGTCGTTATTTGTCAGCGGAGGATTTTGAGCGCAAAAGCCGTTTGGAAATACCCTTTGAGATGACGGAAGCTGACCGGGTCATTTTGGACGAAGAAAATCGCTTGGCCCAGAATGGTGCAGGAAATCTCTATTACAGGGTCTTGGATTTTGGGCAACAGAATCCTTTCAACGAAAACCGGGCGGGGTATTTCCACAAATCCTTAGGGGGATACCATGCGGCCAAACTTTCTCGCTTTGAGGATGTCAAAAACAACTACCTTGGTGGAAACGGAAAAGCCCCTCAACAAAATTTGTTGGATGCGTTCAACGTGCGTTGGATGATCTATCCACCTCAACAGCAGGGTCAGGGTCCGGTTGCTGTGCCTAATCCTGGAGCCATGGGTAATGCCTGGTTGGTGAAAGAATTGCGTTTGATGCCCGATGCCCGGATTGAATTTGATTCGCTAGACGGTACGGATTTGCGCAATGTTGCGTTGATGGACAAGTCTTTGGCGGGGTCTTTGCAAAGCCAATCTTATGTTGTGGATTCTCAGGCCTTTATTCGATTGAGCGCCTATGCACCGGATACCTTGTCGTACGAATACCGCAACAATGCACCATCTCTGGCGATATTTTCGGATATATACTACAACAAAGGATGGAATGCCTATTTGGACGGACAGCCAGTACCTCATCTTCGTGTAAATTACTTGATGAGGGGTTTGGCATTGCCCGCGGGTTCTCATCGTGTGGAATTCCGTTTTGAGCCGTCCACATACCTTCAAGGGGAGAAAATTTCGTTGGCCTTTAACTTGGTATTGTTTTTGGTGGTGGCTTTCGGTTTTTGGAAATCACGGTCTGAAATAAGTACTTCAGAACAGGCATCATGAGCAAGCCTCTTATATTGATTTGCAACGACGACGGGATTACGGCCCCCGGCATTCGTGCTTTGGTCCAAGCGGTCCGCGATCTCGGTGATTGCGTGGTGGTTGCCCCGGATAGACCGCAATCGGGAATGGGTCATGCCATTACTATCGGGCATCCGTTACGGGTGCAGGCCCAGCATGGGCTGTTCGGGGATTTGCCGGCTTACCAAACTAGCGGAACACCAGTGGATTGTGTTAAATTAGCTGTGGATCAAATTCTGCACCGGAAGCCGGATTTGCTGCTTTCGGGGATTAACCACGGCTCCAATGCCTCGATCAATGTGATTTATTCGGGTACCATGTCGGCGGCGGTGGAAGGTGGAATCGAGGGTATTCCAAGCGTGGGGTTTTCTTTGTGTGATTACGCGTTGGAGGCTGATTTTGGACTCTCGGCTGATATTGCAGGTGTTGTAGCTAAATCCGTTTTGGAACGTGGTCTCATGCCAGGCACCTTGCTCAATGTTAATATTCCCAAGATAGACCCCGCCCAATTTCGGGGACTGCGTGTCTCGAGGCAGGCTGCGGCCAAATGGAAAGAAAATTTTGAGGAACGCCATGACCCCCACGGTAAGGCCTATTATTGGATGACCGGGGAATTTGAATTGATGGAGCAAGCGGAGGACACGGATGAATGGGCTTTGCGTAACGGCTATGCCTCGGTGGTTCCGGTACAATTTGATTTGACGGCTCATCATGCGATAGCCAATTTGCAAGATTGGGGGATGCAGGGCTGGAAGATAGAGGGCGGAAATTGATGACCCCCATGGCCTCGGAGACGCGATTTTGGACCAGCAGGGAAGGCCGTACGGGATTTGTGGCGGGTTTGGCAGGGCCTTGGGTGATGATGGGTCTTTGGATTGCTTATCGGATGCAAACGGGTTCGATGGAGGGCGCCGGTGTTCAAGGTGGTTTTGCGTTATCCCATTGGTGGGATTTGCTTTGGGGTTCAGGCCTGGTGGGCCCGCTCTTGAGTTTATCGGTGTTACCGAACCTTGCCTTGTTTTGGTGGAATTTGTATCGCCAATCCGAAAAAGGTGCCGGAGGGGTCCTGGTGGCGACGTTTATTTATGCCTTGGTGGTGGTGGCGATTAAATGGTTTTTTTGATGTTAAGGGATTTTCCATGGAAGGTTGATCCCCCTCAGCGATGAAAATTTATTGCATTGCTGGGGAGGCTTCGGGGGATATGCACGGCGCCTCCCTGCTCAAGGAAATTCGAGTCAGGTATCCCGAATCCATCCTAAGGGGCTGGGGTGGAGACTTGATGCAGGCTGAGGGTTTGAATTTGGTAAGGCATTATCGCGAAACCGCTTTTATGGGCTTCGTCGAGGTACTGCGTAATTTGCGTACCATCCTTCGTTTGCTCAAAGAAGCCCGCAACGACATCCAATCCTTTGCCCCGGATTTGCTGATCTTGATCGATTACCCCGGCTTCAACCTGCGCATAGCAAAATTTGCCAAAGGATTGGGCATCAAAGTGGTGTATTATATATCTCCCCAATTGTGGGCATGGAAAGAGGGCCGAATTCAAACGATACGGGACAGTGTTGATCAAATGTTATGCATATTGCCCTTTGAACAAGATTGGTATGCTCAACGCGGTATCCCAGTGCACTACGTGGGACATCCATTGGCGGATCGATGCAGGCCTTACTCTGCTGCTGAGAAGCGAAAACAACGCGAGGCTTTGGCCAAGAATGAGCCTGCCTATGTGTCCTCTTCTTGGGTGGCCTTGTTGCCTGGAAGTCGGCTGCAGGAAATTCGCAAACACCTTCCCATCCTGTTGGAAACGGTAAGTTCCATGCAGGGAGTTGTCGCGGTTGTGGCCATGGCTCCGGGTATCGATTCGTCGGTGTACCAGTCTATTCTCAACATAAGCCTTAAATCCTACGGAGAAGGCTCGGGAACGGTACTTCTTACGCATCGGACCCGTGATTTGTTGGCTTGTTCAGACGCTGCCTTGGTGGCTTCGGGGACTGCAACCTTGGAGGCCGCTCTCTTGGACTGCCCTATGGTTGCGGTTTACAAAGTCAATCCTCTGTCCTACCGTTTAGGTAAGGCCTTGGTGAAGGTGCCCTATGTTAGCCTCGTGAATCTGATTCTGGGCAGGGAGGCTATACCCGA
>Ga0194126_10009626_pt1 | contig 12843 bp, 9 predicted proteins | sample TA2KigC150mmetaG_FD_148641 | JGI IMG/M metagenome (GOLD analysis project Ga0194126, IMG submission 148641) | Freshwater microbial communities from Lake Tanganyika, Tanzania - TA2015035 Kigoma Deep Cast 150m | ecosystem: Environmental > Aquatic > Freshwater > Lake | place: Tanzania: Lake...
TGTGGGCGCTGGCCGAGGCCAAGGTGCGCCTGGGATGGCGGGGAGTGGAAGCCTGGGCGCATCGGATGCGTTCGGAGGATTTCCGGGCGCGTCTGGCCCGAGAGGGGGTGGTTGGGCCGTATCTGGTGTATGTCTACGGGATGCGCGTGGACGCGAGCGCCCGGCAGTCGGCGGAGAAACTGGGCATCGGGGTGGTGAGCAGCCAGGGAGAGCAGTTGGCGCCAAAGGGGCTGGTAGGGACGTAAAATCATCCCTAAGTTTATTCGATCTACACTTCGCGCTTCAACAGAGTATGCGCTAACTCCGACAGCGCTTGCCCCGCTTCTCCGCGTGGATTGGCGGCCTCCAGCGCGGCCAGCGCCTGTTGGGTGAGACGTTGGGCCTCTTTTTGGGTGTAGGCGCGCCCGCCTTCGGCTTCGAGCAAGGAGGCTACCTCAGGGACTTCTTGCGCCGTGATCCCCCCCTGTAACCATCGCTCGGTAAAGGCGCCCTTCTGTCCTAATCCATACAGCACCGGCAACGATTTTTTCCTCTCCACCAGATCGCTGGCGACTGATTTGCCGGTCTGCTCGGCGTCACCCCAAATGCCAAGGTAATCGTCGAGGGACTGAAAGGCCAACCCCAGGTCGCGCCCGAAACGCCTGTAGGCGGTGAGCGTATGATCGTCGGCGCCTGCCACCAGGGCGCCCAGTTCAGTGCAGGCAGCCAGTAGCGCGCCGGTTTTTCCACTCACCATAGGCCAATAATCCTCGATCGCCATATCAGTTTTGTTTTCATAGGCGATATCGAGGTATTGGCCCTGGGTGAGATGCAAACAGGCTTGTTGGAGCAGATGAGTTGCTCGCAGGGCGATAGCCGGGGTCGTCGTCTCCTTCAGCCGCATGACCGCCAGATGCGCCAGGGTGAACATGGTATCCCCGGTGTTGATGGCCTGGGCAATCCCCCACAGCTTCCAGACCGTGGGGCGACCGCGCCGCAGTGGGCTGTTGTCCTCGATGTCGTCGTGGATCAGGGAGAAGTTGTGCACCAGCTCGACAGCCGCGGCCGCGGGCAGGGCGTTGCCCCACTCACCCCCCGCGGAAGCAGTCGAGAGCAGCGCCAGCAGTGGGCGGATTCGTTTGCCGCGCGCATTGGGGCCGGCGCCTTGCCCTTCCCAGCCCATGTGATAGGCTATCATCTCGTATAGGCCAGCATAGTGGGTGTCTTTGGCAAGGTTTACCACTTGCTGAAGTTCGATTTCGATGGCGGGGAGATAAGTGTCAATGAGTTGTTGTAGGGTCATTCGGCTGTCTCTAGTCGTATCAAGGAGGTGTTGCCCAGTTCTCTGAGATTTCCAACTCCCGCGGCGAACATCGTGACCCGGATTTCGCGGGCGACCTCTCGAATAGCCATGATCGTATCATCCAATGAGCGCGAGGCGGCCTTGAGGAAAGGGCTGGCCATGCCCCCCAGGGATGCGCCCAGGGCGATGCATTTGGCGATGTCCAGGCCAGTGCGCAGCCCCCCCGATGCGAAGATGGGGGTATCTGGGGCTGCTTTCCGAATCTGGAGGATGGAATCCGCCGTGGGGATGCCCCAATCAACGAAGGCAGCCGCCAGCCGAACCTGGCCTTCGTTTTGGGCGCGGTGCCTCTCGACCTGGCTCCAGGAAGTGCCACCTGCGCCGGCAACGTCAATGGCAGCTATCCCGGCATCCACCAGCCGACGAGCAGTTTGCTCCGAGATGCCCCAGCCGACTTCTTTAGCGACCACCGGGACGGATAATGTCTTGCACACCATTTCGATCTTTTTCAATAGACCCGCAAAATTCGTATCTCCTCCGGGCTGGACGGCTTCCTGCAGTGGGTTCAAATGGAGGATCAAAGCATCTGCCTCGACCATATCCACGGCGCGCTGGCAGTGTTCCGCCCCATAGCCATAGTTGAGCTGGATGGCCCCCAGATTCGCTAAGAGCAGGATATCCGGGGCCAGCTCTCTCACTTCGAAGGAGGAGGCCAATTCGGGGTGTTCGATGGCGGCGCGCTGGGAGCCTAGACCCAACGCAATGCCGGTTTCTTGGGCTGCCCTGGCCAGGATGCGGTTGATTTTGCCAGCCTGCTCGGTTCCCCCGGTCATCGAAGAGATCAGCATCGGCGTTTTCAACGATCGGCCAAACAGTGACATTCCGAGGTGGATTTTTTCTAAATCTACCTCTGGCAAAGCCTGATGGAGGAAATGATAACGTTCCAGCCCCGTTGTCAGGCCGGAACGTACATCTTCGTCTAGATTGATCCGAATATGATCTGCCTTGCGGGCGCTTGTTGGCGTAACTTTTGGCATCGATCCGTGTTCCTTAGAGGTGAGGCTATCTTACCAGCCTGATTCCGGCCTGTCAACTCAGCTTGACAGGAGCGCGAAATGGGCTGTAAAATTGCCCAAATCGTCGCCGGAAAGGCGCAGAAATTCGATCATAGGCTTAATTTGTTCCTGAGGAGGATTACCCATGTCCGATGAAGTATTGGAAAAAGTACGCGTGATCATTGCTGGTTTGTTAGACGTCAATGAAGACGAAATCACGCCTGAATCTCGTTTTCGCGAGGATCTGGAAGCGGACTCGCTCGACCTAGTCGAGTTGATCATGGAATTCGAGGAGACATTTGGCAAAGAAATCTCCGATGAGGATGCTCAGAAGATCACGACTGTAGGCGAGGCCGTCAAATACATTACTCAACAGATGTGATTTTATCGAAGATGGTCGAAACACAAAAAGCGCAGCCGAATGCTGCGCTTTTTGTGTTGACCATGTGCGCCGCGCCATCATCGAAAGAGTTCTGGAATCTCCTCGGGGTGTTTGGCAACTCGAACGCCGGCGTTTTCTAAAGCTCTGATCTTGTCCACAGCCAGACCGGTTCCACCTTCCACGATGGCGCCAGCGTGACCCATGCGTTTGCCGGGAGGGGCGGTTTGCCCGGCGACGAACCCGACGACGGGCTTGGTGACGTTATCGGCGATGAATTGGGCAGCCTGTTCTTCATCTGTGCCGCCGATTTCGCCGATGAGTACGATTTGTCTGGTTGTGGGGTCTTCTTCGAACAAGAGCAGGCAGTCAATGAAGTCCGTGCCGTTGATGGGGTCGCCGCCAATGCCCACGCAGGTGCTCACGCCCATGCCTTTCTCTTTGAGAGCGTAGAGCACTTCATAGGTCAGCGTGCCGGAGCGGGAGACCACGCCAACCTCTCCAGGGATGGCGATGTCGCCGGGGATGATGCCGACTTTGGCTTCACCAGGGGTCAGCAAACCAGGGCAATTCGGCCCTACCAGGCGGATGCCTTTTTGGTCGAGGTAGTTGCGCACGCGCATCATATCCAGCACCGGGATGCCCTCGGCGATGCAGACAATGAGTTCGATGCCCGCGTCAGCAGCCTCGAAGATGGCGTCGGCGGCGAAACGGGATGGCACGAAGATCACGCTGGCGTTGGCGCCTGTGGCTTCCCTGGCTAATTTGACCGAGTCGAAAATGGGGACTTTGCCATCCAACACCCACTCGCCGCCTTTCCCCGGCGTAACACCAGCGACCAGGTTAGTGCCGTATTCCAAGATTCTCTGGGCGTGAAAAAGGCCTTCGCGGCCGGTGATGCCCTGCCCGATCAGTTTCGTGTTTTTGTCTGCCAGAATGCTCATTTATTTGCTCCCTTCGACTTCCCCTTTGGGGATCGGGAAAAGCCTTTTGCTGCAGAAACGGCTTTTTGGGCGGCGTCGGCCAGGGTTTCGGCGGTGATCATGTTGGCGTCGGCCAGCAACCGGCGGCCTTCTTCGGCATTGGTGCCCACCAGACGGACGACCATGGGCGCCTTCGGCTTGACTTCCCCCATGGCTGCCAGTATGCCGCGGGCGACCTCGTCGCCGCGGGTGATGCCGCCGAAGATATTGATCAGCACAGCTTTGATATTCTTGTCTGTGAGGATGATGCGGAAGGCTGCGGCGACCTTTTCGGCGTTCGCGCCCCCGCCGATATCCAGGAAGTTGGCCGGTTCGCCGCCGAAGAGCTTTATCACATCCATGGTTGTCATGGCCAGCCCGGCCCCATTGACCATGCAGCCGATATTTCCATCCAGTCTGATATAGGAGAGACCGTATTTGCGGGCTTCGATCTCGGAAGCGTCTTCGATATCGAGGTCGCGTTTGTCGGCCAGGTCTGGGTGGCGGAAGAGGGCATTGTCGTCCAGGACCATTTTGCCATCTACGGCCAGTAACTTGCCGTCGGCGGTGATTACCAGGGGGTTGATCTCAGCCAGGTTGGCATCGCTCTTGCGGTAAGCCAGCCAGAGGCCAGCGGCGATCCCCTCGAAAGCCCGCCAGTGTTCGCGGGGCAAGTCGATTCCGGCGGCGATATCACGCGCCTGATACCCCTGTAAGCCCAAGAGCGGGTGGATGTGCGCCTTGATGATCTTCTCCGGCGTCCGGCGGGCGACCTCTTCGATGTCCACGCCGCCTTCGGAGGAGGCCATCATTACCGGGCGGCGGGCAGCGCGGTCGTTGGTGATACCCAGGTAGATTTCCTTTTCGATGTCTGCGGCTTCGTCAACTAATACTTTGCGGACGGGCAGGCCTTTGATCTCCATGCCCAGGATTTGGGTAGCCAGTTCTTCGGCTTCGGCAGCGTTCTTGGCCAGCCGGATGCCGCCAGCCTTGCCCCGGCCTCCGACAAGCACCTGAGATTTAACAACAACGCGGCCACCCAGTTCTTTGGCGATTTGTTTTGCCTCTACTGCGGTAGCCGCAATTTTGCCTTTCGGGATCGGTACACCGTACTCGGCGAAAATCAGTTTGGATTGATATTCGTGAAGTTTCATGAAAGAAACGCTCCCTGCGGAATGGTCTTGAAAACGCGGTGCGATTATACCATGCCGAAGTAGAAAAACCTTCTTGAGTGTTGTTAGGCAATACCGCAAAAGTCCCTCTGTCATTTCAAGCGGAGCGAGAAATCTCCGAGTTTCAATGAGATTCCTCGTCGCTGCCTCGAATTCTAACGCGCTGTGATTTCAAACGCCGCTCCTCGGAATGACAAAAGCGAGTTTTGCGCTATTACAGAAAAACATATAATGCCCGTCAGGGCATTGAAACGAGACTTCCGAATTCTTGGAGAATTCGGAAGTCTAAGAAAAACCTGCCCTACACACCTTCCTCTGGCTATTCAGCAGGCATTGTGAAATGCAGGATGCGGTGATTGCCCGCATCGGCGACCCACAACCCACCTTCAGGGCCAACTGCCAGTCCGCCGGGCAGGTTGAAGCCCTCTGGGCCAGAACCATAGTCGCCCCAATAGCGCACGAATCCACCCTGGGCGTCGAACTCCAGGACGCGATAGCCCTCGGGATCGCTGACGAAAACTTGCCCGGACTCGCTGACAGCGATGTACGGCTTGTTATCCAGCGATTGGCCGTACCAGCCGACGATCTCCCATTCCAGGACGGGCGTGAATTTCAGGCCGCTGGCGTCAGGCTGGAAGACTTGCACGCGCTTATTCCAGGTGTCGGCCACATAGATGCGGCCATCGGCGCCGAGGGCCAGGCCAACCGGCTCGTCGAATTGACCTTCCAAAAGACCGGCGGCCCCGAAGGCGGTCAGGAACTCGCCCTCGTCGGTGAAGACCACCACGCGCTTGTTGCCGGTATCGGTGATGAATACGCGCCCCTGCTCATCCACCAGCACATCGCGCGGCCCCCAGAAGGCGGTACCTGTTTCGGCCTGTCCAAAGTACCCCCATTGGGTGATGAATTCGCCTTCGGCGGTGAACTTCTGGATGCGATGGTTCCAGGTGTCGGCGACGAAGACTTCCCCGTCAGGGCCGACGGCGACGCCCCAGGGTTCGTAGAACGACCCTCCAGGCGCAGCCGTCTTCGAGGCGTCAGCGAAGGTTCCCCAGACGTGCAACACTTCTCCTTCAGCGCTCAGGTGCTGGATGCGGTGGTTGCCCGTATCGGCGATGTAGAGGCTGCCATCCGGCGCCACGGCGACATCGCGCGGTTTTTCGAACTCGCCTGGCTGTGCGCCGTTGCCCCCCAGGATTCTATCGGCCATCAGGGTGATCTCTTTGCCCTCGTAGGGATCGGCGAGCAGTTCTTCGGCATCCACAGACGCGGCACCGTAATTCCACACCTGGGCGGCGATGTCCTTGCGCACGTACAACCGCATACGATCCGAGGGCGACCAGTTTGGCAGGCTCAAGTCCAGACCTTTCAGCCCGGCGTACTGCGAATAATCGCGGTTGAGCCAGATCTGGAAGATCGCCCCCCGCATCTGCGGATCGAGGAGCGCGTTTTTGATGCGCTCCCAGGTCAGGTTGTAGTAATCCTGGTTGGGCCACCAGATGCGGATATAATCGAACTGGTGGTAGGCCTGCCCGACCACCGGCTCGATCTTGTCGAAGTTGTTATCACCCACCAGGATCACAGGAGCGTCGCGCAGTTCCCGGGTGGGGTTCGGCCCGTAATATTTCTGGTTGGGATAATTGCGCAGGTACCACCAATACGGGTACGTGGTCTCGTCATCGTAGGCCACGACGATATCCAGCCCGTCAGTAGCGCGCCGCGAAAGCTCCTCGATTTGCTTCATGGCGATCTTGGGACCCGGGCCGGAATGGGCGTAGACCAGGTATTCGGTGGGATAGTCGTAGTTGATGTACGCCGCCCGGAAAGCAGCCCGCGCCGTGATCAGCGCCAGGAAGACGAAGATGGTCAGGGTGGTCAGGCGGCCAATTTGCACCAAATCCCAATTCGTGGTCAATCTGTTCATGCTGACGACACAGGCGATCGCGATCAGCGCAGCCAGGATGAAGGCGTTTGTGACGTTGAGCTGCGCCAGTTCCTTGCCCTGGAAGGGGGGATTGGGGCCGGCCAACATGCCCATCGCCGAGGTCAGGCTGACGAGGAAGACCACGATCAGGGTGACCAGCAACAGGCCGCGCTGGGTTTTGACTTTCTCCCATTCGATGCGTTCGATGAGCGCGCCCAGCCCCCAGCCTGCCAACAGGATCAATGGCCAGGCAATATGCACGGTCAGCCAGGGCATTTTCTCCCCGGCGACGGTGTAGGCGATGATGCTGGCGAGCGACCAAAAACCCAGAAGGGGGATCGCTGGAGCGCCCCCAGGCTGAATCCCCTCATCGGGGGGAGAATCAGGCCAAAGTCCGGGCTGATCGTCCCCTTCGAGGGGAGTCTTGCCCCTGAGCCGAATCCAATAATATCCGGCCAGGACTGAGCCTAAAAGGGGTAGAAATTCATACACAGGAATCTGTACCAGGATGTAATAGTACCACGGCTGGCTGCCGCGCTCGACGCCTTGCTGCTCCAGCCAGTAGCCCAGGGAGCCGACCATGCCTGTGAAGAAGCCAGCGCCATTGGTGAAGATGGTGGTGTAGAGAATGGTGAATGGGATATAGAAGATCGCCGCGTTGATCAGCCACAGGCGCGTGTTCCAGAGCAGACCGGCGGCGATGGCGATGACGGCCAGGATGGCGATGAAGACGCCTGTGCGCAACATGCCGGTGGTCGAGTAGTCCAGGGCCTCCCAGCCGAGCGCCCTGACCGGGAAGGGGGCCAGTTGCGGCAGCACCAGGGTCAGTTGCAGCATCATCAGGCTGAAAGGGCGGTTCCCCCGAAGGGAGTCCCAGGTGAGGCCGAAGATCGCCAAAAACAGGGCTGCGATCAAAGCCAGGCCGCTCAGGCCGATGGGGATGAGCAGATGAATCGGGGGAGTCGAGGCGGTTTCCTCCGCGGCCGGCTCAGGCGGCTGGATGAAGGCGTTCAGCCCAAAGGCCACCGCCAGGCATACGAAGGCCAGGATCAGCGCGATGAGAAAGAGGTTGCGATACTTTGGAACCGGCCAGCGTTTCTGGCTGACCTGGTAGACGAAGAGCAATCCCAGGAAGAGCAGGGCCTGGGCGGTGTAGATGAAAGCTGTTTCTTTGGCGGTGAAGTGCAGCATGGTGACCGCAGTGAGCCAGTAGGTGTATTTGGCCTCGCCTGTTTCGAGATAACGCAGAATAGCCCAGACCATCACCACCCCGCAGAAGGCCGAGAAGATGTCGTTGCGCACATACCGGGCGTAGTACAACAGGAAGGGGGAGATCAGCATCAGGCCCGCGGCGATCAAAGCGCCCACCCGCCCTAGATAGCGGCGGTAATGCCACAGGAAGCCGATGGCAGCGATGCCAAAGATGGCGGCGGGGATGCGGGAGGTGAAGTCGTTGTCGCCGAAGAGGATATACGATAAGGCTACGATATGGAATTGAAACGGCCCGTGCGTCATGGGCGTGTGGCTGTAGCCTCCGCCCTGGGAGAGCTGCCAGGAATAGTAGACGTGGGAGTTCTCGTCGTGGCTCATGACGCGCGATTCCAGGTCGTAGAAACGCGTCACGACAGCCAGGATGAGGAGGGCGGTGAAGGTGAGAGTCTCCCAATTGAGGGTCGAATGTGTGAGGATGGGTTGATCGAGCCAGGTTGTGTTTTTTTCTTTTTTTTGCATGGGTTTTCCTTTGCTGGTCATCTCTCCCTTAGCGCATACTGTCGGCGAGAGCGATTAGATCGGCTTTGCTCAGATAATCGGATTGATTGGGATTGCCGCTACTGAAGATGATTTCAAAAAGCATCTCGTTTTCGACCCAGCGAAGCATTTGGATTTCCGCCTCGGGATCCCAGATTGCTAGCAGGGGGGGTGTTTTTCCCAACTCGGTTGCTTCGATGGCCGATTCTACCTCAGGAATCGTCCAGGCGCCGGTCACATATTCACCGGTTACGGCGTCCACCTGGATGGTTTCCACTAACGCGCTGGCGCCGATCTGTTGGTATTCTTCGCTCGATGGGCGTTGCAGGATTCGCAGCATCTGACCAGGAGCTTCGGTATGGTAATCCAACACGATGGCGTTGCGCTCAGGATGATAGGATGCGCCAGTGAGGGAATAGCCCTCGGGTAAAAGAGATGGCGTATGGGCATCGAATCCCGCTAGGCTTTCCGCCTGGGAGATAGTCAGTGGAAAATTATCTGCCGGGCTAGAGGTCTCCTCGAGCGTGATCTGTACGACTGTCTGGTCGCTGATTGTGGGCAGGAAGAATTGGATCAATCTCTGGGCGACGACTTTTAGTGTGGGGGTTGCCAGGCTGAGGAGTAAAACCAACAGGAAGGCCAATCCAACAAGGATCCCCAGTTGTTGGGCATGGATTCTGAATCGCGGGGATGGATGATCTTTCCGAACCCAGGATTGTTCGGCCATTCTTCTGTGGAAGCGCTGGCTGGGTCTGGGTTGGATGGAGCTCAGCAATTCGCTGATCTCATTTTCATCAAGTATCGAGTTCTTCATGAATATCTTTCCATTCCTGGCGGAGGTGCTCTAATGTCCTGCGGATATTGACTGAGACAGTGTTCTCTTTCATCTTCAAATAGACGGCTATCGCTTTGACTTGCCAGCCCAGGAAATAACGCAGGACGATGATCTCCCGTTGTCGGGCAGATAATTTGCCCAACGCGCCCCAAAGTGTGTTCGTTCTTTCTTGTTGTAGAGCTCGTTCCTCCGGGCTAGCCAGAGGAGATAGAACGATGTGTTCGGCTAAATCGAGTGGTTCGCCGCGCCTCTGATGGCGACGAAACGAGTCGATCACCAGATTGCGGGCGATGCGCAGGAGCCACCCCAGAGCAGCGTCGGAGTCGCCGCGAAAACGCCGCCTGGCTCTCCAGGCGCGGATGAACGTTTCGGCGGTCAGGTCTTCGACATCTTGCGCCGGGCCGGTGTACAACCCGAAGATATAGCGGTAGACGATCAAATGCGTCCGCTGGTAAAGAGCCTGGAATCCCTCAGCATCTCGAAGCGGGGCAGTGTGATTTGCGGTGGATTTTTTCTTGGAAATCATCGAAAACTGCTGCGCGTCTCGGCAATGCGGTCGTCCAGGGCATCCAACTACTATTGAAAACGTATCCGGTGGGGAAATATGACAGCGTTGATCGAGTGTCTCGAATCCTGATTATTTCTTTAGGTCAGCGATTTCTTGGGGTGTCAGGTACCGCCATTGACGCGGTTTGAGGTCTCCCAGGCGCAGGCTGCCGATGCGCACGCGGGTAATCTTGACGATCGGCAGGCCGGTGAATCTTCCCATCTCGCGAAGTTGACGTTTGCGCCCCTCTTTAAGGATTACTTTCAGCCAGGCGCCTTTGCCTTTTGCGCCGGTGATCTGAACCCTGGCAGGTTTCGTGCGATAGCCATCTTCCAGAACCACGCCATTGCGCCAGGCAGCCAACTGTTTTTCATCTGGCCGACTGGCGACTAAGACGCTATACTCTTTCTCATGTTCGAATTTCGGATGCGATAGACGGTTGGCTAACTCGCCATCATTCGTCAGCAGGATCAACCCCTCGCTTTCGATGTCGAGCCGTCCAACCGGGTACAACCGGCCAGGGATATTCACCAAATCGCGCACGGTGGGGCGCGGGTCGGGGGAGGCGACTGTCGAGATCACCCCACGCGGTTTGTTCAAAGCGATATAAACGAAGGACTCGGCCCTGTGGAGCGGTTCCCCTTTGACTTCGATGCGATCCTTATCAGGGTCGGCTTTCATTCCCAGAGCGGCTCTCTGCCCATTGACGGTGACCAATCCCTCTTCGATGAGTTTTTCGCAGGCTCGCCGTGAACCGATCCCGGCATGCGCCATGATTTTTTGCAGACGTTCTTCCATGATTGCTCCTGGGCGGTATTATATCGCAGGTAGGGATAATCGGATGGTATCTACCATTACAGCACAAGGTTGCATACCCTTCCCAGTGGGAAGGGGGGCAGGCGCCGCACTGAGCGTTCGCCTGAGCGGTTCCGGCGAAGTGACAGGCTCCTGAGTCCCTTTACGTCCACGAATGCCTTCAGCACCTGGGAGATACGCTATTATCCAGATGTCGCATTGTTAATATTTAGCGACCAATCCCACCCAGATGGAAGCATGACTTTACTGCAAAAAGCAACCGAGTGGAATTGTCGCCGGAATATATGGGGATGGTGGCTTCACTGCCCCCCACCATATATTCCGGCGGAACCTCTGCCCGTAATCTTTTTGCAGTAGACTCAAGCATACAAAATCCCAAATGGGGGATATACTATTAGAAATAGTTGCATCATAACGTATTCATCCACACTTACATCGAGACGATCTTGATCATCAACACAGCAGGTTGATATGCCACGCATCTTTGACAATATCCACCAGCATCTTCTACCAGCGCTTCAGCAGACGATACAAGTTTCCTATCGTGCAGACTTCTGTGTAGGGTATTTCAACCTGCGCGGCTGGAAGAATCTTCAAGACCAGATAGACCGTTGGACCGGAGGCGAGAACAGTTGCTGCCGCTTGCTGGTAGGAATGCAGAAACTCCCGCAGGAAGAACTGCGTGAGTTGATGAGTATTTCACCGCAAGCGGAGATCAGCAACGAGGTTGCTGATCGCATCCGCAAACGGCTGGCAGCCGAATTCCGGGAACAACTCACCATCGGTACACCGACGAACGAAGACGAAATCGCTTTGCGCCGATTGGCCGAACAAATCAAAGCCAAGAAGGTGATCGTCAAATTGTTCCTGCGCCATCCTCTTCACGCCAAACTATACCTGCTGTTCCGTAACGATGAGGATGCGCCGCGGGTCGGATATTTGGGCAGCAGCAATTTGACTCTGGCAGGCTTGTCGGCACAGGGCGAATTGAACGTGGATGTGGTGGATGCGGATGCCAGCGCGAAACTCGCCAAATGGTTCAATGACCGCTGGGGTGATCGCTTCTGTGTGGATATCTCAAAGGAACTTGTGCAGATCATCGGGGAATCATGGGCACGGGAGGATATGATCCCGCCCTATTACATTTATCTGAAGATGGCTTACCACCTCTCCCAGGAAGCGCGGACCGGTATTTCCGAATTCCGTATTCCAGGTGACTTGTACCACAAGCTCCTCGAATTCCAGGTTGCTGCGGTCAAGATTGCCGCCCATCACATTCACAAACGCAGCGGCGTTCTGATCGGCGATGTTGTCGGTATGGGGAAGACTTTGGTCGGCACAGCAGTCGCTCGGGTTTTCGATGAGGACCTCGGTTTCGATACACTCATCATCTGCCCGAAGAACCTTGTCAAGATGTGGGAGGATTACAGGGATAAGTATCGCCTGCGGGCCAAAGTGCTCTCCATCAGCCGGGTAATCCGCGAATTACCGGCGCTGCGGCGTTACCGACTGGTCTTGATTGATGAAAGCCACAACCTGCGCAACCGCGAAGGGAAACGGTACGGAGCGATCAAAGACTATATCGAGAAGAACGAGAGCAAGGTTGTGATGTTGACAGCCACACCGTACAACAAGACCTACCTCGATCTTTCCAGCCAGTTGCGGTTGTTCGTCCCGGAGGATGAACATCTTTCAACAAAACCCGATCACCTACTGCGTGAAATAGGCGAGGTGGAATTCGTACGCAGGCACCAATCGCCGTTGCATTCGCTGGCTGCCTTTGAAAAGAGCGAACATCCCGAAGACTGGCAGGAACTCATGCGCCTTTACCTGGTGCGGCGCACGCGCACATTCATCAAAGCCAATTATGCCCAAACAGACGAACAGGGCCGCAAGTATTTGCTCTTTCCGGACAACCGGCGATCCTACTTCCCGGAGCGCATTCCAAAGACGGACAAATTCAAGTTGGACGAAAAAGATCCGAACGACCAATATGTGCGCCTGTTCGCTCCCGAGGTGGTGGACGCCATTGGCAACCTGCATTTGCCGCGCTACGGCCTGGGACAAAAACAATATATCGAAGACCTGGATGTTCATATGACAGCCGGCGAGAAGAAGATTC
>Ga0194126_10009629_pt1 | contig 12839 bp, 9 predicted proteins | sample TA2KigC150mmetaG_FD_148641 | JGI IMG/M metagenome (GOLD analysis project Ga0194126, IMG submission 148641) | Freshwater microbial communities from Lake Tanganyika, Tanzania - TA2015035 Kigoma Deep Cast 150m | ecosystem: Environmental > Aquatic > Freshwater > Lake | place: Tanzania: Lake...
GCCGGCAGCTTCACGGTCAGGCCGGCCCGGGCTTCGCGGTCCATCTTGCGCGCCATGGGAGGCTCCTCGTCAACGTCTTGAAAGGACATATGATACTCCAAAGCCTCGGCCCCGGCAACTGCCAGCCCCTATCGGCCGCAGAGGAGCCTCGGGGTATCGTCTCCGTACGCGCGGTGATTCTTCACGCGTTCCCGGTCCGGATCCGGTGGGAATGGGCCGCGTATCCGTCCCGGTAACGCTAAATCACCGCTTTATGCTACCGTCGACGACACCCCTGCGGCTCCTTCTTCTGCGGCCTCCGGCCGGGGCAGTACCCGATGGCAGGGAGACGTTTCAAAAATCGAGCCGGGGCCTTATAATAAGGATGAACGTCCCAACAAGAGAGCGCGGCATGAGCGAGTGCAACAAAGGCAAGAACATGGCCCGGTGCAACTGCACCTGGGAGCCCTGCGGCCGCAAGGGGGTCTGCTGCGACTGCCTGGCCTACCACTGGAGCATGAAGGAGCTGCCGGCCTGCCTGTTCCCGGACTCCGCGGAGAAGACCTACGACCGGTCCTTGCGGAACTTCATCCGGATCCACAAGGACAAGGCATGAAGGAAGCCCGCCGTTTCGTCTACGGGCCGGTCCCCTCGCGCCGGCTCGGTTTCTCGCTCGGCGTGGACATCCTGCCCTTCAAGTCCTGCACGCTCGACTGCGTCTACTGCCAGCTCGGCCGGACCCCAAGGACCACCGACCGCCGCCGGAGCTGGTTCCCGGCGAAGGACGTTCTGGCTCAGGTCCGCGGGGCCCTCGGATCGGGACAGAGGATCGACGCCGTGACCTTCTCGGGCTCGGGGGAGCCGACCCTCAACAAGGACCTCGGCCGCCTCATCCGGGAGATCAAAAAGATGACCCGGATCCCGGTCGTGGTTCTGACCAACGGGACCCTCCTTTCGCGCAAGGACGTCCGCGACGACCTGGCCGCGGCCGACATCGTCGTCCCCTCCCTGGACGCCGCGACGGCGGCCCGGTTCCGCCGGGTCAACCGGCCTCATCCCTCGCTGCGGGCCGACAAGGTTCTCGACGGTCTGGTCGCCTTCCGAAAAGGGTTCGCGGGCCGGATCTGGCTCGAGATCATGCTCGTCAAGGGGACGAACGACTCCCCGGCCGACCTCCGGGCCCTCAAGCGGGCGGCTGACCGGATCCGGCCCGACCGCATCCACCTCAACACGGTCGTCCGGCCGCCGGCCGAGGTCCGGGCCAAGCCCCTGAGCCCGGCCGAGCTCAGGAGGATCCGCGGCCTTTTCGGGCCTCGCGCCGAGGTCATCGCGTCCTTCGAAAAGAAGGGCCAGGTCGCCGCCCCGGCCGGCCTCGAGGAGGACGTGCTGGCCACCGTCGGCCGCCGTCCGGTGACGGCCGACGACATCGCCGCCTCTCTCGGCCGCCACCGCGACGAGGTCCTGAAGACCCTCGCCCGTCTCCTCGGCCGGAGACGCGTCCGGGCCGTCGCCCACCGCGGGCGGACCTTCTACAGGGCGGCCGAAGCGGCCGGGCCGGAGCCTTTACTTTGAGCGGCGGGCTGTGCTAGCATGGGCCATCGGCGGTATCGCTTTCGCGGACCGTACTAGGGAAGGAGTCATTCATGTTCCCTAACACCCATTTTCCCAAGGCCTCGAGATACTGGCACATGGGAAAATTCCACGATTGGTCCGAGGCCGGCTTCCATCCCATGATGCACGCCCTCCACTACGGGACGTCGGTCTTCGAGGGCATCAGGGCGTACGGCACGGCCCGGGGACCGGCCGTCTTCCGGCTGACGGAACATATCGACCGCCTCCTCCTGTCGGCTGAGGTGGCCCGGATGGCTTCGCCCTACACCAAGGACGAGATCATCGAGGCCATCAAACGAACCATCCGCGAGAACGGGCAGGACAGCTGTTACATCCGGCCCCTGCTCTTCTATTCCTACGGGAACCTCGGCCTCGTCCCCAAGGCCTGCCCCGTCGAGCTGACCATCGCCACCTGGGAGTGGGGGGCCTACCTGGGGGAAAAGTCGGAGAACGGGGTCAACGTTTACATCGTGCCCTCGCGGCGCGTCCATCACAGCCAGTTCAACATGGCCGCCAAGCTCGGCGGCGTGTACGTCCAGTCGACCATCTGCGGACTGGAAGCCCGCCAGCAGGGCTTCGACGAGGCCGTGTTCCTCAACATGGAGGGCCGGGTCTCCGAGGGCCCCGGGCAGAACATCTTCATCGTCAGGAACGGCACGCTCCGGACGAACGAGCGGAGCGAGTCCGTCCTCGAGGGCATCACCCGGACGAGCCTCCTCGAGATCGCCCGCGACCTGGGGCACAAGACGGAGGTCGGGCCCATCACCAAGGAGGACTTCTTCGGCGCCGATGAAGCCTTCTTCTGCGGCACGGCCGTCGAGGTCATTCCCATCATCTCCGTCACGGACGGCTCAGAGCCCGGGAAAAAGCGGCACCCCGTGGGTCCGGGAAAGACCGGGCCCGTCGCCCGGGAGATGATGACGGCCTACCGGGAAGCCGTCACGGGGCGGACCGCCCGCTACGAGAAGTGGCTGACGTTCGTCAGAGGATGACGGCCGGGGTCCGTCTCCGGCCGGTCGGCGTCGTCCGGTCGGCGTTCAAGAACCCCGCCGACATGCCGCCGCCGGCCCTCGCTCCGCCCCGCTTCCTGCAATCGGTCAAGGGCGCGATCGAGATCTTCGAGGAGTTCGCCGAGGGCGTCGAGGACCTCGAAGGGTATTCCCACCTGATCGTTCTCTTCCACTTCCATCGGGCCGGGCCGTCCAAGCTCAAGACCGTCCCGCCCGGACAGACGGAGGCCCGGGGCATCTTCTCGACCCGGTCGCCCCACCGCCCCAACCCGCTCGGCATGAGCGTCGTCAAGCTCTTGGGCCGCAAAGGACGGGTGCTCGAAGTCTCGGGCCTGGACATGGTCGACGGGACACCGGTGCTCGACGTCAAGCCGTACACCCGCCGGGACAGGAAATCGCATATCCGGACCGGCTGGCTGAAGCCGTCGCCGCGGGCCGCGCGCGGGGCTCCCGCCGAACGTCGCAAAGGAGGCCCTTCCCATGGCCGACAAGATCGCTAGCGTGACCGGGGCGCGGGATCGCGGACGCATGGCCGCGGCCGCTCTGTTCATCGTCCTCGTGCCGTTCCTCGCGGCCGGCCAGGACATCCTCGAAAAGCTGGGCGGCAAACAGGACTACCGGAGCCGGCGCGTCTCCTCCTACGACCGCTCGGGCGGGAACGCGGACTCGATCTCGATCGAACCGGGAAAGACCGCCGTCCTGGCCGAGATCAAGGGCCCGGCCGCCATCCACCATCTCTGGGTGACCATCGCCGCCGAACAGTTCTACGGCCGCAAGATCGTCCTCCGCATCTACTGGGACGGGGAGGAGTCGCCGTCGGTCGAGGCCCCGATCGGAGATTTCTTCGGCGTGGGCCACGGCTTGAACCGGAACTTCGCGTCGCTGCCCATCACCTGTTCGTCCGAGGGCCGGGCCCGGAACGCCTACTGGTACATGCCCTTCCGCTGGTCCTGCCGCATCACGGCCACCAACGAGGGGACCCGGCCCGTCGGAGCGTTCTATTACTATATCGATTACCGCGAGCTCGATAGCCTGAGGCCGGACGCACCCTACTTCCACGCCCAGTACCGGCAGGAGTTCCCCTGCACCCCGGGGAAGGACTACCTCCTCCTCGACGCGGCGGGCGCCGGCCACTACGTCGGCTGCAACCTCAGCGTGCTCCAGCGGACCATGGGCTGGTGGGGCGAGGGCGACGACATGATCTATGTCGACGGGGAGGACTCTCCGTCGCTCCACGGCACGGGCTCCGAGGATTACTTCTCCGACGCCTGGGGCATGCGGGAAAGCCAGAGCCTGTTCTACGGATGCCCCCTGCAGGAGGAGGATTTCCAGGCGGGCTCGAAGGCCACGGTCTACCGCTTCCATCTGCCGGATCCCATCCCTTTCACAAAGTCCATCCGGGTGTCCATCGAGCACGGACACGCCAACGACCGGTCGGACTACTACTCCTCGGTCGCCTACTGGTACCAGACCGAGCCCCACGACCCGTTCCCGCCGCTGCCGCCGGTCGACAGGCGGCTTCCGTTCGCCCTGGAGGGCCCGTCGAATTTCGTCTTCCCGGAATGGACGGAAGCGCGGGAGGAGGGCCGGAGCGTTTTCGAGGACCGGGCGGCCGGTGTCCGGGTGTCGGCGCCCCGCCTCGCGTCCTCGCTGACCTCCTTTTACGACGGGCAGGGCTCCCGCTATCCTTTGCTCCGCACCGACGGGGCCGCGGAGGGCTGGGAGATGGAGCTCCGCTTCCCGGTGCAGGTCGGCGATCGCTATAAGGTCGAGCTCTACTTCCTCAAGACCCCCGGCTCAGGCCACTTCCACATCCTCCGGGAGAAGGCGGCCCCGGAGGGCGGAGAGGCCGGGTTCGAGATCCTGGGAACGGTCGAGGGCTACTCGAGGGTCGCCCGGGTCGCTTCCGTGACCCTCAAAGACGTGCTCTTCGAAGCGGGAGCCAACACGCTAATCTTCCGGGCGGCGGGCAAGGACGACAAGGCCGGGGGCGTGGACATCGGGTTCGTCGGCTTCGGGCTGACCCCCTCGGCCCCGCGGTTCATCCGGGAATGGAACCTCGCCGGCCCCTTCCCCGCCGCGGACATGGACGATCTGATGACCGTCCACCCCCCCGAACGAGAGATCGTCTTCGCCGGGAAATACAAGGGCAAGAACGACGCCGAGGTCGGGTGGCGGACCGTCCAAGCCGACGAAGGCGGTTATGTCCGGCTCAGCAGCCTGGTCAGGCCCAACGAGCAGGTCCTCGTCTACGGGCTGGTCTACGTCCTCTCGCCCGACGACCGGGCCGCGCACATCCTTCTCGGGAGCGACGACGGCGTCCGGGTCTGGGTCAACGACGAGCTTGTCCACACGAATCCGGCCTACCGCGGGGCCTACCCCGATCAGGACCGCGTCCCGGTCAACCTCAAGAAAGGCTGGAACAAGGTCCTCCTCAAGGTCCTCCAGGGGGCCGGCGGCTGGGGATATTATGTCCGCTTCGCCGACCCGCTCGGCGAGCTGCGCTGGAGCACGAGGCCGGAAGCTCTCCGGCATCCTTGAGGAGCTCGGCGGTCAGGGCCGGAGAAGCTCGCCGGCCGCCGAATCGATGAGGTCCCAGGCTTCCCGGACGTGGCGCTCCGCGGTCGTCCGCTGGCCGACGACCAGCCGGATGGTGAATTTCCCCCGCAGGGTCGTATGGGACAGGAAGACGCGGCCCGTCCCGTTGATGCGGTCGAGGAGCGCCTGGTTGAGGGTGTTGAGCGCGCTCTCGTCGCGGCCGTCGTTGAGCCTGAAGCAGACCAGCCCAAGAGCCACGGGGGCCAGGAGCTCGAACCGGGCATCGGCGACCACCCACCCCTCGACCACTCTCGCCAGGCGGAGGTGCTCCCGGACCATCGCCTGGAGGCCCTCGACCCCGTAGGAGCGGATGACGAACCAGAGCTTGAGGGCCCTGAAGCGCCGCCCGAGCGGAATGCCCCAATCGCGGTAGTTCTTGACCTTGGCGTCGACTCCCGTCTTGAGATATTCGGGAAGGATCTCGAAGGTCCGGACCAGGGCGGCGGGGTCCTTGACGTAGTAGGCCGAGCAGTCGAAGTTGGTCAGCATCCACTTGTGGGGGTTGAAGACGAAGGAATCGGCCGCCTCCACGCCGTCGATGATGCCGCGCATCTCGGGCAGGAGGGCGGCCGTCCCGGCCCAGGCGGCATCGACGTGGAGCCAGAGGCCGTGCCTCCGGCAGACCTCGCCGATGGGCGCGAGCGGATCGAGGGCGCCGGAGGACGTGGTGCCGACGGTGGCCACGACGCAGGCCGGGACGAGGCCGGCGTCCTTGTCCCTGACGACGGCCTCCTCGAGCCTGCCGGGAAGGAGGGCGAACGTGTCGTCGGTCGGGATCCGCCGGAGGTTCTTCCGGCCGTAACCGGCTATTTTGACCCCCTTTTCGATGCTCGAGTGCGCCTCTTCCGAGGCGTAAACGGTCAAGGGCACGCGGAGGCCGTCGTCGTTCGACCCGAAACCGGTCGTCCGCTCCCTGGCCGAGAGCAGGGCGCACAGGGTGGCGGTCGAGGCCGAGTCCTGGATGACCCCGGCCAGGCCCTGCGGCAGGCCGATCATCTGGGACAGCCAATCGAGGACGGCCTCCTCGAGCTCGGCGGCGGCCGGCGAGGTCTTCCAGACCATGCACTGGGCCCCCAGCCCGGCCGTCAGCATCTCGCCCAGGACCGAGGCCGGGCTGTTGTTGGCCGGGAAGTAGGCGAACCAGCCGGGGTGCTGCCAGTGGGCCATCCCCGGCAGGATGACCTTCTCGAAATCGCGGAAGACCGCCTCCATGTCCTCCCCACGCGTGGGCGGCACGGCGGGGATGTTTTTCCTGACATCTCCGGGGGCCAGGGGCGAAAGCACGGGAAAAGTCTCCACATTCTCGAAATAATCGGCTATCCAGTCCACGAAACGGTGCCCGAAAAGCCGGAATTCCTCGTTTTTCATGACTCGCTCCTCGAACCAATATACAATCATTCAGGGGAAAAACACAAAAAGCGGCCCGGTTTCGGCGATCTTATGGAAATCGTGTAAAAACTACCCGTTTTCTGCTCCGGCGGGCGAGGCGAACCCTCTATACCGGCGAATTTTTTGCGACTCAACAAAAAGCCTTGCCCCGGCGCAAGATTCGTGGTATAATATAGGAAAGTCGCGAAGGGGATATCGGCAGGCCCAATTTTTCAGGCCCTTGCTTTGCAACATTCCCGCGCCCTCGATCGTATATCATTGTGAGAGACGACGATGAGAGCGCGAACTCAAGCCAGGAACCTCCTTTTCAGCCCTCCTTTAAGCGGGAGTTTCCCGATAAATTCCCGGTTTGTTTCACTCCATTCCCTTGCCGAGGCTGTCCCGGCCTGATACCGGGGCCGGGACAGCCTCATTAATTCGGGGACACAATACCCATTCCCCAATTCCTTGAATTCGCCAACCGGGCATCCTCGAGCGGATCGCCGATAAATAAAGGACAGGAAAATGGGGAATGGGTATTGTGTCCCCGTTTTATTTTGACTAGAATGCAGGCGGGCTTAAACGAAGGGAAGTCCGTTAAATGCGGACACAGCCCCCGCTACTGTAACCGGGGACGGATCCCAAACGACGCCACGGCCTGCGGGCCGGAAGGCTTGGGACGAGGATGATCCGGGAGTCAGGAGACCTTCCTTGAGCCTTGCACGACCTGTCTTCGGCGGGAAGACGGGCGGACAACGGGCGGGGGCGGCCACGGAGGCTTTCCCATGGAAAAACGCGCTCTCGTCCTCGCCCTGATCGCCTTGGCCGGCACGGCCGCGCTCCTCGCAGAAGACCGCCAGGAGAAGATCCCGCCGCCGCCCCGCCACGACGTCATCGTCACCGCCAACCGGGTCGAGACCCCGGAGAGGGAGGTGGCGAGCTCGGTCACCGTCATCACCTCCGAGGACCTGGTCCGGACCGGCAAGACGTCCGTCGCCGACGCTATGCGCGAGGTCATCGGCCTCTCGCTCGTCCAGAACGGCGGCCCCGGGGCCGCGGCCTCGGTCTCCATTCGCGGGGCCAACGGCGAGCACACCTTGGTCCTTCTCGACGGCCTCGAGCTCAACGATCCCATCAACCCCTCGCGCTCTCTCGACCTGGCCCATCTGCCGCTCAGCCAGGTCGACCGGATCGAGGTCCTGCGGGGGCCCCAGAGCCCGCTCTACGGGTCGGACGCCATGGGAGGCGTCATCAACATCATCACCCGTACGGGCCGGGGCGCGCCGAGCGTGACCCTCGCTTCCGAGGCCGGCTCCCTGGGCTCGTTCGCCGGGAACCTTGGCGTCCAGGGGTCGGGCGGCCGGGCGGATTACTCCTTCGCGCTCCACCACTCACGGACGGCCGGCGTCTCGGCCGCCTCGACGGCCTATCCCGGCAACGTCGAAAAGGACGGCTACCGCAACCTGACCTTGGCGGCCAACCTCGGCCTGTCGGTCTCCTCCGGCTCGCGCCTGAGCCTCGGCCTGAGGGCCACGCAGGCCCGGACGGAGATCGACAATTTCGGCGGCCCGGGCGGCGACGACCCCAACAGCGTCCAGGATTACGCCTCCTTCCTGGCCCGCCTCCAGCTCCGCAGCCTCACCCGCAACGGCTTCTGGGAAAGGATCCTCTCGGCCTCCTGGGTCGGCGCCGGCCGGGATTATCTCAATCCGACCGACGAGGCCCACCCGCTCGACAGCGAAGAGGCCTCCTACCGGAGCGGATCGCTCAAGCTCGACTGGCAGAACAATTTCTATCTCCGACCCTCTCACACCCTGACCGTTGGCGCCGAGCTCGAGCGGGAGGAAGGCCGCTCCGCTTATTTCTCCGAATCCGCCTGGGGCCCCTCCGAAAGCCGCTTCCCCTCGACAGGGGCCTCGACGGTCGGGCTCTATGTCCTCGACCGCCTGGAGATCCGTGGGCGGCTCTTCCTTTCCGCCGGCCTGCGGGTGGACGCTCATTCGCTGGCCGGGTCGGCGGTGACCTTCCGCGTCGCCCCGGCCTATCTCTTCCATTCGACGGGCACCAAGCTGCGGGCCGCGGTCGGCACGGGATTCAAATCGCCTTCCCTCTACCAGCTCTTCGCCCCCGGCACGTCGTGGGGTCCGATCGGGAACCCGGACCTGCGGCCCGAACGGACGACGGGTTGGGAGGCCGGACTCGAACAGCGCCTGGCCGGCGAGCGGCTCGTTCTCGGTTTGACCTATTTCCGCAACGCGTTCCGCGACCTCGTCGACTTCGACTTCACCCTCGGCTACGTCAACGTCGGGCGGGCCCGGACCTCGGGGGTCGAGATCTCGGTCGAATCCCGGCCCACCCGGGGAACGATCGTCCGCGCCGCCTACACCGGCCTCCGGGCCTGGGACGAGATTACGGGCGCCGACCTCCTTCGCCGGCCCCGGGACAAGTTCTCGGCCGAGTGGGGCACCCGGCTCTTCGGGAGCTTCGACCTTTCGGCCTCCGTCCTCTACGCCGGACAGCGCCTGGACAGGGACTTCAGCGAGCTCCCCTATCCGACCGTGACCCTTCCGGGGTACGCCCTTCTCGGACTGGCCCTCGCGGCCCCCGTCGGCCCTGGCTTCGATCTCTTCCTGCGCCTCGACAATCTGCTCGACGCCCGCTACGAGCCGGTCTGGGGCTACGGCGCGCCCGGCTTCACCTTCCGGGCGGGCTTCCGCTACGCGCGCTAGGCTGGCGGCCCGGCGGTTCCGCCCTGGAATTGACATTCCCTCGCGGGCCGATATAATGCCTCGAGGCCGGGTCGCGCCCCGCCCCGCTCCCGGGGACGGACGGTCCCGCCGGGGAGGTCCAGATGAACATCCGAACATTGGCGAAAGCTCTCGTGACCGTCGCGCTCGGCTCGTCCGCCGCGCTCTTGGCCATCGCCGGGCCGGCCGCCGGCCAGGCCGAAAAAGCTCCGTCGCCCTTCGGGATCTCCCTTTCGGGCTTCGTCAAGACCGATATTTTCTACGACACGCGCCAAACGGTCAGCGTCCGGGAAGGGCACTTTCTGCTCTACCCCAAGGGCCCGTCCATCGACCCGGCGGGCGCGGATGTCAACGCCCGGCCCAGCTTCCATATCCTGTCCGTCCAGACCCGGCTCGCCGGCCGGATCACGGGACCCGACGCCCTGGGCGCGAAGACATCGGGCTATGTCGAGGCCGAGTTCTTCGGCACCTCGGACGCCGACATCAACGGCTTCCGCCTGCGCCACGCTTATCTCAAGCTCAACTGGGCCAAGTCGGAGCTCCTGGTCGGCCAGTTCTGGCACCCGATGTTCATCGTCGAGTGCTTCCCCGATGTCGTCTCCTTCGACACCGGCGCGCCTTTCCAGCCGTTCAACAGGAGCCCGCAGGTCCGGTTCACGCGGATGTTCGGGAAGGTCAGCCTGACCGCCACCGCTCTCGCCCAGCGGGACTTCACGAGCACCGGCCCCGAGGGGCCGAGCTCGCTCTATCTGCGCAACGCCGCCCTGCCGGAATTCAACCTGAAGCTCCAGATCGCCGGAAAAAACGACCCGCGCAAGACCGAAACCGTGGCCGGGATCGGAGCGGACGTCATGAAGCTCTCGCCCCGCATCGTCTCCGCCGCCGGGTACGCCACGGACGAGGCGGCGACCAGCGTGGCCGCCATGGCCTTCTTCAAACAGAAGTGGGCCAAGTGGACGTGGAAGGCGGAGGCCGTCTGGGGGCAGAACCTCCACCACCTGACCATGCTCGGCGGCTATGCCGCCCGCGCCGTCGTCGACGAGGCCCGCCAGATCTGGGACTACGCGCCCGTCGACACCCTCTCCCTCTGGACGGAGGCGCAGACGAACGGCTCCCCGTGGCAAGCCGGATTGTTCGCCGGATACTCCAAGAACTTGGGCTCCCGCCAGGCCATCGCCGGCGACAGCTATGCCCGGGGCTCCAACATCGACGAGCTCTATCGCCTGTCGCCGCGGCTCGTCTACAACGTCGGGAAATTGCGCTTCGCCGGCGAGACCGAGCTGACGGCGGCCGCCTACGGCACGCCGGATGTCTTCGGCAAAGTTCAGGAGGCCCGGTTCGTCCGCAACGTGCGGCTGCTTTTCGCCGCCTATTATTTCTTCTAGCTTGATCCATTAAACCGGACCGGGGATCGACCTCAGCGGCTTCAGGCTGCAGGCCGGGTCCTTGCCTTGACGGGGCCCTATCGCTATCATAGGGCCTCGACGCAAAGGAGCCGCCCGCCATGTCCGTCAAGATCCGCAAGCCCGTCCCGTCCGACATCGACATCGCCCAGTCCGCCGGGCTGCAGCCTATCGTCCGTGTCGCCGAAGCCCTGGGCCTCGGCGAGGGCGACCTCGACCTTTACGGCCGCCACAAGGCCAAGGTCCATCTCGACGTCCTCGACCGGCTCAAGGACGCGCCGCTGGGGCGCTACGTGGACGTGGCCGCCATCACCCCCACGCCGCTCGGCGAAGGCAAGACGACGACGACCGTCGGCCTCTGCCAGGCGCTCGGGGCCCACCTCGGGAAAAAGGTCGTCACCGTCGTTCGCCAACCCAGCATGGGCCCGACCTTCGGCGTCAAGGGCGGGGCCGCCGGCGGCGGATATTCCCAGATCGTGCCCATGGAGGACTTCAACCTCCACCTGACGGGCGATATCCACGCCGTCACGGTGGCCCACGACCTGCTGGCGGCGGCCATCGACGCCCGCATCCTCCACGAGCTCTACCAGGAGGACGAGAAGCTGTTCAAGGGCTTCTGTCCGGCCGACAAGGCGGGAAAGCGGTGCCTGTCCCCGACCGTGCGCCGCCGCCTCCGCAAGCTGGGCATCGACAAGGCCGACCCGGAGGAGCTGACGCTGGAGGACAAGCGGCGCATCTTCCGGCTGGACATCGACCCCGACACGATCACTTGGAACCGGGTCATCGACGTCAACGACCGTTTCCTGCGCCGCGTCTGGATCGGCCTCGGCCCCGAGGAACTCGGCCTCAAGCGCGAGACGGGCTTCGACATCTCCGTGGCCTCCGAGATCATGGCCATCCTGGCCCTGACGACGGGCCTCGAAGACATGCGCGAGAGGCTCGGCCGCATCGTCGTCGGCATGAACAAGTCCGGCGAGCCGGTGACGGCCGAGGATCTCGGGGTCGCCGGCGCGCTGACCGTCCTGATGAAGGACGCCCTGATGCCCAACCTCATGCAGACCCTGGAGAACACCCCGGCCCTCGTCCACGCCGGCCCCTTCGCCAACATCGCCCACGGGAACTCGTCGGTCCTCGCCGACCAGATCGCTCTCCGCCTCGTCGGCCCTGACGGGTACGTCGTCACCGAGTCGGGTTTCGGGGCCGAGTGCGGCATGGAGAAGTTCATGAACATCAAGTGCCGGGCGAGCGGCCTGCGGCCGAACTGCGTCGTCATCGTGGCCACCGTCCGGGCCCTGAAGATGCACGGCGGCGGCCCCAAGGTCGTCGCCGGGCGGGCGCTGCCCGACGAATACACGAAGGAGAACCTCGGCCTGCTGGCCCAAGGCCTGCCCAACCTGGCCGCTCACGTCCGCAACGCCCTCAAGTACGGGGTCCCGGCCGTCGTCGCCGTCAACCGCTTCTCGGCGGACACCGAGGCCGAGATCGCCATGGTCCGCAAAGCGGCCCTTGAAGCCGGGGCCGAGGACGCCGTCATGTCCGACCACTGGGCCGAGGGCGGGGCCGGGGCCGTGGCCCTGGCCGAGGCCGTCATCGCGGCCTGCGAAAAGCCCGTGGACTTCCGGTTTCTCTATCCGCTCGAGTGGGACATCAAGAGAAAGATCGAGACCATCGCCGCCGAGATGTACGGGGCCGCGGGCGTCGACTACGCGCCGGCCGCCGAGGCCAAGATCGCTCTCTATGCCAAGCTCGGCTACGACCGGTTCCCCGTCTGCATGGCCAAGACCCACCTCAGCCTGAGCCATAATCCGGCCTGGAAAGGCGTCCCGACCGGGTTCCGGCTGCCGGTCCGGGACGTCAAGGCCAGCGTCGGCGCCGGGTTCCTCTATCCCCTCTGCGGGGACATGCGGACCATGCCCGGACTACCGACCCGCCCGGCCTTCTACGACGTCGACATCGACCCCAAGACCGGCCGCGTCGTCGGCCTCTTCTAGGGGGACACGTACCTTCGGTACATGTCCCCGAACATCACCGCAGCGACCGAGGGCGACCGCTGAAGCCGGGGCCGAGGGGATCGCCGGAGAGAGCCTAAAGCGGTGATTCAGACGGAGAGGGGGCCGGACGAG